>OJIO01000261.1_pt1 | contig 39890 bp, 27 predicted proteins | sample 1595621 | NCBI WGS metagenome assembly OJIO01 (sample SAMN05416776, study PRJEB24817) | seawater metagenome | isolation source: Sea water | place: Canada:Atlantic | collected 2013-07 | reverse complement strand
CACCATAAATACTGCCTGCCGTCAGCGTGGCAAATTCTCCCCCCGAGCTGCCGACCATGGTCAGCGGTGGTTTGGCCGTTGTCCGAGTGGTAGTGGAAGTACCCGCAATACTGGTGAAATCGACGCTCAACGGGGTACTGCCGACAAACAGCAAGGAACCCGCTGTCCCGGCGCTGACCGGGCTACTGGCACCAAATTCGGTATCCCAATCGGTGGTATTGGCAACAACAAAGGCACTGCCATCGGTCGCGGCATAGCCCGAGCGTTGAATGACCAGTTCGCCAGTACTGCCCTGGGTAGCAGTAAATTGCTGTGAACCAAATGCGCTATCCAGTGCAGTCTGAACATCCGCCAGAATATCGTTCGCCGTCGAGCCAGCGGCAACCCCGGTCAGGGTCACCGTTTGGACACCGGTGCCATCACCGGCATCAATATCCATTGTGATACTGGTGTAACCCGTGGTTGCAACCGTAGTCAGATCGGTTGCAAAGGCCAACTGCGACGGCGTGCCTGCCGTGGTCGGCTGCCCTGCCGCAACCAGTGTTGAAGCGGTGGATTCCAGAATACCCGAGTCCACCATGCCGATGGCCAGACCGGTGGTCGAAATCGTCGTGCCCTGCTGTTGCAGAATGCCCTCACCGGCATCGAGGTTCAGTTGCGCCTCCACCAGGCTGGTCAGTCGCGGTGCCTGGTTGGAGGCATCGATACTGAGGTCTTCAATAACGCCATTAAGATCACCGGCGGCACTGGCCATAAAGCCTTGCAGCCGTGAACCGTTGTTCGATACCACATAGCCGTCCTTGTCGAGCGAGAAAATCCCCGCTCGGGTAAACGACTGCGAACCATTATCAGCCAAGACAAAAAAACCATTGCCGTCGATCGCCAGATCAAGCGCGTTATCGGTCGCGCTAATACTGCCCTGACTGAATTCCTGACGCACGTTAGCCACCTGCACACCACTGCCCACCGGCGCACTGCCGCTACCCAGTAATGAGGTGGTGTAAAGATCACCAAATTCGGTACGCGATTCCTTAAAGCCGGTGGTGCTGGCATTGGCAATATTATTACCCGCTACCGACAGGTCGGTGGAAGCTGCGCTGATACCGCTCAAACCAATATTAAAAGCCATTAAATATTCCTCTTCTCACTGCCTGTCGTACACAATTCGGTGGTTGTCTTGCCCGCTGTGGGCAACGTCGGATAGCCAGGACTCATTATTCATCCAGAATCTGGGAGACATCAGCCAGCCCGGCCTTTTGGCCACCGGTCAGATTCAACGTCACCTGGCCACTGGAGTTCAACGTCACGCTGTCGACCCGCGAACTCATCTGCATACTGATATCTTCCGTTGTACCGGCAAGCGTGCCGGTCAGGGTGAACTGGTACTCGCCAGGGTCGTACGGTTTCAGCACCGCATTGCCCTCGCTGTCGAGTACCTGCTCGCCATTGTCATCCAGATAATATTCCTGCCGATTCAGATCAGCAGTTGTCAGCGGTACGATCTCGCCATCCATCATCAGGTTGAGACCATCCCAACGTACCGATACCGGGCCATCACTGTGGTTACCCAACGGGTATTGCTCCAGCAACTGGCCACTGCTGTCGCGAATCGACAACGTCAGGTTGCTGGCACTGTCGGGAATCTCGGTATAACCGCTCACCACCCCGCCACTCAGCAGCAGGCCATTCTGGTTGCCATCCACGATCACCGACTGACCCACCAGACTGGACGCCTGCAAGGCAGAATAGGAGGAGAACTCCGACATCATGCTTTCGCTGGTGGTGTTCAGTTTGTCGATGCCTTCTACTGCCGAAAACTGCGCCAGCTGGGCGACAAAGGCCTGGTTGTCCATTGGATCAAGCGGGTTCTGGTTGTTCAGCTGCGCCACCATCAGTTCCAGAAAGGCATCCTGACCCAGCTCATTTTGTTTACTCTGATTCTGTACCGAGCTGCTGCTTTCCGAGCGGTACTGATCGAGGATCGAGGCGGCTGAACTTACATCACCGATTGCCATAAACCTTCCCCTTATTGACCCAGTGTCAGCGTGCGCTGCAACATTTGTTTGGCGGTTTTCATTACCTCAACATTCATCTGATAGCTGCGCGAGGAAGACATCATGTCGGTCATCTCTTCCACCACATTGACGTTCGGGTAAAAAACATAGCCATCTTCATTGGCCATCGGATGATCCGGCTGGAAACGGGCCTGCAGCGGCGAGTCCTTTTCAACAATACCCAGCACCTGCACCCCGGCCCCGACATCGCCTTCCAGCTCACTGAACTGATTGTCTTTGTTCAGCTGCAGGGCTTGCTGTTGCATCACCGCAAACCAGGGTTTGCGTGCACGATAGGTTTCGTCGACCGAACTGGATGCACTGTCGGCGTTGGCCAGGTTCGATGCGGTGGTGTTCATCCGGATGGACTGGGCGTTCATGCCAGAACCGGCGATATCAAAGACGTTGGTTAATGACATGATCAATCTCCCCGAATGGCCCCTTTCAGGCCCTTGAATTTGCTGTTGAGAAACTCGAAGCTGGCGTCGTAATCAAGACTGTTGCGAGCATATAACGCCTGTTCGATTTGCGAATCGACGGTATTGCCGTCAATCGATGGCTGGCTCGGATTACGATACAACAGTGATTCATCCATTCGTCCGTGCCCGGCAATATGACCGGTCGACGTCTGTTCCAAAGCCAGCCCGGTTGAATGGCGGGTATCCACCTTGTTACTGGCTACCGCTTGTTCCAGCGCCGACTGAAAATTAAAATCGCGGGACTTGAATCCCGGCGTATCGGCATTGGCGAGGTTATTGGCCAAGACTTCTGCCCGCTTGGCGCGCAGCTGCATCGCTTCGTCGTGAAGACCCAGTGCGTTGTTGAAACTGATTGCTGCCATTGCCGCTTCTGCCCAAAATAGTTGCTCTGGGTGTAATAAAGCAACCGACGTGCCAAAAATAAAAACCTTTATTTTTCAATAAGTTAATATTAATTCCAGCAAAACAAGACGGTAACAGACAGAGGCTTTGCCGCTTCGGAGGCAAGCCGAGGCGAAAGGCGGCAACGGAGCAAAGACATACCGGAGGCATCGGTCAGGGTGACACAGAGGCAGCAGCAAAAGCCGGACAGGAACAAAAAAGCCGCTACCCGAAGGCAGCGGCTTATAAAGATCAAATCAGTTCGTGCTTAGTTCGCCGTGATTTGAGTCGTGCCTTCGATGCTCTTGTCGTAAGAGCTGTAGCCTTCGAAGTCAAAATCACCGTTAACGATCACAGTGGTACCAGCTGCGGAAGGGTTGGAAACCGGGCCCCAAAGAGTCCGGTCATCACCGCCCAGTTTGACAGCAATCACTTGGCTGGCATCGTCGACATCAGCAACCTCTATTGCATAGTCACCGTTCACTACAGTACTGGTGATAACGCCAATCACTTCAACACCATCCGTATCTGCAGCCAGTGCACGGGCTTCTGTCACACTCATGGCGGAAGAGCCAGCAGCGACCACCGGAATCGGACCGAAGTAACCGATTTCCGCTTCATAGCCAGCAGAAGGATCTACCGAAATATCACCAGGGTGCTGCACAACGTTGGTGATGTAGGCAAAACCGTTGATCTGGTTAAACAGATAAGGCCCGGTGTTTTCTGCGCCATTAGGAGCAGAGAAGATACGAGTCAGTTGCTTGCTGTCCAGATTATAAGACCAGACGAAGTTGTTGGCGTGCAAGCCGGTATCTTCGGTAATGATCAAGGTGTTATAGCCGACATAGGCGACGTTATCCGGGCCAGACAAACCGTCGGTTGAACAGGCGGAACCCTCGGCAATGCCCGCTACTTCACCCTTGACAGCACCGATCACAAACTCAGAACCGATGTCTGCGTTGCTGCCCAGCGACAACTCGTAAATACCGCCACACTGGTTGGCAGTCAGCTGTATATGGTTAGGGCCACCGGTCTCGTTGGAACCGTTCAGCATGCCTTTGACGATATTGGTGGTTGCCAGGTAGGCTTTGTGGTTATGGGGGTTGTAGGTGAAACCCTCTTCCTTGGCCATTTCCACCGTGGCACCCAGATAAGCGGCATAACGACGGGTTTCCAGACGCGAAGCGGCCAGCTCCATGCCAGACTTGAGCTTCAGACATTCCTGGCTACCCAGGTAATTGATGCTCTTGTAACCCAGTGCACAGGCACCACCGGTTGGTTCAACCGCATCAAAGATGTCGGCAAATGCCAGCGGGCTGTCGCCATTGACCAGCTCAGATACGTCGGCATCGGTGGCGTGGCCCAGGCTGATCCATTCAATATCAGCAGCGCCCATATAGGCATTGTCGGCGGCACCGGCATCGGTCTGGTTCCACTTCATGGCATACAGGGTACCGGCCGTCAGGTTCTCGGCCTCGTCTGCAATGTACATAAACAAACCGCCACCGGTGGACTGGTCATCGGTCAGGTACATAGTCCTGCGGTCTGGCATCACGTAAGGCACTTCGATCGACATGCGGGCAACCGAGTAGTGTTTGATAACGTCGGTAGTGACGCTGGAACCGTCAACGTTTACGGTCACTTCAACCGGATAGCCGTACCAGTATGGGTTAACCTGCAGCAAGCTCAGATCTGCGTGGTAATCCGCAATAGGATCATAGTAGCTGTCGATAGAACCGGTAGCCGCTGAACGGGCACGGGCATTGGGTTCGTACTCTTCGGCTGCCAGGTGGGTGTTCCACGGGGTAACAACCGCCGCACAATGGTTGTAGCCGCCATGCACACCGGAAAAATCCAATGTCTGAGTGGAGACAGGCGTCAGATCACCCGTCGTGCTGTCTTGCTGCAGTTCCAGCAGATTCATGCCACCTGGAATATTTTCAAACTGGCTGACGGCAAAGATGCGATCGCCAATCGGCAGGATCGACATAAACTCGTTGTAGTTGGACACAAACAGGTTGGAACCGGCGCTGTCTTTTACCTGAGCGTAGACGTTACCGTCCACCAGCTGACCAGATTTCACCAGTGTTTTATAGCCGGAGTTTGCAACGGCAACCCCGTCGATGCTCAGACCGGTTGAGCCTATGACTTCAAACGATGCGGCTGAACCTTCAACCGGTACCACCACTTCATCAAAGGCCAGAGTACCTTCGGTACGCTGGTTAACCGTATTCAGTGCGGTGTAAGCCGGGGCCGTATCGGCCAGTTCGGTGCCGCCTTTGGTATCTGTGGCTTCACCGCTGCCGGAACCCAGTTTGGTAATGGCGAAGTTGGTAATCTCCCAGGTCGCGGCATCGCCGCCAAACGCACCGGTGTAACGGAATGCAACAGACAGCGTCTGACCCGCATAGGCGGACAGATCAATATCACCAGACGCAGCAAACGCCCAGCCGCCTGCTGACCAGGTGGCCTGGGCAGTCAGATCGTCCCAGTTTGCAGACGTTACGTCACCGGTATAGTCGGTAGCAACCAGCAGCTGAATCTGGCTCAGCGGGTCGGTACCGTAGTTGTAAGCAGACTCGAAGTTCAGCACATATTCTGCACCGGCATCCAGCGTTGCTGGCACAATCAGCCAGTCATCACAGGCTTCGGTGCCTTTGTAGCAGCTGATCTTGGCACCATAGCTGCTGTCAACTGCCCAGCTGATAGTGGCTTCACCCTGATCAACCACATCGTAGCTGTCCAGCGAGGTTTTGAAGTCGTCACTCAACACCACTTCGTCTTCGGTACCGGCATTCGTTGTTGGTACAGCGGTAGTCCCTGCAAAAATCTCCAGATCCACCCACACCATACGGTGATCGGAGCTTTCAATATCGGCTGCGTCCACAGCGGTGACCAGGTAGTAAAGATCATCGGTTTCACGTGGCCAAAACACCCCACTCTGGGCAACGTTCAGGCCGTAGGCCGATGGCAATACGTAGTCCGCACGCATCGCCCAACCAGCAGTATGGGTCGAAGAATAGATGCTGGATGGCGTGTTATCAGTACCGGCAACCGAGGTAGGTACCTGGAAGGTGGTGCTGTCTTCATGCAGGTTCGGGTTCACCAGCGGCGACAGGGTCAGCTGTTCAATCGCCCGGACACCGTCTTTGGTATAGGCATCGCCTTCTTTGCCTGAAGCATTTTCGTCACCCAGAATGACAAAGCGGGTGTTTTCTTCCAGTGTTACCTCGGTTGCTGAACCGGTCTGGTCGGCGTAGAGGTAGTGACTGGTTGGGTCGATGTAGTCCGCCCACAAGCGAATTTCGTCGAAATTACGGATGCCGTTACGGTCTTCGTTGCCATCAAAGGTCGGAGGTGTCGGGTGTGACGCCAAAACGTGAACAAAGGTACCGTTAACGTTGACTGGCAGGTCAATGTGAGTCTTGGAAGACAGACGGAACACCGTCATTTCTTCATCGGTGTACCAGTTGCCATCGGTCACATTCCCTTCGCTATCCACGGCTGGTGGCACCAGGTGGTCCGGCATATCAGCCCATTTGAATTCCTGGAAGGTGCGAATATTGGCTTCATCAATCGGGTATTTGGAGAAAATCGCCATGCAGTACTGGCCATTGTAGTTACCAAAACCGTAGCGATCTTCTGGATCCAGGCTGTCACCGTCCTTGTTGAAATCGACCGCCACAGCTTCTTCAATCGGCGCACCGGTGTTGCAGTAGTTGGTGTTGCCGTTATCACCGTAATACACGTATGGATAAGTGACCGCATCGATGTCATCCGCCTGAGCCACTGCCAGGTAGTCTGAGTTGAAGGTGGTCACCGTGGCACCGTCGTCGTTACCGTCAATCTCATTCAGCAACAGGATATCCGGGTTGGCGCGCTGGATGATTTCAGCGATTTTTTGTGCCTTGCGGTATTCACCGCCAGCAAAAGCCGTGTTCTGCTCACCAACCGCTGCTTGCAGGTCGAAGCCAGCATTAAAGGTGGCAATACGGAAGTCACCGGCTTTGGCAGGCATCGCATAGACAGAACCGGGGGCCACATCGACAAACAGGCTGGCGGTTTCGCTATTGCTGTCGCTATCAGTGACCGTCAGGGTAACCTCATAACGACCGGCATCAGTAAAGGCGTGGCTGGCCACCGCAGCGGTCGCGGTGGAGCCATCACCGAAATCCCAGGAGTAGCTGTAGGGAGCACCCGCACCATTGACTGCAGCACCGGTGAACTTGTAGTCACGTTCGGTGTAGAAGCTGTCACCGGCAACGGTAATTTCTGCCGCCAGCGGGAAATCACCGGTACCGTTACCCTTGATCAGAACATCATCCACTTCCCACTTGGTGGCATTGGCAACCGGGTAAGCATAGTGAAAAGCGATGTAAATTGGCTGGCCGACAAAGTCCGACAGGTCAACCGTACCGGAATCGGCAAATTCAAAGCTGCCAGGAGACCAGGTAGCGCGATCCGATATATCAGTCCAGGTCGCCGCCCCCACATCTCCAGCGTAGTCGCCAGACACCACCAACGACAGCTGATCAGTACCGGTACCGTAGTTCCAAGCACTGTTAAAGGTCAGTTGCAGATCTTCGAAATTGGTGACATCCAATGCCGGAGTAATCATCCAGGCGTCACAGGCACCGGCACTGGCGTAGCAGTTAGCGACGGCGAACAGATCACCGGCATAGCTTTCGGTGTGCCATTCATTGCTGCCTGCAATGCCGTTCACCTGAGTCCACTTGGCCATGGAATCAGACTCGAAGTCGTCTTCAAACAGCTTGATTTCGCGGGCGGGTTCACTGTCGTCGATACGGGTCACACTGACGGTCAGGGCCTGCTGATCAGACAGTTGATTGTCGCTGACCACCAGGGTCACCGTCAGTTCGGTCAGGTTCAGGCTGTCGTCGTTGATAGCAGCAACACCGGCATCGGTCAGCACAACAGTTGAGCCAGCGATCGCAAAATAACCTTCGTTATCGCCATCCAGGCGGTAGAACAGCTCGTCACCTTCGGCATCCGTTGCACTGAAGGTCACCACGACAGTAGTTGCGCTAACACTGTCTTCAGTGACACCATTCGCAGCGGCGGTCAATTCAGGCGCGGTATTTTCTGCCGCAGTATCATCGATACGGGTCACCGCCACAGTCACCGTGTCAGCGGTGGAAAGCGTGCCATCCGACACGGTCACGGTCACTGATAACGCGGTGAGATCCAGGCTGTCGTCATTGACGGCGTTAACCCCCTGAGAGGTCAACAGTACTGAATCACCGGAAACCGTGAAGTAGGTATTGTTGCTGAGCGTGAAAGTGAGTTCATCACCTTCTGCGTCGCTTGCGGCCATGGTCGCAATCACGGCACCGGCAGAGACACTGTCTTCTGTCAGCGTACTGCCAGCGGTCAGGGTCAGCTCAGGCGCTGTATTCTCAATGGCTGCGTTATTGTCATTGTTGTCATCAGAACCACAACTTGCCAGTGCCAAAGAGGCGACCAACACAGAAAGCGGCAACAGCCGCTTCGGTAGTGTCGGTGCCTCAGACAACAGCAAACCGTTTTCGGTTGCTTTAGTCATCGGGGTTTCCTCGTTCCTTTAGAGTGTTTGGGATTCGAAAGTCCTGACCCGCGGCTCAACTGCGGGCAACTTGGCTGACACGACGCTTGAGCGTTGCAGCCAGAGCCAGAAACACCAGCAAGACAGCAAAAGAAAACGCCCCGCCCTTGCGATCCCCGGAGGTCTCGCTGACATTTGCTGCGTTTTCGTTTTCTTCACTGTCGGGTGTGGGTTGCCAGGTACCTGGTGGCGTAATCACGGGTTCCTCTACGACGGCGGAGTCCGGGTCTGAAATAACCGGACTGAGGTCAGGCCATTGCAACCTCAGGTCGTAGTGGTACTGGCGATTGGCTGGCAGCACGGGTACACGATCCTGATCAACCGTCGCAAAGACGTTGACCGGCTCTCCCAACACAGCGTCTCTGCCCAGATAAAAGGATTGTTCTGATACGGTGCGCTGATAAGCCTTGTTGAGGGCCAGCGCACGTTCGGTAGAAGGGATTAACAGCGTATAGACGTCGGCCTGGCCAACCGCCCTTGAGTTAACGGAGCCATCGCCGTTAAACCAGCGTTGGGTCATCTCACCGTTCTGGCGAAACTCGTCGCCCCCGCCCACACGTTCCAGGTAGGTCGCAATTTCACCGATTTTCTCACCATAGTTGGGGGCGTCTTCCATGCCCTTGAGGTTGATATAACCCCAACCTGCGGCACCGGTGACTTTGCGTGGAAAGGCCAGCGTGCTGTCGATATGGGTGCCAATCGTGGTATGGCAGCCCATACAGAAAAAGTTTTCTTCGTAGTTCTGCAGTCTGAGATCACCCGACTCGTCTTCGATCCAGCCCTGAATCTGCCACCCCAGCTTGTTATTCATACCCGCCTGGGGAGCAGGTTTTGCCCAGGAATAATGCGGCAGTTTTTCTTCCGCCTTTTCGCGCTGCTCCTGGTTGAAGACATAACGCAAGGCCACTTCCGAAAGCGTGCGATATTTGCGGCTATAGCGCAGTTCTTTCAAGCGACGTGATGGCGCTATCGAACCGTCGCCGCTGACATCGAGATAACGAACGGTATGGATAAACTCGGTACCAACAGGGTACTGCTGACGTTCGACGATCTTATCGGCAGCAGCTCCCAGATACTGATCACGTCGGAGCATCCGCACTGCAGTGCCCAATAAGTTGTCACCATCAAGATCAAGGCCAATCAGGGATTCATTCGTTACCGGAATGGAGATGCTATCAAGATCCTTGATCGCCATTTCCACCAAGGACAAATTCAGCAGATAAAGTGCACGATTTTCATTTCCCCCGGTGTCCTGCCGGAACGCCAGTGGCAGACGAATAATCACATCATCAAAATTGCCGTTGGTCGGCCAGAAGGTACTGGGCAAGGGTTTATAGTTGAACGCCACCCAACCTGAACCATCGCGGGCAAAGCCCTGATCATCGAAGGCGACACCGGGATCAGCAAGACCCGTAAGATCCGGCGTATAACCCGCAACGGCGGTGTTCATCAATGCGCTGTAATTGTCCTGACGCACATATTCAAGAATACTGTCATCCGTAACGCTGGCTATTTCTGCCAGCCGGGGCTGGAACAGGTTTTCCCAGTGGTTGGTTGCACCAATGACAGAAAAGCTGTAATCACCCTGAATATCGGCATCATCCATATAGTTGATGCGCGTTCCTTGCGGATGGCTCTGGTGACAGATGTAGCAGGGATTATATTTGCCAGCCGTTTGGGTATAGCACTGCGGCGGGATAACGGCTTCGTGGTTATACATGGTCTCGGCATGGGCCGACCAAGACCCAGCCGCCAGCGCACCCCATAGCAGACGCTGCAGTTGTTGCTGCCATGTACCCAACACCTTGTTTACCACAATAAAAGCCCTGCTGCGCCCGTTGCCCACCGGTCGTCAACAGACGAATATTTTGACGTTGCGTGACAAAGCACCACACAAGTTTCCAGAAATTGACCGGGAGGTGCACTGTGAAGGTGCAAGATGAAAGATTCGTGTTATTTACATTTCACTCAGGTTAAAATTTATATTCCTATCAATAATAGCTATTACGATTGCTTGTTTATTCTTTATTTGGCATAAACATGAGCCGCTCAAACACCCACTACAGCACGCTTCGTAAAAACGCTTATATGCTTTATCGAATCACGCCTGTGCTGGAAATCGGAGGTTGTTGGCGGAGAGTCCATCGAGGGGGGCAACCAGCGGGGAGCAGAAATCCCGCCAGGAAATGAATACATAAAAGTACGCTTGAAAGCGGTGCTCGGTCATCAACAGGCCGAGCCAGGTGATCGGCGATTAGATCAAGATAGTGACGAGGATAAAATACAACGAGTCATCAGCCCTTGCCACGCAAGGCATCCGCAAACACGCTGACCGCCTTGACCGCTTCACGTGAACCATCACGAATGCGCACAATCACGTTCCCGGCTTGCAGAGCCAGATCAACCCCGCGCTGCGCCTGCTCCTGACAGAGGCTCATACGCTGAATGGAATCATCCATACCACTTTGTATTTTTTCGATCATGGCGGAAATCTCCTGAGTAGACTGGGCAGTGCGCCCTGCCAGCGAACGGACTTCATCGGCAACAACCGCAAATCCCCGACCCTGATCTCCAGCCCGTGCCGCTTCAATGGCGGCATTTAATGCCAGCAAGTTGGTCTGGTCGGCGATGCCGCGAATGGTGTTGACGATGGTGGTAATCTGTTCAGACTGACGACCCAGCTTTGAAATGGTGTCGGCAGAGCTGCTGACGGTTTCAGCAATACGTTGCATTTCTGTAGCGGCATTCTGGATGATTTCGGTACCGGAAATAGCGGTTTGTTCTGTTTCCGCAGCGATGTCATAGGCGCGTAAAGCGCTGTTCGCTTCCTCACGATTTTGTTCCACATTGGAAGTAATATCCGTAGCAATCTTAATGATCTTGTAGAGTTTTTTATCAAGATCAAATACGGGATTGTAAGACGCCTCCAGCCAAACGTTATCCCCGTTACTATTACGCCGCAAAAACTGACCGCGCAGATATTTTCCGCCATTAAGATCGCGCCACATGCTCTGATATTCGTGACTGTTGGCGTAGTCATTACTGCAAAACATACGATGATGCTTACCCTTAATATCCTCCAACCGATAACCCATGGTTTTCAGGAAATTATCATTAGCCTTTATAATCGTACCATCCGGGTTGAACTCAATGACCGCAGCCGAGCGATTTAATGCGGTAAGTCGGCTTTCCATGTCGTTGGAGTCATTTATTTTATCGGTAATATCCGACGCGATTTTGATAACACTGGTGACCTTACCCATTGCGTCCCGCACCGGATTGTAGCTGGCTTGCAGCCAGATTTTGTTGCCATCACGATCCTTGCGCCGAAAAGAACCCCGCTTGAATTCTCCACCTGCCAGGTCACTCCAGAATTGACGGTACTCAGTGGAATTGGCAAAGCTGTCCTCACAAAAAATCCGATGGTGCTTACCGATGATTTCATCCAATTGGTAACCGGTAACTTCCAGGAAATTGCTGTTGGCATCAATGATGGCACCATCCATATTGAATTCGATCACTGCTATGGAGTTATTCATGGCTGCCACGATCGCTTCGTTGTGATGCAAGGCAGGATCAGTAACCGCCGACCGGGCAATAGATGAGCGCGAAAACCACATATTATAATTCCTGCCAGTTATGTAAAAAGCTTCTTACAAGGATAGTTCTGACCGGCGGATTGTCAGGTGCAAGACCTAAAAATAGGCATCTGTGGCAGGAATGACATGACCGATAGCGGATTGATTTACCCAGACCAAACCTGACGGTTCGCCGCAATGGCGGATGTTAGGTGACAGATCACGAACACAAAACCAGTGGCCATAAGACCAAAAAATGCAGGCCATCTATGATCACAAGCCAGCTCAAACGAAGGCCACACGATAGAAAACTGTACGGATGTACAACTGTATATTAGGCGAGATATTAGGTTTAAATTAGGCGAGGGCTAAAACCGGATGGGGCCGATTTTATAACTTATTGAGAAGTAAGGAGAAATTTGGTCGGGACGGAGTGATTCGAACACTCGACCCCTTGCACCCCATGCAAGTGCGCTACCAGGCTGCGCTACGCCCCGACACTCTGAAACAGAGGCTGTTCCAGAAGTCACGCATTATACTCAAGTAGTTGATAGATGGAAGTTTTTTTACCGTTCGGCCAGCAAGGACTCTACTTCTTTAAGATCGGCAATCATGGATTTGATCAGTGCCTGATCCATCGCCGCCGCATTCTGGTTATCACCATCTTCCAGCCGCTGGCGAGCGCCCTGAATGGTGTAACCTTCGCCATATAGCAATGCACGAATCTCGCGCACCAGAATCACGTCCTGGCGTTGATAATAACGGCGATTGCCACGACGTTTTACCGGGCTGAGCTGTGGGAACTCCTGTTCCCAGTAGCGCAACACATGGGGTTTGACATCGCAAAGATCACTGACTTCTCCAATCGCAAAGTAACGCTTTGCAGGGATTGGCGGCAGTTCATTATTGTGGCTGGGTTCCAGCATAAGCTTCTACTCGAACCTTCAGTTTCTGGCCGGGTTTGAAGGTAACAACGCGGCGAGCAGAGATGGGAATCTCCTCGCCGGTTTTTGGATTACGCCCAGGGCGCTGGCTCTTGTCGCGCAGGTCGAAGTTACCGAAACCGGATAACTTGACCTGCTCGTTTCGGCGCAGGCTGTCACGGATCTCATCAAAAAACAGATCAACCATGTCCTTCGCCTCACGCTTGTTAAGACCAAGTTCCTCGAACAGTTTTTCTGCCAGTTCGGCTTTGGTCAAGGCAGCCATGCTAACCCCTCAGCGTTGCTCCAAGTGTTTGCTCCAATTGTGACAAGACGGCATCAACCGAATCGTTCACTTCTTGGTCAGTAAGAGTGCGCGAAGGATGTTGCCAGGTCAAGCCCAGGGCAAGACTTTTTCTATCTGGATCAATGCCTTTGCCCTCATAAACGTCAAACAGGTTGAACTTTGTGAGGTATTTCCCGGCATGACTGCATATCTGTTCCAGTACGTCATCAACCGCCACATCCTTAGCCACAACCAGCGCCAGATCCCGACGCATCTCCGGAAATTTTGACAGCTCGGCAAAGCCTGGAATAGCGGTTTCACGCACAGTATTCAGATCCAGTTGAACCAGATACAAAGGCTGCCGGATACCCAGCGGTTTCTGCAGGCTTGGATGCAGTGCACCCATAATACCTACCGCTTGCCATTGGCCGTTTTCGCTGCATTTTTCGATGGCTGCGCTCTGGCCCGGATGCAATGCCGGATGCTTAACCGTAACAAAGCGGTAGGAATCACGTTGGCCGGTACGGGCTAACAGAGATTCCACATCACCTTTGACATCAAAGAAATCAATCTCAGCATCAGCATCACCCCAGGACTGAGATAAGCGTGTACCTGTCGCAGCAAAGGCTAAGGTCGGAATCTGCTCCAGCCTGTCACCTTGCGGCACAAAGCGTAACCCGGTTTCAAATAAACGCACCCGTGACTGCTGACGTTTGAGGTTGTAACTCACCGCCTGAACCAGTCCGGCCAGAAGATCAGTACGCATCACCGACATGTCGCTGGAGATCGGATTCAGCAGCGCAATCGGCGTATGATCCGGGTCCATGGTTTTTTGTAACTGAGGCTCAACAAAGCTGTAGGTGATCGCTTCCTGATAACCACGGGCCACCAGATGGCGACGCAGATCCCCGATCGCCAGGCGATTTTCAGGAACACGGGCCAGCGGCGAAGCAGCCTTTGGCAAGCTCACAGGCAAGTTTTCATAGCCATAAATGCGCGCCAGCTCTTCAATCAGATCCGGTTCAATGGCGATATCAAAACGATAACCCGGTGCGGTGACCTGCCAGCCATCTTCCACAGAGGTAAGAACCATGCCTAAACGGGTCAGAATATCTTCAACTTCGTCGTCCGCCAGTGCGATACCAAGAACAAGCTCAATACGCTTCCGGCGCAGATGAATATGAGCAATCTCCGGAAGATTCTGCTCACTGACAACTTCCACTATCGGGCCAACCTGACCGCCACAGATATTCACTAACAGTCCACTGGCACGTTCCATAGCCTTAGCTGCCAGATTGTAATCCACTCCACGCTCAAAGCGGTGTGAGGAATCCGTATGCAAGCCGTAATGACGGGCACGTCCGGCAATCGACAGCGGGCTGAAAAAGGCTGCTTCCAGTAACAGATCCTGCGTCGTCTCCGACACCCCGGAATGCTCGCCTCCCATAATACCGGCGATAGCCAGTGGTTTTGAGTGGTCTGCGATCAGCAGAGTATCGTCTTTCAGTTCAACTTCCTGACCATCCAGCAACGTCAGCTTTTCACCCTGCTCTGCCATCCGCACACGGATGCCACCGTCAATCTTGGCCAGATCAAATGCATGCATCGGCTGACCCAGTTCAAGCAGTACAAAATTCGTCACATCAACCACAGGGTCAATAGAGCGGATACCGCCACGGCGTAATTTTTCCACCATCCATAACGGGGTTGCCGCCGTCAGGTTCACACCTTTAACAATACGGCCGAGATAGCGCGGACAGGCAGCAGAAGCCTGAACATCAATACTGGCTTTATCATCAATCACCGGAGCCACAGGCTCAACGACAGGATTGGTGACTGCTGCTTTGTTCAGTACGCCAACTTCACGGGCCAGACCTGCCATACTCAGACAATCGGCACGATTTGGTGTCAGGTCAACCTCAATGATGCTGTCATCAAGGTTCATATATTGACGGAAATCTTCACCAACCGGCGCATCCGCAGCCAGTTCCATCAATCCGTCGGAGCTTTCTGCCATGCCCAATTCTGCTTCGGCACACAACATACCGAGTGATTCAACACCGCGCAGCTTAGCTTTTTTGATTTTGAAATTTCCCGGAAGCACAGCACCAATTTTAGCGAAAGGAATCTTCAGTCCTTCCCGTACATTAGCCGCGCCACACACAACCTGAAAAATATCCGTACCATCAGACACCTGGCACAGACTCAGTTTATCGGCATCCGGATGCTGTTCACACTTAACGACTTCTCCAACCACGACGCCGGAAAATTCACCCGCAACAGCCTCAATACCATCAACTTCCAAACCAGCCATCGTTACCTGATGTGCCAGTTCTTCGGTGCTCACCTCAGGCTGCACCCATTCGCGTAACCATTGTTCGCTGAATTTCATGTTTAGCTAAATCCTGTAATGAGCGATTAACGGAACTGCTGTAAAAAGCGCAGGTCGTTTTCAAAGAATAAACGCAGGTCGTTAACGCCATAACGCAACATTGCCATGCGTTCCATTCCCATGCCAAAGGCAAAACCGGTGTATTCTTCCGGATCAATTCCCACATGGCGGAATACTTCCGGATGCACCATGCCGCAGCCACCGATTTCCAGCCAGCCGCGCTTAGTGCCATTAGGAGTTTCGACTACCCACTCGATATCAATTTCTGCCGATGGCTCAGTAAACGGGAAATACGATGGCCGCAAACGCACCTTGATATCCTTCTCAAAAAAGGCGGCCATAAATTCCTGCAGAATGCCTTTCAGATCAGCAAAGCTGACGCCTTTATCGACCAGCAAACCTTCCATCTGATGAAACATAGGGGAATGGGTCTGATCGTAATCGCAGCGGTAAACACGACCGGGACAGATAATGCGCAACGGTGGCTGCTGGGCTTCCATGGTACGAACCTGAACCGGTGAGGTATGAGTACGCAGCAAACGACCGGCATCAAAATAAAAGGTGTCGTGCATGGCCCGCGCCGGATGATGCGACGGTATATTCAGCGCTTCAAAATTATGAAATTCATCTTCAATTTCCGGCCCTTCCATCACCTGAAAGCCGGCACCGGCAAAGAATGATTCAATGCGTTCAATGGTGCGGGTTACCGGGTGCAGACTGCCTTCCTGCAGACCACGGCCCGGCAGCGTAATATCAATAGTTTCAGATGCCAGTCTGGCATCCAGCGCAGCCGATTCCAGCGCCTGTTTGCGGCAGTTGATGGCGTCCTGAACCTGGTTCTTGGCTTCGTTAATCACTGCACCGATTTTGGGACGATCTTCCGGGGATACATTACCCAGATTTTTCATCAGGGAAGTGATTTCCCCTTTTTTACCCAGAAACTGAACTCGAACCTGATCCAGCGCGGCCACATCCTGCGCGTCGGATACAGCGGCCAGGGCTTGCTGAGTCAGGGCCTCAAGGTTTTCCATCGCTGATTCCATCGTTGTCTTGAATTTGGACAAAAAAATAGGGGAATCGCCTTGGCTCATCCCCTATTTCCGTTGCTTCAGACAGTGATAGATCTCACCGCAAGAAGCTGATTTTGGCGTTGCAGTTGCCAACCAGATAAATCCGGTTGGCAAGGCAAGCCAGAGAAATTACAGGCTGACTTTGGCTTTTTCAACCAGAGCCGCAAATGCTGCTTTCTCGTTTACTGCCAGATCCGCCAGTACCTTACGGTCAATTTCAACAGAAGCTTTTTTCAGGCCATTGATGAATTTGCTGTAAGACAATCCGTTTTGACGGGCACCCGCATTGATACGGGCAATCCACAGTTGACGGAACTGACGCTTCCTTTGACGACGGTCACGGTATGCATACTGACCGGCTTTGATCACGGCTTGCTTGGCAACACGGAATACACGTGAACGTGCACCATAATAACCTTTAGCCAGCTTCAGAATTTTTTTGTGACGACGACGAGCGACTACACCACGTTTTACGCGAGCCATATTCTATCTCCTGGACTTAAAGGTTAGGCAACATGCGGATAACAAGCTTTTTATCTGAGGCATTAACCTGGTTCATGCCGCGCAGATGACGCTTACGCTTGGTGCTTTTTTTGGTCAGGATGTGGCTGCGGAACGCATTACGGTGTTTGAAGCCGTTGGCAGTCTTTTTAAAACGCTTGGCTGCTGCGCGCTTAGTTTTGATTTTAGGCATTTTGGTACTCCAATAGTAGTGGTGCGCACAGAAACTAAGACCCTGTACTACACCTGCCGTTACACCCGCTCTGGCCCTCAAGGCACGGACGGGATCTGTTCAGTAGTCGGCAGAAAAACAGAAACCCCGGCTAACGCAGGGGTTTCTGGATTTCATTTGAAGAACCGGACTACTTCTTCTTGCCTGGTGCGATCACCATAACCATCTGGCGACCTTCCATCTTGGGATGTTGCTCAACAACACCCATCTCGGCCAGATCAGCTTCGATGCGTCTCATCAGCTCCATACCGATATTCTGGTGGGCCATTTCACGGCCACGGAAGCGCAGGGAGACTTTCGCCTTGTCACCGCCTTCCAGGAAGCGCTTGAGGTTACGCAGTTTGATCTGGTAATCCCCTTCTTCAGTACCAGGGCGGAATTTCATTTCCTTGATCTGAACCTGGTGCTGCTTTTTCTTGGCTTCGGCTTTCTGCTTTTTCTCTTCGTAAAGCTTCTTGCCAAAGTCCATAACCTTACAAACAATCGGGTCACCGTCTGAGATCTGTACCAGATCCAGTTCGGATTCTTCCGCTATTTGCAGGGCTTCCTGGATGCTAACTACCCCGACCTGATTTCCATCGGCGCCGATCAGCCGGACTTCGGTTGCACGGATCTGATCGTTAACGGCAGCCCGATCGTCGTTGCGGCTGCCTCTTCTATTGTCGCGTCTGATATTCAGTTCTCCATTCCAAACCGCCCGCGCTGGGAAATAGCACTATCGAGGAGGGCTTGGAACGCGTCAATAGTCATTACGCCTAGATCATCTCCCTTACGAGTGCGCACAGCTACGGTGTTTGCTTCAACTTCTTTATCCCCTACCACAAGCAGGTAAGGTACCTTGTGCAAAGTGTGCTCACGGATTTTAAAGCCGATCTTCTCGTTTCTCAAGTCCGCATTCGCCCGATACCCCTTGGATTTGAGTGTTTTTGCCAAATTCTGACAATATTCACCCTGATTATCGGTAATATTCAGTACTGCCACCTGTTGCGGTGCCAGCCAAGGCGGCATTGCGCCCGCGTAATGTTCAATCAGGATTCCGACAAAACGTTCAAATGAGCCAAGAATGGCCCGGTGTAACATCACTGGGGTTTTGCGCTCGTTGTCTTCGTCCACATATTGTGCACCCAGACGCTCTGGCAACATGAAGTCGAGCTGAATGGTGCCACACTGCCATACCCGGCCAATGCAATCGCGTAGCGAGAATTCGATTTTCGGGCCGTAGAAGGCACCTTCGCCTGGCTGCAGTTCCCAATCCAGACCGGCTTCGTTCAGTGCGTCTTCCAGCGCGGCTTCAGCCTGATCCCACAGGGTTTCATCACCGATACGGCCTTCCGGGCGCGTCGACAGCTTCATTTCGACAACATCGAAACCAAAGTCCTTGTACACATCCAGTGTCAACTTGATGAAGTCGGCCGCTTCCTGACGAATCTGGCTTTCGGTGACAAAAATATGTGCGTCGTCCTGAGTAAAGCCGCGAACACGCATAATACCGTGCAAGGCACCCGAAGGTTCGTTACGGTGACAGGAACCAAACTCAGCCAGACGCAGTGGCAGGTCGCGGTAGCTCTTCAGACCCTGGTTAAACACCTGAATATGGCATGGGCAGTTCATCGGCTTGACGGCGTAAGAGCGCTTCTCTGACTCCGTAGTGAACATGGCGTCCTTGTAATGTTCCCAGTGACCGGATTTTTCCCACAGGGTACGATCCACCACTTGTGGCGTCTTGATTTCAAGGTAACCGGCGTCGTTCTGCACCTTGCGCATGTACTGTTCCAGTACCTGGTAAATGGTCCAACCATTCGGGTGCCAGAACACCATGCCCGGCGCTTCTTCCTGCAGATGGAACAAATCCAGTTGCTTGGCCAGTTTGCGGTGATCACGCTTTTCCGCTTCTTCCAGACGTGTGAGATATTCTTTCATCTCTTTCTTGTCGTTCCAGGCGGTGCCGTAAATACGCTGTAACTGCTTGTTGTTGGAGTCACCGCGCCAGTAGGCACCGGAAACACGCTGCAGCTTGAAAATACGCATCACACGAGTGTTCGGTACGTGGGGGCCAATACACATGTCGATATATTCTTCATGGTGATACAGACCAACAGCGGTTTCGCCCTTTTCGATCAGGCCATCTACAAGCTCAACCTTGTACTCTTCGCCACGATCCACAAACACCTGACGGGCCTGTTCTATCGGCGTTATTTCCTTGATCACCGGATAATCTTGCTTGACCAGTTCCTTGATACGCTTTTCGATGGCAGCAACGTCTTCCGGTGTAAATGGACGCTCATAGTCGATGTCGTAATAAAAACCGTTGTCGATCACCGGGCCGATAGCCATTTTGGCGGTTGGGTACAACTGCTTGACCGCGTGGCCAACCAGGTGGGCAAAGGAGTGACGGATCACTTCCAGGCCTTCCGCATCCCGACCGGTAATCAACGTAATATCAGCATCGTCGGTAATCAGTTCGCAGGCATCCACCAACGTGCCGTTGATACGGCCACAGACGGTAGCTTTTGCCAGGCCAGGGCCAATATCTTCGGCCACTTGCATCAGGGTTACCGGTTGCTCGAACGAGCGTTGAGAACCATCGGGGAGGGTAATAACAGGCATAGTATTTCCTTGGTCAGTGGTGGCCCCTACGACAGGCCACATGCAATCACAAAATTCAGGCGGAGTACTCTAACGTCACACTTGCGAGCTGTAAACCTGACAGCGCCCCCGGACAGTGCAAGATAATATTTCCGTAACATTAAAGTGCAAACGAAGGCCCGCAGAGTGCCGCCAGATACCTGTCCACGACAACTGGCATGCTGACTCAGAGAGAACTCCGCTCTCCCTGCCTCGCAGTTTCCCCTGACGATCTTCGCCACAGGCCGGAAAAGGCGACCCATAGCCCGGATTACTTCGCCTGATAGCGCCGATTCAGGGCAGCAATCATCCTCTGTTGCTGACAGACGGGTGTTATTAAGTGATGGTAAATTATGGCGCAGCTCTTGCTGCCCAGATCAGATACCTCTCAACCAGTGTGGCTTCTGCATGACAAGCGCCCTGCTCCATATTGAAAACACCGTCTGCGACGAAGTAAATTCCTTCGCCCACTCGCTTTCAGCCTGGCCGCAACAATACGATCAGGTTGTACCCGGGCATTTTCACGGTCGTTTACAAGATGTTCAGTTACCGTCTGTACGGCTGTTCAGGGAGACCATGAACCTGTCGGTTGCCCAGCATACTCGTACCCCGGAAGGGAAAATCAGCGTGCTGATTCCAATCTCGCTCGATGGTAACAAAACCTCGGATCAGGCACGCTGCGTCGCCAGTCATGGCGTTACCTTGCTGCCCTACCAGAATGATTTCTTTTTTGTTGGCCCGGCCAATACCGATTACATCGTCATCTCGCTCGATCAGCAGCAACTGAGCACGTTGCTGACCGAGGATGATATGAGCGAGCTGCTGTCGGCCCAGCGTAGTTACGAAGTACCGGTCAACACCCAACGTCTGACCGAATTACAAAACCAGGCAGAAACGCTGTTAAATCAGCTGCTCAAACTGCAATCTGGCACAGACGACTGCCATTTTGCTTTTCCGGACAGCGCCGAACTGATGCAGGTTGAAGAGCGCAAAGCCATCCGGCGAGCGGCTCTGGAGCAAGCAATTCAGCACCAGTTGATCGACATGACGCTGGATCTGTTTACTCCAGCGCAAAAAAGCAAACCCGCGATGCGGCCATTGGGTAACCACCACCACTATCTGGTACGCAGCTGTCATGAGTATGTGTTGTCGGAGCAGGGCGCAGACGACAGCGTACTGGATATCTGCAAAGCGCTGAACGTACCTCGACGAACGCTTAACTACAGTTTTGAACGGGTCGCAGGTTGCTCTCCGGCACAGTACCTGAGAGCCGTCAAATTGAACGCCGCCCGGCGGGAGCTGTTGTCCAGCGACTTGCCGATTGGCTCAGTCGCCGCCAACTACGGTTTTTATCATGGCGGTTATTTTGGTCAGGAATATCGTCGTCTGTTTGGTGAAACCCCGAGTGATACCCGATCAGGACGCAGGCAACGCAGGCTCTGACGCACCCCATCCGCAGCTTCAACTGGCGACGCCTGCACGCTGGGACGCTGCAGCATTCGGTTCATCAACCAGTAACTGAGCGCCCCGCTCAACAAAATGGCACCCCCCAACCACTGATCAACGATGCCCGGTAACGACAACGGCAGCAGCTCCACGACAAGACTTCCCCCCGGATATTCCGTTACTGCGGTTGTCATACGGTACAGCAATGGACTCAGCAACATAGCCAGCCCCAGCCCTACCAGCGGCAACAGCATCACCAGACAGACCGTATGAGAATGTTGTTGCACCCGCTGTGGACTTGAACACAGCCACAAGCCACCCAATGCCATCGTCCATTTACCCATGGCATAAAACAGCGGGCTGTCCATCAAGGGTTGATGCAGAACGGGCAGCATGCCGCCCCAGGCCAAGACACCGGCTATGCCCAATCCGAACCAGAACAGCAGTGACTGCCATTGCCCATCCCCCTGACTGTTACTGTCACGGGTATGGCTGCCCGCTGGGATACTGGCCTCCATAAAAGCCGCCAACCAGAGTATCGGCACCAGATGATGGACAACCACACTCTGCCAGCTGTGCAGCCAGATTGAATGACGCGCCAGCGTATCCAGCCAGGGATTCATTGCCACCAGAAACAACAATGCGGCCAACCAGAAGAGTGGCCGTTTCCAGCTACCAGACCGTCGAGCCACAAACGCGACAACCAGCAGAATCAACAGGATTTCAAGCCAGAACAGGCTGTTCAGTGCAAACATGGCTTTCTCCACTTGGCTTGCTGCATCAGCTAACGGGCGTCTGGCCGTTAGCTGATGCTTTCAACGACGTGCTACGTCAACAACATCCACTACGTGCTCGTACTCTTTCAGCTACCGCAGCAATCGCTGCTTTCATCACTAACACCATCACCCACGCCCACACTGCGATGATCCTTACCGGCGGGCAGATCCATGGCCGGATTGGCGTCAAAGAAATTATTGGGTTTGAGTTTGAAGCCGACGTATTCCACCGGCATCACCGGGAAATCTTCCGGCTTGCAGATATGGGTGTGACCATAGGTGTGCCACAACACAAGATCGGTATTTTCGACATTCCGGTCTTGCTGGGTATACACCGGCAAACCGTCGCCCTTGTTCTGATTCGGATAGTTACCCGTGCCATAACGTTCAGCCGGATCATAAGGCGTTACCCAGACATGATTGGCAGCAAACCCGGCACGTTGGCCAATATAGCTATCGGCCTGCGCCAGCATCACCGGATTGTGTTCTGCCATCAGCTTGTAACCGGGATGATTGCCAACCGCGTTGGTTTTGTTGGGGTTGATGACTTTCCAGAAACGCCCGCTTTGGCCGTTCGCTTCCCGAGCCGCTTGCTGCTCTGAGGCCAACGTGGTGACTTCGGTATTAAACGCATTCCCCCAGGGATTACCTTCTCCGGTTGGTTTGGGACTGAAGTTGGTTTCCAGTACCGAGTTTTGTTCGCCATCCAGCATCATATGCAAGCGGGCATTGAAGAAGTGCTGGTGCGACGGGCCATATATTTCCGGTGTGACAATACCGCCACCACACTCAGGTTTGGTACCTGGCACCATACCGGCGGTCTGGATAATACCGGTCAGTTTGGTCTCCATTTCAATGGTGCCATCCTGATACAGATACCAGTAAAACCCATAATCATAGTTGCCGACGGTACAGAAAAAGCTGATCACCAGACGACGGGAGCGGCGTACCTCAAAGACGTCCGTGCGGAATTCGTAGTGCTTCCACAGCGTGCCGTAATCTTCTTCGTGCATACACACGGCGTTCTTCATGGTGAAGGGTTCGCCCTTGTCATCCACCGCCGGAATATCAAAATAATGAATCGCGCCGAGACAATCGCAGCCTAACTCCAGCTGATTAGCCAAACGGCCGAGACCATATTCACCGCCATCAAAGGCGCATTTCCAGTAATGGTTCAGCGCCGTATCCGAATACGGCACTGCCATATCGGTGACGCTGGCGCGATAGATAATTGGCCGGACTTGGCCCTTGTCGTTGTAGCCGAGCTGATTCAGTACCAAGCCTTCCCGTGGTGTAAAACCAACCCGGAACTGCCAGTTTTGCCAGCTGACTTTCCAGCCGTCGACGCTGAAACTCACCCCTTCCGGCTGCACAATGTGTAATGGTTTAACATCGGAACGTGGCTCCCCCAGCGACGGGGTATCGTAGTTACGCTTGGTTTTTGGAATCGGGGTATCCCGACCGTCGTCGAGCAGCTCAATCACCTTGCCTTCGTTCAGGTCGATAATAGCCACCAGCCCTTCAATCGGATGGGCATAGCCGTTATCAGTAAATTTATCGCGATAAAAAGCAACGCCGCGCATCAGCCGTTTGCCCTTGTACTTGGGATCATCACCAAAGTAGCCAAACGACCAGGGATCGATCTGGATGTTTTCGATGTCGGCATCGGTCAATCCACGACGCTTGACCGCAGCACGCCAGCCAGCGTCATGCTGGACGATATCGACGCAGGTAAAAAACTCTTCCACCATAATAGGTGCTTGTCCGGTCACGTCAGGATCAAGCTGCTGCCAGTCCGTCACCTCCTTCGCCACCAGGTCGATCATGGCTTCGAACATAGCGCCGTTACTTTTATCCAGCACGGTGGCAAAGGCACGGCGGGAAAATGGCTGACCCGCTTTAAAAGCCAGTACTTCAGCTTTTGCCGGTTCTTCCAACTGCAGATACGGAAAACGACAGCTATCACCCAACTGCTGCGTTTCCTTCAGGATCGCCGCCGCCAGCGCCAGTTCTTCCAATGTCAGGGGATCCAGTGGATGAACCGGGGTTGTAATGGTGGCAGATGCCGTGGTCGGATTGGATGCGCAACAGGTCTCGCTCATGATGTATCCCTCATTATTCAGTGAATACAGCCATGCTAGGCAGAAGCATCAACGTCGTTATCGCAAAGTGGCAAAATAACCCGGCGCAGAAAAAACGCTCGAATTCCGACAACAAACCATGACATTTGGCGGCATAACTCTCACACTGCGCGCTTTACGCCCAAATTTTGAGGACAACACTGCCATGAATGCCCTGATTCCCATTGCCAATGGCAGCGAAGAACTGGAAGTCATCACCCTGGTTAACGTACTGCGGCGGGCGGGTATAAACGTCACACTGGCCTCCACAGGCCCGGAGCGCAACGTCCGCTGTGCTCGCTCGACCGTGATTGAGGCTGACTGCCTGCTCGGCAAACTGGCCATTAATCACCCGTTTGATCTGATCGCTGTTCCTGGTGGTATGCCCGGTGCCGCTAACCTGGCGACATCGCTGGGACTACTGCATCGAATACAGCAGCAAGACCGGGCCGGCAAATGGGTCGCCGCCATCTGTGCCGCTCCGGCAGTGGTATTGGGTGCCGCCGGTGTAACCGCAGGCCGAGTCATGACCGGTTACCCCGGCTTTGGCCCCTTGCTGGTGCAATCTGGTGCCCTCATCAACAACACCGATGATGTGGTGGTCGATGGCAATCTGATCACCAGCCGTGGCCCGGCAACGGCCTTGCCTTTTGCGCTGACGCTGGTGGAATTGTTATGCGGCAAGCCGATACGGGATGATGTGGCAGCGGCCATGCTGTATCAGGATGGATCCGTCTCTTCATGATGACGACTGCGCCTGGCCAGTAGCGCCGGGAAACACCGGGCAGATAACACCGGGCAGATAGACAAATCCGGGCAAACCAGTGTCCGGCCCGTCAGCCCAACAGCTTGCGCATCAGTTCTGCTGTACTGCTGACGCCAAATTTCTGCCGGATAACCGTGGCCCGATTGGCGACGGTTTTGGCACGGATACCCAGCTCCTCGGCGATGGTCTGATTGCTTTTGCCTTCCAGCAGACGTTCGGCAATTTCGCGCTCTCGCGCTGCCAGAATCGCCAGTGGATCAATGACCGTAGCGCCGTACTTGGCTGCTGCCGTCAGCGGGCGTCCCTTGGGCACGTCGCCAACGGCCAACAACGATTCAAACCTCGACTCCAGAAATGACTGCCCGGCAACGACCCGATTCACCGCCTTCAGCATTACCGCCGGTGGACTCGATTTGGACAAATAGCCCAACGCCCCGGCGTTCAGTGCCGCACGAATAACCGTAGCTTCCTCGTACATGCTGAACATCAGAATCCGGGCGTCCGGCTTGACACCAACCAACTGCCGACACACTTCAATACCCGACAGATCAGCCATATTCACATCGAGTATCAGAATGTCGGGAGCATGCTGGAAAAACAGCAAGGCGGCATCCGTTCCCGATCCGGCTTCAATCAGCTGCACGTCATCAATCATCGCCGCCAACAAGGAGCCATAACCTTGTCGCACCACAGCATGATCATCTGCCAGCAAAATCGTCAGTGCCATCACTCGGCCCCCTCAGGGTAAGGGAGTTCGGCAGTGACCCGTGTCCCCTGCGGACTAAAATCTACCGTCAAGGTACCGCCCAATAGCCGCGCTCGCTCAGCCATGGAACGCAGGCCAAACCCGGCAATGGCATCTGACGACGCACTGCCATTATCTTGCACCTGCAGTGTCACTTGTTGCTGACCGTCGGTGGTCAGAGAAATCCGGACTTCTGTAGCCTCCGCATGCCGAACGGCATTATTCACGGCTTCCTGCACCAGCCGATAGACCTGGGACGCATCATCCTCGCTCCAGCCAGGCCAGCGATCCCCGCACAAGACACATTGAAGACCGGTAGTTTGCCCGGTACTGCGCAGCAGTTCATCCACCGCCGCTTGCAAGCCCAGTCGCTCCAGCACCACCGGATATAGATTATTGATGATGCGGCGAAACCCCATATTAATGGCATCACAACCGAGCAGAATACGTTCGCTGGTTTCCAGCAACTGCTCCGGTTTATCCAGCTGAAAAGGCAGCACACAGGAATGCACCCGAACACCCGTTAGTTGTTGACCAAGATCATCATGTAATTCCCGTGCCAGAGCCGAGCGTTCCTGCTCCTGAATTTCCATCAACGTACGGGTAAGAAAACGGTTTTCATTGCGGGCGCTCTCCAGTGATTCAGTCATTTCGTTAAAATGCGAGGCCAGATCATTCGCCTCACGCAGGCTGTAACGACCCAAGCGGGCATGCAGATGCCCCTGCTGTACCTGATCAAAGGCTGCCAGAACGTCCGCCAACGGCCGCAATCCTGCACGTACTCCCAGATAAATAGCCAGATTGGAAATCAGGGCGCAGCCACAAAACAACCAGAACAACCAGCTGGACGAATGCCAGACTTCTTCAATTTCATCGCGATCATCGGAAATCAGCACCACTTTTTTGCCATTGCTGTCGGTCAGGGCTAGCTGATAGCCACGTCCGGGATGGTCAAACAAGGATTCAAACCAGGCCGGGACTGAATCTCCAGCCGGGCGTTCGACAGCATTTCCAGCAACCTGCACATGGCGCAGACTACTGCCCACCAGCGCCAGTATTTGCTGTGCCTGGCCGGATTGGATCAATGCCTCAACCACCGGTTTCATCGCCTGTTGCTCGCGTAGAACATCCTCTCTCCCTTGCACCAGCAAGGTTGCCAGACTGACAACCAACGCCAATGCAAAGGTGCTGTTGACCATCAGCAGGATTTGAGTCATGACATTCATACAGCCACTCCGATTGCATCCTTACCTGGTTGCCAACACCATCCCCGCACTCGCCGCAGCCACAATCGCCGCAGCCACAATCGCCGCAGCCACAATCGCCGCAGCCACAATTCCCGTAACCACAATTCCTGCACTGTCGGCTTGCGATCAGAACGCCAGTTTGATGCCAGCCTTGAAGGTTCGTGGTGCACCGGGGCCAACAAAGCTGTCCTCTTCAAAGCCGGGGTAGGCTTCACCCAACACGTCATCCGCTTCACCATAAACACCAAAGGTCTCGTAGTCACGATCAAACAGATTCACGATGCGGCCATATAGCTCAACCGCATCGGTCGGTTCATAACTGGCCCGCAGATTGACCAGGGCATAACCCGCCAACTGGGCATTTTCATTAGCTTCATCACCGCGAAAATACTGACTGCTGCGGTACTGTATATCCCCCCCAACCGACAGCGGTTGCCACAGTTTCCAGTCGGCAGCCAGTTTGAGATTGTGCTGCGGCAAGCCGGGAATACGATCCCCGGCTTGCACCTGACGATCAGAACCCCGTGGATTATTGGGACTGAATGACACAAAGGGTGTCTCAAACGTCGCCCGCATCCAGGTATAAGAAACAGCAAGTCGAACGCTTGTCCAGTGACCTGTCATGCCCAGCTCGGCCCCCAAGCGACGGGTTTTCCCCACATTGGCAAAATACCCTTCCGACGGCAAGCCTCCGGCTTGCTGAAACAGAATATCGTCATGACTGGTAGTGCGGAACAGGCCCGCCGTCCAACGCATATGTTCGGTCGCGGTGCCTTTCAGACCCGCTTCCACGGAACGGGTAACCACCTGTTCAAGCGGAGGATCAGACACAAAACCGTTTGGTAACTTGCAAGGGTCATTTTCGTCTGCACAGCTGAGTTCTGCCGGACTGGGTGCTCGCGACGCCTCACTGTAACTGGCATACAGATTCAGGCCACTGTCGAACACATAGGCCAGCCCCAGCATCGGATTAAGCCGGGTAAAGGTGTGATCACCATCAAGCGACCCTGGCCCGGATTCCAGTTGGTCTTGCATATCAATATTCACCTGATTGTAACGGGCACCCAGGGTCAAACTGAGCCAGTCATCCAGCGCCAGGGTATCGCTGACAAACAGCCCCAATGTACGGGTTTGGGTATCAAGGCTAACTTCCGACTCACCGTCATACAGACCAATAGCCGTCACGTCCCTGGCATCCTGTGGCGAATCGTTGTTAAGAATGGCAAACCCACTGCGCGAACGAAAATGAATATCGGCCTGATCAACCGTAACCCCTGCCGTCAGCAGGTTTTCCCGATCGGCCACCAACGCAGATGACGTCAGTTGCAGGCTGAACCCCTGGCTGCTTTGCTCCGTGCGCGAGGTGTTCACCGTCCCGTCAACGTCATCGGCTTCAATATCCAGCCCCAGCTCGGCGGCTATCGCTTCCAGAGTGGCCTCGTCGTCGTAACCGACAAACGTCACAGGTTCTTCCGCCCCCCCATCGTCATCTCCTTCGCAAAGGGTTTCTTCGCCATTCAGCTGACAGGCTTCATAGTCGGAATCATCGCCATTCAAGGTGGTGGTGAGGTTGCGACGAAGGTAAAGATTACCGGCCAGCTGCAACGTATCCGAAAACCAGTGGTCACCATCCAGCGCGAGGTAATTAAGCCGATTACGGGTAATATCCGGGTTGGTATAAATGGCGCTGCGACCTTCAAGCGCCATCAGCGCCTGCGGCACGGCACCATTACCAATCAGTTCGTTATCGTTCATCAGCAAGGTCAGGTTCAAGGCGCTGTCCAGTGAGCGCCAACTCAGTACCGACATGGCCTGGCGAATATCACTGCCGGAAGCATCACGCCAACCGTCTTCCTCTTCACGATTAAGCAAAATAAAATAACCCACGTCCTCATTGGCCAGCAGCCCTTGTCCACCACTCTGGAACTGAACCTGCCGGTAGCCAAATTGACCAGCCCCCAGTTCCAGCTCATTACCCTGGCTGTTAAAACCATTTTTCACCGCCATCGCAATTGAGCCGCCCAGCGTATTCTGACCAAACAGCGGATTAGAGCCGGAATACAAAGTCATATGGTTGACCGCATCGGTCGGGAGTAAATCCCAATTCACCGTATCCCCAAAAGGCTCATTAAAACGCACGCCATTGAGATAGACAGACACCCCCTGAGGCAAACCCAACAGCGGTGACGCGGTAAAACCGCGATACTGGACATCCGGCTGATACGGGTTACTGACGGCTTCATTAATACTTACCGAGCCCAGTTGATAACGCATATGTTCGGTAATGCTTTGCGCCTGGGTGCGCTCCAGGTCGGCACTGCCAAGACCTTGTACCGGGCTGACCAGCTGATCCTCCCGTACCCCGGCTCCAGCCACCGGCGTTGGCGCAACCACTACAATTTCTTCTGTCAGATTACCCATGTCCGACCAGGCGGCCAGAGGCAGCAGCCAACCGGCCAGGCTGCCTAACACCTTCCTTGAAGAATGACCGTTTGCGGGAAAACTCAGAAATGCCATCAGCCTCAGCCTTATTGTTATTATCAGATGCTGATATTCTGAACGGCGGCATGTCTGCTGGCTGTTCCCCGACCGTTGCTGATAACGACTGCTTTGGCACTAGGTGAACGGGATAGGGAAATCTTCCCGATTGTTCTTTCAATGGTTCCTTCAAGTCAGGAAAATAAAGATGCAGATAGCAATAATGAAGGAAAAAGCAAAAATATTGTGCCAAGGCAGGGGTTTTCGACTAACTTTACTACTTTAGACCCCCATACAAAACGCCAAGGTAGAATAGCTGACAGTAGCAGCACGGGGTGTAATGGGTAAATTACAAAAATAAAGAAACAGGAGTAGCTACCATGTTGACACTCCAGACCAGCCACAGTGCATCCGACGGCGCTTGTGACGCTGTCCCCAGCCAGAGCTCCCAGCCTGATATGACTGATACAACTTCAAGTGCAGAATTGCCGTCCAGCCCGCTGACGGAAAGCGAGACCCCGGTCTACAAACTGCTGATTGCCGATGATCACCCGTTGTTCCGGGAAGCCATTGCCGACGTTATTCGCAACCGCTACCCTAATTCAGACATTGTCGAAGCCGAAAATCTCGAGTCGGCCGCCGTATTGGCGAGTGCCCAGGATGATCTGGATCTGATCCTGCTCGACCTCAATATGCCTGGCATGAACGGCCTCAACGGCTTGATCCAGTTACGTAACGAATCCCCTACCATTCCCGTCGTCATCATCTCGGCTGAAGAAGAAAAAAGCGTGGTACTGCAAGCCATGACTTATGGTGCCGTGGGTTTTATCATCAAGTCCCTGCCACGGGAAAAAATGACCCAGGCACTCGAACAAGTGTTAGCAGGCCAGGTGTACCTGCCATCCGATGTTATTCGTGCCACTGATGACGGCCGCTCACGCCAGCGCCGTATTCAGGATGAAAACCTGATTCCCCCGGAAATGCTTAACAGCCTGACCCGCCGACAGTTACTGGTACTGGAACGCATGGCCAGCGGCGAATCCAACAAACAGATTGCCTACAACCTGTCGATTGCTGAAACCACCGTCAAGGCACATGTCTCGGCCATTTTACGCAAGCTCAGTGTGCACAACCGTATCCAGGCAGTACTGGCCGCCAGCAATGTAGACTTTAACCAATACCTGCGGCGCTGATTTCCCTCTTATTATTGTTAAAAGAAAAAACCGGGCGATGCCCGGTTTTTTTATGTGTTGACCGAACTAGCCGCCATGATCCTGGGCCATAATCACACTGGCTGCCCGCGCCGCATGCAATTTTTTATAGCTGTCGATCAGGCGCACATGCTTGTCGAGCCCATCCAGATTCATGCTGGTTTCTTCCAGCCCGTAAAACCGCACCGACCCATCCACAGACCCCAACGCCGCCGCCAGACGCTCACCACCAAACATACGACCGAAGTTACGGGTGAAGTCGGCCAGTGCCAGTTCATCGTCCAGCATCACTTCCAATACGCAATTCAGTGCCTGATAAAACAGCCCACGCTCGACGGTGTTGTCGTTAAATTGCAGGAAGGTTTCGACCAACTCTTTGGCTTCCTCGTGCTGACCTAACGCCAGATAGACCAGCAATTTCAATTCCAGTAGAGTCAGCTGACCCCAGGCACTATTGTCGTCAAATTCAATGCCAATCAAGGTCGTGATATCGGTGTAGTCATCCAGCTCGCTGGCTTCCAGACGCTCCACCAGATCGACCAATTGTTCCTCGTCCAGACGGTGCAGGTTAAGAATATCGTCGCGGAAATACAGCGCCTTATTGGTGTTGTCGTAGATCAGATCATCAACCGGATACACTTCGGAATAACCCGGCACCAGAATCCGACACGCTGGGACACCCAGGTCATTATAAGTGGCCATATACGATTCCAGACCGATCGTTTCCAGAATACCAAACAGGGTCGCGGCTTCTTCCTGATTGGCATGCTTGCGTTCGTCCGGGCTGGCATCCGCCTGTAGCGCCACAGCGAAATCCCATTCCACAAAATCAACATCCGCCTTGGCACTGAAAAAACGCCAGCTCACCAAACCGGTAGAGTCGATAAAGTGCTCAACAAAGTTATTCGGCTCCGTCACCGCATTGCTTTCAAACGTCGGTTGCGGCAAATCGTTCAGACCTTCAAAACTGCGACCTTGCAACAACTCCGTCAGCGAACGCTCCAGCGCCACCTCAAAACTCGGATGCGCCCCAAATGAAGCAAATACACCGCCGGTACGGGGGTTCATCAGCGTCACACACATCACCGGGAACTGACCGCCCAACGAGGCATCCTTTACCAGTACCGGAAAGCCCTGCTCTTCCAGCCCCTGGATACCCGCCACGATACCCGGATATTTGGCTAACACCTCATCGGGAACATCCGGCAGCGCAATTTCATCTTCCAGAATCTGGCGCTTGACCGCCCGTTCAAAAATCTCCGACAAACACTGCACCTGAGCTTCCGCCAGCGTATTACCGGCACTCATGCCGTTACTAAGAAACAGGTTTTCAATCAGATTGGACGGAAAGTACACCGTTTCACCATCGGACTGGCGCACAAATGGCAGCGACACAATACCGCGCTCACTATTGCCAGAGTTGGTGTCGAACAGGTGTGAGCCGCATAACTCACCGTCGGCGTTGTAAATGGCCAGACAATAGTCATCCAGAATGGCTTCTGGCAACTCATCGTTCGGTCCAGGCTGAAACCACTGTTCATTGGGGTAATGCACAAACTCGGCATTGGCAATTTCTTCACCAAAAAACTGGTCATTGTAGAAGAAATTGCAGTTCAGCCGCTCCAGAAACTCCCCCAGCGCCGACGCCAACGCACTCTCTTTGGTCGCACCCTTGCCGTTGGTAAAACACATCGGCGACGCCGCATCACGAATATGCAGCGACCACACATTGGGCACAATATTACGCCAGGAGGCGATCTCGATCTTCATCCCCAGATCCGCCAGCAGCCCGGTCATATTGGCGATGGTCTGCTCCAACGGTAAATCCTTACCTGGGATATACGTCGTGGCCTGCTCGTCCGCCGCCGTACCCACTAACAGCAGTGCCTGCGAGTCGTCATCGAGGTTATCCACCACCTCAATATCAAACTCGATACCGGTCTGAATCGCCCGCTTTACCGTACAACGCTCCATTGAACGCAGAATACCCAGCCGGTCTTTCTCCGCAATACCCTCAGGCAACTCCAGCTGAATCTTCAACAGCTGCTTGTAGCGGTTCTCAGGGTCGACAATATTGTTCTGTACCAGCCGCAAATTCTCGGTTGGAATATCCCGTGCAATGCAGTACACCTTGGCAAAATACGCCGCACACATCGCCGACGACGCCAGAAAATAATCGAACGGCCCCGGCGCAGAACCATCGCCTTTATAGCGGATGGGCTGATCCGAGATGACGGTAAAATCATCAAACTTGCCTTCGAGACGAAGGTTATCGAGAAAATTGACCTTGATTTGCATGAAGAGTACCGCATTGGAAAGAGTGGCCAGCGCGGTGACAGGTAGAAAGCGTCGCCCGCGTTGTGGAAGCTGGGCGCTATTATCCAGATTTTCAGCTGGAGTGTCGCGGGGAGCGGGGTTATGAACTCGGCTTGTGGCCCAGTTCACTCCGGGATGTGTGGTGACCGAAAGAGGTCATGCTTCAGCAAGGCCTGATTGTGACGCAACCCAAACTCACCAGCCCCTCCATATCTTCAATAAAATACCCCAGCGCCCGCCGTTCTATCTTTCTGATTCCAGCTTGCTGTGCGTCCGTCAGATTGTGATACCGCGAAGCAGCTCCGAAATCTCCAAACAATAAATGCCCGTCGGCATTGATCAGGGTGTTGTGAGCGTACACATCACCGTGGCAGATTTGAGTGGCTTCAAGGTGCTCCACCAGGCTGGTCATTTGCTTAATCAGGCAGTCGGCCAATTCGCGGCTAAGGGCTTGGCCTGCGGTGAAGGTGTCGCGGGTGCAGCTGTCGAGGCTGGGTGGCTGACCCAGATTGCTGTAGTCGTGTGGGATCAGCTTCATCACCAGGGCATCAAAGGCGGGTTCTGTTACCTGCGCCAATGCGGTGACCAGATTGGGATGCGGTGCGACCGACAAACAGGCGGCCAGTTCGTCTTGCGGGTAGCCATCGCTGGTGACGCCGCCATGAAAGACTTTCACGGCAACGTCCGGGTCGATGCCTGCCGGGGCTGATTGCCAATAAGCGCGGGAAATCACACCTGAGGCTCCACGACCCAATACGTCTCCCATTTCCAGGTCGCCACGGGCAACGGTCAACACGTTGTGATGAGATTCATGACGTGGGCAGAAGGGGTTGCCGGAGAACGCCAGCCAGGCCAGATTGGGCAGTTCGAGCAACTGATCGGGAAATACGTCAAACTGGTTGGCGGATATTCGCAGTAAGCCCAGTTTGTTCAGCCTGCTGATGCTGTTTGGCAGTGCGGTCAGCCGGTTGCCCGCGAGCATGAGTTTTTCCAGTGCACTCAGGTTGCCGAAGTTGCCAGGTAATTGGCTAATGCAGTTGTCCGTCAGAATCAGCCAGCGCACATTAGGCGGCAGGCAGGTTGCGGAAACGTCACGAATCTTGTTGTGCTTAAAGCCGACCATCGTTAAGGAATGGCAGAGACCAACGCCTTCGGGGATATGTTCGAACTGATTATCCGAGGCGAACAGGATTTTCAGTTGACTGAAACGATGCAGATCACCCGGCAGGTCAGTAAGCTGGTTACCGGACAAATCGAGTACTTCGAGGGTATCGGCAAGGCTGTAAATTTCTTCCGGGAACCCGCAGAGGCCTGCCGCTAATTTGAGGTGGCGGCTACCAGCCAGTTCGCCGCTGCGCAGTTGAGCAAGAGTGTGCATTAAAATCCTGTAGGCGTCGCTACGATTGAGCCAATCAAGCGGTGCCGGAGCGGTTGGTCATCACGAAGAGTGGTCGACACGAAGCCGAAATGTAACGTGAACTCTATAGGGCAAAGTATCACCTGCCAACTGAATCTGATCAGCTACCGCGCAGTTGCTCAAACCCCATATGAACCCCTACCAGCACACTGCCCGCCGCCAGTCCGGTCACGGCATTCAGCAGCACGCTCACCAATCCGCCTAAAACGCTGCTGACGGCAGGCAAGCTGGCAATCTGTTCAGCGGCATCGGCAGAATGTTCTATCGCGTGATGAATCAGCGGTACGCCATGTACGAGTATCGCACCACCCACCATAAACATGGCGGCGGTGCCAACGACGGAGAGAAATTTCATCAGCCAGGGAGCAGCGGCGACCAGCACCCGACCGATGGCTTGCCAGGTGGAGGTGGACGTCCGGGTCAGATAAAGGCCGAGGTCGTCGAGTTTGACGATACCGGCAACCAATCCATACACAAATACCGTCATCAGGACAGAGATTCCGGCCAATACAATCAGCTGTTCCATCAGGGTCGCATCGGCCACGGTGCCAAGGGTGATAACGATGATTTCAGCGGAGAGGATAAAGTCGGTACGAATGGCGCCTTGGATTTTGTCTTTTTCAAACGCCACCAGATCAAAATCCGGATCGGTCAGGGCTTTGAGCTGGCCTGCGTCAGCGTGTTTTTTACCGTGCTGCAGCAAGGCATGAATCAGTTTTTCTGCGCCTTCGTAACACAGGAACGCACCGCCCAGCATCAGTAATGGGGTAATCAGCCAGGGGATAATGGCACTGATCAGCAGCGCGGCAGGCACCAGAATCGTCTTGTTGCGCAGCGATCCCACGCCGACGGCCCAAACCACGGGTAATTCCCGGTCGGCCCGAACACCGGTGACTTGCTGGGCATTGAGGGCCAGGTCATCACCGAGTACTCCGGCGGTTTTTTGTGCGGCGACCTTGGTCATGGTAGCGACGTCGTCAAGCAACGTGGCGATGTCGTCGATCAGGGTAAGAAGGCTGGCTCCGGCCACGATAGGGTTCCTGCTAGGGCGAGTGATGGGCGTCAGTATAAGGCCTGTCCCCCGCCGCTGGCGGAGGATATTGGCATTTTTATTGACATGAAGAGTTTAGATACCGCGCTGAGCACATGGGCGATACAGCAAGTTGCTCACGCAACAATGGCGTGGTGAATCATATGATGAATCATGGCCTTGAGTTTGGCCGGGCGCACCGGTTTGTTCATCAACCGATAGCCCAATTCCCGCACTTCCTGTTTGAGTACGTTGGTGTAGTTGGCGGTAATCATCAGTACCGGGGCATCCAGCCCCTGCTCTGAGCGCAGCCGCGCTACTACGTCCAGCCCGGTGACGCCGTTGTCGAGGTGATAGTCGGCAATAATGAGATCGATACCGGCGTCCAGCTCTGGCTGCTCTTGCTGCAATTCTTCGTAGCTTCGTACCGCCACGACATCAAACCCCCAGCCACTGAGCAGGACGTCCATGGCGTGACAAATGGAGGCTTCGTTATCCAGTACCAGTGCTCGCCGTCCCAGAAACTGTTGATTGCCCAACAGCGCCAACCCTGGCGTTGTTGCCTTGCGAGCCAGCTGGCGGCGTCCATAAGGCACCAGTACCGAGAAGCAGGAACCGGATCCCAAGGTAGACTGCACCCGGATGGGGTGACCCAGAATCCCGGACATCTTGTCGACAATCGCCAGCCCCAATCCCAGTCCCTTGTCGCGGGCGGTGTCTTTCTGGCTGCCACGATTGAATTCAAGAAAAATCTCTTCCAGCTTGTCTTCGGCAATGCCGTCGCCGGAGTCCCATACCTGGATTTCCAGCCCCTCTTTGCGCCGACGGCAGCCCAGCGTAATCTTGCCCTGCCGGGTGTAGCGTACCGAGTTGGTAAGGAAGTTACGCAGGATCCGCGCTAACAACTGTGAGTCTGTCAGGATCACCGCCGAGGTGGCAATGTACTCAAACGCCAGACCGGAATCGGCAGCCAGGGTACGGTATTCATTCGCCAGGTTGCCCAGCAGGTCACCGGCACGGAACGCGGTAATATCCGGTTTGACCACGCCTGCATCCAGTTTGGAAATATCCACCAGCGCCGCCAGCAGGCTCTCAACGTCTTCCAGTGAATAATTGAGCGAGAACACCAGCTGGCGTGTGCGTTCGTCGAGGTTGTGTTCCATCAACGAGGCACAAAACAGCCGGGCGGCATTCATCGGCTGCAACAGGTCGTGGCTGGCGGCGGCGAGAAATTTGGTTTTACTGTGGTTGGCTTTTTCTGCTTCCTGCTTGGCATCGCGCAGCCGCTGCTCCATTTGCACCCGCTCTTCGATTTCCTGACGCAACTGACCGTTCAGCTCAGTCAGTTCCTTGGTGCGGTCTTCCACCCGTTGCTCCAGATGCTGATACGCCTGAGTGAGCGCTTCGGAGGTACGGCGAATTTCAGTAATATCCTGAATCAGAACGTAAAATCCCTGCACTTCGCCGTTGGCGTCCTTTTCCGGTACATAATTTTTGACGACGTGGCGGATTTCGCCGTTGGGAGCCGGATCGGTAATTTCAAAGTTGACGCTGCGCCCACTGAGCGCCCGTTCGATATAGGGGCGCAGGCGCACCATCTGCTCGGGCTGGATAATATCTTCCATATGGCGGCCCAGAATGACCTCGCGCTCGTAACCGTACCAGGTTTCGTAGGCACGGTTGGAGAACACCATGGTGAGATCCTTGTCGACATAACCAATCAGCGCCGGCACGGTGTCGGTGATCACCCGGACACGCTGTTCGCTTTCTGCCAGTGCTTTGACAGCCCGGCTGCGTTCCGTAATGTCGGTGTACGTGTTGACAAACTCGCCATCCGGCATCGGATGCGTGCGGATTTCGAGCACCCGGCCATTGGACAATACCTGTTCCAGCTGTAAACAGGGTCTGCCCTGATCATCCCGCGACAAAGGGTTCAGATCGTCGACTTCGGTCAGCTGCATCAGGCGCGAGAAGCTGAAACCGCTCACCAGCGCGGTTTTGCTTAAGCCGGTCAACTCGGTAAAGCGGTGATTCCAGGTTTCCAGATTCTGGGCCTGATTGACCAGCACCACCCCCTGGGAAAGGTTATCGAGGGTATTTTGCAAGGTTCGGGATTTGGTTGCCAGCGCCCGCTCTCGTAATGCGCGCTCGTTTTCAATCAGGGCACTGATGTCCTTGTACAGCACCACCAGGCCACCATCCCGAGTCGGACGCTCGCTGACATGCACCCAGGTGCCGCTGCGCATATGGAACACCTTGCCATCACCTGGCAAGGCACCGTGACCCGTGCTGACGGCTTCGCCATAATAACGATCAATCAGACGATGATGCTGCGACAGTTTGTGGATCTGTTGCTGATCCATGCCAGGAGAAATTTCGATTCCAGAGCTTTGCCAGAACTGGCTGAAACGGGAGTTAGCCAATACCAGCTTGCGGTCGGCGTCGTATAGTACAAAGGCATCGGAGATGCTTTCAATCGCCTGGCGCAGCAGGTCGTGGGCATTGGTTGCGGCGGCACTGGCCCGTACCAGTTCGACATTGGTGCTTTTGAGACTGTGCATCGCCTCATTCAGCGCTTCGGTGCGTTCTCTCACCTGTTCGGCCAGATAGACGGAATGCTTGAAGTTGTCGTAGGCGCCGTCTGAATTCTCTGGCCCGGCTTCAACCCGGTGCATCAACGCCCGGTTGATTTTTTCCAGGCGTCGATTCTTGTCTTCAAATTCAGCCAGTCGCCGTTTGAGATCATCGACCTCTGCGCTCAATAGTCAGCCCCTCCCAGCGCCACCCCAGTGAACGTCTGGTTTAAATGCATACCGTTAAACTGCTCACCATAGGTATTAAAGCCAATCACTTTATGGCGGGCAAACATGGCTGACGCGGATGCCATCAGATCGAGATGATCCAGCTCCAGCCGCCTGAAGATACAATCGTAGCCCAGAATCAGCTGCGGTGTGCCGATTCGCTGGCTGATGTCTTCAAACAGCCCATCGAGCTGCGCCAGCATGTCGGCGGAACGCGAACGAGTCAGCACAATGCCGGTATCCACGGCGCAATAGAACGACAGGCTGTTATCCGGGTTCACTTTCTGGATCGCGCGCGGGTAATAGCGTTCGCCAATTTTTACCGACAGCGGATTAAGGGCAAAGACTTGCGGACTCAGCGTCTCCAGCGGTATATCCAGAACCCGCGCATACTCAAGCGCTGCGGGTTCGGCATTGATTTCAAACACCCGCCGTTCCAGTGGATCGGCATCGGTGACCACCAGCTTGTCTTCGGTTGGTAGCAGGTGATGAATACTGAAAGCTTCAAAATCAAAAGCGGTATTCACCAGTAACAGAATAGCCGCATTGGTATGAAAACGGCCTTCGTAATACACATGGGTCTTGCTGTGACACATATCATCGGCGGCAGAACCACCGAGCAAAGGAATGCTGCCCAGATGGGCATTCAGCAGGCGCAACAGCCGTTCTTCTTCGACCGAAAGACCGTCCAGCAAGGTCAAAGCGAAGGTATTGCCCTTGATCGGCGCGACCTGACGCTCACGACAGCTGTCGAGCATCTGATGAATCAGCCCCTGGGCATCCGAAAAACTGAAACGGGCCAGATCCGACATCAGCGCCGACTGGATGGCAAACGACGATGCCGGAAAACCAATCGCGGTAATGCTGCCACTGCAATAACCAAACGGTGATATTTCACCAGCCGTGGTGCAACCGACCAGATCGATACCGGAAAAACAGCCGCCGAGTGCTTTCGCCAGCGCGTCAAAATCAAAATCGTTGGAACAGAAAAACACCACCTGACTCAGTTCGACATCAGACAACGCCTGATACAGCTCTTGGGCCGCGATCTCAGGATCCTGATTAAACGAACAGGCAGTTTTAATGCCATCGTACTGTTTTGGTTTTAATGCCAACATCGTTTCCACTCCCTGCTGGACGCCGTAATCGCCGAATGCCGGATCCGGATATAGCCCCGGAGACCAGCACCAGATAAAAACGGGTGAGGCCATCAACTGCGGACAGTACGAGTCTACTTAACCGTAAAGAGCAGGAATATGCTACTTCCGACCCCATACGACTGTCGATTCCGGAGGGATCAGACTGCTTGCCACAGCCCAGAACACGGATCAAAAAAACAGCCATAACCCAGTAGGGGATATCTATTTAATCCTGCACGACTCTGCGCGAGTGTTGCCGGTGATCAGGGCAAGGC
>OJIO01000259.1_pt1 | contig 39978 bp, 31 predicted proteins | sample 1595621 | NCBI WGS metagenome assembly OJIO01 (sample SAMN05416776, study PRJEB24817) | seawater metagenome | isolation source: Sea water | place: Canada:Atlantic | collected 2013-07 | reverse complement strand
GGCCGGTGCTGCGGCGGGAGGGGGGCTTGGGGCTGCTGCAGCTGCGGGCTTTTGCTTGAGCGGCGTGATGACCGTTGAGGCCCCTGTCTCGCGATTCACCGGCACGGGTTGGGTCGCGCCGGGCGGTGGGCCCGAGGCTTGCTTCGGCATTGGGGTGGTCGCAGCGCCGGCGGCTGCTACGCCGATGGGAGGCGGGGTCTGCAGCGGAGGAGCTGTTGCGGCGGCATCGTCTACTTGGTGCACTGGGAGCGGAGCGTTGGGATCCCAGGTGTTCATCCCAGTGGGCGTGCCCTCTGGGGCATCCAGGGCCTCCAGGACCTCGTCATCGGGGTCCTCTTGGGGCATAGCGATGCGTGGCGAGGCGGCGATGCGCGGTGAGGCGGCGATGCGAGGCGCCGCTGCGAGCGGTGGGGGGCTCAGGGCTGCGGTCTGCTCTCGGTTCTGGGGAGCAGGCAGGGCTGAGGTGACCTCGCCTTTGGACTCGGGCAGATGAGGGACTGGCGGCGGAGCAGAGAAGCCGACGTTCGTGGTCTCCTCGTTCCCGTGCAGAGGGGGCTCTTCTTCATCCAATGGCAGCAGCGTTGGGCTGGATGCTGGCACCGCGGGAGCCGCCCCAAAGCCACCCGGGATGGGGTGAAACGGCGCTGGGGCTGGCTGATTCACCGGGCGGGGACGGGCCGGAAGGGGACCCTCTGCCAAGTCCGTAGGTGGGTTGGAGATCTCAGCCAGCTCTCGTCGCTGGGCCTCGAGCAGAGCCTGCTGTTCGCGCTGCGTCTGCTGCTCACGCTCTTGGGCGCTCTTTTTGGCGATCCGCTCCGCGGCGAGGATGTGTGCCGCGGTGGTCTCGGGCTCCGCGGCTGCGGGAGCCTTGACTGCAGAGGCCTTGTTGATGCTCGCCAGGAAGCGCTGGGTGTCCTCGACGATGTTCGAGAAGTCGTAGCTGGCCATCAGGCCGCGCAGCTCCTCTCGCAGGACAAAAGCACGTTGGTAGCGATGGGCCGCGTTCTTGCTGAGGGCGCGGGCCAGGACCTTCTCCAAGCCAGGCATGCGGGCCTGTACTTCCACCATAGAGGCGGACACATCCGCAGCACGAACCTGGTGAATGGTCTGGAGGCTGCTGTCTGCCCGGAAGAGGGGCTTGAGGGTCAGTAGCTCATGGAGGATGGCCGCCAGGGAGAAGACATCGCTGGCGCAGCTCAGCCTCTGGTCCGGCCAGGTCTGCTCCGGAGAGAGGTACTCCAATCGCTGGGGAATGGGGCTGCTCACGCCGCTCTGGGACAGGGCAGTGGGGGAGCGGGTCAGGGCAAAGCCGCCCAGAACCACCCGAGCTTGGTTGGTCGCAAAGAGGTGTGCGGGCTGCAGGCCCAGGTGAAGCAGGTTCTCCGCTCCGGTGCTCTTGCCAGGGCGTCCGTGCAGGACCTCCAGGGCAGAACAGAGCTGGGTGGCCAGGTTCAGGAAGACGTTGGCAGGGACGTGTTGTCCCTGGGCGCGGCAGCCGGAGAGGATCCGGTCCAAGTCCAAGCCTTCGACCCAAGACTCCACGACCAAGCGCTCGTCTTCGACCTCTACCCAGTCAACCAGTGGAACCAGCAGCGGGTGAGAGACTGCGAGCAGGTCGCGAACGCGTGCTTCGAGCCCTGCGAGCTTGCCCCTGTCTCTGCTCAAGTAAGGGAGGATGCGACGAACGAGGACGCGTCGGCCATCACTGGCCATGACACCTTGGTAGGACTCAGAGACACCGCTCGTCCCCAGCTTGCGCTGGAGAGTGACGGGACCAATGGTCTTGGGGAGCAACATCATCAGGGACCTGCCAGGTCACGGGGGTGGCGCATGGCGCCGCGAGCTTGCCGCTGGCGCACGGCGAATTCCCGGTCAAACCCGGGTCGAGCTTCGGTGCCGCCGAAAAGCATGGATGGATAGCGGAATTGGCCCCATACGTCAAGCTCTCATCAAGCCACCTTCTCACCTGTCCCGCGCGCCTGATACGCTCTGCGCCGATGGCTTTTTTTGACCAGCTTCGCCAGAGCTTTAAGCGCTTGCTTTCCGGCATCGATGCGATGGAGGATCAGGCACGTGCTGGGGATCCTCAGCGTTCTGCCCGCGAGATGCAGCAGCGCGGAGACGGCCCAGTAGAGGTCAGGGGCGGGGTCGATGAGCTCATGGAGCTGGAGTTGGACCAACCCTTGGACGATCTAGATCTGGAAGAAATCTCCATTGATCAAGAGGATCCCCTGCTGGAGTTGGACGACGATCGGCCGCCCTTGGAGGCCCTGCTCGGACCCACTTCGGGTCGCTGGGAGCTCTCGCACGAGGACACCGACGAGGTGACCGAGCTGGCGATTCCGGCCGACTCCCTGGCCCGCCTCGCAGAGCTGGCCGACGCCGAGGATTCCAACTCCAGCGATCTGACCGAGAAGCTTCGGGAGGGCATTCGAGACGAGGTGACCGAGGTCACGATGTTGCGCGAGTTGCCTCCGGTGGTCCCGCCCACCCAGGTGGCGATGATGGAGATGGAGAGCTTGCGCACCGAAGCTGGCGCCCTCTGGACCGCTGCTGAACCCACCATCGGCATGGACGAGGACCTCAACGACGAGCCGAGCGAGGACTTCGGGCTGGGCAGCTTCGCTTGGAACGAGGAAGAGAATGAGCTGGGCGCTGAGGAGCCCGCGCGCTTCCCCAACAGCCTCAAACTGCCAGACGAGCAGGTGATTGAGCAGCTCCGCCTGTCCCACTACCCCAGGCTGGTTCAGGCCAGCGACAAGGCCTTGCATGCTCTGGCCAAGGTGGACCAGCAGCTTCTACACGAGGTCCAAGAGCTGGGCAGCTCCGTAGGGGAGCTGCTCTTGTCTCGCGAGACCATCTGGGAGGCCGCGTGCATGTGGTCCTGTCTGCAGCTCGACCCCACTCTGCGGGCCCTTTGGGCGGGCTCTGAGCTGGAAGAGGCGGAGACCTGGCGTCGCATGGCCTGGGCCGCCTGGCCCTACCTTCCAGACTTGCTCTTGGCGGGTGGTGGAGACGACCCCTTCGGCATCCAAGAGTCCATCGCGACCACCCGCTCTCTGCTTGAGGCGCGCCGCGTCTTGATCGAGGCGGACCCGGCGCTTGAACAGGCCATCGAGCGTCTTCCGGTCGAGGACTGCGGTCTCTTCGCCATGGAGGGCTTCGAGTGGTCGGCCTGAGCTTGGCGCTTGCTTGCGCGACCGTGCAGACCCAGGGGGTCCTAGAGATCAGCGCCGATGAGGTGCTCCTGCACAGTGATGCGCGCGACTACCGTCTGCGCCTCAAGGGCGAGATGCTCGCGCTCCATGCCATGGACGACTGCACAGTCCAAGTCGATGGTGTTCGCCGAGGTCTCAAGCTCCAGGTCCAGGACTACCAAGTCATCGCGGCCCAGGACGGCTCGGCGCCCTTTGTCGGGGTCCTTCGTCGCAATGGCAACAGCGTGGACTTGATCCTGCGCGGCTCGGGCATGCGTCTGGTCATGGTCGGCCCCGGTGCGGACTACCTGGAGCCCTACGTGGGAGAGGCGGTGATGGTCCTGGGTTTTGCCAGCGGTCCCCATGAGTTGACGGTGATGAGCTTCCAGGTTTTGCCAAGCTCGGAGCCGGGTTCAGAGCCGCTGAACAGCTCGGGCGCGGACTGACACAGAGGCGCCACCAAAGCGCCTCCACTGCAACCATCGGGCAACCACCGGTCCCCTGTTTCGGGGCCATGGTTAGGCCAGCTTCATCACCCGCTGGAGCACCCTATGTCCCGCCTCGCCCTCCTCTCCGTCAGCGACAAGACCGGCATCGTCGAGCTTGGCCAAGCGCTGGTCGCCCAAGGCTTCGAGATCCTGTCCACCGGCGGCACCGCCAAGGCCCTCCTCGCTGGTGGGGTGCCCGTCACCAAGGTCAGTGAGTACACCGGAGCCCCCGAGATCTTCGGCGGTCGCGTCAAGACCCTGCACCCCAAGATTCATGGGGGCATCTTGGGTAGGCGAGGCCAGGACGAGGACGAGGCTGCCGCCAACGATGTGCGCTGGATCGAGGTGGTGGCCTGCAACCTCTACCCCTTCGAGCGCACGGTGAGTGGGGGAGCCTCCCTCCCCGAGGCCGTCGAGCAGATCGACATCGGCGGCCCCTCGATGGTGCGCTCAGCCGCCAAGAACCACGCCAGCGTCGCGGTCGTGGTCGACCCCAGTGACTACGCCACCCTGACCGAAGGGGTCTCCAAGCTCAGCGCGACCCAGCGCCAGCACTTGGCGGTCAAGGCCTTCCAGCACACGGCGGCCTACGATGGCTTGATCTCCACTTGGTTGGCGGAGCAGGTCGCTGCCCCCGCGCCCACCGAGTTGGCCATCCCGATGCGCCGCGTGCAGGGTCTCCGCTACGGCGAGAACCCTCACCAGAGTGCGGTCTTCTACGCGGACCCCAACGCCAAGGGCCGCAGCATGGCCCGCATTGAGCAGCTCCAAGGCAAGGAGCTGTCTTTCAACAACCTGGCCGATCTGGACGCCACCCTTCGCGCGGCCTTTGAGTTTCAAGACCCCACCTGCGTCGTGGTCAAGCACATGAACGCCTGCGGTGTCGGCGTTCACCCCACCGAGCTGAGCGAAGCCTTCAAGATGGCCCTGAGTGGAGACCCCGTCTCGGCCTTTGGCGGCATCCTGGCCTTCAACCGACCGCTGAGCGTCGACGATGTGCGCGCGGTCCGACAGAGCCGCGTATTCTTCGAGGTGCTGGCCGCCCCAGGCTTTGATGAAGAGGGCCTGGCCTTGCTCGCCAAGCGCACCAAGCTGCGCGTGATGAAGCTGCCCGACGACTGGGCCAGCAGCACCCCAGCGGGTCTCGATGCTCGGCGCGTTCAGGGAGGCTGGTTGCTCCAGGATTGGGATGTAGGTGCCCAGTCAGGTTGGAAGGTCGCCACCTCAAAGCAGCCCACGCCAGAGCAGGTGCGGGAGCTCAACTTTGCTTGGAAGGTCGCCCGCAACGTAAAGAGCAACGCCATCGTCCTGGCCCGCGCGGAAGGCGAGGGCTTGGTGCTCAACGGCACTGGAGCGGGTCAGATGAGCCGCGTGGACAGCGTGCACTTGGCCATCCGCAAAGCCACCCGGCCCACCCAGGGCTCGGTGCTCGCATCGGACGCCTTCTTCCCCTTCGCCGACGGCATTCAGGCTGCGGTCGAGGCCGGTGTCACCGCCATCATTCAGCCCGGCGGCTCCATTCGGGATGAAGAGGTCGTCGCTGCCGCAGAGGCCGCTGGCGTGGTCATGGTGATGACGGGCGCCCGCCACTTCCGTCACTGATGCGGCCTCCGGTGTTAGGCCGGATGCATGCTCCTTCTCCTGGCGAGCCTCGGACTACATGCCAACGCTGCCCCTTCCCGGGTGGCCTTGGCGCGCGCCGTGGACGCCTACCACCAGCAGACCCGTGATGTTCGGCCCGAGCTGCGCGCCCTCTTGGAGCAGCGGCCCTGGGACGATGACGTGGCCTTCTGGTTGGCCCGGGCAGAGCTGGACAACAGCCAGTGTGCCCGGGCCGCTGAGCTGCTCTATGCCCGGGATGGAGTCGGCATCTCCGCCTCCGAGTTCCGCGCCTGGCAAGCCCAAGCGCTGACCTGCACGGGGGACCTGGAAGGGGCGTGGGAGCAGGGCGCTCAGGTCACGGAGCTGGACCCCCGCAGTCCGGCCTATGTGCCGCATCAGGCCTTGATGGGGCTTCTGTCCTTTCAGCGAGGCCAAGCTGCCCAGGCCGCCGCCTACTTGCACTTGGCCGGGGGCAGTCCAGACCTGGCGCTGGCCTCGGTCGTGCGCAAGCAGGTCCCTGAGCGTCTGTTGGGGGTCAAGGTGCTGGAGAGTCGGGAAGGCAGCTTGGTGGTCGAGACCCTCTCCGCCTCCTGGGCGCTGGACTTGAGGACCGGTTTGATGCAGCCAGCCAAGGCCTCCCCGAGCCCGAGCGTGCCTGCCCGCTTGCAGGCCAAGCCCGCGCCGCGGTCCATGGGCAAGGGCTGCGAGCGAGCGACATGGGCCTCGCCTGCGGAGCCTCTCTCCTCGGGTGCCAGCGGCATCTTTGAGCTCAACGGGGACCGGGTCGAGCAGCGCGTGGTGGCCCGTCCCGGCGTGCAGCTGGAGTCTCCGCGCTGTGACGGGGAGGAGATCAGCTACCTTCGCCGGGCACCGGGCCGCGAGGGGCCGGAGACCACCTTGGTGCGCCACGAGCAGATCCAGGACTTGGACGGCGTGCCCGTGTCCTTTGATGTGGGCGCCAGTGGTCTTGTTGTGGCGCTTCTGGACGGCCGAATCATCATAGACGGCGAGCAGGTCTTCGAGACCGCCCTCGTGCTCAGGGAGCCTCGCTGGAGCCCTTGAGTCGGCCCTTGTTTCCGTTGAGGGGAGCCCCGGAGTGGGCATCGGGGCGAATGCGCACCATGGTCAGCACCCGGCCCTCCATCCACTGGTAGCGTCCGTCCAGTGAAAAGGGTCCTTCTTCCTGATCCTTGAGGTGCAGGTCCACACTGGCCGTCAGGTCCAGATCCAGGTGAACCCGTGCCTCTTGAAAGTCGATGTAGCGCCGCAGCTGCGGGTTCAGGACCTTGTAGACCGCCTCCTTAAAAGAGAAGCGCAGCAGCAGGCTGGTCCACTGGCGCTCGGGCGGCAGGGCCTGCAGCTCCGCCAGCTCCTCTGGACGCAGCACCTTGCTCGCCACGCCCATTCGCTCAGGGTTCAAGTCTTCCAGGTCCACGCCCAGCTGGCCGTGGCGCGAGCGGGCCACCAGCGCGATGGCGAGGGTGCGCTTGTGGCTGATGGACCCGGCCATGCCCTCGGGCATGATCGGACAGCCGTGGTCATCGCAGAGGATGGGGTCATTGGGCATGCGGAGCTGGCCCAAGGTCTCGTGCAGCGCCAAGCGACCGCCGACAAAGGAGACCTGGCGGTAGCCCTTCAAGGTGCGTGCGTGTTCGATCTCCGCTTCCGGCAGACGGGCCAGAACCTGCTCGGGCACAGGGCTGGGATCATCGGGGAGATGGACCGCCGTGAGCAGTCCGAACTGGACGGCCTGGGTGAACGCGGTCGAGAAGGGGGTCATTGCCGCCATCCTACACCTCGCCGTAGAGCCGCCGGGCCAGGGCCGCGGCCCCCATCAAGCCAAGGTCCGAGTCCAGCACCAGCATCAGGGGCACCTGCGCGCAAGCTGGGGACAGGCGCCCTTTGTTGTGGAAGGCTTCGAGCAAACCGAGCGCCTTTAGGGGCAGGCGGGGCGCGATGCCACCGGCGATCCAGACCCCACCGGGCGGGTTCAAGGCCAGGGCCACATTCCCTGCGTGGGCGCCCAGGAATTGGACGAATTGGGTCAGTGCAGCACGTGCAGAGCGGGTCTCGGAGCTGCTCACTGCCGCCGGACTGGCCAACCTGGGCTGATTCAGTTCCTGCGCAAAGAAGTGTTGCAGGGCCAACAGACCCGCGCCCGAGAGCACGCGTTCTGCGCTGACGTGGCCGTGCTGCGTGTGCAGCCAGTCCCAGATCTTGGCTTGAGTGGGAGAGTTGGGAGCCAGATCGACGTGGCCACCCTCCGTCGGGTGAACCGTCCTGGGGTGGCCTGGAAGAAGCAGAGCTTGTCCAAGTCCTGTGCCGGGTCCCAGAACCACTGCGAGACCGATTGGATCGGGGGGTGGACCACTCAGATGCTCCGTGGCGCTTTCGGGCAAGACGCTGACGCCGAGAGCTGCGGCTTCAAAGTCATTCACCAAACGAACGGGGCAGCCCAGAGCGTGGCTGAGCTTCTGCGCGTCCAAGTCCCAAGAGAAGTTGGTCAGCTTCGCTTTTTGTTCCTGAACCGGCCCAGCGATGGCAAGGACCGCGCCAGATAGCCCAACGAAAGAGGATTCGTAAGGCTTGAGGGCCTGAGCAAGTGAAGGGCCTGAGGTGGGGATCCTAAGGGTCTCTACCAGGCCAGAGGCGTCCAGGATCTGCACCCGGGTGTTGCTGCCGCCGATGTCTGCTGCCAGAACTCGCATCAGAGAGGGGTATCCTGAACCACGATGCGGAGGCAGGTGTGACCCTGTGGTTGGTATTTTTTGCTTTGTTGGTCGCGTGCAAGGGTGAGCCGACAGACTCGGACGAATCCGAGCTCAGCACGGCAGACGTGGACGGAGATGGATTCTCTGAGGCGGAAGGGGACTGCAACGATGACAACGATCAGACCTTTCCGGGGGCCACTGAGGCTTGTGATGGTTTGGACCAGGACTGCGACGATGTCGTGGACGAGGACAACGGGCGCCTCTGGTACCTAGACGGTGACGCCGACGGCTTCGGAGATCCCGAGACCTTCACCGAGAGCTGCACCCTGGAGCTGACCAACTACGTCTTGGAGTCCGGTGACTGTCAGGACAAGGATCCGGAGATCAACCCAGAGGCCGAGGAGATCTGCGACGGGGTGGATCAGAACTGTGATGGCGAGATCGACGAGGGCCACCTCACCCAGTGGTATCTGGACCAAGATGGCGACGGCTACGGCGACCCGTCGACCCTGGAAGAGGGCTGCGAGAGTCCTGGCGAGGCCTACGTCAGCAACGACTTTGACTGTGATGACACCGACCCCCTCGCCAACGATCTGGGGCTGGATGACTGCGATGGCCGCGACAACGACTGCGATGGGCAGGTGGACGAGTCACCCGAGGTGCTCTGGTACCTGGACGCCGACGGTGATGGCTACGGTGAGGAGGGCGACGCCCTCGCTTCATGCACAGCGATCGAGGGGCGGGTCGGTCTGGGCACGGACTGTGACGACACGAGCGCGGACATTCGTCCCTCGGCACAGGAGGTCTGCGATGGCTTGGACAACGACTGTGACGGCGTGGTCGATGTGGACGCTCTGGATCGGCTGACCTGGTACGCCGACACCGACGGCGACGGACACGGTGTGCCGGACTCGGTGACCCGCTCTTGTACGCAGCCCACGCTGACCTCGGAGAAGGACGATGACTGCGATGACGCCGACGCCAGCGTGTCTCCCTCCGCCGACGAGTACTGCGATGGGATCGACAACAACTGCGATGGCAAGGTCGATGAGGACACAGCGATAGACGCGAGCACCTACTACTCCGACGTGGACGGCGACGGCTATGGGGACGTGGGCAATGGCAAGGCCGCGTGCTCTCAGCCCAGCGGCTTTGTGGCCGACGATACGGACTGTGACGACGGCCGAGCGGAGAGCAACCCTGGCGCCAGCGAGGTCTGTGATGGCCGCGACAATGACTGCAACGGCGATGTAGACGACGCTGCCATCGACCAGCTGGACTGGTATCTGGACAGCGACGGGGACGGCTACGGCGACAGCAGCAACCGCAGCACGAGCTGCACAGCGCCCTCGGGCTACGTCAGCGCGAGCACGGACTGCGACGATGCGGACGCGAGCATCAGCCCCGCCGGGCTCGAGGTCTGTGGAGATGGCACGGACAACGACTGTGACGGCAGCGCGGACGAGGACGACGCCAGCGATGCGAGCACCTGGTACCTGGACTCGGACTCCGATGGCTACGGCGCCTCCTCCTCGGGCAGCAAGACCGCTTGCACCGAGCCCAGCGGCTACGTCAGCGGAGACGATGACTGCGATGACGCCGACAGCGCGATCTCTCCAGCGGCGAGCGAGGTCTGTGACGACGGCATCGACGATGACTGTGATGGAACGCCCGACGATGGTTGCAGTGAGGACCACTGCGGAAACATCACCGGCGATGAGACCTGGAAGAGCGGCGTAGACCACACGGTCACCTGCGATGTCTCTGTCTACAGCGGCGGGTCCGTGACGGTCGAAGACGGTGTGACGGTCAGCTTTGACGCGGGCACCAAGATGACCATTGGACCCAGCGGCAAGACTGGAGACTTGATCATCGAAGGCAGCACCACAGGGGTCACCTTCACAAGCTCCGAGAGCGCACCTGCGGCGGGGGACTGGGATGGGCTCTACTTCAGCACGGGCACCGGAGGCGACACGGAGATCGAAGGCTTGACCGTGGCCTACGCGGGCTCCTCCAGTGGGGCTATCGACATCACCACCGTGAGTCTGGATCTGGTGGACTGCACCGTCACGGACTCAGCCAGTCATGGCGTTTTTGTGCGAAACGGCGCTGTCCTGGACATGACGGGCTGCACCATCACCGATGCGGCAGAGGACGGCGTCTACATCGACGCCGACGCCTCCATCCAGACCGCTGGCAGCAGCAACTTCTCCTCCAACACCATCTCAGGCAGCGGGGACTACCCACTGAGCGTCTCGGCGGACTCGGTCCCAGAGCTGGACAGCAGCAACACCCTGGTCGGCAACGGCATCGATCGCGTTCAGGTCTTCGGGACCAACATCGACACCGACGCGGACTGGGCGCTCTTGGACGTGGGCTACGAGCTGGAGAGCAGCCTGGGGGTGTACGGCACTGGGAACCCCGTGCTGACCATCGAGGACGGCGTGACCCTCTACTTCTCGGAGGGAACGGGTCTGACCGTCGGCACGACGACCCGTGCCGGTGGCATTGAGTTGGACGGCAGCACAACCGGAATCGTGCTCACCAGCGCAAACAGCAGTCCAGTGGCCGGAGACTGGTCAGGGCTGACCCTGGGCAGCTACTTCGACAACTCAACGAGCACCTTGAGCGGCGTGGAGATCTCCTACGCTGGCGGCAACGGGACCGGCGCGCTCTACGTGGCCGGCGATGTCTACGCCGACAACCTGGACATCAGCGACAGCGACGCGAACGGGGTCTACGTGACCTCGGCTGGGGAGCTGATCCTGACCGACTCCACGGTGCAGGACAGCGCGGACAGCGGCCTGTACGTCTTGGGCTCCTTGGGGGCTGCTGGAAACTTCTCGGGCAACACCGTGACGACCAGCGGCGACTACGGCGTGGAGATCTACCCCTACTACGCCTCCGCTCTGAACAGTGACTCGGCCTACACTGGCAACGGCGATGACTTGATCAACCTGCTCAGCGGCCGGGTCTACCAAGACGACACCTGGCAAGCGCTAGACGTGCCCTACCAGGTCTCCTACGACTTGAAGGTGACAGGCGTGCCAGCGCCGGAGCTCACCCTAGAGGACGGCGTAGAGATCGTGGTCCTTCGCGGCGTTGAGTTTTACGTCGGCATCGCCAACAGCACCAACGGCGGCTCCCTGGTGGTGGACGGGACCAGCACTGGGGTGAGCATCAGCTCTGGAGAGAGCAGCCCGGCGGCGGGAGACTGGGTGGGCCTGAGGATCGGCAACTACGGTGAGCTCGATGCGGAAGGCCTGACCTTGAGCGAGGGCGGCAGTGACGGCGAGGGGTGCTTGATTCTGGAGTCTGGCGGAGAGGTTCAGCTGGACAGCTCCGATATCTCTGACTGCACCGGCGACGGCATCAACGGCATCGACGGCGGCACGCTCTACCTGAGCAACACCACCATCGATGCAGCCAGCGACTACGCCGTCTCGGCCCACACCATCGCGAGCTGGAGCACCAACACACTGAGCGGCTCTGGCTACTCGATGCTCACCTACGCCGGGCAGCTCGATGAGCTGGACACCGGGAGCAGCTTCACCGGAAACACCCTCGACTACATCTACGTGGACGGCGGCACCTTCGCGAACGGGGCAAACGTTCCTGCGCTGGATGCAGACTACTGGGTCAGCAGCACGGTCAAGATGGGCAACCACGCCGCTGGAGTGACCATCGAGGCCGGCAGCACCTGGTACCACGAGCCCGGCGTCTGGTGGGACCTGGATTACACCGACTTCACCTTCGAGGGCACGGCCAGCAACCCCATCATCTTGACCAGCGCTCAGAGTTCGCCAGCGGCAGGGGACTGGCAGGGACTCAAGTTGGACTTCAACGGCAACTTGGAGATGAACTACACCGAGGTTCGCTACGCGGGAGCCAGCCTCTCCGGTTCTGTTTACTGCTACTACTCCACCGCTGTTTTGGACCATGTGACCATCGAAGACAGCAGCAGTTTTGGATTTTTTGATGATTCTTGGTGCTCCGCGACACTCACGAACATGAGCTACAGCAACAATGCCTCCGGAGACACAAACTGATGTGGTTGACCCTTGCCCTTGCCTTGGCGTGCAAGGACCGAAACGTCAGCCAGGACAGCGGAGAGGCATGGCTCTCGGATGCGGACGCGGACGGCTTTGCTCTGGCGGATGGCGACTGCAATGACAACAACCCGGAGACCTTTCCCGGGGCATCCGAGGTCTGCGACGGCATCGATCAGGACTGCGATTCGGTCGTGGACGAGGACCACGGGCGACTCTGGTACCTGGACGCCGACGGGGATGGCTACGGGGACGATGAGACCTGGGCCGAGAGCTGCACTCTGGAGCTGACCAACTACGTCTTGGACGCTGGAGACTGCTCGGACATGGACCCCTCGGTGAACCCCGGCGCCGACGAGGTCTGTGATGGCGTTGACCAGAACTGCGATGGCCAGATCGACGAGGCCCTGACGGCCGCTTGGTATCTGGACGCGGACGGCGACGGCTACGGCGACCCGGAGACCGGCGTAGAAGGCTGCGCGTCCCCAGGCAGCGGCTACGTCGACAATGACTTTGACTGCGACGATGGCGATGCCTTCGCCAACGCTCTGGCGGACGATGTCTGTGACGGCCGAGACAACGACTGCGATTCGGTCGTGGACGAGGCCCCAGATCTGATCTGGTATGCCGACACCGACCAGGACGGCTTTGGAGACCCTGATGCGGCGAGCCTTGCCTGCTCGGTGCCCGATGGCCACGTGGGCAGCGGCACGGACTGCGATGACGGGGACGCGGCGATCTCGCCTGGGGCCCAAGAGATCTGCGATGGCTTGGACAATGACTGTGACGGCGCCAGCGACGTGGACGCTCTGGATGCACCCACCTGGTACCAGGACGCAGACGGGGACGGCTACGGCGGCGCGCTCACCCTGGCGGCCTGCCTGCAGCCCCCTGGCTACGCCGACAACACCCTGGACTGTGAAGATGCCGATGCGAGCCTGCGTCCTGGGGCCGATGAGTACTGCGATGGCGTAGACAACAACTGCGATGGCAGCGTCGACGAGGACAGCGCGCTGGACGCCAGCACCTGGTACGCCGACCTGGACGCCGATGGCTACGGCGACTCCAGCAACAGCATGGCCTCGTGCGCGCAACCCAGCGGTACCAGCGCCGATGCCACCGACTGTGACGATGGCCGGGCCAGCTCCTTCCCAGGCGCCGATGAGCTCTGCGATACCCGAGACAACGACTGCGATGGCGCGGTGGATGAGTCTGGCGCCATCGACGAGCCCAGCTGGTACGCGGACTTGGACGGGGACGGCTACGGGGACAGCAGCACGCGCACCCAGAGCTGCACCCAGCCCAGCGGGACCAGCTCGGACGCTCTGGACTGCAATGATGCCGATGCGAGCATCTCCCCAAGCGCGGCAGAGATCTGCGATGGCATCGACAACGACTGCGATGGGGAGACGGATCCCGACAGCAGCACGGATGCGCTCACTTGGTACGTCGACGCCGACGGAGACGGCTACGGAAGCAGCGACTCAGGGGAGGGGGCCAGCTGTGATCAGCCCACGGGCTACGCCTCGGATGACTCGGACTGTGACGACGTGGACAGCCTCATCAACCCTGGCGCCACCGAGGTCTGTGACGACGGAATCGACGACGACTGCTCTGGCGTGGCGGATGACACCTGCCCAGAGGAGCACTGCGGGGTGATCAGCAGCGATGAGACCTGGGAGAGCAGCGTCTCTCACACGGTCACCTGCACCATCCAGGTCCGCGCCGGAAGCACCCTGACCATCGAAGATGGGACCAGCGTGGCCTTCGATGCTGGCACGGGGATGGTCGTCGGCTACAGCTCCGCTGGCACCCTGCTCATCAACGGTTCGAGCAGCGGAGTGACGTTCACGAGCAATGAGAGCAGCCCCGCGGCCGGGGACTATGACGGCCTGTACTTCTACGAAGATGCGACAGACAGCTCGGCGGTCGAAGGGCTGACCTTGGAGTACGCCGGGGCGACGACCGCAGCGATTCGCATCTACAAGAGCGCCCCCACCATCAGCAGCACGGACATCATGTACTCGGGCGGCGGCGGCATCTACGTCGACGGAAATGGCTCGGGACCCAGCATCTCCAGCACCCTGATCCAGGACTGCACTGGGGTGGGCTTGCAGCTGACCTCGGACGGCGAGCTCTCCGATGTGAGCAGTCCCAGCTTCGACGGCAACACCATCACCGGCTGTGGCAGCTACCCGGTGCGGGCACCTGGCCTTGAGATCAGCAACCTCTCGGCCACCTCGTCCTACTCCGGCAACGGCGAGGACTACGTACGCGTGGACGCCGACACCCTGAATGCGGACACCACCTTCGCTGCCTTGGATGTGGACTACAGCGTCTCGGGCACCCTGACGGTCCAGGGCAGCGGTGACCCCATTCTCACCCTGGAAGACGGCGTAGTGCTGTACTTCGATTCGGGCGTGGGGCTGGATGTGGCGCTGAACTATGGCGGCGGCTTGGACGCCCAAGGCAGCGTGAGCGGGATCACGCTGACCAGCGGGGAGAGCGTGCCTGCGGCAGGGGACTGGAACGGCCTGCGCATCGGAGACAACTTCTACGCAGGCGGCAGCACCTTGGAGGGCGTGAGCGTCAGCTACGGCGGGAGCAACGGCTATGGCAACCTCTACGTCGACGCCGAGTTCGATGCGGACGCGCTGACCCTTCAATACAGCAGCTCAGACTGCCTCTATGTGGACGGTGATGGGGACTTTGAGCTGAGCCGCAGCACCCTGAGCCACTGCGATGGCAACGGCGTCACGGCGGTGGGCGGCTTGGGTGGGGCGGCCGCTTTCGATAGCAATACGGTGACCTCGAACGGGGGCTACCCGGTTGAAGCGGTGACGGGCAGCATCGGTGACTTGGCCTCCACCAGCAGCTTCAGCGGCAACACCCACGACTACATCCTCAACATGAGCGGGGACATCCAGGAGGACGCGACCTGGTCGGCCTTGGATGTGGACTACTGGATTGCCCATGGCTTTTGGGTCTCTGACTCCTCGGGTCCGATGTGGACGGTCGAGGATGGGGTCAGCCTCTACATCGCCAGCGGCGAGGGGCTCTCGGTGGGCAACAAAGGCTCCTTTCAGAGCGGCGATATCGACGTGCAGGGCTCCAGCTTGGGGGTCACCTTCACCAGCTCGGAGAGCAGCCCGGCGGTGGGGGACTGGGATGGTCTGCGCCTCAGTCAGTCCACGGGCAGCACGCTGGAGGGCCTGAGCCTGAGCTACGGCGGCGGCGGTGGTGTGGCCTGTTTGAGCCTTGCGCGCAGTGATCTGGAGGTGGAGAGCTGCAGCATCCAGAGCTGCGAGAACGACGGGATCTACGCCGACAGCAACTCGGAGCTCTTGCTTCAGAACAGCACGGTCTCGGGGGCGGAAGACTACGGCGTCTACGTGCACGCTCTGGATGGCAGTGGGGCACCGAACTTCACGGGCAACACCCTGAGCGGCAATGGCGTGCCCCTCAGCCTCACCGCTGAGGACTTTCACCAGCTGGACTCCTCCAGCGCGTACAGCGGAAACACCCAGGACCACGTCGAGATCCGGGCCGGCACTCTGAGCAACAGCGGGGACATTCAGCTCCTGGATGTGGACTATTCGCTCACCGGCGATGTCACGGTCACCGGCACTGTGGACGTGGACGCGGGGGTGCGCTTTGAGCAGGACTCCGGCACACGCTGGACCGTCAGCGGTGACCTGAGCGCCTCGGGCTCCAGCGGCTCCGAGGTCGTCTGGACCAGCGCCCAGGCCAGCCCGTCCACCGGGGATTGGGATGGGGTCTTCGTGAAGAGCGGGGGCAGCGCGGACCTGAGCTATGCAGAGATCAGCTACGGCGGGGATGGTCTCTCGGGCAACCTGATGTGTCGAAGCTCGACGGTGGTGGCCTCGCACCTGACCCTGAGCCACAGCGCGCAATACGGCTTTTATGACGATGCGTGCACCGAGACCCTCAGCGGCATGAGCTACACAGGGAATCTCTCCGGAGACAGCAATTGAACCCTCTCCTTCTCGCGCTCCTTGCCTGCACCCCAAGCGAAGAGAGCGGTGACTCCCCAGTCGAGCCGCGGCCCGCTTGGTCTACGCCGCCTCCTTCCAAGATTGAGGCGCCCGAGCGCTTGGTGGGTTTTGCCGATGTGCACGGAGACCTGCAAGCGGCGCGGGATGTGCTGCAGCTCGCTGGCCTCACCGACGCCGAGGATCGCTGGATTGGCGGGGAGACCATCGCGGTTCAGACCGGGGATCAGCTGGACCGCGGGGACGATGAGCGCGCCATCCTTGAGCTCTTTGAGTCCCTGAGCGAGCAAGCCTGGGACGCGGGCGGAGGCTTCTACCCCTTGCTGGGCAACCACGAGACCATGAACGTGGAGCTGGACTTTCGCTACGTCACGGACGGCGGCTTTGTGGACTTTGCCGAGGTGCCCTACGAGAGCGATGACGCCCTGGTCATGGGCCTGGATGAGGCTGAGCGGGGGCGAGGGGCGGCCTTTAGACCAGGCGGTCCCTACGCGATGATGCTGGCCGGACACAACCTGAGCATGCAGGTGGGGGGCACGGTCTTTGTGCACGGGGGAATCCTGAGCGAGCACGCCGAGGTCGGCTTGGAGGCCATCAACGCAGACCTGCACGCCTGGATGCGTGGGGATGCTGCGGCGCCCCAAGCCTGGATTCACTCCGACAGCTCTCCGGTGTGGGCCCGGGACTACTCCAAGGACCCGGATTCGGAGGCCTGCGAGGAGTTGAACAAGACCTTGGACATCCTGGGCGCGGACCGGATGGTGGTCGGCCACACAGTGCAAGACGGCCCGATCTCCGCCTGCGAGGACAAGGTCTGGCTGATGGATGTCGGCATGGCTGAGCACTACGGCGGGCGACCGGCCGCGCTGGAGATCCGAGGGGATACGGTCACTCTGATTGGAGAAGCACGATGATCTGGAGCATGCTCCTTGGGTGCTCCATGGATGCCGACAGGCTCGTCGCATTCCAGGTGCAAAGCGACGGCAGCTACACGGTTGAGCCACGAGCCATCGAGAGTCTGAAGGACCCGCTGCGCATGAAAGGGGAGCTCGGAGAGATGCGCGCAGGCGGGGTCTTGGCCTTGCGTGGTGGAGAGATGGAGTACCGCGGGGGGCGGCAGATCGAGGTCTTGGCCGTCGTCGAGGACGGCGTTGCGGAGCCCGTTGATCTGGACGGCCTCATTCTGTACAGCTTCTACGGGCACCTCCAGGACACCCGGGATGCGCTGGAGCGTGTCGGCGTGCCCATCGCTCCGCTCTTCCCCGTGAGCATGGCGGTCACCCCGGCGGTCCCAGACATCGGTCTTGCGCTCCTGCCGGTGGAGAACGCCGCCTATGCGCCCTCGGCCAACACCTTCATCCTGCTCTCGGACCTCAGCGAGAAGCAGGTCCCCCTGGCAGCGAACGCGGGCGTCGTGGCCCATGAGACCGGACACGGTGTCTTTCATCTGCTGAGCACCGGTGACCCCCACGCCGCGAAGCTCTTTCCGCCCGAGCACCCGGGTGCCCAGGGCATCTCCAGCTTGGATGAGGGCTTCTCAGACATGCTTGGCGGCTTGGTCACGGGAGACCCGCGCTTCATTGTGCCCAGCTTGAACCTGCCGTCTCGGGATCTGGAGAGCGGCATCACCGCAGAGCAAGTGAGCTCCAGGCCGGAGCTGGAGACCACGAGCTACGACCCCTACGCCTTGGGCTCCGTCTTCGCGGCCACGGCTTGGGACATTCGCCTGGAGACGGACGACGTGGACGGCACCTTGGCGCTTGTCTGTGACGCGGTGAAGAGCTGGGCCGAGGCCGAGGCTGACGCCGACGATGCCGAGGTGGCCTACCGCTACTTGGACCAGCTCGTTGCCCTGGGCGACGCTGAGCAGCGACAAGCTGCCTGTGCTGCCATTGAGCTTCGATTCGCTGGGGTCTACAGCGTCGAGGAGTGCCCGTGAGCCTGCTTGGTTTTCTGGCCATGGGCGGCGTGGGCATCGTGGGTGTTCGCTCCAGCTCCGGCGCCCACCGAATTCACCCCAGCGCGCAGATCATGCTTCAACGAGACGCCGGAAAGCTCGCCTTTCAAGGCGAGGTCTTGGCCAGCACCTGGCAAGAGGATGTGCTCGGTCAGCCCCAGCGCAGCGTGTATTTGCGCCCCTCGGCTCTGGTGGGCGTCCACTTCGGCGAGCGCGCACAGGTGGGCTTCTACACTGGGCCGGCCACCGTGTTCATGGTGACTGAGGCAGGGCCGCTGGCGCGGGTGGCTTGGCGCGCCAAGGGCGATTTGTCTCGGCAGCTTGGGGACAAAGGGCTGATCTCAGGCACGATGGGCTGGACCCAGCGAGGGCTGAGTGGCGATGTGGATCTGGGCCTAAACCTTGGGGTGCGCTGGTGATTCTCACGCTCCTCTTTGGGTGCTCCACCCTCTCCACCTTGGACGGTGCGACCACCTTGGACCCCGGTGAGATCCAGGTCGCCGCCGCGGCCAGCGTCCAAGCGGGCACCAACAGCATCTCCAGCGCCACCCTCATTCCAGTCCCCCAAGGTGACCTGTCCTTCCGTGTAGGTCTGCGGCCGAACACGGACCTGGGGGTGCGCCTCTACGTGGGCGGCGTCCAGAGTGACCTGCGCTACCGCTTTCTCCAGACGGATGTGTGGGACTTTGCTGTTGCACCAGGCATCGGCGGTCTGGCGCTTCCCATCGGTGGGGTGGTGGACGTTCGTGCTCCCTTGCGTGCCGAGCGCGGTTTTGGCGAAGCCCATCGCTTCAGCACCGGAATCACCCCGATGGGGCGCACAACCTTTGCAGCTCTGGGCAACGGCTCCACCGGTCACACCGAGCTCTACCTGGGTGGCTTTGCCCGCGCCCAGTGGGCCGTGGGCCCAGTCTTCTTGGGGACCGCCTTTGATCTGATGTGGCAGCCCAGCCGCGGACTTCCTCCGGCCATGAGCCTTGGCGTGGATGTGGCCCTTCGCAAGGGGCCCTTCACCCGTCGCCGCTCCAACTAGGAGCCCAACCGGGGCAGGGTTGTCATGGTTGGGAGAGGGGTGGATCCCTAAGTGGCTGAAATGTCGCGTTTACGTGGGCTGGCACGCACCTTGCTTAGATCTCGGATATCTTCTCCTTACCCGAGGTCATCATGCCCACACTGCTCATCACACTCGCCCTCACCGGCTGCAATCTCCGTGACCCACAGGCCGACCTGAAGGCCTTCAAGTCTTGTGAGTCCCTGGAAGCTACCCTCAAGGACCAAGCGATCGAAGAGATCCGCTGGGCCCACTCTTGGGGGGGAGGCGGCATTGGTTTTGGCCGTGAGTACAGCGTGACGACCATGGAAGACTCCGCGCAGATGGGCGGTCAGGAAGCCGCTCCGAACGCAGCTGGAGACGGGGACCGCAGCTACTCCGATACGAACACCCAGGTGCTCGGCGTTGACGAGGCCGACCTGATGGAGACGGACGGGGAGTTCATCTATGTGCTCGCCGGAGACCACTTGATGGTGACCCGCGCTTGGCCTGCAGAGGAGGCCTCGGTGCAGTCGCGCCTGCTTCTTGAGGGTCGCCCACTGGGCATGTACTTGCGCAAGGACGCCGGCGAGCTCGTCGTACTGACCGACCCCTCGTACAGCCAGCCAGACCCACTCTCCGGAGGCTCCTCGGATCGTGTCATCGGCCAAGGGTCCCAGGTCAAGACCACCATCATCGACATCAGCGAGAGCAGCGCCCCCGCGGTGCTCCGCGAGGTCTACACCCAGGGCAGTCTGCAGGACTCCCGCGTGGTTGGAGACACCCTCTACGTGGTCAGCTACGCCGATCTGGGCACCAGCCGCTACGTCTGGGAGTACGAGAACAAGGAAAAGGGCATCCGCGCGGTGAAGGACTCCGCCTTGGCCGACTGGCTTCCCGGACGCTTCGACAACTTGCGCAGCGGGGACGGCTGGGCTGTCGGGGACTCCGATGTCTCCGATTGTGAGAGCGTCTACTACAGCGATAGGGCCTCAGGAAACTTCATGGTCAACGTCGAGTCCCTGGATCTGAAGGACATCTCCTCAGAGTTCAAGGGAACCAGCGTCTTGACCAGCGTCGATGCTGTCTACGCCAACGCCAACAACCTCTACGTGGTCGGCTCCGAGGCCTCCGATGGCCCTTGGCAGAGCTACGACAACAGCATTGAGACCGTGGTGCACCGCTTCGATATCTCCGGCGGACAGGCAGCCCCCGACTACATGGGCAGCGGAAAGATTCCTGGCTGGGTGCTCAACCAGTTCTCCTTGGACGAGCACGACGGTCACTTGCGGGTGGCCACCACCTCGCAGGGTGAGGGAGACACCAGCACGGGCCTCTACGTTCTGGACGATTCCATGGACATCGTTGGCGAGGTCACCGACCTGGCCCCCGGTGAGCAGATCTACTCCGTGCGCTTTGAGGGAGACGATGGCTACGTCGTGACCTTCGAGCAGATCGACCCCTTGTTCACCTTCGACCTGAGCGACCCAGAGGACCCTCAGTTGATGGGGGAGCTCAAGATCACCGGGTTCAGCAACTACATGCATCCGATGGGGGACGGCCACCTCTTGGCTGTGGGCATGGAGGCCAGCGAAGAGGGGTGGGCGACCAACCTCTCCGTCAGCATCTTTGATGTCTCGGATCTGAGCGAGCCGAGCTTGGCCAGTCGGCTGCAGATCGAAGATGCCTATGGCTCCGAGGCCCAATACGAGCACTTGGCCTTCAACTACTACGCCCCAGAAGGCGTGCTGCTCATGCCTGCCAACACCGAGAACTCCAGTGGCAGTGAGCTGCTGCTCATTCAGGCCGAGGTCGACCAGGAGTTGGCTGAGCTTGGACGCATCAACCAGGACAGCCTGGTGAGCGATGACGAAGGAGAGAGCTGGTGCATGGGCTTCAGGCGCTCCGTGGTCATCGAGAACTACGCCTACGCCATCAGCAACGCTGGCATCAGCATTGCCAACTTGGACGATGAGGAGCCCACCTCGGTCCATCAGGTGCCCTTCACTGGCGTCGATGCATGCGCTGGCGAGTACTACTACTGGTAGTGGGCCGAATCGCCTAAACCGAGCCCCAAGGTTGAGTTTTCAGCCTTGGGGCTCTGTGCGTCAGGCTTGCACGCCACCGGGCCCCGTCATTGGCCGGTTAGAGTTTCTCCCTACAAGGCCCCCGTGAGCGAGTCCCCAAACATTCTGCCCATGGCGTTCAGCGAGCTAGAACGCTTCCGGCAGCTGGTCCTCGCCACGCTGCTGTGCTGCGGGGGAGTAGTGGTTCTGGACCTGCTCAGTGCCAACAGGCCGGGCCTGCTCGGCGTTCTGGGCGTCGTTCTGGGATTGGGGCTCACTTGGTTGGTCGGCAAGTCAGGCAGAGTGAGCTTGGCCACGCACCTCTATGCTACGGTTGTTCTCGTCGGGGTCACCCACCTGGTCTGGCGCTACGGCGGCACCAAGTCCGGACTAGAGCAGTGGCTGTTGATGCCCTTTTTGGGTGTGATTGTCACCCGAGATGTGCGCTCAGCTCTGCCGTGGGCGCTCGCGGTTGTTCCCGCCGCGGGCCTGTTGACGCTCTCTCCCCATCCCGAGCTTTCCCCCGGCGCACGCTTTCTGGCGGGCGTCTTCTACATGGGGCAGCTCGCTCTGGGCTTGGGCATCTTCGTGCGGGCCAAGCTCTTGGTCACCAAGCGTCTCTCAGAGAGCATCGAGGCCTTGAACAGCGAGGTGGAGCAGCGGCGTGTTGCCGAGGAGCGTGCGCTGGAGGCAGAGCGCGCCAAGTCTGAGTTCCTGGCGACGATGAGCCACGAGATCCGCACCCCCCTCAATGGGGTGCTCGGCATGACGGAGCTGCTCAACGAAGCCGACCTGCCCCCTGCTCAAGCGCGGCAGGTTGGTGTGCTTCAGCAGAGCGGAACGCTCCTGATGCGGGTGGTCAACGAGGTGTTGGACCTGAGCAAGCTTGAGGCAGGGCTGATCTCGCTGGACCCGCAGCCCATACAGCTCGGTCCCTTGGTTCAGGCCACGGTTGCCTTGCACCGACCCTTGGCGGAGAGCAAGAACCTTGCCTTGGATGTGGCCAGCTTTCTCGATGTGCCCGGCTGGGTGCTCATGGATGGCACGCGCTTGCAGCAGGTCTTGGGAAACCTGCTTCAGAACGCCATCCGCTGTACCCAGAGCGGCGGCATTGTCGTTGGGATTGCCTGGGTTGGTGAGGGGGTGGACATCTCCGTGACGGACTCAGGTCCGGGAATCTCCAAGCAGGCCCAGGGTCGCATCTTCGACCGTTACGGTGCGGTCAATGACTCGGGCAACGGAAGCGGCTTGGGTCTGGCCATCGTCTGGCAAATCTGCAAGACCATGGGGGGGAGCGTTTACGTCGAGAGCCAGCTCGGCCAGGGCAGCACCTTTGTCTGCAGCTTGCCAGCCACGGCCTGCAAGCCCCCGCCCAAGGCTCGCGAAGATGGCCCACTGCGCCTGCTGGTCGTAGACGATCAGGAGATCAACCGAGACATGCTGCGCCTGCTCTTGGAGTCACGAGGGCACCGCGTCTTTGTCGTGGCTTCGGGAGATGAGGCCCTCGGACTGCTCCGGGCAGGAGGGCTCGCCCTCGACCTGATGATCTGTGACTTGCACATGCCCAAGATGACCGGCTGGCAGCTGGTAGCCACGTGGCGTGAGGTAGAGGCTCTAGAGGCGCTGCCCCGTTTGCCGGTCCTGGGACTGACGGCCAGCATCGTCGATGGCGAGCATGTTCAGGCCCTCGAATGCGGCATGGATCAGATCGTCACCAAGCCTGTGCGCGCCGATGCCCTCCAAGAGCTGGTCACCGACCTGGTTCGAGGCTGAACACTCCCCTCAGAATGCCTTGCGGAACGGCCCAAGATTGGCGATAATGGCGGCCTCCCGGATGTGACCATGCCCGCACTGCTTTTGCTGATTCTCTCTGGCTGCCGTACCGAGTACAGCACCTTCTCCAACGCGCTTAGCCTCGTGGTGGAAGTTCAGGATCAGGACCCCGTCGCTGGGGAAGACTTGGCATACATCGCCTACATGGGCGGAACCGACACCCCCATCGAGGTAACAGGACTCGCCCTGTCTTCGGATCTGGAGGCGCTGCTCGACTATGACGAGGAGCGATTGACGCCTCTGGTCGCGGGAGAGCACACCCTGGTCGGCTCGGTCACCTACAAGGGCGAGATCTACGTCGCTACGGTGCCTCTGGACGTTGCAGCGGGCCCCCCCGCCATCGTGGACTTGGCGCTCGAGGACCTTCAAATCGGCGCGGGAGAGGACCTGGGGTACAGCGTCTATGCGTGGGACGCCTACGGGAACCTGACCGATGAAGGGGACCGCACCGTCAGCGTGGACAGCTCGGCTGTCAGCATCGAGAGCGATGTGTTCACGAGCACCACACCAGGCACCTATGTCGCGACTGCGACCGCTGGACAGGCCAGTGACAGCGAGGATTTCCGAGTCGTCGCCGGTCCTGCTGAGCAGCTTCTGTTGTCTCTGGACCGCCCTGGCTACGAGCTCAACCAGACCGCCTTGGCCACCGTCGAAGTTGTGGACGCCTACGGCAACCCCGTCGACCGCGGCTTCGACTTGTGGGTGGAGCCAGCCGGCGCCCAGATTGACTACAACGGCGTGACTTGGCTGCAAGAAGGCAACTTCACGGTCTTCGCCAGCACCTTGGACGGCGTGCTCAGCGACAGCGTCGGCCCCCTGCTGATCGACAGCACTGGCCCTGAGCTGGAGATTCTGGTCCCAGAGCGTGGCTACGAGACCACGGACATCGGTCTGTACGTCTCCGGGACTGCCTACGATGAGTGGAGCGGTGTCTCAGGCGTCTACGTCAACGGCGATGCTGCGACCATGAACGGCGACGGCACCTGGGAGGTCTGGCAGGACCTGGACTTTGGCACCACCATCCTGGAGACCGACGCGGTCGATGGCGACGGCAACGGCTCCAACGATCTGCGCGCGACACTCTCCGGCGAGTACACCCCCTACGGAAACGGCGTGGACTCGGGCATCCAGGCACGCATCAGCGAGAGCGGCTTTGACGCCCTGGAGTCGCTGGCCGGGGACTTCATCAACACCGACCTCATCGCCAGCAGCATCCCATCGCCAGTGTTCTCTGACTCCTCGGAGACCTGTTTCGGCTGGTTCGGCTGCATCACTTGGTACTCGGTGAGCTTCTACCTGACCAACCCCTCCGTTGGCTCCACTGATCTGGACATCGACCCCACCAGCGGCGGCTACTTGGACACCGAGGCGAAGATCAACTCCATCTTCATGAACTGGAGCGCCTCGGGCAAGGTGGTCGGCATCAGCTACTCCGGCAGCGGCTACATCCAGGCCGACTGGATCAAGCTGAACATGGACATGACCCCCTATGTCAGCTCCGGAGAGCTCGGCGTCACCGTTGCCAACGCAGCGGCCAGCACCCAGAACTTCGACTTTGACCTGGATGGCTGGCTCTACGACGTCGTGGACTTCTTCGGGATCGACGTGGACGGACTCATCGAAGGCTACCTGGTCGATGCCTTGGCCGACATGGCCGAGGACACCATCCCAGACCTGTTCGCAGACGCCGTCCAGGACCTGGAGATTGGTTTCACCTTCCCGATCGAGGCGAACACCTACGACTTGGACGCCATCCCGAGTGCCGTCAGCGTGGACGACACCGGCATGACTCTGGGCTTGGAGACCTACTTCACGGCGGGCACCGTTGTGACACCTCACTACAGTCCAGGCAGCTTGACCTACCCCTACAGTACGCCAAGCTACAGCACCACGACGGACGACCTGACGCTGGGCCTGAACCAGGACTTCATCAACCAAGCCCTCCACGGTCTGTGGAGCGGTGGTCTGCTTGAGATGCAGATGGAGTCAGAGGAGTTGGGGCTGGATCTCTCGGATCTGAGCGACTTCCTGCCAGAGCTCACTGACCTGAGCATCGCGACCAGCGCCTACCTGCCTCCCGTGGTCCTGCCGGGCACCGGTGGTTCACTGCTCGACATGCAGATCGGCGACCTCGAGGTCAGCATCTACAACGGCGCCATTGACGAGGCGAACCTCTTCATGCGCGTCTACGTCCAGGTCGATGCAGGCTTGGACCTCTCGGCCTCCGCGGACAACACTCTGAGCGCTGGCCTGGGCGACATCGATGTGCGCTTCGACTTGGTCTACCCGAATGAGGGGGGGCAATACGCCACGGATACAGAGGCCTTGCTCGAGGCGCTGGTGCCCATGTTGCTTCCAAGCCTGACCGATGCCCTGGGTGAGATCCCAATCCCTGATCTGGCTGGCTTTGGCCTGAGCGGTGTCACCGTTGGGCTGGAGGGCGCAGAAGACGGCGTCGTGGTGCTCGGCGGCGACTTGGTCACCCGATAGGGCAGTGGCTCGAGCAGGCCTCACCCGCTCGACTCAAAAACTGGCTAAGCTTGCCCATGCTGACCGCTCAGACACTTGCCCAGTGGGCCCTTGATCTCCGCGCCGACCAGGTGCCCGCCGACGTACTCCAACGGGCACGGCTCCAGCAGCTCTCCTGCGCGGGCGCTCTGCGCGCCGCTGCGGGATTGCCCTTGGCCAAGGCCTTGGCAACAGCTGCGCCCAGGGGCAAGTTCCCGGTCATAGGCCGGGGCAAGAAGAGCTCCCAGCGGGCCGCTCTGCGCGCACACGCCACTCTGCTTGGCGCCTTGGACTACGGAGACAGCCTGCTTTGGGTGAGCAGTAGCACCGCTGCATGCACCGCGGCGTGGGCCTTGGCAGGGGAGCACAGCGCAGCTGAGCTGGATCTTGCCATCGTCGCCGCAAACGAGGTCAGTGGACGCATCGGACTGGCCGGCATGCTCGCGCCCAGCTCCGGCCCAGCGTGGCTCTCGACACAGGCCGCCGCCGCAGCCATCGTCGCGGGACGACTCAATGGCCTCGCTGCGGGTGAGCTGGCCCACGCCTTGGCCTTGGCCTTGGGATGCGTGGCCAAGGGCCTCTCGCCCACCATGGCCGCGCGAGGCTTGGCCACCGCCGCTGCGGTGCAGGCTGGACTGGATGCGGTGGACTTGGCGCAAGGAGGCGCCCAGGGAGACCTGGAGCTGTTGGACCGGGAACAAGGCTTCTACGGCGCCCATGGCTGCCAGACGCCGCTGCGGACGGCCTTTGCCGGCCTTGGACAGGCTTGGCTTACCCACACCCTGAGCCTAAAGCTGCGGCCTGGCTCCCTGTTTTCCGCCACGGCCACCGACGCACTGGTGGAGATCCTCGGGCGTCACGTGCGCGCCGCCGACAAGCGGCTGCGTCCAGACCAGTGGACAGACTGCCGTGTGCGCTGCGCTTGGCCGACCTGGGCCATGCAGAGCGCAGCCGCGACGGGCTTGCCTGGGCTGACCTGGAACCTGCCCAGTCTCTTCGGGGTCTTGGGCAAGGGCCACGAGATCGGCGCCGAACAGCTCACCCACGACTGGTGGCAAGAGGAGCTGCCGGCCATTGAGCAGATCGCCTCAACCGTTCGCGTAGAGCACCACTGGGCCTACACCCTACAGGCCGGACAGGCGCTCATCGAGCAGCTTGGACCCCTCTTCTCAGAGCTGTCCATCTCGGATCTCCAGGCGGCCTTCGCGCGAATCGGAGCCGGCGGCCCGAAGATGGCCTCACCGGTCTCCAAATCAGAGCTCATGGCGCTTGTGAAGAGCCGGCCCTCAGGGCTCCTCGGATTGATGAAGCGCCCACAAGGGGACCTGAGCACCATCGACCTTCAAGCCTTCCGATTCACTCTGCCTGTGGATCTGCGTCTGTCGACCACTCGGGGTGGCTTCTGGCCGGAGACCCGCATTGTGCCGGAGGGCGGGGCAGGGGAGTCGCTGGAGCAACTCAGCACCCGCGCCGAGAACAAGTTCGCTGCAGGAAGCTCAGAGCATGCGGAGCGCGCAGCGAAGGCGCGCACCTTCTCAGGTACAGGCCAAGAGTTCTTGGCGCTGCTCGCTTAGAGCTGAAGGTTAGCCACAGAAGCGCCGCCCCTTCTGGGGGCAGTGCTGGGCTGCTCCCAAGAAGCAGACTCAGGCGTACCCAATCTCAGGGACTGGGGTCAGCGCGAGGCGCTTGAGAACTTCCACCACACCGGTGGAGGTCTCGTTGGGCAGAGCTTGGCGCAAACATGCGGTCTTGCCGGCCAGGTAGGCCGTCGCCATGGACGAGGAGCGGTAGGGCTTGCGTCCTCCCGGCTCGCGCTCAACCGCGAATCCATGTGCCAGGAACTTGCCGGTCAGGTTGCCCCATTCCTTGCGCGGGAAGCGGTGGGGAGCGAAGTAGTAGAACTTCTCCAAGGGGCAGTCCTTGTGGCTCGCCACGCCGACCGTCTCGGGTAGGTCTGCCGGGTATGCCCGGTCTCCCATCGGGTGAGCGGCGGCCAAGACCACGGAGTCGTTCTCCACGGCCAGGGCGCAGCAGTCACGCAGCAAGAGCGCCTTGCCCATGTTCGGAGTGCCCAAGGACATGTTGATGACCTGAGCGCCGTTTCGGGTGGAGGTCTCAATCCCAGCGGCCATCAGGTCCGCTGAGGTCTTTAGACGTGCGCCCATGATCTTGACGGCCAAGAGCTTGGCCTTTGGAGCGACCTTGTGGATGGCGACGGCCACCTCGGTTCCGTGGCCATTCTCGTCGTGAAAATCCGCCCCCAACAGCGCGTGACCCGTTGCACCAAGTGCGATGTTCCAGCCTTCAATGTGGGTGTCCGACAAGCGCGGATCATTCACATTGATGCCGGAGTCGATCACGGCGATGGTGATTCCTTCGCCGTCGTACTCTTTGCCCCGAAACCGCATTGTATTCCGCTTCAACTGCCGGGTCGGCAAGGTTGGTTGTTCAGGCTTCCATCATAGCAAGCGCGGAGGCTTGGACAAGTGAGGGGCCCCCCTAAATTCGGCGGTAAAGCTCGACTGCAAAGGCGCTGAGTCCGCCTTGGAGGCCGAGCTTTAGCTGCGTCTGAGGCGCAGTGCGTACACTGGCAGCCCTCTTTCAAAGAACTTGCGTTGGTAGTTTGTGACGATGTCCCCGTCCCAGGGCGCACCCTCGCCATTTACGTCATCGCAGCGAGCAAAGAGCTCGAAGGGGCGGCCGTCTATGTGCTTGAGCACCGCGTCCACATTGACCAGGTGGTCTGTCTTGATTCGCAGCTCTGCGCCAGGGGCCATCAATACGGCGATCTTGTCCAGGAACTCGGGGCCCAGCAGCCGGTTCTTGGCCCAGCGCTCTTTGTCCCAGGGGTCCGGGTGGTTGATGTAGAGCGTGTCGATCTCGCCCGGGAGGAAGAGATCTGAGAGAGCGCTGGCGTCGTAGCGGCAGATCCGGCTGTTGGCCTCTGTGGCCTCTGCGCGCAGCTTCTTGGCGGTCAGGATGACGCGCTTGAAGCGGATCTCGATGCCCAGCCAGTTCTCGGCGGGGTGGGACTCGGCCATGCCCGAGAAGAAGAAGCCGTTGCCGGTTCCGATCTCAACGTTGAGTGGGGCTTTTCGGCCAAACTCCTGCTGCCATGCGCCGCGGCAAGCGGCGGCCTGCTCCGAGGTCAGCACAGGCCGGCCCCAGGTGCGGTGCAGGTTCAGGTAGGGGTTGTGGTCCGGATCGATGTATTCCTCGTAGGGAATTTCCTTCCAACCACGCTCCGAATCAGGCAGAGCCTGGGCCTGGGGATGCATCGGGATCGTTGGCTTTCCAGTGGGCGTCGCCATCGGTAAAGATCTCCTTCTTCCAGACCGGAAGCCGCTCTTTTAGGGCTTCGATTAGGAAGCGGCTGGCCTCGTAACACCCGGCGCGGTGGGGCGTGGCCACGGCGATGACCATGCTGACCTCGCCGAGGGCCAGAGTGCCTGTTCGGTGGGCGATGGCAACCCGTGCCTTTGGGTGGCTGCGGTGCAGCTCGGCGGTGATCTGCTCCATCACCGGCAAGGCCAGCTCTGGGTAGGCTTGGTACTCCAGCGCGCGCACAGGGCGTCCGTCAAAGTTGTTGCGGACGGTGCCCTCGAAGACCATCAGAGCGCCGCAGCTGTGGTGTTCGACGGCGTCTCGGTAGCGCTTGACGTCGAGCCTCGTCGCGGAGAGCTCAAACATCAGCCGCCTCCGACTGGAGGGAGCAGTGCCAGAGTGTCGCCGTCGCTCAGGAGGGTCGTTGGAGGAACCAGTGCGTGGTTCAGTGCAAAAGCCACCGGGAGCTTGGCCAATGGTCCCTCACCAAAGACTCGCTCAAAGAGCTGCGCCACCGAGGTCTGGCTGGGCAACTCGAGCTCTTCGCTGTCTACGCCACGCAGCTCGCGGAGCTGGGCGAAGGTCTTGAGGGTCACCTGGATCGTCTCGTTGGGCATGGTGTTGCCTTAACCCGGTGCATACTGGAGGGCAGAGGTCCCTGTGCTGCTGCTGATCGTCCTAAACCTGAGCGCGTGTCGAAGTTCAGAGCCCGTGTTGAGCGGGGTTGTGGACCAGGGGTCGGAGGCGAGCGCCGAGCGCTACGCCAAGGCCGATGGGGTGTGGATCGACCTGGCCATGCTCAGTGGTGCCCAGCTCGACCAGGTGCGCGGTCTGCTCTCTATGCAGATGGGCGATGTGCTCGAGACGGTGGAGCTTCCCAGCGGCAAGGGCAGGAAGCTGGTCTTCGCGCAGGGCCAAGTCTGGGAAATCGATGGGCGAATTTACCAGATCCGGGTGGACCTTCCGCGTCCCACCCGGCGGGAGCCCGCACTGCTGAGCTTGAACATCCCGCCCCAGATCGACCGGCCAGCGGCTCTGAGTGGTGAGGTGCGGGTGCAGTGGCACGGCGGCTTTGAGCGGGTGCGACTGGGACGCAGCGAGCGCTGGTCCGAGCTCTTTACCTGGGTCGAGGTGCGTGCCTTTGATCCCAACGAGGGGTGAGCGCGCGCGCCCGGTAGCGGCGCCCTACTTTCCGAAGGTGCTCTCGAGCAGCTCGGCGACCTGCTCGGCGACCTGTGTCTTGCCCTGAGCCCGGCTGGCCTCGGACATGGACTGAAGGGCAGAGGGCTGGCGCAGCAACTGGGTGATGCGGTCCAGGGTGCGGTTGATGTCTAGACCCTTCTCTACAAAGACCATCACCGCGCCCAGGTGCTCCAGTCCGCGTGCGTTGGCTTCCTGGTGGTTGTCGGTGACGTTTGGAGAGGGGATGAGCACCGCTGGCTTGCCCAGTGCGGTGATCTCCGAGAGGGTGCTGGAGCCCGCTCGGGCCAACACGATGTCGGCGGCCGCGTAGGCCCGGCCCATCTGATTCTCGTAGTCCACCAGCGCCACGCCAGGAGGGACTTGTCCCAGGTCTCTGGAGGCCTCCTCGTGGTAGCGGGGGCCGGTGATCCACAGGAGCTGCCAGGGTCGGTCCTGCATGCGCGCTGCAGCCAAGGCCACGGCGTTCAAGGTCGCAGCGCCAAGGCTGCCGCCCATCATCAGCAGCACGGGCTGGTCGGGGCTCAATCCATAGTGGGCCAGCGCCTCTTCCCGGTCGCCCTGCAGGACCTTGGGGTTCACTGGACAGCCCACGGTGTGCTTCACGGCGGGGCCGCCCAGGCGAGGGCCGGACTGCTCGTAGGTGAGCAGCACCAAGCTGGCGACCTTGGCGCAGAGGCGGTTGGCCAAGCCTGGGGCCAAGTTGGCCTCGTGGATGACACGCGGGATCCCCAAGGTCCAGGCGGCCAGGATGGTGGGGGCGGAGATATAGCCGCCAACGCCCAAGATCAGCTCCGCGTTCAGCTCCTTGAGCTTGCCGCGAGCACGCCAGGTCGCGCCCAGCAAGGAGAAGGCAAAGCGCGCCTTTCCACTCAGGCCGCCCCGGGGGTACTTGGGGGCGCGCAGGGGATGGAAGGTGTAGCCGCGCTCTGGCGCAACCCGGGACTCCAGGCGGTCGGGGTCGCCCATGTATTCGACATGGTGCCCGCGCTCACGGAGAGCGTCTCCCATCGCCAAGGCCGGGTACACGTGTCCGCCTGTGCCGCCGCCTGCCAGAATCACCCGCATCTTCGTCGTCGTCCTCGCGCGGGTTTACCCCTTGCGCCGTCAAGATCTCTTAGCCGCCAGTTGTAGCACCGGGATGGGCGCGGGTCGATGCGTTAGCTCCTGTGGATGGCCGCCTTACGCTTCACCCCCATTGCCGCGCAGCGCCTGCGGGACGCGATTCGAGAGGCCGGAGGGGTCGAGGTCTTTGCGATAGGAGACGTGGATCTCTTCGGCCGGGTCTCCCACTTGGAGGTGCACTGTCGGGGCACGGAGGGGGCCGTACCCGCTCTGATGGAGCGGCCCAGAACAGGGCAAGTGGTCATCCACAACCACCCCTCCGGTGATCTGCGGCCCAGCGACGCCGACTTCCACCTGGCCAACCGCTACGGCGACGAGGGCATCGGCGTGATCATCGTCGACAGCGGGGTGCGCAAGGACAACTGGGTCGTGGAGCCAGCGAAGAAGCAGCGCCACGCCATCGATAGGCTCGCTCTGGCCCATTTCTTCGAGGTTGGACTGCCCAAGGCTCTGCCCGACGCCGAGGCCAGGCCGGCCCAACGCGAGATGGCTGAACAGGTCGCCGATGCCCTGGAGGGCGGTCAGCCCCTGGTGGTGGAGGCTGGAACTGGAACGGGCAAGTCGCTGGCCTATCTGGTGCCGGCCATCCTCTGGGCCCAGGCCAACGACTCCAAGGTGGCGGTGAGCACCTATACGCGCACCCTTCAGGGCCAGCTCTGGTCCTCGGATCTGCCCCTGGCACGCAAGGGCGGACTGGAGTTTGAAGCGGCTCTGCTCAAGGGTCGGGGAAACTACCTCTGCCGGCGCAAGCTGGCGGCTGCCCAGGCTGACGGGGTGGACGCCGAGGCCTTTCAGCGCATCTCAGACTGGGCAGCCTCCGCCGAAGAAGGCTCCATGCAGGACATGAGCTTTGAGGTGGAGGGGGAGATCTGGGAGCGGGTTCAGTCGGACTCGGACCAGACCCTGCGCACCCGATGTCCGCACTACAACCAGTGTTTTTACTACTCGGCCAGGCGGAAGGCCGCCGCCGCTCACGTCCTGGTGCTCAACCACGCCCTGCTGCTCTCCGATCTGCACATCAAGGGACAGACCGGCGGCGACGGCATCGTGCCGCGCTACTCGCGGGTCATCTTGGACGAGGCCCACCACCTCCAAGATGCTGCGACCTCCGTCACCTCCCAGCGGGCCACAGCCAAGGCCATCCAGCGGGCCATCAACCCCTTGCTCTCCCGCCGCCGCCGGGAAGGAGCGCTCAAGAAGGTGGCCGCACGTTTTGGCTCAAAGGCCCCGCAGATCGTCGAGCGGGCCGAGATCGCCATGGACCAGGCCACCGCCGTTCGCGACCAGCTCCAGGGTGGCTTTGACCACGTGGGCATCAAGCTGCTGGGCAACAAACCCCAGCGACGCATCACCTACCAGGACCACCAAGGGGCCGACTGGGAGGATGCAGCCGGCACGGTCGCGGAGATGGCCAACGATCTGCGGGAGCTGCACGACCGCTTGGGCAGCATTCTCCAGACCCTGGAGGAGTGCAGCATTCCCGTGGACCAGGCCCAGCCGGTCATGGACGTGCAGCGGGCCGTGCGCCGCATCGGGGCCAAGCACAAGGAGCTGAGGGCTTTCCTGGAGCAGGCCGAGGGACAGGTGCGCTACATCGAGCAGGACCGCCGCCAGGCCGTGGCCCTCTGCCAGGCCCCCGTAGATGTCGCCCCCTTGATCGACGACATCCTCTGGTCTCGCATGGAGGGTGCCGCCGCCACCAGCGCGACCTTGGCGGTGCAGGACTCCTTCGCCCACTTCTTCGAAGCTGCCGGCATCGAAGAGGCCACCACCTCCAAGCTGCCCAGCCCCTTCTCCTACAAAGACCAGGCCCTGCTGGCCTTGCCCCGAGACCTGCCTCGGCCCGAGGCGCCCGACTACTATCAGCGGGCGGGGGACGTGCTGGTGGACCTGGTGCGGGCCAGCCAGGGGGGCGCCTTTGTGCTCTGCACCAGCTACGCCGCCGTGCGGACCTTCGGGGCCCGTTTGGAGCAGGAGCTGGGCGGTCGCTTTCCAGTGCTGCAACAGGGCAAGTCCGGCCGTGAGCGCTTGCTCCGCCGCTTCAAAGAGAACCATGGCGCCATCTTGGTGGGCACCGACTCTTTCTGGGAGGGCGTGAGCGTCAAGGGAGAAGGCTTGCGCCTGGTGGTCATCCCCAAGCTGCCCTTTCGTGTGCCCACCGAGCCCGTCGCCCAAGCCCGACACCAGCGCGTTCGCGCCCAAGGACGTGACCCCTTTCGGGTGCTCAGCCTGCCCGAAGCTGTGCTCAAGCTGCGCCAGGGCTTCGGCCGCTTGGTGCGCTCCCAAACCGACCGCGGCGTGGTGGCCATCCTGGACAGGCGTCTCCATGAGATGTGGTACGGGCGGCTGTTTATCAACGCATTGCCCGATGCGCGGCGGGTCAGCGGCCCTGCCCAAATGGTGCTTCCTCAAGTGCAAAGCTTCTTCGATGAGCAGCGCGGGATTAAGCTTCCCCAGAGGTGATTGATGAGCGAGCACGAACCCCCAAAGCACGAGGGCGCCGACGAGCACGGCAAGCGGCCTCGGCCCAGCCTTCGCGGCGCAGCCAGGCGCTTTGTCGAGGACGCCAAGGGCAAAGATCTGCTGCACGCCGTTCTGGACAGCTCCGACAAGGTCAAGACCGAGGCGGTGCGCCAGGTCGGCCGCGAGGTCCGAACCTACTTGGAAGGCCTGGGGCTGGATGACGCGGTGCTCTATCTGCTCACCAACTACTCCTTGGAGGTGAACGCCAGCCTCAAGCTCAAGCCCATCGGCGATGCCCTTCGGGGAGAGCAGGAGAGTGAAGAGGACCACTATGAGCGCCTGAGACGGGAGCGTGAGAGCCAGCGCGCCTCCGCCCGCCAAGAGCGTCAGCCCCCTCCCGCACACGAGGCCAAGTCTGGTCAGGAGCACGACGATGACGACTGAGAGCACGGCCTTGGGACACCTGCAGGCGCACCACGGTGACTTCGCCAACTTCCGCGACGCGATGATCAACAGCTCCGCTGGCCGCTTTGGGCCGATCTGGTGGGGGGTCTTCGACACCTATGTGCACCAGGCCAGCGCGGTCGTGGATCTGGGCACCGGTCCCGGTCTGCTCTTGCCCATGCTCCGCGAGCGACTCCCAGATGCGCACATCACCGGAGTGGAGATCCAGCCGGAGATGCTGGAGCCTGCGCAGGAGAACGCGGCAAAGGCTGGGGCAACCCTTCTCAGAGCCAACCTCGAGCAGCCCTTGCCCCTGGCCGATGGCTGCGCGGATCTGGTGACCTGCGTGATGGTCTTCCATGAGCTGCCGCACCCGCCTCCGCTCATGGCCGAGATGGCCCGGCTGCTCAAGCCCGGAGGGCGCCTGTTGCTCTACGACTGGCTGCGCCGAGACCTGCGGAACTACCTGGACGAGGACCAGGAGCTCACGCCGGACACCCTGCAGCACTTCCGGGAGCACTGCCTGTTCTCCTTGGACGACTTGGAGTTCTTGGCCGAGCGCAATGGACTTCGTGTGCTGGAGTCCGTGGGCCGACGCGGCGGCCGCTTTGCGATTCTGGCGCTGGAGAAGCCTCTCTAAGCAGGCGCCAAGGCCTGGAAGTCATCCCACTCCAAGGCCTCCTCCCCGCTCCCCGTTTTGAAGACGTTTGCCGAGAAGGCCTCGCCAAGCTGCGCGACCTTGACCCCGCGGTACTTGCGGGCGCCACCGGCCAGGATGGGCGTGAGCTTGGGCCAGATGGCCTGGAGTTCTTGTTCCAGCTCCCCCTTGGTGCGCAGGTAGAAGCTGCGTGAGCTAGGGCTGACACCGACCGAGCTGAGCAGCTGGAAGTGAGGCGGCCACAGCGGCGCCGCCAACGGCGCCCGTCGCGCCGATCAGTAGAACTCTCATCGCATGGGCCTCGCTGGGGTCAATGGGCCAATCTGCAGGCCCAGGGTGGCATCGAGGTGGGCGATGAGGGGAGCCATCTGTGGGGCCAAGCTCGGACCTACTTCCACCTTGCCGGGCAGGGTCAGCATGCGCAGGTAGCCGCCCATTGGGCTGGGACCCAGGGACACGCTCCAGGTGGCTTGGTCCTCGGGGAGCTCCTCGAAGCCTTGGGCCTGGTTGCCCAGGAACCAGCTGCGTTGCTCCTCTTGAGGCACCGAGACCATCAGGCCGCCTCGGCCCATGCGGGGCGGGGCCTGGAGCACCAAGGCCTCCAGCTCCTCCAGGCGCCAGTCCAGCTCCGCACCTTCAATGGCGGCGTAGTGCAGCAAGGTGATGGGCATGTCCAGCCCGGAGAACAAGGGGTACATCGCGGCGCCGACGCGGGGATTGAGCTCGGTCGGCAAGAAGCCCTGGGCGCTCATCACGCCGTCGATGGTGAAGGCGCCGCGGTAGCCCAGGTGGGCGTTGAGGTGTCGGCCGACGTGCTTGGCCAGAGTGCGCATGGCTTGTGCATCTTCGGGCGCTGGACTCCAGGTGGTCCCGGCCGATGCGTAGCTGAAGCGACCCGTTCCAGGCACACGAAAGACCAACATCTCGCAAGGCACGAAGCTGGCGATCTGGCCGGGCACCACGAAGCCGTGGATGGAGCAGGGGATGCCTTCGATGAAGGGCATCAGGCGGAGCTGGTCGCAGTCTGCTTGAAACATGGGCAGGGCCTGGTCCAAGTCCTCGGGCTCTCTGAGCCAGCGCACATAGGAGGCGCCGCCGTTGAAGCCCAGCTTGCTGTCTCCACTGAGCACCACGCCCTGGCCTTGATCCAGCTCCTTCCAGGCTTTCAAAACCTCCGCCCGCGAGGTCCCCACGATGCGCGCCGGGGCATGTGGAACCCCAGCCTCAGCCCAGAGCGCGTCGATGCGGGTCTTGTCCTCCAAGTCCTGCCACGCCTGGGGCCGGGCCCCAAAGGTTGCCCTGCCAGCCACCGCTTGGCCCTTGGAGAAGAAGGGGCGAAAGACCCGGGCCTTGCGCTCCGGATCCCAGGCGTCCACTTGAGCCACCACCTCTGGCTCCAGAGCGTCCAAGGCCTTCTCGGCCGCCCGGATGCCGCCCATCATGGAGGTGCTGCTCAGCCCCAGGTTGATGAAGGGCGTCTCCGGCACGCTGCCGGTGCCCATGGAGCCACCCACGATGAAGCACTCTTGGGCGCCCAGGGTGTGAAGCTCCTTCGCGATGCCGCCGCCCGCCGCGACCACATCGGTGGCGATGAGCCATGGGCTGGAGGAGACCAGAGGGGAGAGAATGCGTTGCCAGTGATTCATGGCCGCGAATGTACTCACCGGAGCAAGGCTCAGTCGCCTTTTCGCTCGACCAGCCTGACTTTCACGCCCTCTTCCCGCATCAGGCGCTCGATCTCGGCTTGATCGATCTGCTCAAAGTTCTTGAGCACGATCTCCAAGCTCTCGGTGGAGTTGGAGAGGCTGGCCAGCAGCACTCTGGCCTCGCTGAGGGTCAGCTCGATCTCCTCGGTCAGCTCCGGCACCTTCTCTGAGCCGGTCTGGATGTCAGTGAGGATGGGATCCACCTTCACCAAGAGCGCGTCCGCCCTCTCCAAGGTGTCGCTGGCGTCTTGGGAGACCCCACGAACCTGCGTCAGGGTGCGTCGTGACTCGTCCATCAGGGCGGGCAGCGTTTCGCTGGCCAGTCGGGCGTTGTGGAGGGTCACTTCCAGGTCCGCCAGCATGCGCTTGGGTCGCTCGGGGTCCTCTTCCAAGGCCTCCGCAAAGGGCGCGATGAGGGCTTGGATCTCCTCGGTGCTGAAGCCGTTGGCCTGCTCCACCAGTGGGCCCAGGGCCGTGACGAGCTGGTCGATCTCCATCTGCCCGCGGGTGTCGGTGAGCACCGCGCCGTTCTCCAGCAGGGGCGCATCTCGGCTGACCGGGACCAGCTCCAGGTACTTCTCGCCCAGGACCGAGCGGGCCCGAATGTGCACCTGAACGTCGCTGCGGATGCCGGCGTCCGGCTCGATGCGCAGGCCCACCACGGCCTTGTCGAAGTCCACGCTCAGGCCGCTGACGGTGCCCACTTCTACGCCGGCCACGCTCACTGCTGCACCGTCCTGAAGGCCTGCGGCGTCGTCAAAGACGGCCTGGACCTCGATGGCATCTCCCAGGTTGGCGAAGGCGCCCACTTTCAGGGACATCCAGGCCAGCAAGCCCACGGCTGCGACCATCAGCAGACCGACTCCGATCTCGTGCTTGTTTTTCATCGCTGCAACTTCAGGCTGGGCAAGGTGGTGGGGTCCTGTGGGCCCTTTGGCAGGGCCAGATTGCGCCCGAGAAAGCGCCGTAGCATGGGGTGCGGGTTGTGGACCAGCTCGCTGGGGGGACCATAGGCGATGAGGTGGCCGCCGTGGAGCATGCCCACCTGGTCGGCGACGTTCATCACGCCGACGATGTCGTGGCTGATCACGATGAAGGTCACGCCCAGGCGCTCTTTCATGCGCAGGATGAGCGCGTCGATGGCATCTGAGGTCATCGGGTCCAGGCCGCTGTTGGGCTCGTCGAAGAGCACCACCTCGGGGCGGTGGATGATGGCGCGGGCCAGGCCCACTCGCTTGCGCTGGCCGCCGCTCAAGGCCGCCGTGTCTCGGTCGGCAAAGCCGGGCAGCTCCACCTCTTCCAAGACCTGCTCCACGCGCTCCATGCGCTGGGCCGCGCTGAGCTTCTTCTCGTGGTGAACCAGGGGAAAGGCGATGTTCTCTCCCACGCTCATCGAGTCGAAGAGGGCGCCGTCCTGGAAGAGCATTCCGAAGCGTCGGCGCACGCTGTAGATCTCGCGCTCACTGGCGCTGGCCATGTCCACGCCGAAGCACTCGACGGTGCCGGCGTCAGCGTGAATCAGGCCCACCAGGTGCTTGAGCAGCACGCTCTTGCCGGTGCCCGAGGGACCGATGATGGCGGTGGTCTGGCCGGCGTTGAACTCCAGAGAGACGCCGTCCAGGACGACCAGATCTCCAAAGGCCTTGTGTACGTCGGTGAGGCGCAACATCAGTAGATCGCCTCGGAGATGAGGTAGTTGAGGAGGACGCAGCTGACGGCCGAGAGCACCACGGCGCGGTTGGTGCTGGCCCCCACGCCTTCAGGGCCAGGGTCGGAGACGAAGCCGTTGTAGCAGGAGACCAAGCAGATCACGGCCCCAAAGAGTATCGCCTTGACGTTGCTCACCAAGAGATCCACCGGCGAGGTCGCTGAGAGCGCGAACTCCATGAAGGTCGCTCCGCTCAGGTCCAGCTGGTAGACGCTGACCAAGTAGGCCGCGCTGACCATCGTGAAGGTGCTCAGGGTGGTGACGGCCGGCATGGCGATGAGGATGCCGAGCAGGCGGGGGGTGACCAGGTACCAGTGGGGCTGGACGGCCATGACCTCCAAGGCGTCGATCTGGTCGCGGATGCGCATGACTGCGATCTGGCTGGCCATCTCGGTGCCGGACTTGGCCGCCACCATGCTCGCGGCGATGATGGGGCCGAACTCACGGACGCCGGTCAATGCGACGAAGAGCCCCACCATGCGCTGGCCGCCGATGAGCTGGAAGGCCGTGTAGCCCTGAATGGCCAGGTTTGTGCCAACGAATGCGGCGATGATGAGCAGGATGGGCAAGGCGGCGACGCCGACGGCGTAGGCCTCGGCCAAAGTGCGGCCGGGTGGGGGAGGGCGGCGAATGGCCTCGCGTGCGAAGCGCAGCATGAACAGGCCGAAGCGGCCCAGGGAGGCCATGGGCGTGATGCGCGCGGTGTTCTTGGAGGCGTTCATCCAACGCTCCCAAAGAGCGCGCTGCTCAAGAAGTAGTTGGCGGCGATGAAGGCCGTCACGGTGTGCACGACGGTGTCGTTGACGGCGCGGCCTACGCCGGCGGCGCCTCCCCGCGCGTTGAAGCCGTGGTACGCGGCGATGAAGCCGATGATCACGCCAAAGACGCAGGTCTTGATCAGGCCAGAGTACAGGTCCAGGGGCGTTGAGAAGGCCCACATCTCGGCCAGGAAGACGCCGGACTGCTCGCCCTTGACGCCAACCGCCACGATGTAGCCGCCCAGGATCCCGGCGACGCTGCCCACCAGGTGGAGCAGGGGACAGGCCAGAGCCAGGCCCAAGACGCGCGGAATCACGTGCAGGGAGATGGAGTCCACGGCCATGACCTCGCTTGCATCCAGCTCCTCTTTGATGCGCATCGAGGCCAGCTCTGCTGCGACGGCGGAGCCTCCTTGAGCGGCGACAAGGACACTGGCCAAGACCGGAGAGAGCTCCCGCAAAACCGAGGCCGAGACCAGGGAACCCAGCAAGCGGTGGGCCCCAAAGAGCTCAAAGACGGAGAGGCCTTGCAGGGCCATCACCATGCCGAAAGGCAGCACCACGGCGGCTACTGGGAGCACGCAGCGCTTGAAGGTGAGCACCAGGTGCTTGGCTGTCTCTGGCAGATACCAAGGCCCCGTGAGCAGTCGGCGGGCCACCCCCGCTGAGAAGCTGGCGAAGCGCCCGAGAGAGGCCAGGGGAGTGAGCACGAGCGAGGACACGATGCCAACCTATTCCACCGGCCCTTTGTCTGTGCGGATCGGCGGGTTAGCCTGTGGGCATCGTGGAGATGTCCGTGTCCCTGTTGCTGCTCATCGCGCCTGTCTTTGCCCAGACCCCAGATGTCTCACCGGAGCTGCTCGCGGCTGCTCAGAACGCCGTCGCGGAGGTGAATGCCTTGGCGGACGAGGCGCGGACCGAGACCCTCTACACGGTCGAGGCGGTCAGCCTGCTGCGTTTCTCCGGCGAGGAAGGCGAGGCCAACCCCGTGATCAAGGCGCTGGATCCAGGCGCCGAAGTGAGCGTGGTCTACCGCGATGGAGACCTGGTTCGCGTGCGCGTTGGAGCCGACTTCGGCTGGGCCACAGAGCTGTCTCTTATACACATCTCCGAGCCCACGAGACAGGCAGAAATCTCG
>OJIO01000254.1_pt1 | contig 40547 bp, 34 predicted proteins | sample 1595621 | NCBI WGS metagenome assembly OJIO01 (sample SAMN05416776, study PRJEB24817) | seawater metagenome | isolation source: Sea water | place: Canada:Atlantic | collected 2013-07 | reverse complement strand
AGATTTCTGCCTGTCTCGTGGGCTCGGAGATGTGTATAAGAGACAGAGCTGGAACACACCGCAGCCAAGGCATTGCAACAGCAACTCGATACGCTGGCCAAGCAGCACGCCAATGTGGTGAACGAGTTGACCCGAGCCATGGTCAAGGCCAAAACGGAAGACCGGGGTGCACTGGCAGAAACCGGCAGCGAGCTGATTGATGTACCGGACTATTTGCAGCGTTTGCAGCTACTTACAGAAGAGGCATTGCCAGAGAAGCAAAACCGCTTCAAAGAATATCTGAACCGTTCCTCTGACGATGGTGTCACCCAGTTGCTAATGTCGGTAGAGGCCGAAGTAGAACGTATCGAAGACAAGCTGGAAGAAGTTAACAGCACCTTGCGGCGTGTGGATTTTCAAGCTGGACGTTATCTGCAACTGGTGGCAGGCAAGGTGGTACATGAAAGTCTGAAAACTTTTAATCGGGCCATTGCCACGTTGCGATCGGCCCGCTTTGTCGAAGACGACGGCGAAAGCCAGTACAAAGCGCTGCGCGGCATTATTGCGCTGTTGCGGGATGCCTGTGAGCGTCAGCGCACCCAACCCGCCAAGGCCTTGCTTGATCCGCGTTTCCGGCTCGAATTCAAGGTGTCAGTCATCGATCGGGCAACCGGCAGCGTGATGGAAACCCGCAGTGGCTCCCAGGGTGGCAGCGGTGGTGAAAAAGAAATTATTGCGTCGTATGTGTTAACGGCATCGCTGTCGTATGCGCTGTGCCCGGATGGCAGTAATCGGCCCCTGTTTGGCACCATTGTATTGGATGAGGCTTTTTCGCGCAGTTCCCATGTTGTGGCGGGGCGCATTATCGCTGCGCTAACGGAGTTTGGTTTACACGCGCTGTTTATTACTCCCAACAAGGAAATGCGGTTGTTACGCAATCACACGCGTTCGGCCATTGTGGTACACCGACGGGGGATGGCATCGACCTTGACCGCGCTGACTTGGCAGGAACTCGATATCGTGTATCAGCAGCGCAGCGTGCAACGTATTCGTCAGCCGGAAGATGCCAATGATGAAACTTCCAGCTGATCTGGCAGAAAAGCTGAGCAGGCAATGGCAACAGACCGAGCTTCGGCTTGAACGCTTGTTGTCAGAGGCGGCCTGGCCGGTTGAGTTGATGATTGGCAAACCTTCCGGTGAGCAGTTTGCCCGCCATACCGCTGAGGTGCGACAGCAAGTGCAGGCCTGGCAGGCTGTCACGGTCGGAGAGGTCATTTTTACAGCGGTGAAATACCGGGCTGCGGCGGATGCGGTTGAACTGCCGTTGTGCTGGCGCTTGCACACACCAACCGAATGGGTCGCTGCTACTGAGAATGAACAGGTGCAGCAAGAGTTCCGGATATTGGAGCAGCTGGTTTTTAGCGGTCGTGTGCGTCAGGTGTACCACGCCGCCTTGATTCGTGAGCGCTCGCTGTGGCGCAATAAACCAGTTGAGGACGTGATCACCACCGCTTCTCTGGCTGATTCACTGTCGCCCGGTGCAGCGCAAGGCAGGCCTCTGCGTCTGATGGCAGGGTTTGGGGTGGATACTAAATTTATGGAGCGTAACGCCAAGCTACTGCAACGACTGCTGGACGAGCGTTATAACGGCACCGCCAGCGAGCAGGGGCTACACGCTTTTTTGGATGCAGCGGTTGAGTCCGACCATTGGCTGCTGGTGAAACCTCTGACCAGCGGGCTGTTGCCCTTTAAGCGGCTAAGACTGAGCACCCGTGAACTGGCTGATACCCCCTTGCCTTGCCGTCGTATTTTGGTGATCGAAAACGAACGCTGTGAACACCTGTTACCGGAGCTGGATGCCATTGCGATTCTGGGGGCAGGTCTGGATCTGGGCTGGCTGGCGTCGCGGGTCTTTGACGGTAAACAGATTCTCTATTGGGGTGATATGGACAGCTGGGGCTTAACCATGCTGGCGCGCGCCAGACAGCTGCGCCCGGCAATAGGCTCGGTACTGATGGATCAGGCCACGTTCGAAGCATTCCATGTTGGTGCTGCCGTGGTAGAACCGGCTCCAGCAGGAGAGCAAATTCCAAATGGGCTGACGACAGCAGAACAGCAGTTTTATTTGTACTTGCTCAACAGCCCGAAAGGTCGGTTGGAACAGGAGTTTGTACCTGCATCACGGGTCGCCGACGCATTAAATAACTGGATAAAGCACCAACTGACCAACAACAGGTAGGACGAGCACCGTCTCTGTCCGGAACGAGCACCGTCTCTGTCCGGAACGAGCACCGTCTCTGTCCAGAACGAGCACCGTCTCTGTCCGGAACGAGCACCGTCTCTGTCCGGAATACCAATGCCACGCACGGAGGCGGTTCGGCGGCCACGCATGGAGGCGGTTTGGCGGCCACGCACGGAGGCGGTTCGGCGGCCACAGGTAGGGACGAGCACCGTCTCTGTCCGGAACGAGCACCGTCTCTGTCCGGAACGAGCACTGTCCCTGTCCGGAATACCAATGCCACGCACGGAGGCGGTTCGGCGGCCACGCACGGAGGCGGTTCGGTGGCCACGCAACGGTGAACCTGCCTGTCGTCGTGGCTGTCTGTTATAAATTTCTGTAGAATATCGGCCTCTTTTTTGTTCTTTCATCGTTACGGTGGGGGACAACCGACTTACAGACCAGTGACACAGACAGGTATCCCTTTGGAAATCAATCCAATCATCGAAACGATCAAAGACCTCACGGCGCGCACCGACGTGCTTAGGGGGTATCTTTGACTATGCCAACAAGACTGAACGGCTGGAAGAAGTAGAGCAGGAACTGGCTCAACCCGACGTTTGGAACGACGCTGCCCGCGCTCAGGAGCTGGGTAAGGAACGTTCCGCGCTGGAAGCGGTGGTCAAGACCATCGACACCCTTGATACCGGCCTTGCAGATCTGAAAGACTTGCTCGATATGGCCGTTGAGGAAAACGACGAAGAGGCGGTCGCTGAAGTTGAGTCTGAACTGGCCGACCTGCGGCAACAACTGGAGGCGCTGGAATTCCGTCGTATGTTCTCCGGTGAGCTGGATGCCAACAATGCTTACGTGGAAATCCAGTCCGGCTCGGGTGGTACAGAAGCCCAGGACTGGGCCAATATGATGTTGCGGATGTATTTGCGCTGGATTGAAGCTCATGGTTTCAAGGGCGAGTTGATGGAAGTATCCGATGGCGAAGTGGCCGGTATCAAGGGCGCGACCATCCGGGTTGAAGGCGAGTACGCTTATGGCTGGCTACGCACCGAGACTGGCGTTCACCGACTGGTGCGCAAGAGTCCGTTTGATTCCGGCAACCGTCGGCATACCTCGTTCTCTTCTGTGTTTGTATCACCGGAAGTGGATGACGATATCGATATCGAGATTAATCCGTCGGATCTGCGTATCGACGTTTACCGGGCTTCCGGTGCCGGTGGTCAGCACGTTAACCGGACGGAATCCGCAGTGCGTATTACTCACTTGCCGACCAATATCGTGACCCAGTGTCAGAACGATCGCTCGCAGCACAAGAACAAAGACCAGGCCATGAAACAGTTGAAGGCCAAGTTGTACGAGTTCGAGCTGCAAAAACGTAATGCCGCTGCTCAGGTGCTGGAAGATTCCAAGTCGGATATCGGCTGGGGCAGCCAGATTCGCTCTTACGTGCTCGACGATGCCCGTATCAAGGATTTGCGCACCGGGGTCGAAACCCGCAATACGCAAGCGGTATTGGATGGCGGTCTGGATCAGTTTATTGAAGCGAGCCTGAAAAAGGGGCTGTGATGCTGGTCAGTGGCTTGGCCCGATTGCATGTCGGCGGCAAGCCATCTCTACCGCGCACAGAGTACATAGTGTCTGACGTCCGTGTGTTGACGTCTGATCTGAAAACCATACATATAAGGTTCGACGTCTGACTTCGACGTCCGACCCTATACAGAACCGGGTTAAACAATGACCGAACAGAATCAAACCGCCCAGGAAGAAAACAAACTGATTGCCGAGCGTCGCGCCAAGCTGGAACAGCTGCGTGAAGGTAGCTTGGCAAATGGCCACCCGAATGACTTCAAGCGTGAACATCTGGCGGGTGAATTAAAAGCCAAGTATGGCGAAAAAGACAAGGCAACCCTGGCGGAAGAGCAGCACCCGGTCGTGGTTGCCGGTCGTGTGATGCGTCGTGGCGGCCCATTTGTCGGGATTCAGGACAGCAGCGGTTCGATCCAGTTTTACCTTGCCAAACCGAAGCAGAAAGAAAGCGAAGCGTGGCAGCTGCTGGACATCGGCGATATTGTCGGCGTGGCGGGCACCTTGCAGAAATCTGGCAAGGGCGATTTGTACGTTGAAATTGATGACATTACCAACCTGCGCATCCTGACCAAGTCCTTGCGGCCACTGCCAGACAAGTTTCATGGTCTGGGTGATCAGGAGATGAAATATCGTCAGCGTTATGTCGATCTGATCATCAATGAAGAAACTCGTAACACGTTTTTGATGCGTTCAAAAATCATTGAAGGCATTCGCTACTTCTTGTCCCAGCGCGGTTTTATGGAAGTGGAAACCCCCATGCTGCAAAGCATTCCGGGTGGCGCAACGGCCAAACCCTTTGAAACCCATCACAATGCCATGGGTATTGATATGTTCCTGCGGATCGCGCCAGAACTGTATCTGAAGCGGCTGGTGGTGGGCGGTTTCGACAAGGTGTTCGAGATCAATCGTAACTTCCGTAACGAAGGCACCAGCACCCGCCATAATCCTGAATTCACCATGATCGAGTTTTATCAGGCCTATGCGGATTACCGCGACCTGATGGACATTACCGAATCCATGTTGAAATTTATTGCCGAATCGGTGCTGGGCAACACTACCATTGAATATGGCGAATCAACCTACGACTTTGCTGCGCCGTTCCAACGCATGACCATGGTTGATGCGATTCTGAAGTACAACCCTGCAATGGACGCCGACGTGCTGAATCATGCTGAAGCCCATATCGACACGCTGAAACAGTACGCCCAGCAGGTCGGTATCAAAGACTCGCCCAAGCAGGCCGCTTGGGGGGCAGGCAAGTACATTTGTGAAATCTTCGAAGCAACCGCTGAAGAGCAATTGGATCAGCCCACCTTTATTACTGAATACCCGTGGGAAGTATCACCGCTGGCGCGTCGTAACGATGCCAACCCGTTTGTGACCGACCGTTTTGAATTCTTTGTCGGCGGTCGTGAACTGGCCAACGGTTTCTCCGAGTTAAACGACGCGGAAGACCAAGCGGCCCGCTTCCGCAAGCAGGTCGAAGAGAAAGACGCTGGTGACGATGAGGCGATGCACTACGATGCCGACTATATCAACGCGTTGGAATACGGCATGCCGCCAACCGCAGGTGAAGGGATCGGCATTGACCGTCTGGTAATGCTGTTTACCAACTCACACACCATTAAAGATGTGATCCTGTTTCCGCATATGAAGCCGCTGGCGTAATTCGGTTTCACTGTTTTTGTTTTGCATTTTGGTACGCACCCGAACTGCCCCAGGGCAGTTCAGCCTGTTTCTGGATCAGTAATATGAACAATAACTCGCAGACGATGGCGTGGATGGCTGAAGCCCTGTCTGACGCACTACTCCATGATAATCTTGATCATTTTCTGACACTGTTCAGAAAGACGATGGCGGTACCGGCCGCTGACTTCAAGTCGGATACACTGGGGCAGTACCTGTTTCAGTTACTGCCCAAATCCTCGAATCAGTTTGTTTTGGTGGCTCCGGCTTTTCCGGGGCGCAATGATCCCTGTTTCTGTGGCTCGGGCAAAAAGCTCAAAAAATGCTGTGTCGCGCTGAGTGATTTTCCGCTGCCTGTACCTGCCGATCTATTTTTGCTGGCCTTGTCAGCAATGAATAACCAGCAGTTGTTGGCGTTGGCGGAAAAGCCAGGCTGGACAGCCGCCGCTGCCGCTCTGTTCTGTGAACATGCGATGACGGAAATGGCATTCGATGCCGTGGTGACGGTCGGGCGTTATCTGACCTGCGAACCCGCAAAACTCAGAAACGAGCATCAGGAGCTGGTGAGTACCTTGTTCGATGCGTTGCTTGAAGTGCAGCTGGATGACGAACGATTTGCTTTGATGCAGCAACTGACCGAATGCAAACGCGCACCGTCGGTACAGTCTGTTGCCTATCAGCGTCTGGCTATGTTTGTATTTGAACAAGGGCAGGCAGCAGAAGCCCGGCAATATTTGCAGCAGGCGATGCGTCTGGATCCTGACCAGTACGAATTGCCAATGACGGAACTGACCATATTGTGCGCTGTTGCCGAAGATGCGGAAGTACGCGCCAGAGCCAAATTCTGGCAAGCCCGATTGCAGAAAAAGTATCAACAGGGCACCCCGATTCTGGAGTTCGTCAATCAAGTGGTGAAGGAAGGCAAGGCGCTTTATCTTCAACAACTCGATAGGATCGAAAACCTGTTAGATGCGCGCGAAGAGACTGCGGCTTTAGCGTTGGCCGATCCGTATATTGTGAATGTCGAAAAGGTACTCTCGCTGTTTGAGAGGTCTGAAAATACCTTTACCGGGTCTGCGTGTGACTTCAAGGTCGTTAAAGGCGAGGCGTCACGAATTCTGAAAGCGGAATACCGTCAAGACTATAAGGCATGGATACAGCAACTGGGCTTGATGGAACAAGACTGTCTCTCTCAGGCTCAGCGCCAAGAGCGAAGGTTAGGTGACGACCATTTCCGGGAAATGGCCGATGACATGCGTTGGTTGCTGCCAGATACTCGCTGGATCGACATATTACGTCAGGCCCCAGCCTTGCTGAATCATATTGAGGTGATTCAGCGGTTGACAGATATGGCGCAGCCGCTGCCCTATCCAGAAGCAGACGACACTGCTGACAGCCCTAACCAGCTCAGTTGTTTTGGTATATTCAGAATGATATTGGGGTTCAAGCGTCGGGAAGTGTTAATGAATATCTGTTTATCCTTACCCGCTGAGCTGACGTTACCTGGGCGTTTAAAGGCCAATCAGCCGTTTTGGGATCTGGCATACGACTACTACCTGGATTGTTGCGAGCACGTTGACGGTGATGTGGATAATGAAGATATGCTGGAACAACTGGTTGCACGAGAGCCAGCCACGCCAGTGTGGTTGCAAGAAGCGCTGGCACTGGTTTACCTGAAACAGCAGAAAAGTGAACAGCTGGTGGCGCTGGTACGGGGATGTCGACGCACCTCGGTGGCGTGTATCCTGATGCAGGCTTATGCTCTTCAGTTACAGCAACAGCCACAAGACGCGCTGGCTTGTATTCAACAATTGTTAGTGCGCAATCGCAAGTTTTTACGCCAGCTCAAGATGGCGCTGGCAGAGACAAGCCTGAGTCCGTTGGAAAATACAACGCTGGTAACCTTTGGCCAGATACTGCTGGAAGACAACGACAATCAGGCTGTGGTGGGTTGCCGTCAGTGGCTGTTGAGGCATCTGCCGAGCTGATGTTGTAATGGACAGGGACAGCCAGAGTTAGGGACGGGGCGCTGCCCCCGTCCTCTTATTATTATGCGTTACTGCACGATGGTCACCGGATACACCGCAGACTTTTTGGCCGTTGGGTTGAGTTTTCTCATTTCCGGAGCCAGTTTACCCAGTTCCTTGGCGCGGTTGCCAGATGACGGGTGAGTTGATAAGAACTCCGGCCCGGAGCTGCCACCGACTTTCTGCATTTTTTCCCAGAGCGTAACGGCGGAGGTCGGGGAATAACCAGCACGGGTAGCCAGCTCGATGCCGATACGGTCTGCTTCGTTTTCGGCAGTCCGACTGTTGGGCAGTTGCAAGGCATACTTCGCTGCCATGGCACCACCCGAGAGGGCGATGGCGTTGTTGTCGGTAGCGGCAGCTGTTGCCGCCAGGCCGGCATTGATCACCATGGCCCGCGACATTTGCTCGGCGGTGTGGTTGGCCAGCGCGTGGGAAATTTCATGCCCCATGATTTGGGCAATTTCATCATCGGTCAGATTGAGTTGGTCGATAATGCCGGTATAAATAGCCATACGACCGCCGGCCATACACCAGGCGTTCAAGGTGTCGGGGTCGTTAATGATGGCCACACTCCATTCCCAGCTGGCTGTTTTCGGGTATTTGGCAACCGCTTCTGTGATCAGTCTTCCGGTAATGGTTTTGATGCGACTGATGCGCTTGGGGTCGGTGACCAGCTGGTCGCTTTCTTCCAGCTCGCTGACGGTGCTCAGGTAGGCGCTTTTGGATTCGCTGATGGCTTTTTCTGGTGAGATTACCATCAATTGGGTACGTCCGGTGGGGCTGGTGGCGCAACCGGCCAAGATCAGGGCGGTGGTGATTCCCGAAAGCAGCAAGGATGTGTTGATAGTCAGTTTGGGTGTGTACGTCATTATCGTTTTCCGTTTTTGATAATCCTGATATGGCCAGTTTACGGTCAATTGCCTTCAGTCTGAAGAGATGCAGTGACAGTTCGTTTAATTCAGGGTGTCTCTGTCATCCGGCTGTTATAATCGCCGCAATATTATTGTGAGGCGTCTACGTGTTTACTGATTATCCCCTGAATGCTCGCCTGGCGCTTGGCCTGGAAAAATTGTCTCTGGAAGCTCCGACGGAGGTGCAGCAGGCAGTACTGCCGCTGGCATTGGCGGGCAAGGATATTCAGGTCTGTGCCGAGACGGGCAGTGGTAAAACCCTGGCCTATCTGTTGCCCGTGATGCAGGGGTTACTGGATCGGGATGCGCCCAACTCCGCAACCCGTGCGTTGATTATGTGTCCCACCCGAGAGCTGGCTACCCAGGTGACCAAGGTGTGTCAGCATTTTTGTGATCTGACGACACTCAGTGTCGGACAGTTGTGTGGTGGTGAAGAGTTCCAGTATCAGGCGGCGTTGCTGCGTAAAAATCCGGAGTTGATTATTGCAACGCCAGGTCGTCTGGTGGATCACCTGAAACGTGGTACGTGTGATCTGGGCGATCTGGAATATCTGATTCTGGATGAAGCCGACCGTATGCTGGATATGGGCTTTGCCGAAGATATGGACATCATTCGTCGCGCTTGTAATAACGAGCGTCAGACCATGCTGCTTTCGGCGACCTTGCGCCATGAAGGGGTTGGCCGAATTGCCGCCAATCTGCTGAAAAATCCTGAAGAAATCACTACCCATACCATTCAGGAGCAGCACGGTTTAATCACCCAGCAGCGGATTCTTGCGGATGATAACGCTCATAAAGACCGCTTGATCGCTTGGTTACTGGCGCATGAAACCTACGAAAAGGCGTTGATTTTTGTTAATAAACGCACCGAGGTCGAACGCCTGTCAGAATTTGTTCGTCGTCATCGTAACGGTGTTGCCATGCTACACGGCGAAATGACCCAGGATGAGCGCAAGTATGTGATGCAGACGCTCAGGGAAGGCAAACGTAATATTCTGGTGGCGACGGATGTGGCGGCGCGTGGCCTGGATGTTGAGGGAATGGATCTGGTGATCAATTATGATCTGGCGCGCAAGGGCGATGAATACGTTCACCGTATTGGCCGTACTGGCCGGGCAGGCAAGTCGGGTTTGGCCATCAGTCTGATTTCTCCGTATGAATGGAATCTCAAGGCGGCGATCGAAAGTTATATTCAGGTTGTGATGGAACCGCGCAAAATTGAAGGCTTGGTGGCGGTATACAAAGGCCCGAAAAAACTCAAGGCTTCGGGCAAGGCGGCATCTGTTGGTAAACGTAAACCAAAGACCAAAGCTGCTTCGTCCGGTCGTGATGGCAAGCCAGCCAGAACCGGGCCGCGTCCATCCCGACCTGCTGTTGCGGGGAGCCGTCCCGCTGCTGGAAGCCGTGCAGCGGAAGGGAACCGTCCTGCTGCTGTAGGGAGTCGTCCGAGTACGCGTAAAAGTAATGTCACGGATGGCGAAGGCTTTGCACCGTTACATCGGAAAAAGCCAACCGAGTAGGTTGGCTTTTTGGCTGCAGTGCCGGTTATAACTGGTCGTGGTTATTGGCCAAAACGGCCAGCGTTGTAGTCGGCAATGGCTTGTTCGATTTCCTCGACGCTGTTCATCACAAATGGCCCGTAGTGAGCTATTGGTTCTCGCAATGGGCGTCCCGTCAGCAGCAGCAGATCGGTATCACTGGCGGCATTCAGCGTGATTATTTCTTCAGCGGTGTCAAACATAACCAGAGACTGGCTGTGGTTCATGTCAGTTAAGAGACCCTGATAAACATAGGCCATGGCGCTATGGCCAGCAGTGATTGGCAAAGTGAGCTGTTGCCCAGCGTCAAGGTGTATGTCGGCAATGCCAGCGTTGGCTGCGATGGTTGCCAATGGTGCGACATAGTTTTCACCATCGATGATCCAGTGTCCGGCGATCAGCTTTAGTTGAGCACCGCAGGCAGCCGTTTGGTGCAGAATTTCATCAGCGGCAACATCACGGTACCCCGGTGTCTTCATCTTTTCGCTGGCAGGCAGATTAATCCAGAGCTGGAAGCCATGCAGTGCGTCCATTTCCCGCGACGGCATTTCGGAGTGAATAATGCCGCGTCCGGCCGACATCCATTGTGCGCCACCACTGTTGATCAGGCCGCGGTTACCAAGGTGATCCTTGTGTTCCAGTGCGCCCTGAAGCAAATAGGTCAGGGTTTCCATGCCCCGGTGAGGGTGGGGCGGGAAGCCGCCGATGTAGTCATCCGGGTTGTCTGATCGCAGTTCGTCGATCATTAGAAATGGATCGGAGGCGGTGTCGTTAAAGAGTGCGACACGCTGAATTTTTACGCCATCGCCATCAGAACTGGCGTGGCTGCGAATGATTTTCTGGTAACGCTGGGACATAACATTCTCCTGATAATGTGAGAAGGCTACACCGTCTTTCTTCTGGCTGCTGAGGATAATTTACCGGCTATCAATCGAATAAATCGAATGAAAGGCTATGGAATGATCTATTAAACAGCCGTTTGTGCCTGAATCTGATCATCCAGGCCTAATATAATGGCGTGTTGCAGTTGCTGGCATAACACCGGGTCGGAAAACGGTTCTCCATTCTGATCCACGATGTAGAAAATATCCGATACTCGTTCACCTTCGGTGAGAATCTTGGCTCCCTGCATCTGGGCGCCAAACTCGGAGAAAATAGCACCCACGCGTGCCAGTAATCCCGGACGGTCGGCTGCCGTGACTTCCAGCACCGTGCGTTGCATGTGAGGATCATTGCTCATGGTGACTTGGGTCTCGACTGGAAATTGCTTGAGCAGACGCGGAGTGCGGCGCTGAATGATCGTGGAGTATTCTTCCGGGTTCTCCAGCGCAGTGATCAAGGCGTGACGGATGGTGTCCAGGCGTTGTGGGTCATTGATCGGACGGTTGTTCTCATCCAGAACGATATAGGTATCAACGGCCTTGTTGTCTGATTCGGAGGTCATGACTCGGGCATCCTGAATATTGAGGTTGAGCTGATCCAGGGTGGCAGTGGTGACTGCAAACAGGTCGATCTGGTCTTTCATGTAAATAAAAATCTGTGTGGCACCTTCCCGATCCCGGTCAGAGGTTTGGCGAATGGAAATCAGTGGATCTCTTTTATTGCCATGCCCAGCGATGGATAGGGTGTGCCAGAGAATGTTGTCAACACTTTCTCTTAGAAAATAATCATCACCACAGTCGCCCCAGATCGCCAGGGTTTGCTCCCGGCTCAGTCCCTGTGTTGTCAGTTGCGACAAGGCTTCCTGCTGAATTTCCTCGATATAGTCTTCCTTGTTTAATGGATTGGCGAGACCACGACGCAGGGCTTGTTGGGTATTAAAATACAGCGAGCGCATCTGCTCTGCACGCCAGCTGGTCCAAAGCTTTGGATTGGTGCTGATCATATCGGCCAGGGTGATCAGGTAGAGCATGTCGAGGTGATGCTGGTCGCCAATGTCCAATGCAAACTGGTGAATGTCATCCGGATTGTTCAGATCGAGCCGTTGTGCCGCGTACGACATAGTGAGGTGGTTGGCGACCAGCCAGCAGACCATATGGGTATCGGTGGGGCGCAGATTGTGCTGGCTGCAAAACTGCAAGGCGATGGCTTCGCCGTTACTGGAATGATCACCTTCCTGAGCCTTGCCAGTGTCGTGCAGCAGGGAGGCCAGATACAGGACTTCGCGGCGCTGAATGCGATGAATCAGCTTGGATGCCAGCGGGTACTGGTTACGCAGGCTGGAAAAGCGCAGCTGGCGCAACATGCGGATCATGCGGAAGCTGTGGTCATCGACGGTATGAATGTGCAGCAGGTCGTGCTCCATCATGCCGATGATACGACCAAACTCGGGAATGTAACGTCCGAGAATGCCGTAGCGCATCATGCGTGACAATTCACGCACGACGTGATTTTTGTGGCAAATCAGATCAATAAAACAGGCATTGTTTGCGGGGTTGGTGCGGAATGTATAGTCAATTAGATGGCGATGATCACGTAATGCACGAATGGTATCGGAATGAACACCTTTCAGGTCGGGGGTGTTGGCACAAAGGACAAAGACTTTTAATAACCAGGCGGGCTCGCGGGCAAACAGCTGCAGATCAATCAATTGCAGGTAACCATTAAACAGCACAAAGTGTTCGTTTACAGCAACGGGCTCGATACCTTCATGGCTTTTCATGAAATCTTCGTTGAAATGCAGCAACAACAGATCGCATAACTCGGTGGTTGAGAGCTGGTTGCGGTAAAAGCGGGTCATAAAGCGCTCGACACCGAGATGATCGTTGTCATCTTCAAATCCCAGCAGGCTGGCAATCTGGCGTTGCAGGTTAAACAACAGGCGGTCTTCTTCCCGTCCTGCCAGCATGTGCAGGGCGTAACGTACCTGCCAGAGAAATTTCATGCTGCCGGCCAGTCGTGTGAATTCAAACTCGGTCAGAAAGCCCCGGTTCTCCAGTGCCTTGAGGCTGCCGTCACCAAAGTATCGTGTGGTCACCCAGCTGACGGTCTGGATGTCACGCAAGGCCCCCGGCGAGTTTTTGACATTGGGTTCGAGGTTGTATTCGGAGTCGTTATGCTTGTCGTGACGTTTTTCCAGTTCGTGCCATTTCTCTTTGAAAAAAGTTGCCGCAGGCCACATATCCGGGCTGTCGATAATGTTCCTCAGGTCAGCGTAGAGTTCAGCCGTACCGGCGATCATTCGGCTTTCAAGCATGTTGGTAATAATGGTGAGGTCTTTCGATGCTTCCTTGCGGCAATCGTCTAGTGTTCTGACGCTATGACCGACTTCCAGCTTCAGATCCCAAAGCAGAGTGATAAACCCTTGCAGCTGTTCAGAGCTGGTGGTGATGGCTGCTTCGTCGCGACAGAGCAATAGCAGATCGATGTCCGAGTAGGGGTGTAGTTCTCCACGTCCGTAACCGCCGACCGCTACCAGAGCCAGGTTGTCATTTTGCAGGCCATTGTGCTGCCAGAGGCAGGCCAGCAAGGTGTCCATTTGTGCTGAACGAAATCGCACCGGGGTTTCTGCATCCAGTGTGGCGCGAAAATACGCATCGGCCTTTTGCTGGGTTTGTTGCAGTACTTCGCGGATGACCGGAATTGGCCCAGAGCATGCCGCCAGCCGGGCCAAAAGCTCTGGCTGGTCAGCGAGCTTCAGTTCAGGTCGCTCCAGGATCATGCGCCAGCCCGGTATTTTTCACCCGGGCGTGCCGTCAGCACCTCCACTCCGGATGTCGTGACCAATAGCGTGTGCTCCCACTGGGCGGACGGTTTGCGATCCTTGGTGACCACGGTCCAGCCATCCTTCATCAGTTTGTTGAAGCGGGTACCCAGGTTGATCATGGGTTCAATGGTAAAGGTCATGCCTTCTTCCAGTGCCATACCGGTACCCGGCTTGCCGTAGTGCAGTACCTGAGGGTCTTCGTGAAAGGTTTTGCCGATGCCATGGCCGCAGTATTCACGTACCACTGAGTAGTGATTGGATTCTGCGTGTTTCTGGATAGCGGCGCCGATGTCACCCAACTGAACACCAGGACGTACCATATCAATACCCAAGTAGAGGCACTCTTGAGTGATTTCCACCAGGCGCTTCACTGCCGCTATTGGCTCGCCAACAAAGAACATCTGGCTGGTGTCGCCGTGGTAGCCATCTTTGATGACTGTAATATCGATGTTGATGATGTCGCCTTTTTTCAGGATTTTGTCATTGCTGGGAATGCCGTGACAAATCACCTGGTTGATCGAGGTGCAGATGGATTTGGGGAAGCCGTTGTAATTCAGTGGTGCCGGGATGGCTTGCTGTTCATTCACGATGTAGTTGTGGCACAGGGTATCCAGTTCTCCCGTGGATACACCGGGGACGACATAAGGCCCGATCATTTCAAGGACGTCAGCTGCCAGGCGCCCGGCAACGCGCATTTTTTCAATTTCTTCAGCCGTTTTGATGGTAACAGTCATGTATAGATGCAGAATTCCGCTGGTAGATGAGCCATTGTATCGGTTGTGACCGCAGTGTTGAACAATCATTAAATGTAATTGTACGTGACAAGGAAAGCTATGGCTCTGGTCTCGATGGCTTCAAAGTGGTATAAAGCGCGCGCTGTAAGCACCGTCGGGGCAGGGCAAGTAATTGACTCTGTACCGGCAACTAAATCACACACGTGCCACAACGATGTGTCGGGGTGCTGCCAACTTCGGTTGTGCAGTCGACTCATTGGGTACGTGGAGGCCTAACCCAACTGTATAAGGTATTAGATATGGCACAAGTAAATATGCGTGACCTGCTGAAAGCAGGCGTTCACTTTGGTCACCAGACTCGTTACTGGAACCCGAAAATGGGTCGTTACATTTTTGGTGCACGTAACAAGATTCACATCATCAATCTGGAACACACGGTTCCGGCGATGAATGAGGCTCTGGTTAAAATTGAAGGCATCGCTGCCCGTAACAACAAGATTCTGTTTGTTGGTACCAAGCGCGCTGCTGGCAAGATCATCAAGGAACAGGCCGAACGTGCCGGTATGCCATTTGTGGCGCACCGCTGGCTGGGCGGCATGCTGACCAACTACAAAACCATTCGTCAGTCTATTCGTCGTCTGCGTGACCTCGAAACGCAACAAGCTGACGGTACATTTGAGCAACTGACCAAAAAAGAAGCCCTGATGCGTAGCCGTGAAATGGAGAAGCTGGAACGCTCCATTGGTGGTATCAAGGAAATGGGCGGTTTGCCAGATATGGTGTTTGTAATCGACGTTGACCATGAACGTATTGCGATTCAGGAAGCTAACAAGCTGGGTATCCCGGTTGTTGGTATTGTTGATACCAACTCCAACCCGGACGGTATCGATTTCGTAATCCCTGGCAATGACGATGCCATTCGCGCTATCCAGATTTATGCTTCTGCTGTTGCAGATGCCGTTCTGGAAGGCAAGCAGCAGAATGGCCCGGCTGCAGACGAGTTTGTTGAAGTGGCTGCTGAAGAAGCACCTGCAGCAGAAACACCTGCTGAGTAATTGACAACTCGGGTCGGTAAAAAAGGGGGCGTGCCCCCTTTTTTTTAAGCAAGAAATTGAAGACAAGTTAACAAAAGAGGATTGGGATTATGGCGAACGTATCGGCCGCTCTGGTTAAAGAACTGCGTGAACGTACTGGTCTGGGTATGATGGAGTGCAAAAAAGCTCTGACTGCCAATGACGGTGATATCGACAAAGCAATTGAAGACCTGCGTAAGAATTCCGGTCTGAAAGCGGCCAAGAAAGCTGACCGTACTGCTGCCGAAGGCAAGCTGCGTATTCAGGTTCAGGACGGTGTTGCGTTTGTTGTAGAAGTGAACTCCGAGACTGACTTTGCTGCTGGCGATTCAAACTTCAATGCCTTTGCAGATCTGGTGGTTGCCAAACTGGCAGATACTCGTGAGACCGACGTTGCCAAGCTGATGGCAGGCGACCTGGAAGAGGCGCGTATGGCGCTGGTTCAGAAGATCGGTGAGAACATTACTGTTCGTCGTCCGGTGGTTATTGAGGCCGGTGTTGTGGGAGCTTACCTGCACTCCAATGGCAAGGTTGGCTGTGTGGTGGCATTGAATGGTGGTAGTGAAGACGTCGCCAAAGACATTGCCATGCACGTCACTGCATCCAGCCCTCGTGTGGTTCGTGGTGAAGACATGCCCGCAGAAGTGCTGGAAAAAGAAAAAGAAATTATCAAGGCGCAGCCAGATATGGCAGGCAAGCCGGATGCGATCGTTGAAAAAATGATGGTTGGTCGTATCAACAAGTTCCTGAAAGAAAACAGCTTGCTGGATCAGCCGTTCGTCAAGAACCCTGATCAGACTGTTGGTCAGCTGGCGAAAGAAGCCGGTGCTGACGTTGTTTCTTTCATCCGTATGGAAGTGGGTGAAGGTATCGAAGTTGAGAAAGTAGACTTCGCTGCAGAGGTTGCTGCACAGCTGAAAGGCTGATACAAAATCGGGGCAAAACATCAGGGATTGTCCCAACCTGAATATGCCGGGGTCGCCCGGCATATTTGTATCCAATACACGCTAATGGAGTCGGTCATGGCTAAACAGCAGAGTCCTAAATACAAACGTATCTTGTTAAAGCTGAGTGGCGAAGCCCTGATGGGTGAGCTGGATTTCGGCATTGATCCCAAAGTGCTGGATCGTATGGCGCTGGAAATTGGGCAGCTCAAGGGTATTGGTGTTCAGGTTGGTCTGGTTATTGGTGGTGGGAACCTGTTTCGCGGCAAGAAACTGAGCGAATCGGGTCTGGATCGTGTCGCCGGAGATCACATGGGGATGCTGGCAACCGTTATGAATGCCCTGGCGATGCGGGATGCGCTGGAGCGCGCCAATATTACCACGCGAGTCATGTCTGCGATTCCGATGAGTGGCGTGGTCGATCATTATGACCGTCGCAGTGCTATTCGTGCGCTGGATATTGGGGATGTGGTTATTTTTGCTGCAGGTACCGGCAATCCTTTTTTTACTACCGACTCGGCGGCTTGTTTGCGTGGCATCGAGATCAATGCTGACGTGGTAATGAAAGCCACCAACGTGGATGGTGTGTATACTGCAGACCCGAAGAAAGACCCCAGTGCGACCAAGTACGATACCCTGACGTATCAGGAAGTTCTGGAAAAGCAGCTGGGTGTGATGGATTTGACCGCTATATGCCTGGCGCGTGATCATCAAATGCCGCTGCGGGTCTACGATATGAATGAAGTTGGTGTGCTTGCCCGTCTGGTCACTGGCGGTGACGACGGCACATTGATTGTAAGCGAGGAACAATGAGTATGATCGAAGATATTAAGCAAGATGCAGAAGAACGAATGGGCAAAAGTGTGTCCTCATTGCTGGATGCCTTCAAGCGTGTACGTACCGGCCGGGCGAACCCCGCCATTCTTGATAACATCAGCGTTGATTATTACGGAACCGCGACACCGATTGCTCAGGCAGCCAATGTGATTGTTGAAGATGGCCGTACGCTGGCGATCAATCCATGGGAAAAAGCCATGGTCACGGTGATTGAACGGGCTATTCTCAAGTCTGATCTGGGTCTGAATCCGAACACCTCCGGTGATACCATTCGCCTGCATATGCCGATGCTGACCGAAGAAACCCGCAAGGATTTCATCAAGCTGGCGCGTTCAGAGGCCGAAAAAGGGCGAGTTTCCATTCGCAACATTCGTCGCGATGCCAATGGCAGCATCAAAGAGCTGCTGAAAGAAAAAATGATCTCCGAAGATGAAGAGCGCAGTGGTGAGGATCAGATTCAGAAGCTGACCGATAAGTTTATCGCCGAAGTGGATGCTCATCTGGCGCAGAAAGAAAAAGATCTGATGCAGGTCTGATTATTCTTCATGTCTACCAGTATCGATGATAAAAACGCGGCTGTTGGCCGCGTTCCCCGTCATGTTGCCATGATTATGGATGGCAACAATCGCTGGGCCAAATCGCGTCATTTGCCAGGTATCGCCGGCCATAAGGCGGGGGTTGATGCTGTGCGTCAGGCGGTTGAAGTGTCGGCGCGGGCAGGGGTCGAGGTATTGACCCTGTTTGCTTTTTCCAGTGAAAACTGGCGTCGTCCGGCAGCGGAGGTATCTGCACTCATGCAGCTCTTTACGGTTGCGTTGGAGCGGGAAGTCAAACGGCTGCATCGTAATAAACTGCGACTGGTCGTCATGGGCGATAAAAACGGTTTTTCGGCACGTATTCAAAAGTTGATTGCCGATGCGGAGACGCTGACAGCGAACAATACTGGCATGGTCATCGTGATTGCCGCCAATTATGGTGGTCAGTGGGACATTGCCCAGGCTTGTCGGAAAATGGCGATTGAGGTACAGCAAGGACGTCTGGATCCCGCTGATATCAACGAACATACCTTGCATCAATACACCTGGCTGAGCGAATATCCGGCACCGGATTTATTGATTCGCACCGGCGGCGAACAACGTATCAGTAACTTTATGTTGTGGCAGTGCGCGTATAGCGAGCTGTATTTTTCTCCGGTGTATTGGCCAGACTTTAAAGAACAAGAATATCGCCAGGCGCTTGAATCCTTTGCGGATCGACCCCGTCGCTTTGGCCGAACTGATGACCAGCTGAAGGAAACCGCCAGCCGTGTTTAAACAGCGTGTGATCACCGCTCTGGTGCTCGCTCCCCTGATGGTCATCGGCATTTTCTTTTTGCCGTTGAAACAATTTGCCATCTTTATTGCCGCCATTGCCACTATTGGAGCCTGGGAATGGGCCAATATCGCGGGTTATGAGCGTCGCTGGGGACGGGTTGCCTACGCCTTGATGGTGTTTGTTTGTCTTTATATCAGTGCCCGTGTCCTCCGGATTCGCCCGGAGTTACTGGTGTATTACCTCGCCGTTGGAGCGTTGTGGTGGATCGTCGCCTTTGCCCTGGTCAAACGTTATCCCGGCGGAACCAGTTTATGGACTTCCCGCCCGGTCAGAGGGGCGCTGGGTCTGTGTGTGCTGGTGCCAATGTGGGTCGGTTTCATGCACCTCAAGGTACAACCTCACAGCTCATTGTTGATTATTTTTGTGATGCTGATTGTCTGGGGCGCAGATACCGGTGCCTATTTTTCTGGCAAGCGCTGGGGAAATACCAAGCTCGCTCCCCATGTCAGTCCGGGTAAGTCCTGGGCCGGGTTCTGGGGTGGGCTGGCGACCGCAGCTCTGGTCGCGATACTGTTTGGTTTGGGGCTGGATCGTTGGCTGCAACCGATGTCGCGTGACGATTATTTGCAAATGTTACTGATTGCCGTAATCACCATGGTTGTTTCCGTACTCGGGGATTTGGTCGAAAGCATGATGAAACGCCATCGCGGTATAAAAGACAGCTCGTCGCTGTTGCCGGGACACGGCGGGGTGCTGGATCGGATCGACAGTATGGCGGCAGCGGTACCGGTATTTGCCTTATGTATTCACCTGCTTGATTGGGGGTTTGGTCAATGATCCGTGCAGTGACCATCTTGGGAGCGACGGGGTCGATTGGTAGCAGCACACTGGATGTGATCGCCCGTCATCCTGAGCGTTACCGGGTTTTTGCACTGACCGCTGCTACTAATGCAGAAAAACTGGCTGCTCAGGTGCTTAAACACTCGCCTGATTATGCGGTCATGCTGGATAACATCGGTGCCGATGCGGTTCGTTGTCGGCTGCCTGCCGGTCACCCTACCCAGGTCTTGTCTGGTGAGGAGGCGTTAGCCTGGGTCGCAGGCCATGAGGATACCGATATGGTGATGGCGGCGATTGTTGGTGCTGCCGGGTTGTTGCCATCGCTGGCCGCCGCCCGCGCCGGTAAACGTGTATTGCTGGCCAATAAAGAAGCGCTGGTGATGGCTGGGCCTCTCTTTATGGAGGCCATCAAACAGGGTGGGGCCGAGTTACTGCCCATTGATAGCGAACATAATGCGATTTTCCAGTCGCTACCTGAACACTACGGTGGCCACTTTGCTCCGCATGGTATCAGCAAAATTTTATTGACGGCTTCCGGTGGCCCATTCCGGGGTTGGCAGTCTGCAGAGCTTGAAGCGGTCACCCCGGCCCAGGCGGTTGCTCATCCGAACTGGTCCATGGGGCAAAAAATCTCGGTCGACTCCGCCACCCTGATGAACAAGGGACTGGAGTTGATCGAAGCCTGTTTTCTGTTTAACTGCCAACCGGATCAGGTTCAGGTGGTGGTGCATCCCCAAAGTGTTATCCATAGTCTGGTGCAATATTGTGATGGTTCGGTCATGGCTCAGTTGGGCCAGCCCGATATGCGTACTCCGATTGCCTACGGTCTTGCCTGGCCAGAACGAATCACTTCCGGCGTTGCGCCATTGGATCTGGTGACGATTGGCCGGTTTGATTTTGAGGCCGCTGACGAAGAGACTTTTCCCTGTTTGGCTCTGGCTCGACGGGCATTTAGCGTGGGTGGCACCATGCCAACGGTATTAAACGCTGCTAACGAAATTGCCGTTGAGGCATTCCTTGGGGAACGAATTCCCTTCAGTACCATTCCAACGCTCGTCGAACGGGTGATGGATGCTCATGAAGCGACAACGGTGAAGAGTCTGGAGACGGTACTGATGGCTGATCAGTGGGCCCGTAATCAGGCGATCCTGTTGCTGCAAGGTTCTGTAAACGAGGTGGATGCGTGACAATTCTCTGGTTTATCGTCGCCATCAGTGTGCTGGTGGTGGTTCATGAATACGGTCATTTCTGGGCTGCCCGCCGTTGCGGTGTCCAGGTGCTGCGGTTTTCAGTGGGGTTTGGCAATCCATTGTTTTCTGTACGCGACAAGCGTGGAACCGAATACTCGGTGGCACCGTTACCCTTGGGTGGCTACGTTAAGATGCTGGATGAACGCGAAGCCGAGGTGCCCGCGCATTTAAAGGATCAAAGCTTCAACAGTAAATCGGTTTCACAGCGTAATTTTATTGCTGCCGCAGGCCCATTCGCCAATTTTATTTTTGCCATTCTGGCTTACTGGGTGCTGTTTATGGTCGGCACTACCGGTGTGATATCAGATGTTGGCCGGGTAGTTGATGATTCCCCGGCGGCCGTTGCTGGCATTGAGGCGGGTGATCGTATCGTCGCTGTTGATGGTCACCAGACGACCACCTGGGAAGATGTTAACTGGCGCTTGATCAATCATTTGGGCGAAAGCGGTCATATTGCCTTGACGCTTGAAGACAGTAATCGCATTCAGCGACCCGTGCAGCTGGCGATTCAGAACTGGCTGTCCGAGAGCGAACAGCCCGATCCAATGGGGTCTCTGGGGATTCAGCCGCGCCAGCTTGAGGTGCCGGCGCTGGTCGGTTCTGTGGTCGAAGGCAGCGCTGCAGAACAAGCCGGTTTTTTGCCTGGCGACAAGGTGGTTGCGGTTGACGGCATGGCGATCAAGGACTGGTTTGCCTGGGTCGAGCTGGTGCAGCAACGTGCCGGTGTCGAACTGCAGGTTGAGGTGTTGCGTGATGGTAACAGGCAAACGCTGACCCTGTTACCCGGCAGCCGTACGCTGGACGATGGTCGCCAGATCGGATTTGCCGGAGTGGGTACGGTGCAACCTGAAGTTCCGACAGAATGGTTGAGTACCAGTTCGGCCGATCCATTGACGGCGATGCTGCGTGCAACGGGCAAAACCTGGGATCTGATTACTTTTACCCTTGATTCCCTTTGGAAAATGTTGGCAGGCGATCTCTCGGTAAAGAACTTGAGTGGCCCTATTACCATTGCTAAAGTAGCCGGCGCTTCGGCCTCGGGAGGGCTGGAATCCTTTATACAATTTCTGGCGTTGCTCAGTGTATCACTGGGTGTGCTGAATTTATTGCCGGTACCCATGCTGGATGGTGGTCATATTCTGTTTAATCTGGCAGAAGCCGTAACCGGCAAACCACTACCGGAACGGGTACAGACAGTGGCGATGCAGATGGGCATTGTGATGCTGTTCAGCCTCATGGCAGTTGCCTTTTATAACGATATCGGTCGACTTTAACTTTCGAAAGTCGCGTAATTTTGGATTACATTTTTCATGCGTTCGCTGCTGTTTTCCCTGCTTGTTGGGCTGTTTTCTTCGATTGCCTGTGCTGATGATTCATTTGTAATTGAAGATATTCGTCTTGAGGGGCTGCAGCGAGTGTCTGCAGGTACCGTGTTTGAGCGGCTGCCGATCAATGCGGGTGACCGGATTGACGGCAATCGCCTGGCAGACGTCTCACGGCGTTTGTTTGCTACCGGCTTTTTTAACGACATCAAGGTGTATCGTGACGGCCAGGTGCTGATCTTCCAACTGGTTGAGTTACCAACCATTACCAAAATTGAACTCGAAGGCAACTCGGCTATTCCGGATGATGTGCTGCTGGATAACCTCAAGCTGGCCGGTTTGGCAGAAGGGATGGTGTTCAAACGCTCGACACTGGAACGTATCGCGCTCGAACTGGAACGCCAGTACGTGATGCAGGGGCGTTACGATGCCCATATCGAAACCGTGGTTGAGGCACTGCCGCGTAATCGGGTGGCGTTGAAAATCAACGTTGAAGAAGGCAATGTGGCGGCGATTGCACACATCAATATTGTGGGTAACCAGGCGTTTTCGGATGACGAGTTGCTGAAACAGTTCAGCTTGCAGGAATCCAACTTCTGGTCCTGGTACGCTGGCGATAACAAGTACTCACGGGAAAAACTGGCAGCAGATCAAGAAGCCCTGCGCTCGTATTACTACGATCGCGGCTACCTGCGTTTTAATATCGAATCCACTCAGGTCGCGCTTGCGCCAGAAAAAGATGGTGTTTATATCACGGTGAACGTCACGGAAGGTGATGTCTATAAAGTCCGGGATATCAGGCTGGCGGGTAACCTGGTACTGGATGAAGACGAATTCAAACGTTTCTACAATATTCAGCCTGGTGACGTTTTCTCGCGCAGCAAGGTACTGTCTAGCAGTGAAGGCATGATTCGCCGCCTGGGTAATGACGGTTATACCTTTGCCAAGGTGGATGGCAGCCCCAAACCCGATGACGAAACACTGGAAGTTGACCTGACCTTTTTTGTCGAGCCAGGACGACGCACCTATGTTCGCAGTGTCAATTTCAGTGGTAACGACAGCACCATGGATGAAGTGTTACGCCGTGAAATGCTGCAAATGGAAGGTGGTTGGGCATCGACCGAAAAGATCGAAGCTGGTAAAAACCGTCTTAACCAATTGGGCTTTTTCAAAACCGTGACGGTTGAAACACCTGCGGTATCGGGGGCGGATGATCTGATTGACGTTGACTACAACGTTGAAGAACAAATGAATGGCAGTCTGAACTTCAACATCGGTTATGCCGGTGGCAGCGGTATGATTCTGGGTGCCAGTGTCAGCCAGAATAATTTTCTGGGTTCCGGCAATCGCATGAGCATGAGTGTGCAGAAGAACAAGACGGTGCAATCGTACAACTTCTCTTTCCTCGATCCTTATTACACCATTGATGGTGTCAGTCGTGGCTTTAACTTGTTCTATCGGGAAACAGACTACAATAGCCTGAGCTCTGTCAGTGACTATCAAACCAATGCCAAGGGCGCCAGCGTGACGTTCGGATATCCGATCACCCGTCGCCAGCGACTGTCGATGAGCGCTGGATTTACCAATACCCATACGTTTGAAGGATCGACGGTTCCTGCCGAAATTCTGGAATTTCTGGATACCGAAGGGGATGACTTTGACGAGTACACCCTGGGTCTGAACTGGCGTTACAACGGCCTGAACCGGGGTATGTTCCCGACTGCCGGTATCGAACAAAAACTGTCGGTTGATCTGGGTGTTCCCGGCAGTGACCTGACGACTTACAAGCTGGGCTACACCGCCAACTACTACTTCCCCTTGTTTGAAGACTGGTCATTCCGGGTGCGGACAGAATTGGGCTACGCCAACGGTTATGGTGATCAGAAGCAATTGCCTTTCTTCAAGAACTTCCGTTCCGGAGGTCTTGGTTCGGTGCGTGGTTATACCAGCAACAGTCTGGGGCCACGCGGCTTGCCGGAGTACACGGTCGTACCTGTGGTACAAACCGATAGTGACGGCAATGTATTGTATGAGACCGATGAGCTGGGCAAGCCGGTGGTCGACTCATCAGCACCTACCGTGGTGTATAAAACCGATGAAGATGGTGCTGCTGTTGCTGTTTCCAACTCCAGCCAGTACAAGCCAATTTACGACACCGACGCTGATGGCTCTGCGGTGACTGCGCCTGCCTATTATGAAACCGCTCGCTCACTGGGTGGTAATATGCTGGCCGAAGCGTCGTTGGAATTGATTTTTCCATTCCCGTTTGTTGAAGATCGCAGCTCATTGCGTAGTGTGCTCTTCTTTGACGCTGGCAATACGTTTACTGATAGCTGCTATACCCCCAATGATGCGGATGTTCCTTCATTAACGTCACATCCGTATTGTACGGAGGGGTTGAACTTGTCTGATTTACGTTTGAGTACTGGTGTCGGCCTGACCTGGGTAACGGCTATTGGTCCACTGACCTTTGTATATTCGATACCACTGAATGACCAGCGAGGGGATCGTACGGAAGGCTTCGAGTTCTCTCTTGGTCAGGTTTTTTAATGCTGACATCCAGCACAATTGCAATTTAAAGGAGCATTGGGATGCGTGTTTTTCTGTTTTTGGTTGCTGTACTACTGTCACCGCTGGCGGCAGCTGAATTGAAGGTTGGCGTTGTGGATATGGAGCGTGCCCTGTTTCTGTCTGAAGAAGCCAAGTCCGGTGCGCAAAAGTTTGAAAAAGATAATGGCGCTGCCATCAGCAAAGTGCGTGAAATAGAAAAAGCCATGATGACGCTGAAGGACAAGCGTGAAACCGATGGCGCTATCATGAGCCAGGATGAACTGGCCAAGCTGGTGGGTGAATACGAAGAGAAGGGCAAGGAACGTCAGTTCTATCTGGAAAAACTGCAGCAGCAGGATCAGAAATGGCGGCAGTCATTTTTCCGGTCGAAATTACCAGAGCTGGAAGAGTTGTTGAAGGCGCTGATCGAGGAAGGCAAATACGACCTGGTGTTGCAGGCAGGAGCGGTTGTGTACAGTGCACCGGCTATCGACCTGACCAAGCCGCTGCTTGAACGCCTGAACGGAAAATAACGCTTTATCATTTCATTAGTAAGGGCACATCGATGGAGCTGAGTTTATCCGAACTGGCCAGCCACCTTGGCGCAGAAGTCCGTGGCGACGGTTCGACACGGATTGGCGGCGTGGCGACGTTGTCATCGGCAGGTGCCAATGACGTTACATTTATCGCAGATCCGGCCTATCGCAAGCAACTTGGTACTACCCTGGCAGCCGCTGTTATCGTCAGTCCTGCGCTCATCAATGATGTGATCGGTGCTGCACTGGTTGTTGACGATGCCTATCTGGCGTTCGCAAAAACGACCCAGCTGTTTGACAATCGTCCATGTCCGCCTGTCGGTGTTCATCCTCGCGCATTTGTCGATGAAAGCGTTGTACTGGGTGATGGGGTGATGATTGGGCCGGGTGCGGTGATCGGTCGTAACAGCCGTATCGGTGCGGGTACCGAGATTGGTGCCGGATGCGTTATTGGCAGTGATTGCATTATTGGGGATGATTGTCTGCTGAATGCCAACGTAACGCTGTATTATGGGATAAGCATTGGTGATCGGGTTCGGGTACAATCCGGCGCCGTGATTGGTTCCGATGGTTTCGGCTTTGCTCCCAATAAAGGCAAGTGGGAACGTATTGCCCAGTTGGGCAGCGTTCGTATCGGTAATAATGTCGAAATCGGAGCCAATACCTGTATCGATCGCGGTGCACTTGAAGATACCGTGATCGAAGACGACGTTATTCTCGATAATCTGATCCAGATTGCTCACAACGTGTATGTCGGCCAAGGCTCGGCCATGGCGGGTTGCGTAGGTATTGCCGGTAGCACCCGAATCGGCAAAGGCTGCACTTTGGCGGGTGGTGTCGGGCTTGCCGGACACCTGACGCTGGCTGATGGAGTACATGTTATGGGAATGACGCTGATTACAAATTCGATTGATGAACCCGGAGCCTACGCGTCGGGTACGTCACATATGCCAGCCAAACAGTGGCGTCGTAGCGCCGCACGATTTAAACAGCTCGATTCGATAGCCAAACGGCTGCAGAAATTAGAGAAAATCCAAGAAGGTAAAGCTTGATGTACCCGCAACCAGTCCAAACGATCCAGGAATTTTTGCCCCACCGTTATCCGTTCCTGTTGGTTGACCGTATCAATGAAGTAGATCTTGAGTCTGAAGATGCTCCAGTGATTCGTGCCATCAAGAATGTCACCATTAACGAAGCGTTTTTTAATGGCCACTTCCCCGGTCATCCGGTGATGCCGGGCGTCCTGATCCTGGAAGCCATGGCTCAGTCTGCCGGTTTGCTCGGTATGACCATGATGGGTGAAAAGCGCAAGCCGACCATGTTGTACTACTTTGCCGGGGCCGATCATGTACGCTTCAAGCGACCGATTGTGCCTGGTGATCAAGTCATTCTGGAAGCCCGTTTTACCGGCACCCGTCGTGGTATCTGGAAATTTGATTGCCGTGCACTGGTGGATGGCGAAGTGGCCTGTTCAGCATTGATTACCTGTGCTGAACGAGATATGGAGCCGGCATGATCCATCCTACGGCCATCATAGACCCGTCTGCCCAACTGGCTGATGACGTTGAAGTCGGTCCGTACAGCATTATCGGTGCAGACGTAGTGATCGACTCCGGTACCGTGATTGGCCCTCATGTCGTGATCAAGGGGCCAACCCGTATTGGCAAGCATAATCGGGTTTATCAGTTTGCCACGCTGGGCGAAGACTGCCAGGACAAAAAATACGCAGGCGAACCAACCCGGTTGGTGATTGGCGACAATAATGTGATTCGCGAAAGCTGCACTTTTCATCGTGGTACGGTGCAAGACAACAGCGAAACCCGTATCGGCAGCCACAACCTGTTTATGGTGAATGTGCATGTCGCACACGACTGTGTCGTTGGCGATAACTGTATCCTTGCCAACGACACCAACCTGGCTGGCCATGTACATCTGGGTGACTGGGCGATTCTTGGCGGTGCGACGCAAGTGCACCAGTTTTGCAAGATCGGTGCACACGTCATGGCCGGAGCCGGTACCGTAGTACTGAAAGATATCCCGGCTTATGTTATGGCTCTGGGCTATCCGGCAGAACCCCACGGTATCAACGCCGAAGGGCTGCGCCGTCGCGGCTATTCTGCTGAAGCCATCAGTGCCGTGCGTAATGCTTATAAAACGGTTTATCGTCAGGGCTTGACCCTGACGGAAGCATTAGCAAAGCTGGAGCAAGACGCAGCAATCGAAGCGGCAGTGGATGTGCTGTTCGACAGCCTGAAAGATTCCAGTCGCGGGATTATTCGCTAGTGAAGCGGATCGCCATTGTGGTGGGCGAAACCTCCGGCGATATGCTCGGGGCTGGCTTGCTCACATCGCTACGCGAACGCTACCCGGATGCGATTTTTGAAGGTATTGGCGGCCCTTTGATGCAGTCTCGGGGCTTTGACAGCCTGTATCCGATGGAGCGGCTGTCTGTCATGGGTCTGGTCGAGGTACTGGGCCGTCTGTTTGAGTTGCTGAAAATCCGCAAATCACTGGTGCAATACTGGAGTGAGAATCCGCCGGATGTGCTCATCGGTATCGATGCCCCGGATTTTAACCTGACGCTGGAAGAAAAACTGAAAGCGCGGGGCGTCAAAACGGTTCATTACGTCAGTCCATCGGTTTGGGCCTGGCGTCAGAAACGAGTGATAAAAGTCGGCCGTGCTGTCGATTTGATGTTGACGTTGTTTCCGTTCGAAGCCCGTTTTTACGAAGAACACCGTATTCCGGTACGTTTTGTGGGCCATCATCTGGCGGACAAGATTCCGTTTGAAACACCAAAAACCCCCGCTCGTGAAACTCTGGGACTGGATGTCAGCAAACCATTGGTGTGTCTGATGCCCGGCAGCCGGGGTGGTGAAGTGGAACGTCTCGGCCCGCTGTTCCTTGAAACTGCCCAGCTGATGTTACGCAAACGTGCCGACTTGCAGTTTGTGATTCCGGCTGCCAGTGTGGATCGTCGTAACCAGTTGGAAGCCCAGCTGGCGGATATGCCCCTGAAGTTACCGGTTACTATTGTGCTGAGCCAGTCCCATACCTGTATGGCGGCGGCCGATGTGATTTTGCTGGCGTCTGGTACCGCAACACTGGAGGCGATGCTGCTGAAACGGCCAATGGTGGTCAGTTACAAGGTCAACAAGGTTACGGCATTCCTGTTACGTCGTATGCTGAAACAGCCTTTTATCTCTTTGCCCAATCTGTTGGCAGGGCGAGAGCTGGTACCTGAGGTCTTGCAGGAGCAAGCGACGCCGATGAAGCTGGCGCACGAATTGATCACTTGTCTTGAAGATCAGGATACCCGTCACCAGTTGCACGAAACCTTCCAGTTTATTCATCGGCAATTACGACGTAATGCGGATCATGAAGCCGCAAAAGCCGTCATTGAATTGCTCGAACCAGAACAGGCCGCTGGTGCAGACATGCGCCAGGACGCGCACTAACCGAATATTATCCCATGATTGATATTGAACTGTCCCTGATTGAACAGGGACTTGTCTACTGCGGTATTGATGAAGCCGGAGCCGGGCCGTTGTGTGGCGACGTGCTTGCGGCGGCAGTGGTATTACACCCGGACAGGCCCATCCCAGGGCTGGATGATTCAAAAAAGTTGACTGAAAAACGTCGGCAAATTGTCTACGAACAGATTCTTGAGTCGGCTGTGGATTACGCCATTGCCCGTGCGACCGTTGCAGAAATAGATGACATCAATATTCTCAACGCCCGCATGCTGGCGATGACCCGTGCGGTGGCCGGTTTGTCGGGTGATGTTGAATATGCACTGGTGGATGGCAATCGCTTGCCACCGCTCGACATTGCTGCAACCACAGTGATCAAGGGCGACAGTCTGGTGCAGGCCATCGCTGCCGCTTCTGTGCTCGCCAAGGTCACCCGTGATCGGGAAATGCTGGCACTGGACAAGGTGTATCCTGGTTACGGTTTTGCCCAACACAAGGGTTACGGGACAAAAGTGCATCTGCAAGCGCTGCAAACCTTGGGGCCTTGTGCCATTCACCGGCGCAGTTACGCGCCGGTCAGGGCTTTGTTGGAGTCGGACTCCACGCGTTAAGGTCAGCCAATCAGCGTTTTAGTGGCAACGAGTGAAACTGCTCAGCCTGACGATAGGTTTGCTGACGGAGGAAGTCACGCAGCGCCTCGTCGGTGGTGCAGGCAGCTATCTGTTCTGGAGTAATGGCTTCACCGATGCCCAGATGAATGGTGGACTTGCGTTTTTTGAGGAATTCGGCCGGAATTCTCAGTGTTCGCAGGGCTGGATGAATTTTGCCCAGAATATGAAAGCTGGCACTGTTGCGGCCGTGAAAATACACCGGAATAACGGGTACGTTGGCTTTACGGATCAGGCGCACACTGGCGATGGGCCAGGTTTTGTCGCTGATGCCGCGTTGGCCTTTGTACCAGGTGGATACTTCACCGGCAGGAAACAGCCCGAGGCCATTCCCCTGTTTCAGTTGGCCGAGTGATTTACGCATGCCGCCCATGCCTTTGGGGCCGCCTTTTTCAAACGGATTAACCGTAATAAAAAGATCGGCAATCGGAGCAAAATAACTCAGTAGATAGTTGGCAACGACGCGGAAATCCGGGCGAATACGGCAAATCAGCAGTAGCAGGATAACGCCGTCGAGGAAGCCGAACGGGTGGTTGGAAACGGTGATAAAAGGTCCCGTTGCCGGAATGGCCCGACGCAGTACAGCGTCGTCATAATCCAGCTCGATATTCAGATAGTGGAGCGATTCCTCAATCATATCGATGCCCTGCTTGGCATCCAGCTTGTCGTAAATACGAGTCAGAGTTGGGCCTTTTAATAGCCGCAGCAGCATGTCGAGTTTGCGAGGGGAGAGTTTGGTCGCTTCCAGTAGTCCCTTGCGATCAAATAACTCCATAGCGTGTTTCCCGTGGTCGGTAATGAATCGAACGCATAATACCAGTCAATTCCCTTGCGGCAAGCGCTTGTTGGAGTCGCTACAGTTTGGATAAACGAATGAAAAATCACACCAATGTCATCATTATCGGGGCGGGTGCCGCCGGGTTGATGTGCGCCGCACTGGCGGCCGCTGGCGGCTGTTCTGTGCGGCTGCTGGATCATGCCAACAAGGCGGGCAAAAAGATTCTGATGTCCGGTGGCGGACGCTGTAATTTTACCAACTATGACATCCAGCCTGAGCGCTATCTTGGTCATAACCCGCACTTCTGTAAATCTGCCCTGAGTCGTTATACCCAGTGGGACTTTATCGCGCTGGTCGACAAGCATGGTGTGGCCTGGCATGAGAAAAAGGATGGTCAGCTGTTTTGTGATAACAAATCGAGCGACATTCTCAACCTGCTGCTGAGCGAGTGTGACCAGGCTGGGGTCGATATCCAGCTCGACACGAGCATCCAGTCTGTCGCGGCGGAGCCTGCTGGCGGCTACCGTTTGCAGACCAGTAGTCAGCAATATCACTGTGATGCATTGGTGATAGCAACGGGTGGGCCATCCATTCCGACCCTGGGTGCCAGCGGTTTTGGTTATCAGATCGCTCGCCAGTTTGGTATGGCGGTTTATGAGCCGGTCGCCGCACTGGTGCCGTTTACTCTGACCAGCCAGCTCAAGCAGTTGAGTAGTGAATTGTCGGGTAACGCTTGCCGTGTTGATGTCAGCTGTAATGGCAAACATTTTCTGGAAGACATGCTGTTTACTCATCGGGGATTGAGTGGCCCGGCGATGCTGCAGATTTCCAGCTATTGGCAGCCCGGCGATAGCTTGACGATTAACCTGTTGCCAGAAGCTGATGCGGCGGTGGAATTGCGCTCAGCCCAGCACACCACCCCTAAGCAACTGGTCAAAACCTGGCTGGGTCAGCGTTTGACACAAAAAATAGCCGAATGCTGGCTGGCTGCGGTGGGATTCGCCGCCGATCAACCCTTGTCCGCGTTGAATGGGGCACAAATGGATGATCTGGCCCAACGTATTCACCACTGGCAGGTCAAGCCTGCTGGCACTGAAGGGTATCGTACTGCCGAGGTGGCGCTTGGCGGTGTCGATACCGATGAGTTGTCTTCCAAAACCCTGGAAAGCAAAAATCATCAAGGTTTGTACTTTATTGGTGAAGTGGTGGATGTCACCGGTCATCTGGGTGGATTCAACTTTCAATGGGCCTGGTCCAGTGCAGCCGCAGCAGCAGAGCACCTTGTCAAAGTCCGGAGCTGATACTCTGGATGTAATCGTTGATACCTTGGTAGTGTATTTTCTAGGTGAATAGCAAGAATACGTCCTATTGATTTCAATTATGGGTTCGATGTCCATAGTATTCATTGGCAAGCGGCGATGAGCATCCGGCAACAGATCAGGAGCCATCCGCTGCATACCCCAAAATGCATATGACAAAGGACGAACCCATGTCTGCTTACCAAAACGACATCAAAGCTGTTGCTGCCCTGAAAGAAGCCGCCGGTGCTGGCTGGTCAGGTATCTCTGAAGAGTCTGTTGCACGTATGCGTGCCCAGAACAAGTTCAAGACTGGTCTGGATATCGCCAAGTACACTGCCAAGATCATGCGTGAAGACATGGCTGCCTACGATGCCGACAGCTCTCAGTACACTCAGTCTCTGGGGTGCTGGCACGGTTTTATTGGTCAGCAGAAGATGATTGCGATCAAAAAGCATTTCGGTAGCACCAAGCGTCGTTACCTGTACCTGTCTGGCTGGATGGTTGCTGCACTGCGTTCACAATTTGGTCCTCTGCCTGACCAGTCCATGCACGAGAAGACAGCGGTTGCCAGCCTGATCGAAGAGCTGTACACCTTCCTGCGTCAAGCCGATGCCCGTGAACTGGATCAGCTGTTCCGTGCGCTGGATGCTGCGAACGCAGCCGGTGACTCAGCCAAGGCTGCTGACGTTCAGGCCCAGATCGACAACCATGAAACTCACGTGGTACCGATCATTGCTGACATCGACGCTGGTTTCGGTAACGAAGAAGCGACGTACCTGATGGCCAAGCAGATGATCGAAGCGGGTGCTTGCTGCCTGCAGATCGAAAACCAGGTTGCTGACGAGAAGCAGTGTGGTCACCAGGACGGCAAAGTGACGGTTCCTCATGCCGATTTCCACTCCAAGCTGCGTGCGTTGCGTTACGCTTTCCTGGAGCTGGGTGTTGACGACGGTGTCATCGTTGCTCGTACCGATTCCCAGGGCGCTGGCCTGACCAAGCAGATCGCCGTTGTGAATGAGCCAGGTGATTCTGGCGACATCTACAACAGCTTCCTGGATTGTGAAGAAATCACGATTGACGACATGCAGCAGGGTGACGTGGTGATCAAGCGTGGCGACAAGATCCTGCGTCCGAAGCGTTTGCCATCCGGTCTGTTCCAGTTCCGTCGTGGCACCGGTGAACAACGTTGTGTATTTGACTGTATCGAAGCCATCAAGGCCGGTGCTGACCTGCTATGGATCGAAACTGAAAAACCACATGTGGGTCAGATCAAGGAAATGATGGACGAGATCCGCAAGGAAGTGCCGAATGCCAAGCTGGTCTACAACAACAGCCCGTCATTCAACTGGACACTGAACTTCCGTCAGCAGGTATTTGATGCCTTTGCCGCTGAAGGCAAGGATATTTCTGCTTACGACCGTGCGGCTCTGATGAGCGTTGACTATGACGAAACCGAGCTGGCAATCGAAGCCGATCGTCGTATCCAGAGCTTCCAGGCGGATGCATCTCGTGAAGCGGGCATCTTCCATCACCTGATTACTCTGCCGACTTACCACACTGCGGCCTTGTCTACCGACAACCTGGCCAAAGAGTACTTCGGTGAAGCCGGTATGCTGGGTTATGTGGCGGGCGTACAGCGTAAGGAAATCCGTCAGGGTATCGCTTGCGTCAAGCACCAGAACATGTCCGGTTCTGACATGGGTGATGCACACAAGGAATACTTCTCAGGTGATAACGCCCTGAAAGCTTCTGGTAAAGACAACACCATGAACCAGTTCTCGTAACGGGTTCACACCCCACTTGGGTGTTGTAGCTGGGCGGCCTTCGGGCCGCCTTTTTTGTGCGCAGCTGCAATGCAACAAAATTCGCTATTGGGTAGCGAGTGCCAGTCGTATATGAATGGATTCTGGAATAACCATCGCTTGCCGCACAGGAAGCCGATGGCAGGATCATCCCTCTGCAAAAAGCTTGGTCTATATATATGGACAAAATTGGCCAACTATTTCTAATGACTGAAAGTAGTGAAACTCGTATGGGGATATATACGGAATGAAGTTATACTGAACGGTGTAACCAGGCGTATCTAAACTTCCCATCAACTTTCATGGATCCAGAAGGCCTCGATTGAGGTCGCGAATGTGATGCTGAGATCAATCAAGCTGCAGAGCTTAATCTACCGTAGTTTTCTGACCAGCTCTCTGGTACCCCTGTTTGCCATCGAATTACTGTTGTTATTATTGTACTTCGGCGTAAACGCCTATCTGTCAGACCATCATCAGAATGCGTTTGTTGAAGAGGTTGTCAGTAACCTTGAAGGCATCAGTATTCGTGAGGCCAACCTGGTTGATGGCCAGCTGGCGGAAGTCAGCCGGATGGCGGCACTGATGCAAAGGGCACATGAGGATTTTTTTGCCCATCCCGAGCGTTGTAAGGGCGTTGTACCGACAGGCCTGTTCCGTACTCATCCGAATGGTGCCTTGTATAAAGCATTTGATAATGGCGGTGCATCGCTTTATTTCTCTGCCAGCACCGCGGCAACCGAGGCGGTACTTCGAAAAGCCTGGTGTTCTGAGCAACTTGATCCCATGTTCAAAGCGTTGGTAAACCAGAATCCATTGGTATCTCAGGCATATCTGAATACCTGGGACGACATGAATCGATTATATCCGTTTATGGAGAATGCACCGGTTCAGTATGGCTCTGGTCTGCATATGGAAGATTATAACTTCTATTTTCTTGCGGATAAAAAACACAACCCAGAGCGGAAGCCGGTCTGGACCAGCGTCTACCTGGATCCGGCCGGGCAGGGCTGGCTGGTGTCGGTTATTGTGCCGGTATATCGCGGTGACTTTCTTGAAGGTGTCAGTGGTCTGGATATCACCATTGATACCTTTGTTCGTGCCATTCTTGATGCTGAATTACCCAGAGGCACCAGTCGCTTTCTGGTGGATCAGGATGGGGTAATTCTGGCGATGCCAGAGAGCGTGGAACAGCTACTGAAACTGAAAGAATTACGTCACCCTGTCGCTGTATCCGCTATTCGTAGTACGGTAGAGAAGCCAGAAGAATTTAATCTGCTCAAAAGTAGCAACGATGACATTCGTCGGAAAATGACTGATGTCCTGAATGATGTCAGTCCTAATGGTCAATACAGTCTGAGTATCAATGGTGCTGACTATCTGCTGAATAGCCAGCGAATTCCTACTACCGGCTGGCACATTATTACCCTGGTTGATCAAGCAACATTGCTGGCGCCGATGAGTGAATTACACTCCATCAGTAATCAGGTGGGTTTTGTGGCAATCAGCATCATGGTGGTTTTTTATGTGCTGTTTTTCCTTTATCTGGAAAACAAGTCACGTCATTTGGCCAAACGGGTTGCGGATCCGATTGAGCGCTTGTCCAATCTGACCAGCTCGTTGGGTGACCAGCTGGTGATGGAAAAGCTGACGTCGGTGGGCATTGCCGAGATCGATCGCTTGTATGGTAATTTTAATCGTATGAGCAGCCAGCTGGAACAGAAAACCCAAGCGCTGGTAGATTCGGAAACCCGAGAGAAAGTCCGACGCAAAGAGACCGAAATATTGGAGCGATTGGCGATTACCGATCGCCTGACGGGTTTGTATAATCGCCGTAAGCTGGATGAAGTACTCACCTGTGAAGTGGAACGTAGCAATCGTTCTGGACACCAGTTCAGTATTGTTATGCTGGATATCGATCACTTTAAAAACGTTAATGACACCCATGGCCACCCGGTCGGTGATCAGGTCATCGTGGAGCTGGCTACATTGCTGCGGGAGTTTATTCGCAAGATCGATATTGTCGGACGCTGGGGCGGGGAAGAGTTTGTTATCGTCTGTCCGATGACGGATATGGTGGGGGCCAGCCAGCTTGCCGAAAAGCTGCGAGTGGAAATTTCCAGTCATCACTTCCCTGTGATTGAGCACCTGACTGCCAGTTTTGGTATTGCCAGCTCGATGGCGGAAAAACATTACGAGCCTATTATTAATCGGGCTGATCAGGGCCTCTACGATGCCAAACGTTCAGGGCGTAATCGGGTGGGGGTCCGATTGACCGCCCCTCGCAACGATGATGGTGCCTTGCTTTAATCCCCACGACCAACAAGCTGACGTTATTGCTTGCTCAGCACTTGCTTGATACGTAACTGGGTTTCTTCTGTTTGTAGCAGCTCAGCAAACAGTTGCATTTCTATAGCAACAGCACGGTCTACCCGCTCGACATGCCCTTCTTCCTTTGCCAATCGCTTGATCGCCCGGATAGAACCTTGAGAGTTCTTGCTAATTTGTCGGGCTATCGCCATGGCGTTATCCAAGGCTTCACCGTCTTCAGTGACCTGGTTTAACAGTCCCCATTGCTGTGCTTCGCTGGCGCTGAAAAAACGTCCGCTCAGCAATAATTCAGACGCCACTTTCGGGCCAACGGCTTCTGCCAGCAGAACCGAGCAGGCACCTTCAGAAGTAACACCAATTTTGGCGAATGGTAACGAATAACGGGTGCTGTTACCGGCATAAGCAAGATCGGCGTGTAACAGAATATTGGCACCAATACCAATAGCAACACCTTCTTGTGCGACAATCAGTGGTTTTGTCAAGGCTGCCAGAGTATGGAAAATACCCGCGACCCCTTCTTTGACGGCTAACAGATTACCGCCAGGCAGCAGATCACTGAGATCGTTCCCGGCAGAGAAAGCCGTGGCAGACCCGCTTAATACAATCACATTAACCTGTTCATCCTGCTCTGCGGCAGTCAGTGCTGCAATCAGATCCAGATAGGTCTGTACCCGGATAGCATTCAATACTCCCGGTCGATTGAGTTGTAACAAGGCAATGCCCTTGTCCTGGCTGTACAGAAGATCCTCAAACATGCGATGTGATTCCTATATCTGTGAATTAAAATATATTCACTATGTATTTTTATTCACATGATTGTGCCTGATTCCGGTACCGCCATCAAGAATGCCAGGGTTAGCAAATCTCCATGCTGAATAGACTTGCATCCAGACCCACTAGTCCGTTAACGCCAGTGCCCAAATCGTTTTCAACATACATCCAGGCGCTATCACACAGATCTGTAGATTAAACAACCAACAATCTCCCTGGATTCGGCACTGAAAAATATTGCCTGATGGCAGGAGGACGTCGGGACGTAAATCACCAAGGGGTAAATACCAGGCGATGAGAGCGGGATCGGACGTATCCGTGTCGGCATTATTACTCGCGTGGTGTGTCTGAAACAGCTTATGGCTCTTGGCGATGGGTATACTTGAACCATGGGGAGTGATCTGGAAGCTGCCCTGCAGGGATCGCAGTGGCAGTTGCGGAGGATGTTGCCAAAGGTGATTTTGTTGAACAGGTTGTGTGTCTTCGGGTGTGGTCATAGTAAGCATCCGTGTCTGGGAACCACGACAGTTAAACGGAAATAATGCTGTGCCCGAATGGCCTACATCAAGTTATTGCATGATTTTACCAAAGATTAACAGTTGGGTATGACGTGTGATGCCAAGGGTCTTACTCCCACACGAGGGAGGGGTCTCCACCGTTGGTTTGTATGACGAGAGAGTCGTGGGCATACCATAGTGAGACTTGCCTGAGACCATTGTTGAGCTCAAGGCCTTTGCCCGTTCAAACCAGAGCTGACAGCGGTTATTTGCTCACACATCACTGGCATGTCAGCCCTGATGGGACGCAATTAAGGCACATAATAAAAACAAGAGGACAGCCCGATGAATCATGAATCTATCGAACAGCTGATGGGGATTTCATCTCCATGGCTCATTCACGATATTCGTATCAACAAGTCCCATCAGCGTGTTGAAGTGTGTATTGGCCAGGCACGTTCTGGCTGGTTTGGCTCCCGGCGTGCGATCCAGAATTTTGGCCACTATAAGGTATGGCGTCACACCAGTCTGGGTGTGCTGAAATGCACGGTTCGCATTGACTACCCGGAAAATGGCGTATTACCCAATGTCCCTTGGTGTGGTGATGCCTGCGCGCCCTTCACCAACGCTATGGGCCAACAGGTGATTGCCATGCTCACCGAAGGTATGTCGTTGGGTACCATTGCTCGCTTGCTGGAGCTGGACGCAGATATGCTGTGGCAGTTTAAACACGGCCTTGATACCGGCAAGATGGGTTCGAATCTCGACAGAACTGCTAGCCCAAAAGTACCCGAACCTAAGGTTGTTGTGGCCAGCAATGACCTGGAAGAATCTTTGCCTGCGGCAGAAACTGCCATCTGGAGAGAGCTATTAAGCGGAGAACGAGAACTGGAAATGCGTAACCTTGGATTACGCTTATTGTTGATGCGTCTGCGGCAGCAATACGCCATGGCCCATGATGAAGAGGTGCGGATGCTGAAAGTTCAGCAATTACGCCGTTATTTCGAAAAGAACCAGGGCACGGCAGGCCGTGAAATTGAACAGATCATGGAGGCGGTGCAATGAGTTTGGAAACAGTTGAACGTCCACTGACGAAGATTCTTGCAGGAAAAGTCCCCGGCCATCTGATGAGCGTGGAAGAAGCTGCACGGATTATTCAGACAGGTCGTGGTGTCAGCATTGCCGGGGATGAATCGGCATTACGCAAATTACCCACCGGCTTGTGGATCGGCGGCACCATTCCGTATTTTATGGGTGACGATGGCGGCTTATGCAGTCGCGACAAGGTATTTGTCAACGAACTGCCTGCTGCCAGTGGCGCGCCTGGCCTCTGTACCTACGACGTAACCAGCATTGAAGAAGTGTGTAACGACGCGCCGGATAACGGTTTTAGCGTACTGATCGTACCCGCCTTCTCTCGGGTGCATGAGCGCTTTGCCCAGGATGCTCCGGAATTCGACGGCATGTACCTGCAACCACTGGTAGGCTGGGTTGCAGGCGTACATCTGGATGACCTGGCCACGGTCAAACCGAAGGTGATATTTGGCCCAACGGGTGAATTTCACGATAACCTGGCCGTTGCCATGCACGTCGCTATTGATGACGACAAGTCCGCTGGTATCGAAATTATTAACCTCTTCAGACCCGGTGCCGGGCCAGTGATTCGATTCCCGGAATCCGGCTTTTCCGCTAAAGATGTAGAAATTGACGGTATACGAACCAACCTGGTCGAATATTTACGCTCAAGTCGTTCGGATACCCGCTTGCCATTGGTGGCTGACTATTGCGGTGCTTACATCAACGTCAGTTTCCAGAGCGTGGACGAAATAACCGGCGAAGTGAAGTTTTACGCTCCAGTGTATTCCGGACTAGAATACCGACTGGCAAGCTCCATACCGCCATATGCCGAAGCTTTTAGCCAACAAGTACCGCACGACAATGGCGAAATCGCGTTCTGTTGTAACTGCATCTTGAATTATATGTATGGCGAACTGGAAGGCAAAAAAACCGACCGCATGCACGGCCCAATCACATTCGGTGAAATTGCCTACCAGCTGGTTAACCAGACCATGGTGTATTTGCGAGTGAGCTGACGCTTTTATTTTTTTGCGTGGTAACGGCAAACGAGTAAGCCTCGGATACACAATCAGCGGATCAGGGCTTTAACCTGGGGCTCCATGCAGACGCGTAGGAGCCAGTACCAGTAAGTTCTTAATCTTCCCTCAATACCACCAACAGGCTGCCCGGTGCGACAGCTTGCCCGGCTTGCTTGACCACTTCTACTACTGTACCCGCTTGATGGCTGGAGACTTCTATTTCCATTTTCATCGATTCCAGAATCAACAGCGGCTGGTTGGCTGCCACCTGGTCGCCGGGTTTTACCAGACATTGCCAGACGTTGCCGGCGATGTGGCTTTCAACGCTGAATTCACTGTCTGCTAACGGGCGTTCTTCTTCCTGTTCGGTGGCAGCTGGTTCACTGTCGTAATTGAAGCGGCCGGTACGTTTCCAGTCTTCCAGTTCGTGTTGGAAGGCTTTCTGGCGTTCGGTCTGGAATGCGCTGATGCCGGACGATTGTTGCGCCAGAAAAGCTTCATACTGGCTGAGGTTGAATGTGGTTTCTTCAATCCTGATCGGGTATTGGCCGTGGGGAAACTGCTGGCGAATGTCGGTGAGTTCGTCGTGGCTGACTTCGTAGAAGCGTACCTGATCAAAGAAGCGCAGCAACCAGGGCTGAGTGAATTCCCTGGTTTGTTTGTAGCGGTTCCACATTTGCAGGGTACGGCCGACAAACTGGTAGCCACCTGGGCCTTCCATGCCATAAATACACATGTAAGCACCGCCAATACCGACGGAGTTTTCCGCCGTCCAGGTACGGGCCGGGTTGTATTTGGTGGTAACCAATCGATGGCATGGGTCAACCGGTGTTGCTACCGGGGCACCGAGATAAACGTCCCCCAGGCCCATCACCAGATAACTGGCGTTGAAGACGATGTCTTTCACCTCCTGAATCGAATCCAGGCCGTTAATTCGCCGAATAAATTCGATGTTGTCCGGGCACCAGGGGGCATCGGCGCGCACAGATTGCATGTACTTCTCGGCTGCCAGTCGGCATACCTCATCGTCCCAACTCAAGGGCAGATGCACAATACGCGATGGCACTTCGGCGCCTTCGAGGTCACCAAGCTGGCCTTCGGCGGCTTGTAGCAAATCCAGCAGCTGGTCTTGCGGCAATACGGTGGAGTCGTAGTGTAGTTGCAGCGAACGGATGCCGGGTGTGAGTTCTTGCAAGCCTTTGATCGGCTGGCTTTGCAGGTATTGCATCAGCGCGTGAACCCGAAAACGCAGGCGAATATCCAGTTGTAACGGGCCGTATTCAACCAGTAAGTAGCGGTCGCCGGACGGCCGATAGATAACACCCGTCGGGTGGTTGTCGGTGCTGATTTTCGCGACGACAGGGGAGGCCGGACGGTAGTCTTCCACCGTCACCGCATTGGCGGCTGTCAAGGTGATCAGATTGGCGGCTTGCTGGTTAAACAGTTCAACGGCGGTGGTTTGCGACACCGGAATAAATGTGATTTTGTCACCGGCTTTTAGCTGGCCCAGTTTCCACAGGTCGGCGGTGATGACTGTCGCCGGACAGACAAAGCCCCCCAGGCTGGGGCCGTCGGGGCCAAGAATGACGGGCATATCGCCAGTGAAGTCGATGGTGCCGATAGCGTAGGCGTTATCGTGAATATTGGACGGGTGTAAGCCGGCTTCGCCGCCGTCAGTGCGTGCCCATTCCGGCTTTGGGCCAATCAGCCGTACACCTGTCTCTTATACACATCTCCGAGCCCACGAGACAGGCAGAAATCTC
>OJIO01000245.1_pt1 | contig 41094 bp, 44 predicted proteins | sample 1595621 | NCBI WGS metagenome assembly OJIO01 (sample SAMN05416776, study PRJEB24817) | seawater metagenome | isolation source: Sea water | place: Canada:Atlantic | collected 2013-07 | reverse complement strand
CACTATCCTCTTCGTCGGCAGCGTCAGATGTGTATAAGAGACAGGCTTTATTGAAACACTAAACACCGAACTGGCTGAACCAGCCTGAGGAGATAACCGTGAGCCTGACCCCGAATCCCTTTGGCACCGACATTACCACTGACGACATCCTCGATACCCTCGGCTTTTTTGACGACTGGGAGGAACGCTACAAATACATCATCGAGCTCGGCAAGCAGCTGCCATCGATGCCAGACGACAAAAAAACCGAACAACACCTGATTCGTGGTTGCCAAAGTCAGGTGTGGATCGACTCCGACATCATCGACGGCAAGCTGGTATTAGAAGCCGATTCCGACGCTCATATCGTCAAAGGCCTGCTTGGCGTGGTGCTCAGTGCCTACAATGACAAAACGCCCGCTGACGCTCTCGCATTTGATATTGATGGCTATTTTGCTGATATTGACCTGATCAAACACCTCAGTCCTACCCGTGGTAACGGTATCCGCGCCATGGTGCAGCGGATTAAAGAAATCGCTGCTGGCGCTTGAAGCAGACACTCTATCTGTAGACACTCTATCGACGCCCCCTGCCAAAGGGGTGTGCGTCTCCTCTCTGTAGCAGAACGGGTGGCGACGGTTGCGGTTGCATGGCAAGCCTGATCATCCGCAGCAACACCAACGACTAATTTATAAAAAATGAGCAGTAAGCCTTCTTCTCATTGATATACTAATTTTAATTATATTAGTAGTTGATATCATGAAGCGCCCACAAACTCCTCCCTATCACGATCAGCCACTGACCGCTCTGACGGCGATGAACCACGCCCAACTGCTGCATTTGTTTCAGGCAGACATCGGCCCCTGCGATGCGAAAGGGCGCTACCTGCGATGCGAAAGGGCGCTACCTTCACTGGGATAAACTGCGCCACCTGCCATCCCCAAGCGGTTTCAATGCGGAATTACACTGGATTGCTACCAAGCTGGTCCGAGAAAAAATAGCCCGGAGTATTCCTCTGCTCAATAAAGACAATCAGCCATTCCGGTTTTGTATTCCCGATACCCTGATGCGGGATTTATGGTGGATCAGCGAAAATGCCAGCGGCGCCATGGCTGCCGATGCCATCATGCAAGACAAAAGCACCCGGGAACATTATCTGATCAACAGCCTGATTGAAGAAGCCATCAGCTCCAGCCAACTGGAAGGAGCCTCGACAACCCGTAGAGTAGCCAAGGAGATGCTCACCAGCGCCAGAACACCACTGAACCAATCCGAGCGCATGATTGTAAACAACTACAAGGCAATGCAGTTTATTCGGGAATATCGGCACGAGCCATTAACCCCTTCGATCATTTTCGAATTACACCGACTGCTGACAGCAGGAACACTGGAGTCTGTCGATGAACATCTGGCCCGGCAGTTCAGACGTGTGGAAGATGATATTTGTGTCTTTTCTCAGGATGACCAACTGCTCACGTACCGCCCAAAGCCGCTGAGTTACCCCAACGGCTGCAGGCACTGTGTGATTTTGCCAATCAGACTGGCGATGATTCTGGAGAGATATTTATTCCTCCGGTGATCAAGGCCATCATTGTGCATTTTATGATCAGCTACGATCATCCTTTTGTTGACGGTAATGGCCGTACCGCACGAGCACTGTTCTACTGGATGATGGCGAAAGAGAATTACTGGCTACTGCAATACACCTCGATTTCAAGGGTGATCAAGAAAGCACCGGCGCAATATCAAAAGGCCTATCTCTATACCGAAACCGATGCCAACGATCTGACGTACTTTATTGACTACCAGTTGGATGTCATCAAAGAGTCAATTCATGACCTGCATAAGTGGCTCAAAGACAAGATGCAGGAGCTGAGAGAAACCGAAGATGTGCTCAGTGGCTCTGCTCTGCAGGAACAGTTGAATCATCGTCAATTATCTATCCTGAAACATGCCTTGAAGAATCCCGGTTATGAATACAGCATCAAGGGCCATCAGCATTCCCACGGAGTGGTGTACCAGACGGCACGTACCGATTTATTGAATTTGGCAGAAACATTCCAGTTACTGAAGCGCTACAAGATCGGCAAAAAAGATACCTTTATTGTTCCTCACAACCTGAAGGACATCATCAGAGAAAAAGCCCGTCAATAGCGAAACAACGGCATAACCATGCGCCACAGAAAACAGAAAAGGGCGCCGAAGCGCCCTCTGACAACCGTTGTGTAACAACCGCCGTGTACTGCTGTGAGTATCAGTTAAGCTGATAGTCGTAAGTCATATCGTAGTCGGAGATAACTTCTACGGGTGAACCTCCAGCATCAACTGTCATGGTCTGAGTAAATTTCAGCGTAAAGGTCTTGCGCGTATCGGTATCGGTTACCACAGTGACAACCAGGTCGGTGATATCAGAACCAGCAGTCTCGAAGCCAGCGGCGGCCCGTTCTTCAAGTTCAGACAAGGAATCCGGTGCCTCCAGCCCTTCAATGGTGACCGCAGGAATAGCCGTCGTCGTTACTCCGGATTTAAACGTGCCGCTGAAGGTCAGCGTCCACTCGCCATCCAGGTTGCTGTTGTCACCGCCGCCAATGGTGATGCCATCGGTATCGATATCGACGTCGTAGTCATACACCAGACCGTTCACTTCAACGATGAAAGAACCTGCGCTGAAGTCGATATCGATACTGATAAGATCCAGTACCGCATCCAAACCACTGCCGTTGGCGCTGAACTCGGTCGTAAAAAAGTCGTAACTGTCAGCATCCAGACCATGATCGGCAAACTGTTCACTGAAATTGGCATTAATCTGCGCCTGAACGTCAGCAAGATCATCGCTGGAGAAGCTGGTAGCGGCGGAGGCCCAGTTTTGTTGCAGCGTCGCCAGGCTGGTTTCGCCATTGGCCAGGAACATCGCCAGCGTGGTCATCGGTGTAATATTAGCGATGCTGTTGGCGGTTGCCGCAAAAGAATACTGTACGTCCGAACCATCGTCAGGAGCAGCACGCAGCAAGAAAGGCGCTGACATGCCGGTTACTGTAATGGTGTAGCTGCCGTCAGCCTCGATCGCGACATTGACTTCTGTACCACTGGCGTCTGTTACATAGACAAAACCGTCAATCGCGGCACCGGTGGCCGCTGTACCTTCCAGCGTCGCATCTGCTGAGTTGCTGCTATCGTTATTATCACTGCTGCTGTCATTGCTATCGCTACTACCACAACCCGTAATGGCCAGCGTGCTACTGATCAGAGCGGCAGACATCCAGCCCGTTAATGAATGAGTCCAGTTCATGATTTGATTCCTTTGTGCTTATCACATGGTTAACTATTTGGGTCTGATCACCGGTAGATTGGTGTTCCGGTTTCCAGAACGGTCAAAGAGTAACCAGCTTTGGTTTGGCAATACAATTCCTTACAAAACCAGTGCGAGCCTCTGTGCAGAGCGTCACAAATTCCCCTGATCGAACGTAGGACAAGCTGGCAATAGATAGGCGGGCTACCGCGCCACAGAGTATTTCCGGGTCTCAGCCGCTGGCTTGCAAGGCATTGATAAATGCTGCAGTGGCTGATAGCGGGTAAACGATCGATGGCAAAACACGATAGAAAGGCGATAGAAAGGAGGGACAAAAATACCAGAACCGAGGTATCACCACGAGAGGCAAGAAACAGCAACAGACAGGAGGCGAAGGAATTCGCCGCCGAGACAAACCGATGGCGGTAACGGTTCCAGAATAAACCTCATTACCGCCAACAGAAGGCCACCGCACGGGTGCGGCCAAACATCAGCTCAAGACTGATTCAGGCAGCCAGATCAGGCAATCTTTGGATCCAGCTCACCGGTCAGGTAACGCTCGTACATCACGTCCAGAGAGTCGACCTTGATCTTGCTGGCATTACCTGCGGTACCGAAGGCTTCGTAACGGGCAATACAGATGTCGGACATTGCCGTCACGGTTTCTTTCAGGTATTTACGCGGGTCAAATTCACCTGGGTTCGCTGCCAGAAAACGACGGATGGCACCGGTAGACGCCAGACGCAAGTCGGTATCGATATTCACCTTGCGGACGCCGTACTTGATGCCTTCAACGATCTGTTCAACCGGCACGCCGTAGGTTTCCGGAATTTCGCCACCAAATTCGTTGATGATCGCCAGCCACTCTTGAGGCACAGACGACGAACCATGCATGACCAGGTGAGTACCTGGAATACGCTGGTGAATAGCCTTGATGCGGTCAATCGCCAGAATGTCATCGGTTGGCGGACGGGTAAACTTGTACGCGCCGTGGGACGTACCACAGGCAATCGCCAGAGCATCGACACCGGTTTGTTTGACGAAATCGGCCGCTTCTTCCGGGTCGGTCAACATCTGGTCGTGGCTCAGAATACCTTCTGCGCCAATACCGTCTTCTTCACCAGCCTGACCGGTTTCCAACGATCCCAGACAACCCAGTTCACCTTCTACTGACACACCACAAGCGTGCGCCATTGCGACGGTACGACGGGTGACCTCGACGTTGTATTCGTAGCTGGTTGGCGTTTTGCCATCGGTTCCCAGTGAACCGTCCATCATCACTGAGCTGAAGCCCAGCTGAATGGAGCGCTGACAAACATCTGGCGAGGTGCCGTGATCCTGGTGCATACACACAGGAATGTGCGGAAATTCTTCTACCGCTGCCAGAATCAGGTGGCGCAGAAAAGGGGCACCGGCGTATTTACGTGCACCGGCAGAGGCCTGCACGATCACAGGAGAGTCGGTTTTGTCGGCGGCCATCATGATGGCGCGCATCTGTTCCAGGTTATTGACGTTGAATGCCGGTACGCCGTAGCCAAATTCGGCGGCGTGATCCAGCATCTGACGCATGCTGATAAGTGCCATAAATTAGTATCCTTCTGACTGATTATTCTGACCGACTCGCAGACCGAGCCAGCCGGTTATAGTTTTGGCGCTTATTTGGCGCGCTCTTCCAGTACGGCGACGGCAGGCAGGACTTTTCCTTCAACAAATTCAAGGAACGCACCACCACCGGTGGAGATATAAGATACCTTATCTGCAATGCCGTATTTATCAACCGCTGCCAGAGTGTCACCGCCACCGGCAATCGAAAAAGCATCCGATGCAGCGATGGCAAGCGCCAGGGTTTTGGTGCCTTCACCGAACTGGTCAAACTCGAATACACCTACCGGGCCATTCCATATGATAGTGCCGGCCTGTTGCAGTTGTGCCGCAAGAGCTGCCGCAGAATCCGGGCCAATATCGAAGATCATATCGTCTTCGGTCACATCATCCGCCGACTTCAGAGTGGCTTCGGCGGTTTCAGAAAATTCCTTGCCACACACCACATCGGTGGGCACTGGAATTGAGACTTTTTCCATCAGCTTTTTCGCCGCTGGAATCAGATCGTCTTCGCACAAGGATTTCCCCACTGGCTTACCGGCAGCGGCCAGAAAGGTATTGGCGATGCCGCCACCAACAATGATCTGGTCACAAATGTCGGACAGGCTTTCCAGGACTTGCAGCTTGGTCGATACCTTGGAGCCACCCACAATGGCCACCAGCGGACGGGCCGGTGTTGCCAGCGCCTTGCCCAAGGCGTCCAGTTCTGCCGCCAACAGCGGGCCAGCACAGGCAACCGGAGCAAATTTCGCCACCCCGTGCGTCGATGCCTGGGCGCGGTGAGCGGTACCAAAGGCATCCATTACAAAGACATCACACAGCGCCGCGTAGGCTTTGGAGAGCGCTTCTGCGTCTTTCTTTTCGCCGGTGTTAAAACGGACGTTTTCCAGCAATACCAGCTCACCTTCAGCAACGTCGACGCCGTTTTCGAAGTCCTTGACCACCACAACGTCACGACCCAGCAAAGCCGACAGATGAGCTGCCACTGGCTGCAGCGAAAATTCGTCGTCGTATTCACCTTCGGTCGGACGACCGAGATGGGACATCACAATGACACGAGCGCCCGCTTCCAGTGCGTGCTGAATGGTTGGCAGAGCAGCACGGATGCGTGCATCGGACGTCACCTTGCCCGCTTTCACCGGTACATTCAGATCTTCACGAATCAGAACGCGCTTTCCCTTCAAATCCAGATCGGTCATTTTGATCACAGACATTGTGGCTTTCCTCATTTGTGTTGCAGGCGTCGCAAGCGCCCTGACTGTTTTTGTTAGTAACTACAATTAATCATGACTACGAATTATTGCCTGTGGATGATGCCGTCATCGCTGACTCACCCGGCGCTTGTCTCATACACAACGCAGTATCCAGCATCCGGTTGGCAAACCCCCATTCGTTATCAAACCACAGCAACAGTTTCAGCATCGAACCGGCGCTGACCCGTGTCTGGGTCGCATCCACAATGCCGGAACGCGGATCGTGGTTAAAGTCGATGGAGGCGTGAGGCTCGTAACTGATGCCCAACAGGCCACGAAACACGCCATTGGCGGCGGATTGTATCAGTTCGTTAACGGCCTGTGCGCTGGTATCACATTTGAGCTGCAAGCTCACGTCCAGAGCGGACACATTGATGGTCGGAACGCGTAAATGCAGGCTTTCGAGTTTGCCTTCCAGTGTCGGCATCAAGCGGGCAATCCCTTTCGGCAGCCCGGTATCAACCGGAATAATACTTTGTACCGCAGAGCGGGTTCGTCGCAGATCCGATGAATAGGCGTCGATCACCGGTTGATCATTCATGGCTGAGTGGATAGTGGTAGTAACGCCCCGCTCTATACCAAATTCACGTTCCAGTAAGGTCAGTACCGGCACCAGACAATTGGTAGAACAGGAGCTGTTGGAAATAATGCGCTGATGCGGCCGGATGCTCGTGTGATTGATGCCGTAAACAATGGTGTTGTCGACCGCACTGTCAGCAGGGTTGGAAATCAGTACCTTGCCAGCACCGCTGAGTAAATGCGCTTCGGCGTCGGCACGGCTACGAATCTGGCCACTGCACTCCAGCACAATATCGACCTGGCATTCGGACCAGTCCAACTTGTCGGGACTGGGCTGGCGGTATAACCGCACCCGATCTCCGTTGATGCGCAGATAATGGTCACTTTCCACCACCACATCTCCAGGGAAGCGACCATGGGTGCTGTCGTAACGCAACATGTAACTGACGGAATCGATATCGGCCAATTCATTAATCGCCACGATTTGCAGTTGCGGGTAATAACGGTTTTCGTAGAGTGCCCGGAGAACCGAGCGGCCGATGCGGCCGAAACCGTTAATGGCGATGCGGGTAGTCATAAAGTCTGGCAATCCGGCAAGTCATCCAACGTCTGGGGGCGCTATTCTCCGGCAATTGCCATGCAGTAGCAAATAGATCGCATGAGTCCAAAGCGCAGGCCAGATAAATCACTCAGTCAACAGGGTGTGAACAGCGCCATACAGGCCAAACTGTCAGCAAGAGATCGGCGGATACTCTCCCTATTGATCGCCGTCCAGCGGACAAACTCTCTCTTGCCAGCCAGCAAACAACGGTCTCTGTCGCATCACCAGTCGCACCACCATTCACCCCCTCTCGGAAGCCTGCCCTGCCGCGCCACAGTGGCATCCCAAAGAACTAGTACCAAGGTAGTGTCTTTTTAAACACGGATGGCAAATGACCCGATGGCAGAGCATCCAGCACACTGGCAGTGTCCATATTGCTTCAGGGTGTTCTGTCTCTCTGAACAATAAACTCTGTTTGCGATAACAATAAATACCCGGAGAACCAACATGATCTACGCAAATCCCGGCCAACCTGGCTCAGTAGTCACCTTTAAGGAACGTTACGGCAACTTCATTGGCGGCCAGTGGGTCGAGCCAGTTAACGGTCGTTACATGGACAACATCAGCCCGGTTAATGGCCAGGTGTTCTGTCAGGTTCCCCGTTCCGATGAAGCCGATATCAATCTGGCGCTGGATGCCGCTCATGCCGCCCAAACATCTTGGGGCAAGGCGTCGATGACCGAGCGTTCCAATATCCTGCTGAAAATTGCTGATCGTATTGAAGCCAATCTGGAAACTTTGGCAGTTGCTGAAACCTGGGACAACGGTAAAGCCGTTCGTGAAACCCTGGCTGCCGACGTACCACTGGCGGCGGATCATTTCCGTTACTTCGCCGGTTGTGCCCGTGCTCAAGAAGGCACCATTGGTGATATCGACGAAAACACCGTGGCTTACCACTTCCACGAGCCTCTGGGTGTGGTTGGCCAGATCATTCCATGGAACTTCCCTCTGCTGATGGCCGCCTGGAAGATCGCTCCTGCGCTGGTGGCTGGTAACTGTATTGTTATGAAGCCAGCGGAACAGACTCCGGTTTCTATTCTGGTACTGATGGAATGTATTGCCGACCTGCTGCCACCAGGCACACTGAATATCGTTAACGGCGTTGGCGCAGAAGCCGGTCAGGCGCTGGCCACATCTACCCGTATCGCCAAGATCGCTTTCACCGGTTCTACTCCGGTTGGCGCACACATCATGAAGTGTGCCGCTGAAAACATCATTCCTTCTACTGTTGAGCTGGGTGGCAAGTCACCTAACGTTTATTTTGCCGACGTCATGGATCACGAAGACAGCTTCGTCAGCAAGTGTGTGGAAGGTGCAGTACTGGCGTTCTTCAACCAGGGTGAAGTCTGTACTTGCCCTAGCCGTTTGCTGATTCAGGAAAGCATCTACGAGAAGTTTATCGGCAAAGTGATCGAGCGTATTGGCCAGATCAAGCGTGGCAACCCGCTGGATACTGACACCATGGTGGGCGCACAGGCTTCCCAGCAGCAGTACGAAAAGATCCTGGGTTACCTGCAAATCGGTCGTGACGAAGGTGCCGAAGTGCTGGTCGGTGGTTCCGCTGAATCTCTGAACGATGACTTGGGCACTGGTTACTACATTCAGCCGACGCTGATGAAAGGCCACAACAAGATGCGTATCTTCCAGGAAGAAATCTTCGGACCAGTGGTTGCAGTAACCACATTTAAAGATGAAGCCGAAGCACTGGAAATTGCCAACGACACCGAGTTTGGTCTGGGTGCCGGCGTTTGGTCTCGTGACATGAACGTAGCGTACCGCATGGGTCGTGGCATTCAGGCTGGTCGAGTCTGGACCAACTGCTACCACGCTTACCCTGCACACGCAGCCTTCGGTGGTTACAAAAAATCCGGTGTTGGCCGCGAAACCCATAAGATGATGCTGGATCACTATCAGCAGACCAAAAACCTGCTGGTCAGCTACAGCACTGATCCACTGGGTTTCTTCTGAGTCCGGTAAACACCATTGCCAGATAAACACTGGCGGGCTGCCTGACCCGCCGGTGTTGTTTCATACTCAGGGTTATACCGAATTGTTTAGACCTCAACCTCTCCCTCGGAGAGGCCTGTTGGCGTGTTGTACGCCTTTCCGCTGCCCTTGATGGCAGCGGTTTTTTCCTGCTGCTGCCTGCCAGCTCCCCGCTATGACATCGACGACAACGGCAAACGCCGCACCGACAGCCAATACCTTTCGAGCAAACCGAATCTGCCAGCTTAATATTTGCGCTTTTTTCGAATTCTCCCTGCGCTAGACTGACTGCTTACCCAATCAGGACTGAATCGGAGAACAACATGGGTCTACTGATCAACGGCCAGTGGCAAGACCAGTGGTACGACACCGAGAAAACCGGTGGTGCCTTCCAACGCGAAGACGCCCAGTTACGCAACTGGGTAACCGCTACCGGTGCAGCAGGCCCCAATGGCGTTGGCGGTTTCAAGGCAGAATCCGGCCGCTATCATTTGTACGTTTCGCTGGCCTGCCCCTGGGCTCACCGCACCCTGATCTTCCGTCAACTGAAGCAACTGCAAGCTCATATTGACGTGTCCATCGTGTCACCCGACATGCTGTCTAACGGCTGGGAGTTTGATACCAACCACCCGGACAAGAAATTTCGCAGCAACGGCGACATCCTGTTTGGCTCAACCGGCATGCACCAGATTTATACCCGCCACAAAGCGAACTACTCCGGTCGGGTAACGGTGCCGGTACTGTGGGACAAGCAACAGAATTGCATCGTCAGCAATGAGTCATCAGAAATTATTCGTATGATGAATTCGGCTTTTAACGACCTGACCGGCAATACCGATGACTATTATCCCGCTGACCTGCGTCGCCAGATCGATGGCATTAACGAGCTGGTTTATCACAAGATCAACAATGGCGTGTACAAATCCGGCTTCGCCACCGCCGCCGACAAGTACGAAGCGGCGGTTAGCGACCTCTTTGATGCCCTCGATAGCGTAGAAGCCATCATTGCCCGACAAGATTTTCTGGTCGCCGATGCCTCTGGACGCGGGGTATTAACCGAAGCCGACTGGCGTCTGTTTACCACGCTGGTGCGTTTTGATGCGGTGTACGTGGGCCACTTCAAATGCAATATCCGCCGTATTGCCGATTACCCGGCACTGTCGGACTATTTGCAGCGGCTGTATCAGCACCCCGGTATTGCCGCGACCGTCAACATCGATCATATCAAGCGCCACTACTACTACAGCCACGACACCATCAATCCAACCCGGATTGTACCGGTCGGCCCGCGACTGGCATTTTTGCAAGACTGACAGCACACCGCTCAATACCGCGCAATGACGGCTAATACCTTCCGGGAGGCCGTGCCGCCGTACTCGCAACAGTGGTGATCGAGTCCTTCATTATCGACGTGCGGGGCATCGATACCCCGGACGCCGCCATTCGATAACCGCTAACATTCAACACATTCAGTTTCGGTTCAGCCTTTGGCTCTAAGCTCCTGCGATCAATAAAGGAGATAGCGCCATGACCGGGCAAACCCAACCCGTTGCTGTGCCTGTACGTCCAGTCAGATCCTGGGCCAGGCAGCATTATTTATGCCTGCTGATATTCACGGCTGCCAGCCAAACTCAGGCTGGCCCTTCATTTTCCGCCGCTCTGGAAGCCAGTTGGCAATCCACACCGGAGCAGCAGGCGCTGGAAACCGCCCAATCCCTGCAGCAACAACGTCGGCCAGACTGGCTAGTGGAAACCCCGGCACTGGCCATCGATTATACCCAGGGCGATCACGCCGCAGCGATCAGCGAAGAATGGCAAGTCAGCCTGAACGCAACGCTGAGCAAACCAGGGCAGTATCAGACCCGCAGCCAACTCAGTCAGACCGCCGCCCAGCTGATCACCAGCGAACGGAATTATCAGCGTTGGCTCTGGTCAGGCCGCTTACAAAGCTGGTGGTGGCAGAGACAACAGCTGTCACTGCAACAGCAGCGTAACCACAATCGTCTGACGGCGATGACCCAACAACTCGACTGGCTGCAATTATTGGTCAGCCAGGGCGAACGCCCGGCTGCAGACCGGCTGCCGCTACAACAAGCCTTGCAACAGCTAAAGGCAAGCCAACTGACGCTGCAAGGCCAGCAACAGGATCTTACCCTGCAATTTCGCCAATGGACGGGACAAGATCAGTTACCCGACGACTGGCACTTTGTTCCCGTAGCGGCACAGCCACTGGAACAACACCCCTTGTTACGCTTTCAGGTCGAACAACGTCAGCAAGCCCTGTTGAATCAGACACTCAGTCGTCAGCAAGCGCTGACGCCGACGGTATCCCTGGGAATCAAACACCTGGCGGCCATCAACGATACGCCCGGCAGTGAACTACTGATGCTCGGTATCAGCCTGCCGTTAGGCAATGCTGGTTACCAGAACCAACGCACGCAGTTAAGCACCCTTGTTCAGCAACAACGGGCCGAACGGGATGTGCGCCAACAACTGCAACGCCAGCAACAGGTATTGGCCAGCCAATTGCCACAACTGGCTGTCCGGGTAGAAGAACTGGCACAACTCAGTGACGATGCCAGCCAGCAGTACGACGCCCAATATCAGGCTTGGCGTCAGGGGCAGCTATCGGGACTGGAATGGTTACAGGTGCAAAACAGCATCTGGCAACTGCAGCAACAGGCCGACGATGCCCGTCTTGCCTACCAACAAGCCATCAGCGACTGGAACCAACTTCAGGGTGAGATACCGCAATGACGTTTTTGAATGCCTCAAGCCACACCCCAGTAACCCGTACCTCTGTAACCCGTACCCCTGTAACCCCCACAGTAGCTAAACGCCAGCACCGGCTCGGCATGCTGCCACTGGGCGCCTTGCTGGGGACACTCTTCATCGCCACCAGTCAGGCCGATGTGCTGCCACTGGATCGCTCGGAACAGCAGCGTCTTGGCGTCGAATTCAGCACCCTGACGACTCTTGCCCAGCTGCCACTGGCGGTCTTGCCGGGCAGTACTGCCGTCAGTGAACACCAGCGTCAGCAACTGATGATGCCGTTCGAGGCCCGTGTCGAACAGTGGTTACAGGCCCCAGGTCAGCATATCGATGCCGGTCAGCCACTGTTGCAACTGCACAGCCATGAAACACTGGCCTTTCTGCAGAGCCACCAGCGCTTGCTGCAAAATACTCGCCTGTGTCACCAACGACTGACGTATCTGAAGGACCGTCAGAACAGTGGTCTCAGCTCGCGCCTGGATGTCGAAGAAAAATCCCTCGAGTGCCAGCAACTGGACGATAACGTCAGCAGCAACCAGCAGGTACTGGCCCACTTGCCAGCGGACTGGCATAACACCCATGAGGCTGAATTTACCCTCAAGTCCAGCAGCGCCGGCTGGCTGATGACCCTCTATCAACAGCCAGGCCAGATCGCCAACCCGGCCGATGGTCTGGCAGAGTTCTGGCCCGATAGCGCCCTGGCGATTCTGGTTGAAATGCCTGCCCATCTGGCCAGCCAGCTGCAGCCGGGCCAGTCACTGAACGTCCAGGACAGCCATACAACGGTGTCGCAGGCGGCCAGGGTGTTGCGAATCGAACAGCGGATCAGCGTCACCGGCCAGTACCGGGTCTGGTTGCAACTGACCGAGGGCAAGCCGATTCCCGGACAGCGCTGGCAGGTCACCATTCCATCGTCACAGACCGGCTGGACAGTACCCGCCGCCGCCCGCGTACGCGCCAATGGCCAGTCCTGGGTATTTCTAAAACAAGGTGACCAGGTCGAGCCAGTAGCCATCGTGCCGATCGCTGAAGGCGCTGGGCAGTTACTGCTCACCCCGACCGATTTGCCCGCAGAGCCAACGCTGGCGATCAGAGGCACTGCCGCGTTGATGTCCTATTGGCAAGCCAGCAGCGAGGGAGATGAATAATGCTGTCGCACTGGATTCAAACGGTTCTGGTACAGCGGGTACTGATTCTGGTGATCAGTCTCGGCGTACTGGCGGCGGGCGTGATCAGCTATCAAAACCTGCGGATTGATGCCTTCCCGGAAATATCGCCTACCCAGGTAAAGATCATTATCAAGGCACCCGGTTTGCCACCGGAAGAACTTGAGACACGGGTTACCCGCAAGATCGAAGTGGAGCTGCTCGGTATCCCGAACCAATCGATCCTGCGCTCCGTGGTGAAGTACGGTCTGACCGACATTACCGTCGATTTTGCCGAAGGCACGGATATTTACTGGGCGCGCCAACAGGTATCCGAACGGCTGGCGGCCGTCTGGCCGGAACTGCCTGCTGACATCAGTGGCGGCATCGCCCCCATGAGTACGCCCCTCGGCGAGCTGTATATGTTTACCCTCGACGGGCCACAATCGCTGGCCGAAAAACGCCGTATTCTCGACTGGCAAATCCGGCCGCTGTTACGCACCGTACCCGGTGTGGCAGACATCAACGCCCTCGGTGGCAAGGTAGAAGCCTGGGCGGTTATCCCGGATATGATGGCACTGGCGCGGGCTGGCCTGACCCTGGCCGAGCTGCAGCAATTTCTGCAACAGAACAACCGGAATGATGGTGCCGGACGCCTGGAAGACGGCGAAGAAGCCATCATTGTCAGCAGCACCGGGCGTATTACCACGCTTGAGGATCTGGCCAACCGCGTGGTGGTGTATCGTGATGCCAGCCCGATTCGCCTCAATGACGTAGCCGACGTCCGGCTCGACAGTCTGACCCGCTACGGCGGAGTCACCGACAGCGGCAAGGGAGAAACGGTTGAGGCGCTGGTCGTGGCATTAAAAAATGCCAATGCCCAGCAAGTCATTAGCGGTGTACGCGAGGCACTCGACAGCCTCAATCTGCCTGCCGGAATGGAGATCCGGGTGTTTTACGACCGCAGCAACCTGATTGAACGCGCCGTTGGTACCGTGACCGAAGCCTTGTGGATTGCGGTGGCGCTGGTGATCCTATTACTCGGACTGTTTATCGGTAATGTACGTACGGCATTGGTGGTCGCCGTCAACTTGCCCATGTCTGCGCTGATGACCTTTATCATCATGGACAAACTCGGTATGAGCGCCAACCTGATGAGTCTTGGCGGGCTGGCGATCGCCATCGGCATGCTGGTCGACGGCTCCGTCGTCGTGGTCGAAAACACCGTCACCCGCTTGCAGGCAAACAATCATGCCTTGCCACGCCTGCATGTAATCTTTCGGGCGATTCACGAAGTGTCTGTCCCCATCGTCTCGGGCACGCTGATTATTCTGCTGGTGTTCTCGCCGCTGGTGACCCTGCAAGGACTGGAAGGCAAATTGTTTGCGCCCGTGGCGCTGACCATTATGTTTGCCCTGGCCAGCAGTCTGGTGGTGTCGATGACCTTGATTCCGGTACTGACAACCTGGCTGATTCAGGCCGACAAGGTCACCACGCCAAGCTGGGTCAACTGCTTGCAAGCGGCCTACCGTCGTTCGCTCGAACGGACGTTAGCCAAGCCATTACCGATGCTGATCGGCCTGGCGCTGGCGGTGGTCGCCAGCGTGCTGGCCTTTACCCAGACCGGCAAGGCCTTTATGCCGGAAATGGACGAAGGTGACCTGATTGTACAGCTGGAAAAAATCCCCACCATCAATCTGGAAGCATCGTTGGCGATTGATCTGCAGGTGGAAAAAGCCTTGCTGGCAGCGGTGCCGGACATCCAGCGCATTATCGCTCGCGCCGGTTCCGACGACCTGGGTATGGATCCGATGGGTCTCAACGAAACCGATATGTTTTTGCAGCTCAAGCCTGAGGAACAATGGCAGGCAGGCAGCAAAAGTGAGCTGCGGGAGCAGATCCGGGCCATTCTGGAACAGTTCCCCGGTTTAAATTATGGCTTTACCCAGCCGATTGATATGCGGGTATCGGAGATGATTTCCGGCTCGCGGGGCGATCTCGCCATCAAACTGTTTGGTACCGACCTGCAACAGCTGCAATCCGTGTCCGAGCAAATTGCGACGCTGATGAAAACCCTGCCCGGTACGGCAGAAGTCATGCTTAATCAAGCCGATGGCATGCACTACCTGACCGTTGCTCCAGATGCGACCCGGATCCTGCAGCTGGGACTGACGGTGAGTGCCGTACAAAACGCCTTGCGGGCAGCCCTTGAAGGTATTCGTGCAGGGGACGTGGTGTACCCGGATCGGCAGCTACCGCTGGTGCTCAGACACTCACGCCCGGTACAAATCAGTGCCCTGTTGAACGAACACTGGCTGGTCACCGCCTCCGGTGACACCGTACCGCTGGCGGAACTGGTCAACGCCAGTGAAACGCCAGGGCCAGTACTGGTGAAACGGGAAAACGGCCAGCGCTTTGCCGTCGTCACCGTCAATGTCGAGGGCGTGGCACTGAGCGACTATGTCGCCGCCGCACAACAGGCGGTCAGCCAGAATATCGACCTGCCTGGTGGCTACCATCTGAACTGGGGGGGTGAGTTTGAAAACCAGCAACGGGCCAACGCCCGCCTTGCCATTATGGTGCCGGTGGCCATCGCACTGGTGTTGCTGGTGCTGTTTACCACCTTCGGCCGTATCAACGAGGCGCTGCTGATTCTGTGTAATATTCCTTTTGCCCTGATAGGCGGTGTGCTGGCACTCTGGATCAGTGGCGAATATTTGTCGGTGCCCGCTTCAATCGGTTTTATTGCATTATTGGGTGTGGCAGTGATGAACGGCGTAGTATTGGTTGACCAGTTCCGGCATTTGCAGGCACTGGGACAACGGGGTCTGGAGATGATTCTGGCAGGTGCCGCCGGACGACTGCGACCGGTACTGATGACCGCCAGTACCGGTGCGGTTGGTTTGCTGCCGTTACTGTTTGCCACCGGGCCAGGCAGTGAAATCCAGAAGCCACTGGCTATCGTTGTGATCGGCGGGCTGGTGACCTCGACGCTACTGACCTTGTATGTATTACCGCTGCTTTATCGCCGCTTCATTCTGGAGGCAGACAAATGAACACCACCGATACCGGTACTTCTCCGGTCACTCTCAATAATTCGTCACTGACCCTGCTCACCCTGTCACTGCCACCCAGGCAAGCCGATGCCATTACCGACTGGCTGCTGGAGCAGGGCCTGCCCGGATTCAGTTCCTGGACCGGCTGGGGCCATAGCAATCGCATCGGTCATCTGTCGATCAGTGAGCAGATTCAGGGTAAACAGAACCGTACCTTTGTCAGCCTGCACCTGAGCGATAGCCAGTGTCGTGAAGTGATTGAAAACCTGCATCTGGCTTTTAGCGGTTTTGATATTCACTACTGGGTGGAAGCGCTGCGTGCCAGTGGCAGCCTGAACAGTCAGTAGTCCGGATTTAATGGCAACGACAGACACACTCGCAAACCGGCGTCAGGGCCGTTTTCAAACAGGATACGGCCCTGATACTGTTCGACAATATCTGCCACAATCGCCAACCCCAGTCCGTAACCTGCACCACTTTCATCACCCCGAACACCTGGCTGGTGCAAGCCCGCCAGTTTCTCCGGATCCACACCAGGGCCATCGTCGGCCACCAGCAGATGAATCTGTCCATCCTGTTCCTGTGTGGCTTCGATAGCGACGCTAGCAACCGCCCACTTACAGGCGTTGTCGACCAGATTCCCCATCAGCTCAAACATATCTTCCCGATCACCAGGAAATGGCAGCGTCGCAGGTAACTGCTGGCGGATGACCACCCCAGGATACAGTTTGGCCATACTCAGACAGAGTTGCCGTATCAGTTCAGCCAGATCGATCTGTGGTGCCCGGCTCATCAAGCCCGCGATTCTGGCCCGCTTCATTTCGTTATCGATCATCTGGTTCATACGTTCAATCTGCTGCAGCGAGGTTTGCCAGTCGCCCTCTGGCTGCGACAACGCAACATCATGCAAACGATTGTTCAACACCGCCAGCGGCGTCTTCAGCGAGTGTGACAGATTGCCACTGGCCATACGGGCACGCAGCAAACGCTCACGGGTACGTTCCCCAAGCCGGTTGATTTCATCCACCAGTGGCTCCAGCTCCTGCATATCCGGGGCATCCAGATGGTCACGCTCCTGCCGCGCCAGCTGACGCAGTTGCTGCTGCACCTGATTGAAGGGCAACAAGGCATTATTGAGCATGCGCCGTTGCCAGATAAAAATAGCCGCCATCACCAGACCCAGTAACACCATCAAGGTTAAAAAAGCTCGGGTAAACACCGCCAGAATAGGACGAAAATCCTCGGCAATCTGAATCACCACCTGGTGATTGTGCACCATCAGCGTCTGAGTCATCACGTACAGGCTTTGCTCTGGCACAGCTTGCTGCCAGCTCCATGACAGACTGCCTTCCCGGCTTTCCATCCGCAGCGCCAGAGTTCCCAGTGATGGCGACTTCAGTTGCTGGCCATTCCACATCACCTGGTAATAATGGCCGGATTGCGGCATTACAAAAATGGGCGGTAGTATGTGTTCATCAATATCCATGGTGTCGCGGTGCCAATGGATTTCCTGCAACAGCAAATCGCTGTCGTGTTCCAGCCGGGTTTTGAAATAGTCGGTCGCCGACACCAGCAGGGCAATCGCCGCAGCCGTGGTAACCAGCACCATCAGTACCAGCTGACCGCCCAACAGGGAACGAAACAGGCGTGCCGCTAAGGACCACATCAGCGATCTCCCATCAGGTAGCCCTGGCCACGAAAGGTACGGATGCGTTCCTGCCCAATTTTTTTGCGCAATCGGCGGATATAGACTTCCACCAGATTTTCATTTTTTTCTTCCTGCCAGTCGTAGGTGGCATCCAGCAATTGCTGCTTGGAGACAATTTGTCCGGCTTTTTGCATCAGCAATCTCAGCATGGCGAATTCGGTTGCAGTCAGGCTTTCACACACCCATCCCGTTCGAGACCTGTTGTTTGGTTTCATCCAGTGTCAGACCATCCACGACCAGACGGGTTTGTCCCTGCTGCTCCACCCGGCGTCGTAACGCTTCCAGCCGCGCCAACAGCTCTTCACTCTGGAACGGTTTACCCAGGTAGTCGTCGGCTCCGGCATTCAGCCCATCCACCCGTTCCTGCCAACTGTTACGAGCGGTCAGAATCAGTACCGGGGTGGTGATGCCCTGACTGCGCCAACAGGTCAGGACTTCCAGACCCGACAGGTACGGCAACCCCAAGTCGAGCACCACACAACCGATCACATCAAGATGATCTGGCAAATAGCGGGCGGCCCAGTCACCACGATCCAGTTGTTCGACACCATAACCGGCTCCGGTGAGGTAACGACCAATATCCCGGCTCAGCTGGGGATCGTCTTCAACCAATAGAATATTCAACAGTGACCTCTGTCCGACAGTTGTTGCCAGCCCTGTCACGCAGTGATTCAGGCGGGGGAAACAGCAATAGCGACTATCATACAGCAGGGCGTTATGGCGGCCAGCCAGATAGCAAAACGCCTGCAGCAAGCAGGCGTTGAGGTGAGCCACTCACAAGGCATCTGCCTTGCCGATACAGCACTCACAGAGAAACCAACAGCTCAATTTTCTTGAGTGTCCGAACTCCCATGCCCTTAACCGTGACCAGTTCATCCATCGTTTTGAATGGGCGCTCTGCCACCAGACTTTGGGCCAGTTTTTTGGAAATACCGCCGACAGCAGCCAGTTCGGCTTCGGTAGCGGTATTAATATTTACGCGGACTAATTTTTTTTTTAGGGCTGCAATCTTATCAGCAGCAGCTTTTTCAGCAGTGGCTTTTTCGGCAGCGGCTTTTTCGGCAACGGCTTTCTCAGCAGCGGCTTTTTCGGCAGCGGTTTTCTCAGCGGCGACTTTTTCAGCCAAGGCGGCCTCTTTCTCTTCCACCACGTTTGCAACGACTTTTGCGGCAACCGCTTCCTTAACGACGTCTGCTTCTTTTTCAACGTCTGCTGCTTTTTCAACGTCTGCAACGGCTGCATCTTCAGCAACGGCTGCTTCACGTGGTTCGCCAAATGCTACTTCTATTACCTGACCAACCGCTGCCGCGCTATCATCGGCAACGATACTTTCACCGGCAACGACGTAGGGCAAATCAAACTGAACCACATCACGCGTGACAAAATCATCCAGATCCCATTCGCGCACTAGCAGTACCAGATTCCACTCACCCATAGACGGTTCGACAAAAATCAGGTCATATTGACAGTTTTCCAGATAACACTGACCAAACAGTTCACCAATACTGGTGGCGGCCAATTGTTCACCCTGATCAAGAGAGCCGTTATATCGCTGTGGCAAAGCCCACAGTTCAAGATTCAAGGTACCGCTGATGTTATCCGCAAAACGGTCGCTGGCAATACCATCGATATTCAGATAAATACGGCCTTGATCAATATTGAAGGCGGTATTACCAATGAAGTAGATGGGCTGTTCAGCCTGTGTGACTGCGTTGATTTCTGGCACAATCATAGTCCTTCCTGATAATTAACGTTATTTTTCAAGCTGTACGCCTGGTAAGGGGACTCCCTTGCAGAGGAACTATACGTCCACTTTGTCAGCTTTTAAAATTAAATTTGGGTGACTATAGGTCGCACCAGAAAAGCGCAAAAACTCGCCTCAAAAAAGGGATTTGTTCTATATAAATAATGGCCACCCCTCCTGTCAGGAAATATATATTCATAAAAAATATGAAAAAATACGCCAATATAATGATCTATTCATTTGGAAAGTATTTATTCAATAATCATCAAATATTCATCAATTTCTGGCAGCCAGCCAATCCCGCACCCAGGTTGGCCACTCATTGGATAACTGGTCATCTTGCACGTGAAACTGCTGACCATAGGCGCTTAATTCAACCTGCCAGGCGTGCAGCAGATGATGGGAAGCACCCAATTCAGCGATTTCCTCCGAGGTTAACGCCTGTTGCAGGCGCTGAAGATAAAAACGACCGCCGTGGGCGTAAATCTTGTCTGCCACAATAGGGTGCCCCAACGCGGCCAGTTGTGCCCGCAGCTGATGTTTGCGACCCGTTTTCAATTCGCATTGAACCAGTGTCAACCCATCCTTTGCTGCCAGACACTGAAACAGTGTGCGACTGAGTTTGGCCGAACCAGACAGCAACGGCTGATGCTGTTCGGGGTCAACCACGTACATCTGACAACGAATGGCGCTGTCTTGCCGCTCTGCCAGATGACATTCAAAATCGAGCTGCTGCCAATCCGGCTTGCCATACACCAGCGCCAGATAAGATTTACGCTGCAGCAGGGTGTTAAACCGTTTTTTCCAGCGTTTGTCGGCGGCAGAATGTTTCGCCAACAGAAGGATGCCTGATGTCTCCGCATCCAGCCGGTGTAACAGGTGGGCGTTGGTCGCCGGACTTTGGCGGCGTACCAGATTGATCAGGGTGTTGTAGAGATTGCGGGTGGTACGTGACACCGGTAAACCGGGCGGTTTGTGCACTGCCATCAATTCGTTACTTTGCCACAGTAATTGCCAGTCGGTGTCGGCCTTGCCTTCCCGATGCTGTGGCAACCAGAAGGCAAATTCCTGCCCCGCTAGCAACGGTATCGAGGCGTCCTGACAGCAGTGCTCATCAATGTGTATCCAGCCATTGTTGAGGGATGCCTCAAACGACAGCCCGTCTCGTCGCTCACACCAGTATTGCCAGAGGGTGGCCAGAGGCTGATCCTCGAACAGCTGTCCAGTCAACCAGAACCCGTCCCTTTCAACTGATGCTCCGTCAACTGATGCTCCGTCAACCGTCCCGCCAAGTAATCGCATGTCGGGCAATATCAAGAATCCTGCTCCAGTGCCTCAACCCATAACACCCCTACATCCGCCCGTAACACCTTGACGGTGGTTCCGGCAGTGAGCGGTTGCTGGCTTTTGAGTTTCCACTCAACACCGGAATAACGATGGATGGCCTTACCGCTGATATCGACGTCCTGCTCCAGTACAAAAGCATCGCGGGCAAAGTCGCTATTGATCGGTGTTGGTTGTCGCTCGTCCTGCAGCCGTTTTAATGGCTTCCACAGCGCCAGTGCCAGGCCACAAGTAATCAATGCGTTACTCCATAATGCTGCGGTCAGGGTTTCCGGCAAGATACCAACCAGCATCAGCAAACCAGATAGCACCAACGACAGCCCGAGGAAAAACAATACGATGGAAGCAAACCCCAGAATCGCAACTTCAATAATCAGTGCCAGAATACCGGCCACCAGCAATGATTGGGGCAGATGTGACAACAGGTAGCTCATAGCGAGTTTCCTTACAATTAGATGATGGAGCAGAAAGAAGCATACGCGGTGCCCCGACAACGGCCCTGTCAGACCAGTGTCTGGAGCAAGCGTTCAAACGCCGTCAGATCCGTATAGCGGTCGTTAACCGAGGCATTGTGGCTGATAAATAGGCCACCGGCCTGACGGATGCCGCCTTCGATCATCAGGTTATCGTGCAACCCGAATTCTTCAATTTTCAAACCATCCCGATCACGGATATCTCCCACTGGGCCAGGCTCACCCGTTATCCCAAACTGGGCCCAGGTACGGTTTGCAAACGGGGTCGGATCGTTACTGTAACCCATCAGCTGTTTGCCCAACCCTCGGGCAAAACCCAATTCATAAACGGTACCCACATCTGCGCTGGGGCCACGGAATGGCGTCAGGTTGGCGATGACCCTATCGGCCTGACGGATCAGCGCTTCATTGCCACGACTGATGGCCCACGCCAGTTCCGTGGTATCACCCGCCTCCAGTTCCGCATCGAGTGGAAATAACCCGGTAAACCCGTAGCGTTGGCAAAGGGCTTTTTTGGCGGCTCCCAGTGCAACGGCATTGGGCAGAAAGACTTCTGGCCCGGCAAGATAAATTACCGCAGTCGTCATAACGAGTCCGAGTGGCGATGGTGTCGGCAAAGAGCGTTCAGGGCAAGTGTCATGGGCGGATTTTCAACGATGATAATGGAACGAACATGGGGGTAAGAACGGTAAGAACGGCGCTATCCCGTATTGGGGTATAACGCCGACTTCCCTGTCGCAGCCAGATGTTATCTAACCCTTGTTCAAGGTGCTGATAATCGAGGTCGCCATGGCCACCATGCTGCTGGCATCGGTACCGCTGTCTGGCAGCAAGACGACGGAAGATTCCTTGGCAATCGCGTGTTTGGCTTCAATCGCCTTGGAGGCCAGTTCCAGCTGAATGGCTTTCTGACCATCGTCGGTATTGGCAATATCCCCGACCATTTTTAATGCCAGTGCTTTCGCCTTGGCGACGGCAACAATGGCCTGCGCCTCACCTTCTGCCTTCAATACCTGCTCCGCCTTGTCGGCTTCTGCTGCCAGTACCCGTGACTGTTTCTGACCTTCTGCGACGTTAATGGCAGACTGGCGATCACCTTCCGATTCCAGAATCTGGGCGCGTTTGACCCGCTCGGCTTTCATCTGGGCTTCCATCGATTGCATCACCGATTGCGGCGGCACGATGTCTTTGATTTCGTAGCGCAGCACCTGGATGCCCCAAGGTTCGGCGGCTTCGTTAATCGAGGTGACAATATTGATGTTCAGCAGGTTGCGCTCTTCAAAGGTGCGGTCGAGTTCCATCTTGCCCAACTCGGAACGCATGGTAGTTTGTGCCAGCTGAGTTACGGCGAACACGTAGTTATCAACACCGTAGGTCGCCTTGTAAGGATCCAGTACCCGGAAATACAACACGCCATCAACACTCAGGGTAATGTTGTCACGGGTAATGGCCGACTGGCTGGGTACATCCTGGGCCTGTTCCTTGAGGCTGCGATCCGCCGCAATCCGGTCGATAAAGGGCACAATAAAGTTGAGACCGGCTTCTTTGGTGGAGTGGTATTTGCCAAATCGTTCAATCAGCCAGGCGCGGTTTTGCGGTACAAATTTAATGCTGCTACGCACCAGTACCAGCACAAACACCAGCGCAACGGCTTCGACCGAAAACAGCAGGGAGATAATTGAATCCATGATAGGTCATCCTGTATGGGAAGTAGGATCATTCTGAAGCTGCAATGTGTCTGATTCGCTACCTTGGTGCAAGCGAAGCGGTTGCCGTCAGAGCAGGATGTCACTAAAGAACCGCTTGCAGAACCCTGGTGCCTGTCGTGCGCAGGGCTGTTCTACTGCGGAAAAGCTGGATTTGGCTCTTTTCTGAGCGAATGGTTGTTACGTTAAATAAGAGTGATAAATGGGCATTTTGAGTCGATTATTAACACCCTAATGTCGAGCGCTGTAATTGATAGACGTACCCTTAAAGCGATGGACGTTCGGTATGAGCTGCCAGTACGCCTTCCAGCCGACTGCTGTATTGCTGTTTCCAGTCGCGCAGAAAGGCCAGATCGTCGGCGAATGCCGGTGCCAGTGGTGCCGACGCCTTGGCCTGGCTCAAACCGGTAGCGGGCCGCAGCTGGCTACTGCCTGGCTGCACCTGCAAGGCACGCAAGCACTCGGTGCTGTAGCGATGGGTATCGATGTTATCGACCACCCACCACTCGGCTTGCAGGCGCTCGTGGGTGATATCCAGCACCACGTAGCCACGAAAGTAGAAATCAACAAAATTCAGGTGTGGTAACAGGGCTTCCAGGGAGGCTCCGGCCATCTGCGCCTGGGGGTAACTTTCAATGCCCGGCGAGGTAACTGCCGGTGTCACAAACTCGACCCCGAGCGGCTTGCCTGGATCATCAGCGAACGGATCCTGATACAGCTCAAGTGCCCAGGATGAGTGAATATCGCCGGTGAGGACAACCCAGTTATCGACATTCGCCCGACTGACGGCATCAAACAGTCGTTGACGCGCCGCCGGGTAGCCATCCCACTGGTCGTAATTGAAGGGCATATCATTGGTGCCTAATTGGGCAACCATGACCTGCTGGCCACTCAGTTTCCAGGTGACGCCCTGTTGCTGGGCATTGGCGAGGTTGCTGTATAACCATTCTTCCTGCTGATAGCCCAACAGTGTGCGTCCGCTCAGGTTACGCTCTTCCATCGTTGCCGCCTGGGCATCGCGCCCGGCCAGACGGGTATCCAGCATGGTCAGATCGACCAGATCACCAAAGCGGAAGCTGCGATAAATACCCATATCCGGCCGGGACGGCTCACGAATCGGCATCCACTCCAGATAGGCCTGCACCGCACCACTCAGGCGTAAGCGCCAGTCACCTTCACTGGCGGTATCGTGATTGTCTGCGCCGCCCACCCAGGCGTTGTTGGCCACTTCATGATCATCCCAGATCACCAGAAATGGATGCTGACGGTGAACTTCCTGCAAATCCTTGTCCTGCTTGTAACAGGCATGGCGCTGACGATAGTCCTTCAGCGATTGGGTCTCATGCAGCGGCGTATTAATGCGCCCGGTGCGCGCGCAGTCTTCCAGATCGGCGTATTCGTAGATGTAGTCGCCCAGGTGCAGAATCGCATCCAGATCTGCACGTTTGGCCAGCTCCCGGTAGACGTTAAAGTAGCCTTTGGCAAAGTTGGAGCAGGAGGTATACGCAATCCGCAAATGCGTTACCGAGCCTTCTGGCAATGTCCGGGTTCGACCCACATCGGAGTAATGGCCATCGGCTTCAAAGGCATAATAGTAGGTGGTGGCCGGGAGCAGGCCTTCGGCATCCACCTTGACAGTGAAATCACGGCTGGCATCGGTGAAGCCGATTCCCTGGTTCACCACCTGTTGTAACTGTGGGTCGGTGGTGATCAGCCAGCGATAGGAGATACCGAAGGTACTGTCGAGCGGAGTAATCCGAGTCCACAGCAACACCCGGTCGGTGAGCGGATCGCCACTGGCGATACCATGCTGGAACGGATAGCGCATACGGTCGCTACCCGGCTTGATTGCTGGTGCAAACAGGCTGGTACCGGCACTGTCCAGCAGGAATTCCCGGCGAGTCAGAGGCATGATGTATCCGCAACTAATAACATAAGCCGGGATTAAGCCGTTAGCCCATGACAGTCCGGTTGCCGGGGGTTGAAGTTAGTATTGCAGTTTAGCGTCAGTTAGATGACAGCGGCAGCACCACGATTAGCGCCGCTTTAAACGTTACGGCTTTGCAGCTGGCGTCGCAGCAGGGCCAAAAAAATAATGGGCGATGCGATTGCCCACCAGCAGCGCAACCAGAAATATCCAGACATTGCCATTCAGGCTGAACATGTCTACCAGCGCCGGGCCAGGGCACAAACCAACCAGACCCCAGCCGACACCAAACAGGGTCGCCCCGGTTACTAACCGCCCGCTAACGCCGGCCAGTGTCGGGTAATGAAAACGCTCGGCAAACCAAGGCCGACGGCAACGCTTGCTGCTGAAGTAAAGCAGGGCAAACACCGGAATGGCACTGCCCATCACTGCAATCAAGGCCGGCTGCCAATGGCCAAAAAGATCCAGGAAACCGCGTACTTTTTCCGGGTTGTGCATGCCAGCGACAATCAAACCAATACCGAATACCAGCCCACACACCAAAGCTAATACTGCAGCAGCGAAAACGGTCGGCACGCTATTACGTCCTGAAATCATAACGCACCGCCTTCCATAAACAGGTTCAAGGCCGACATCAGCGCCACCGTGAGAATACCCGCCGTCATAAATATCAGCGTCGCCACCATCGACCGTACCGACAGCCGCCCGATGCCACACACGCCATGGCCACTGGTACAGCCATTGCCAATATAAGTGCCTATCCCCACCAGCAACCCCGCCGCTATCAGTAACAACGGACTGTCGGTAATCACAATGGCATCTGCCTCAAAGCCAATGATCACCAACACCGGCCAGGCCAGAATCAGGCCAAGGAAAAACCACAACGACCAATAACGTCGCTCTTGTCCCGGTCGAGCCAGTAAAAACAGGCTCGATATCACCCCCGTCATACCGCTGATACGGCCATGGCCAAGCCACAATAAACCGGCCGCCAGACCAATCAATGTTCCACCCGTCAATTCTGCTACCATTGCCTACGCCTTTTGATTTTGGCGGCATATTACCCCAGCCTGACACTTCTGAAACACATCTACGCGCTATCGGATGAACACTGCATCGCCCGCTGGGTAGAAAACCCCTACTGGCAGCACTTCTGCGACGAGCAGTATTTCCAACATCGACCGCCGATTGATCCCACCACGTTCGGGCGTTCGACCGAGGGTACCGGGGAGCGCAACACGACAGTCGTATAGCCGCCGTCGATGTCTGCATCAACCATCAAAAGAAAGAACGAGGCAAAGTGCAAATGGCCTACCCAACGGCTGCTAACGAGGCTGTAAAAAAGTATTTTCGAAAGGCATTTCCTCGCCATATCCAAAATGGCTACCACAATGCTCCAACCTACATCACAGCCCTCGAATTCCCATCCGATACTGGTTAGTCTGGCAAGGACGTTTATTGTTTACAGGTTGTTGCCATGTCGATTGTTGCTTCGCTCTCCTCCCTTGCTCCAGAGCACACCACTACACCACTCACCTTGCTGGCCAAATCAGAGCTCGAACCCTGGTTACTACAGCAACCGGCTGCCAAAGCCTGGCTCGATGCCAGCCATTACAGCGGCAGTGGTACAACACTGATTCCGCAAGCCAATGGGCGTGGCTATCAGGCATTGTACGTCTGTGAATCGCTGGATGAGCCGTTTGCTTGCGGTGATTTGTCCGCCAGTTTGCCAGCAACCGACTACGTCCTGACCGAAGTAGCCAGCGCAGAACGTCTGCTCAATATTGCCTTTGGCTGGGGTGTGGGTGCCTACCGCTTTACCCGCTATAAGGAAAACACCAAACCGCAAGCCCGACTACTGCTGGATGATGACACATTGGTCGATAAGGCCAACCAGCACATTGATGCCATCACGCTGGTACGCGACTTGGTGAACACCCCGGCACAAGACATGATGCCAGCCCAGCTATCTGAGGTTACCCGTGCACTGGCAACCGAGTTTGGTGCCCGCTTTGAAGAGGTTGTTGGTGATGACTTACTGACACACAACTACCCGATGATTCATGCTGTCGGGCGCGCCAGTGTGCACTCACCCCGGCTGCTCGACCTGCGCTGGGGCCAGCCAGAAGCGCCGCGCATTACCCTCGTCGGTAAAGGTGTGTGTTTCGACAGTGGTGGCCTGAATCTCAAGCCTGGCAACTATATGCGGCAGATGAAAAAAGACATGGGAGGTGCCGCCCATGTGCTGGGCCTTGCGCGACTGATCATGGCATCCAACCTCAATATTAACTTGCGGGTGCTAATTCCGGCCGTCGAGAATGCTGTCAGTGGTAATGCCTTCCGCCCCGGCGATGTCTTGCTCACCCGCAAGGGCCTGACGGTTGAAATCGACAATACTGATGCGGAAGGCCGTTTGGTGTTGTGTGATGCCCTGGCAGAAGCTGAGTCGGAACAGCCGGAATTGATTATCGACTTCGCCACCCTGACCGGTGCCTGTCGGGTGGCGCTGGGCACCGAATTGCCTGGCTTTTTTTGCAACAATCGACGGGTTGCTCTGGCGCTTGCTGAAGCGGGAGAAGCTGCCGCTGAACCGGTGTGGCAATTACCTCTGCATAAGCCTTATTTTGAATTTATGAAGAGTGATATTGCCGATCTGGTGAACGGAGCCGCCAGCCCTTATGGCGGTGCCATTACCGCCGCGCTGTATCTGGAGGCCTTTATCGACACCACGCCCTGGGTTCATTTCGACATTATGGCCTGGAATCTGCGCAAGTTGCCTGGTCGTCCAGTCGGTGGGGAGGCTATGGGAGTACGCGCCGTTTATCAATATCTGAGCGACTGCTATTCTTGATACTGGTTGAAGTGGGTGATCGGAGCGGGCAATCTGCCCGCTACACACTTCAGACCCAAGCGTTACCACCGCGCAGTTGTGTTGTTTACGCCCTCAAAAGGAGCAGCTGACATCCCCGTTGCTTCCTGTCATGGCACACGTTCCACAGCACACGACATTTCGGCATAAGCGGGTCAGTGCCTCGCCGAGACCATACAGACTTTCTGCCAATCCCAAAACCGCCGCTATTCAAGCAGTTACCCCTAATATCTCACATTGGTCATGCCTTGGAGTTGTCGTTTCATTCGGTTCCGTTCATTAGATGGAGAACTTGGCGTGAGAATTGAATATTCCTTTCAGGAAATTTAATTTCACAAAATTCCCCTCGCTAACCACACTGGGATCCTTCATGGCGTTTACCCAATCGGACTCCATTCGCTTGCTTGGACTGGACTTCGGCTCCACGACATCCAGCATGATGGTGGTGCAAGTCAGCCTTGGTAGACACAGCGTCAACGGTCGGATGAGCTATACCAACCCTACCCTGGTTTATCGCTCTCCGCCCTGCTTTACTCCCTTCCGTAACCAGCAAATCGATACCGAAATCTTGTTGCAGCAGCTAACCGTCTGGATGCAGCAAGCACAACTGGATGTGTTTCCAGCCCATACCGGTGCCGCACTGATTACCGGTTTGGCAGCCCGCAGTGACAATGCCCGAATTCTTAGCCGCATCATTGGTGAGCAGATTGGAGATGCCATGATTGCCACTGCCGATGACCCTGGGCTGGAGTCGTGGATGGCGTTTATGGGCAGCTGCCAGCTGCTGAGCCGTTACTACTATGACCAGCCCGTGCTGAACCTCGATATCGGTGGTGGCACCACCAATCCAGCCTTGGGTATGGCCGGGAATGTGCAGAGTTGTGGTTGTTATTACATTGGTGCGCGCCACTTCCGTTTTGAACCTGGCAGCTATCACCTGACCGGAATCTCATCTTACGGAACCCGATTATTGCGACAACTGGGCATCACCGCAGTACCGGCGGTTTTCGATAACAGCCTGCGCCAGCGCATCGTGCAGTGGATGGTGCGGAGTCTGGAGCAAATCGTTACAGGCAACGAAGCGGCAATTGACGATTATTTTCGCCAGTTGGCACTGCAGAACCAGGCCGGACTGGTCGGCCAGGAAGCGGCGCTGGTGACCTTCTCTGGTGGTGTCGGCGAACTGATCTATCGTTTTCAGGATAGTGGCCGCTGGCCAGGAACCACCGAGTATGGCGACCTGGGGATTGATCTGGCTCAGGCGATCGTAGCGTCCCCGATTCTTTCTCGCACACTATCGGTACGCCCGGACAATGCCGGTCGAGCCACCGTACTGGGGCTGACGTTACACAGCTCGGATATTTCCGGCACCAGCCTCTACATCAGCAATCCAGAGTTATTACCACTCACTGACTTGCCGCTGTTATCGCACCTGGATCTGGATGCCAGCCAGGATCAGATCACACAAGTGATGCGATTGGCACAGGGTTGCCAGCGGGGGGCGGCCATTCGGATTGGTGTTGGCAACACGAATACCCAGCCAGCCTCCTTGCTACTCATTAAACAGTTTACCCGGCGGCTGAATAGCGCCAGAGACTGTGCCACCGGAGACGGTGCCGCCTTGTCTGCACCGCCACTGGTGTTATTACTCGAAAGCAATATTGGCAAGACCCTTGGCAACTACCTCAGCAATTGGGGGCAACGCCCGGAATCCTTGCTGGTTATCGACGAAATTCCCGACCGACAAGCCCAGTTTATTCATGTCGGTCGACCACTCAAACAGGTCGTACCGGTCTCTTTTTTCGGTATGAGTCAGGAGGCTAGCTGACTATGTCCATTTTTTGCCCAACCCCACTGCAACAGATTGATACCCCTGCCAGCACAGATCCCAAAGCGTACGACATTCTGCTAATGCAGAAGCATTACCGCTTTCGTAATCTGGCGCACTTGTTAGGGGCTGCGGATGTCAGCAAGGCCGGTGATCGTATCGCCGGATTGGCTGCCAGCGACGAAATTGAGCGTGAAGCAGCCCGTTCCCTGCTGTCCCAACAGACACTACAGCATCTTTACGATACCCCGCTGACCGACGCTGAAGGCCGTATCGACAGTGTGATGCGGGTCAATTACGACATAAATCCGGCCACCTTCAATACCTTGCGGCAACTGACTCTGGGTGAATTAAAGGATCTTATGCTGGCCAGTAAAGGGCCGCGTATTCGTGAGATTGGCCAGGCGTTGACCGGAGTCATGGTCGCGGCAGTCACCAAGCTACTCGACGTCCATGAGCTGATTCTGTTGGCCAAGCGCCTGAAAAATGGCGCGGCTGCTCAGGCACGAACCCGTGTTGGCCTGCCAGGCACCTTGTCCTCACGGTTGCAGCCAAACCACCCCACCGACAATCTCGCCGGGATCAGCCTGCTGACCTATGCCGGACTGTCGATGGGAGCCGGAGACGCACTACTGGGCCTCAACCCGGCGATTGATACCGTCGACAACATCAGCGCGGTATTACACCACCTAGACAGGTTGCGGCGGGAAACCGGTGCTCCAACCCAGATTTGTGTGCTGTCTCATATCAAAACCCAAATGGCTTGCCTGCAAGGCGGAGCGCCGGTGGAAATCATGTTCCAGAGCCTGGCGGGCACAGAACGTACTCTGACCGACGAATTTGATGTCACCGTTGAGCTGCTGGACCAGGCCTATGAGTTGATGCAAAACCACGGGCCACTGCGAGACTCTGGCGCAGAAAATGTTATGTACTTCGAAACCGGCCAAGGCAGTGAACTGACCTACAACAAGCACAACGGTCTGGATATGGCGACCTGTGAAGCCCTGTGCTACGGACTGGCACGTCGCTACCGCCCGTTTATGGTGAATAACGTCACCGGATTTATTGGCCCTGAAACCCATCTTGATAATTTTGAAATGACCTACAGCTGTTTGCAGGATCATTTTATGGGCAAGTTAATGGGATTACCCATGGGCATGGCCCCCTGCTTTACCCTGCATTCCCAGGTGACTGCCGAAGGCCAGCAAATGGCCACTGAGCTGCTTGCCGCCGCCGGGGCCAACTTTTTTATGGACGTTTACCTCGGTAACGACCGCATGCTGGCCTATTTCGATACCAGTGGCCACGACGACCAGACCTTGCGCGAGATTCACAACCTCGAACCAGCACCCGAATACCTCAGCTGGGCAATGGCCAAAGGCATTTTCATACGCAATGAAGAGGGAGAACTGGAACGTGGGCCGAACTGGGGCAAACCAGAACAATTTTGTGCCTCAGAAAGTGATTATCAGCGTCTGCTGGAATCGGTACCAGCCGCTTATGGATTCGACAATGCCGGGCCACGTCCAAGCAATCAGGTTGCCCGTACCCTGAGAAGCAATCAGGCGGTTGCCAGGGAGGCAATTTATGCCGACCTCAATGTCAATAAACTCACCGACGTACTGGGATTCCGCCAGTTGATCACTCGCGCCAACACCAGGGAAACGCATCTGTCCAACCCGGAAACCGGTGCTTATCTCGACACTCATTGCCGTTTGAGCCTGGTGCCAGAATTCACCGATGTCCAGATTCTGGTGACCGATGGACTCAGTGCCGAGGCCATCCACCACAATATTGAGCAACTGCTACCCGTGCTTCAGGACGGTTTACAAAGCCGGGGCTATCGTTGTGGCCAGGCCGTTGTTTGTCAGTATGGCAGGGTCAAACTGGCGGAAGATATTGGCAATGCACTGCAGTCACGGCTGATCATCAATTTGATTGGTGAACGCCCTGGTGGTGATGCCATGGCGTCCCGAAGCATGTCGGCCTATCTGGCTTATCGCGTTGCAGATGAACACCAGCAGCAGGCTGCCATATTCAGTGGCAACCCGGACATCGAGTGGGAATACAGCGTTATTTCCAATATTTACCAGAAGGGGCTGCCAGCCACCGAAGCCGGTTCCGTCATTGCCGAAAAAGCGATTCAGATATTGACCCACGGCGCGGCAGGAAATCGTCTGGAAGCGCAGCTAAAACCGCATGTCGCCGCCTGAACCGGATGGTTCGTTACGCCGGAAAAGGATTTCCGGCCACGCAGACTGATTGGTGGCTCATGCCACTCTCCAGCATAAGACGTCCGTAGCAAGTAGCAAATTACTGGCATAAAAAAACCCGCTCGAAAGCGGGTTTTCAGGAAGAGCAGCCAATATTACTCAGCTGCATCATCCTCGACTTCTACAATGTCTTCTGCATCAACAACCGGACGATCGACCAGCTCTACATACGCCATAGGCGCAGCATCACCAGAACGGAAACCGCATTTTAAAATACGGATATAACCGCCTGGACGAGCTTGGTAACGAGGACCGAGTTCGTTAAACAGTTTACCAACAGCTTCTTTGCTGCGGGTACGAGAGAACGCCAGACGACGGTTTGCAACTGAATCTTCTTTAGCCAGAGTGATCAGTGGCTCAGCAACGCGGCGCAGTTCTTTCGCTTTTGGCAGAGTCGTTTTAATGACTTCATGTTCGAACAGGCTCACCGCCATGTTTTTCAACATGGCTTGACGGTGTGCGCTGGTACGATTGAAGTGACGACCACTTTTACGATGACGCATGGTTTAATTCCTTACTAACTGAACGCTCAGCTTACGCGAGCACTTTGTCGTCGTTACGGAGGCTGGCGGGTGGCCAGTTCTCCAGATGCATACCCAACGACAGGCCACGGGAAGCAAGAACGTCTTTGATTTCAGTCAGAGACTTTTTACCCAGGTTAGGAGTCTTCAACAGCTCAACTTCAGTGCGCTGGATCAGATCGCCGATGTAGTAAATATTTTCTGCTTTCAAACAGTTGGCGGAGCGGACGGTCAACTCCAGATCGTCGACAGGACGCAGCAGAATAGGATCAATCTCTTCTTCTTCGCGTACCTGTTCAACTACCTCATCGTTCTCAAGATTGACGAAGATAGCCAGCTGTTGTTGCAAGATGGTCGCGGAACGACGGATCGCTTCTTCCGGATCAATGGTGCCATTGGTTTCCAGATCGATAACCAGCTTGTCCAGGTCTGTACGTTGTTCCACACGAGCGCTATCGACGCTGTATGAAACCCGCTTGACCGGGCTGTAAGTGGCATCCAGCTGAAGTTTACCAATTGCCTTGGTTTCCTCGTCATTCTGGTAGCGAGATTCGACGGTTTCATAACCGCGACCTGAAGCGACCTTAATGGTCATCTTCAGCTCGGCACCTTCACCCAAATGGGCAATGACGTGGTCCGGGTTGACAATATCAACACCATGATCCAGTTGAATATCGGCAGCTGTAACCGTCGCCGGGCCAGTTTTGGCCAGAGTCAGGTTCGCTTCGTCGCGCTCATGCAATTTGACTGCAACACCTTTCAGGTTCAGCAGGATTTCAATAACATCCTGTTGAATACCTTCAATTGCGCTGTACTCGTGCAATACGCCGTCGATTTCACACTCGACAATGGCCGCACCCGGCATTGATGACAGCAGGATACGACGCAGGGCTGCGCCCAGTGTGTGACCAAATCCGCGTTCCAGAGGCTCAAGAGTGACCTTGGCATGGGTACCGCTAACTTCGTCTACCTGGATGTTACGAGGTGTCAAAAATTCATTAACTGCACGCTGCATAGCTGCCCTTAAGCTCCTCTATTATTTGGAGTAAAGTTCCACGATCAGGTTTTCGTTGATTTCCGCAGGGAGATCAGCGCGTTCCGGAACATTGGTAAAAGTACCTTCCATCTTGCCGGAATCGACATGGATCCATGCGCAATCACTGCGCTGACCAGCCAGTTCCAGAGCAGTCTTGATACGATCCTGGTTTTTCGATTTTTCGCGAATCGCAACCACATCGCCAGTTTGCACCTGGTAAGACGGAATATTAACAGTACGTCCGTTAACGGTTACTGCCTTGTGAGAAACCAGCTGACGCGATTCCGCACGGGTAGAACCAAACCCCATACGGTAAACAACGTTGTCCAGACGGGATTCCAGCAATTGCAGCAGGTTTTCACCCGTTGCACCTTTACGGCGCGCTGCTTCTTTGTAGTAGCTGCGGAACTGCTTTTCCAGAATGCCGTACAAACGGCGGACTTTCTGCTTTTCACGCAGCTGCAAACCATAGTCAGACAGACGACCACGACCTGCGCCATGAACACCTGGCTTGGTTTCAAGCTTGCATTTTGTATCGAGTGCGCGAATGCCGCTTTTCAGGAACAGATCAGTTCCTTCACGACGAGACAGCTTACACTTGGGACCAATATAACGTGCCATAATTCTGCCTCCTTATACGCGACGCTTCTTAGGTGGACGACAGCCGTTATGAGGAATCGGAGTCACGTCTGTGATGTTGGATATTTTGTATCCACATGCATTCAGAGCGCGAACTGCAGATTCACGGCCAGGACCTGGACCTTTAACTTCAACGTCCAGATTCTTCAGGCCATACTCTTTGGCAGCTTCACCAGCACGTTCTGCTGCCACCTGAGCGGCAAAAGGAGTGCTCTTACGAGAACCACGGAAACCAGAGCCACCGGCAGTAGCCCAGGACAATGCATTGCCCTGACGGTCGGTGATGGTCACAATGGTGTTGTTAAAAGAGGCGTGGATATGGGCAATGCCATCCACTACCTGCTTTTTAACCTTTTTCTTGGTTGATCTTTGTGGCTTAGCCATTTTTTACAATCCTGCTTTTAATATCAACACTGCAACAAGTGAATGCAGCTACACTAAAAGTCCAACCCGGTAATCAGTGATTACTTACGGATTGGCTTGCGCGGGCCCTTACGGGTACGAGCATTTGTTTTAGTACGCTGACCGCGAAGAGGCAGGCTACGACGGTGGCGAATACCGCGGAAGCAACCCATGTCCATCAAACGCTTGATGTTCATTTGTACTTCACGACGCAGATCGCCTTCGACCGTAAACTTAGCAACTTCATTACGGATAATGTCCAGCTGATCTTCGCTCAGAGAACCAATTTTGGTGCTCTCTGCGATGCCTGTAGCGGCACAGATTTGCTGGGCAGTGGTCTTACCAATGCCAAAAACATAGGTCAGAGAAATCACTGCATGCTTGTTGTCAGGAATATTGACACCGGCAATACGGGCCATGTCTAACTCCGTTACACTTACTTGATGAAAGGGCGCGAGATACTACAAGTAGCTTGCATAAAATGCAAGCTACTTGTTAACCACACCCGCCGTGCCAGGAGAATTAACCCTGACGTTGTTTGTGCTTGGGATCTGTACAGATCACGCGCACGCTGCCGTTTCGACGAATGATTTTGCATTCACGGCACATTTTTTTAACAGACGCACGTACTTTCATGACAGTCTCCTAAAATGGCCTCAGCGATTAGCCGAGCCCATATTTTTCAAGTTCGCTTTCTTCATCAGGGATTCATACTGATGAGACATCAGATGTGATTGCACCTGCGCCATAAAATCCATAACCACAACCACTACGATCAGCAGTGATGTACCGCCAAAGTAGAAAGGCACATCTGCTGCAACCACCAGAAACTGGGGCAACAAACAGACAGACGCAATATAAAGAGAACCAAACAGGGTCAGGCGACCCAATACGGTGTCAATATATTTGGCGGTCTGGATTCCGGGACGAATCCCTGGAATGAAAGCACCGGATTTTTTCAGGTTTTCTGCGACATCTTTCGGGTTAAACATCAACGCCGTATAGAAATAGCAGAAGAAAATAATACCGGCAGCAAACAATACGATATAAAGCGGCTGGCTAGGTGCCAGAGCCAGGCTAATGTCCTGGAGCCATTCCATGCCTTCGCCCTTGCCAAACCATTGCCCCAGAGATGCCGGGAACAACAGCAAGCTTGATGCGAAAATCGCAGGAATAACACCCGCCATATTCAGCTTGAGTGGAAGATGGCTGCTTTGGGCACCCATCATCTGACGGTTACCCATCTGGCGCTTGGCATAGTTGATGGTGATACGGCGTTGACCCCGTTCTACAAAGACAACGAAAGCTATAACCGCTACTGCCAAAGCAGCAATCACCAGCAACAACAGAATATTCAAATCGCCCTGGCGGGCAGATTCAAAGGCCTGTCCAATCGCGCTGGGCAAACCGGCAACAATACCGGCGAAAATCAGAATGGATATACCATTACCAATACCACGCTCGGTTACCTGTTCGCCCAACCACATCATAAAGACGGCACCCGCCACAAAGGAGGGTACTGCTGCGATATAAAAATCGATACCAGAAGAGAAGGTAACACCCTGCCCTGCCAGTCCTGCTGAAACACCGAACGCTTGTACGGTGGCCAGCAAGACAGTGCCGTAGCGGGTGTATTGGGTAATCTTGCGACGACCCGATTCACCTTCCTTCTTTAGCTGCTCAAGCTGAGGGCTCACCGCCGTCAGCAATTGCATGATAATGGACGCGGAAATGTACGGCATGATCCCGAGCGCAAGAATACTCATACGCTCCAGTGCGCCGCCGGAAAACATGTTGAACATTTCCAGGATAGTGCCCTGATTCTGTTCAAACAACCGTGCCAGCGCTTCCGGGTTAATCCCTGGTACCGGAATATGGGTACCAATCCGATATACAACAATTGCCAGGAGTACAAACCGGATCCGGGAGAAAAGTTCTCCCAAACCCTTGTTCATTCCTTGTGGTAGTGAGCCTTGAGTAGCCATTAGTCTTCGACCTTACCGCCTGCTGCTTCAATGGCAGCGCGAGCGCCTTTAGTGACTTTCAGACCTTTAACAGTCACAGCCTTGCTGATTTCGCCAGACAGGATAACGCGACCTTCTTTAAACTTGTCGCCAATCACGTCTGCTGCTTTCAGTGCTGCCAGATCTACGACATCGCCTTCTACCAAAGACAGTTCGTTGAGACGAATCTCTGCAACGTACTGGGCTTTACGGGAAGTAAAGCCAAACTTTGGCAAACGACGGTGGATAGGCATCTGACCACCTTCGAAACCGGGTGCAACGCTGCCACCAGAACGAGATTTCATCCCTTTGTGACCACGACCACCGGTTTTACCCAAACCAGAACCGATACCACGGCCAACGCGCTTACGCGATGGCTTGGAACCAGGAGCAGGGCTCAATTCATTGAGGCGCATATTACTCCCCTTCAACCTTAACCATGTATTGAACTTGGTTGATCATGCCGCGAATGGAAGGAGTATCTTCCAGTTCAACAGTATGACCAATCCGACGCAGGCCCAGACCTTTCATGGTTTCGCGGTGCTTTGGCAGTTTGCCAATAGTGCTGCGAGTCTGGGTAACCTTTACAGTTTTCTTTTCCATATCGAATTACCCCAGAATTTCTTCAACAGTCTTGCCGCGTTTTGCCGCCACCTCTTCAGGTGACTTCATTTGCGCCAGGCCATTAAAGGTTGCACGAACCACGTTGTTCGGGTTAGTAGAACCGTAGCACTTGGCCAGTACGTTCTTGACACCAACCATCTCCAGTACTGCACGCATCGCACCACCGGCAATAATACCGGTACCTTCAGATGCTGGCTGCATATAAACCTGTGCACCGGAGTGACGGGCTTTAATCGGATACTGAAGCGTGTTGCCATCCAGCTGCACAGTGATCATGTTGCGTTTGGCTTGTTCCATAGCTTTTTGAATTGCCATTGGAACCTCGCGGGATTTACCGCGACCAAAGCCGACACGACCATTGCCATCACCAACCACAGTCAGAGCAGTGAAGGCGAAAATACGACCACCTTTTACTACTTTGGCTACACGGTTAACCTGAACCAGTTTTTCCTGGAATTCACTTTCTGAGCGATCGTTGTTGCGATCGTTATTACGTTCGTTATTTGCCATGATCTTTACCCTTAGAATTCGAGGCCGTTTTCACGAGCCGCGTCAGCCAGAGCCTTGATGCGACCATGGTATCTAAAACCGGAACGATCGAAAGCGACCTTGGTAATACCGGCGGCTTTTGCACGCTCAGCAATCAACTGACCCACTTTCGTGGCAGCACTGACGTTACCAGTTAAATCGTTACGCAGATCTGCTTCTACTGTAGAAGCCGTTGCAAGGACGCTAGCGCCATTGGCAGCGATGATCTGAGCATAAATGTGTCGGGGTGTACGGTGTACACACAGACGAACCGCGCTTTTTTCACGGATATTTATCCGGGTTTTCTGGGCACGGCGCAGACGAGCTGTTTTCTTCTCATTCATGGCCTAGACCTTACTTTTTCTTGGCTTCTTTACGACGAACAATCTCGTCAGCGTAACGAACACCCTTGCCTTTATAAGGCTCAGGAGGACGGTAACCGCGAATTTCAGCGGCAACCTGGCCGACAACTTGTTTGTCGACACCCTTGATCACAACTTCCGTCTGGCTTGGTGTTTCACAAGTCACACCGTCAGGCAGTTCATAATCAACCGGGTGAGAGAAGCCCAGGGACAGGTTTAGAGTTTTGCCGGAAGACTTGGCACGATAACCAACACCTTGCAAAACCAGTTTCTTTTCAAAACCAACACTCACACCGGTAACCATATTGTTTACCAGAGCGCGGAACGTTCCCGCCAAAGCATTAGATTGCTTGTCATTCTTTTTCGGAGCGAACTTCAGTTCATTCTCTTCTTGCTGAATATCCACAGCAGTGTGGATAGCCAGTTCCAAGGAACCTTGTTTGCCCTTAACGGAGATCTTGTCAGCGGCCAGTGTGATTTCAACACCAGTCGGGATCTGTACAGGAGCCTTAGCTACACGAGACATGGTATCCCCTCTTAGAATACGGTGGCGATAACTTCACCACCGACACCCGCAGCACGGGCAGCGCGGTCAGTCATGACGCCTTTCGAGGTGGATACAATGGCTACGCCCAAACCTGCCTCTACTTTCGGCAGTTGTGCGGAACCCTTGTACTGACGCAAACCAGGGCGTGATACGCGCTGGATACGTTCAATAACCGGCTTGCCTTCGTAGTATTTCAGATCAATAGTCATAACCGATTTGGTTGACTCTTCTACTGAAAAACCACTGATGTAGCCTTCTGCTTCCAGAACCTGGGCAACAGACGCCTTCATTTTTGAAGACGGCATGCTCACAGTCGTATGACCAGCTTGCTGGGCATTACGAATGCGGGTGAACATGTCCGCCAACGTGTCTTGCATACTCATTTATATTACCTCTGTTGTGCAGCGGCCTTCAGGCAAGACCTGAACAATAACGTTCCGGTCTTGCGCAAAGGGTGTGCTTACCAACTCGCCTTTTTCAGACCTGGCACGTTACCTTTCATTCCTTCTTCACGCAGTTTGATACGTGACAGCTTGAACTTGCGGTAAACACCGTGCGGACGGCCCGTTATTTGACAACGACGTCGCAGACGGCTCGCGGATGAATCGCGAGGTAGTTTCTGCAACGCTTGTTGTGCATCCCAGCGTTCTTCATCAGAAGAATCCTGGTTACTAATGATTGCCTTGAGCTCAATACGCTTGGCAGAATATTTCTCTACCAGTTTTTCACGCTTCAACTCACGCTGCTTCATGCTGATTTTAGCCATGACTAACTCCTCAGTTACGGAACGGGAACTGCAGCGCTTTCAGCAAAGCACGGCCTTCTTCGTTGGTTTTGGCTGTGGTGGTGATGGTCACATCCATACCGCGAACCTTGTCTACTTTATCGTAGTCAATTTCCGGGAAGATGATTTGTTCCTTCACACCCATGCTGTAGTTGCCGCGACCATCAAATGACTTGCCGTTAATACCACGGAAGTCACGTACACGAGGCAGGGAGATATCGATCAGACGATCCATAAAATCCCACATGCGTTCGCGACGCAGGGTCACTTTACAACCAATTGGCCAGCCTTCACGAACCTTGAAGCCCGCGACAGATTTACGTGCCTTGGTGACAACCACTTTCTGGGCAGCAATCAGTTGCATATCAGCAACCGCGCTATCCATCAGTTTCTTGTCGCCCAATGCTTCACCGACACCCATGTTCAGGGTGATTTTGGTGATTTTTGGCACTTCCATGATGTTCTTGTAACCAAACTCTTCTTGCAGCTTGGCTACTACTTCTTGTTTATACAGTTCTTCTAAACGTGACATAGCAGTATCCAGCTCCAATTAGGCGTCGATTACATCGCCAGTGGATTTGAAGATACGTACCTTCTTTTCACCGTCAACCTGGAAGCCAACACGATCAGCTTTTTCAGTTTTAGGGTTCCAAATGGCCACATTGGAAGCTTGAATACCAGCTTCACGCTCGATGATGCCACCTGGCTGCTGCAGGTACGGGTTAGGCTTCTGGTGTTTTTTCACCATGTTAACGCCGGTAACTATCAGACGGCCATCCTGCTGTACCTTTTGAACGGTACCGCGTTTGCCCTTGTCTTTACCTGCGATAACAACCACTTCGTCTTTACTACGGATTTTCAACATTTGCATTCCCTCCCTTAGAGCACTTCAGGTGCTAGGGAAATGATCTTCATAAACTTCTCTGAGCGAAGTTCACGAGTCACAGGGCCAAAGATACGAGTACCGATTGGCGACAAGGATGCGTTCAGAAGAACCGCAGAGTTGACGTCAAAGCGGATAATTGAACCATCGGGACGACGCACACCTTTACGGGTACGTACAACCACGGCGTTCATTACCTGGCCTTTTTTAACTTTACCGCGAGGAATTGCTTCCTTAACGGACACTTTAATCAAATCACCGATGCCGGCATAACGACGATGCGAACCGCCCAGTACTTTAATGCACTGAACACGCTTTGCGCCGCTGTTATCGGCAACGTCTAGCATGGTTTGAGTTTGGATCATGCCTCTCGCTCCTTAACTGACTCCGCCTGGTGGTTAAACCTTGGCGGCGCGCTCGTCGATGTTTACCAACGCCCATGTCTTGTTTTTAGACAGTGGGCGTGACTCTTTTACTGTAACGAAATCGCCAATCTGGCATTCGTTGTTGGCGTCGTGCGCCATAATCTTGGTAGAACGCTTCACGAACTTTTTATAGATCGGATGCTTTACAAAACGCTCAACCCGGACAGTGATGGACTTGTCCATCTTGTTGCTCACGACACGACCACTCAGGGTACGAACTGTCTCTTATACACATCTCCGAGCCCACGAGACAGGCAGAAATCTCG
>OJIO01000242.1_pt1 | contig 41418 bp, 32 predicted proteins | sample 1595621 | NCBI WGS metagenome assembly OJIO01 (sample SAMN05416776, study PRJEB24817) | seawater metagenome | isolation source: Sea water | place: Canada:Atlantic | collected 2013-07 | reverse complement strand
TCTACACTATCCTCTTCGTCGGCAGCGTCAGATGTGTATAAGAGACAGATACTATGGTGATAAAATGCAATCCGCTGATTATGCCTTTACTCGAGGTTTCCAATCTTCAGTCGAGCCGATTGTACATTTTGGTTTAGGCAACCAAGACAAAATTGAAAAGCTTGAAATAATATGGGTAAATGGCGAGAAAAGTGTTATTCCAAATCCTAAAATCAATGAACTACATATAATAGACAAACAAAAAACTACTATTATTTCAGAAGAAAAGAAAAAGGTAATTCCATTATTCGCGAATCTCAGTGCTAGCTATTTACACCCTCAGTTTAAACACGAGGAGAATAGATTCAATGATTTCCAAAAAGAGATTCTACTACCCCATCGTCAATCGACAATAGGACCATCGATTGCAGTTGGTGATGTAAATGGAGATGGAACAGAGGATTTTTACATAGGTGGGGCCAAAGATCAAGAGGGAGCATTATACCTTCAGGATGGTAGTGGTCATTTTAATGCTCATGCTATGTCCGCTTTTAAAGTGAGTGCCCCTCATGAAGATACGGGTGCCAAATTTATCGATGTTGATGGAGACAAAGATTTAGATTTATATGTCGCTAGTGGCGGTGGTGGAGACCTAGAAGGAGAAGAGTCTTTACTACAAGATCGACTATACCTAAATGATGGAAAAGGAAATTTCATACATGCCAGAGATCGATTACCAAAAATGAAAACAAGCACTAAAGTAATATCCGAGATGGATTGGGACAAAGATGGTGACTTAGATATTTTTGTCGGTGGTCGAACATCCCCTGGCCAGTATCCGATTGCTCCTTCATCCTATTTACTTGTAAACGACAATGGAACATTTACAAATCAGACAAAAGCCTTAGCTCCAGAAATAGAAAACATTGGTATGGTTACCGCTGCAGAATGGACCGATACAGATAACGATGGTAATATGGACTTGATTGTGGTTGGAGAATGGATGCCGATTACTCTATTTAGAAATAATGGTAATGGCTTTACAAACAAGACTAAGTCAATGTCTATTCAAAATTCTAAAGGGTGGTGGTCAAGTCTGTTAAAATCTGATATTGACCAAGATGGAGATGATGATTTTATAGTTGGAAATATTGGATTGAATAATAAATTTCACCCTACAGAAGAGAAACCCTTGTATATCTACGCTAATGATTTTGATGAGAATGATCAGCTAGATATAGTTCTAAGCAAAATATATAACGGGAAGAAAGTTCCTGTTCGAGGGAAGGAATGCTCATCTCAGCAGATGCCATTCATTGCAGATAAATTCCCCACATATGAAGGATTTGCAACTGCGAGTTTAGAAGACATCTATGAGGAAGATCAACTTTCTAATTCTATTCAATACGAAGCAAATAATTTTTCAAGTGTTTATCTTAAAAATAATGGTGACGGAACTTTTGAAATGATAAGTTTACCAAAAGAAGTACAATTGGCTCCAATAAATGGAATCATTGCTAAAGATTTTGATAAAGACAACAAAATTGACCTTATAGTTGCTGGAAACTTAAAACAAACTGAAGTAGAAACGCCTCTATACGATGCAGGGAAAGGTTTGTTTTTAAAAGGGGTAAATGATGGAAAATTTAAAACTAATCTTCAAATAGAATATAGTGGTTTATTCCTCCATAAGGACGTTAGAGGTTTAGAATTGATTCATGTTGGGCCTAATAAAAGGGCTGGGTTTCTTGTCTCCAACAATAATGATGTAGTAGAGTTGATTGTTTATCGCCACTAATTTCACTAAAAAAAGTTCTCATGAATTCATATTATAAAACATGTTAAGGAATGAAACAATAATAAAGTTACATTCTTCAGCTTGATCTTTTTCCCTTCTTCTGCGTTAAAAAGCCTCGCCTATGCGATGCATAGCCTACGTTTTTTGCCTTGGAGAATGAATAAATATCAGCACAGTAAAACGCACTTTATTAATGCATCATTCCTAATGTATAAATTTAGTCTTCAACTAAAGTTATGTTATGCATTTATTTTTATTCATATATATATCACAGTATATTAAACAGATAGTAAGTCTATCAACACAAAAATTAATGCAATTTCTAATTAATTTTACGCCGCTTTGTTCAAATAAGTTTAAAAAGTTAGTGTAATTTTCACACTTATTTTAAGATCGGCCATAGTCTTAATCGAATTTAAGTAAGAAAATCAAATGAAAAAGTATAATTGCCCTCTCTTTATTGCCCGAAAAATAATAGCCTTTAGAATAGCCATTTTCCTTACAATATCAATATTCAGTTTACAATTTGGTATTAGTCAAATTGTAAACTTGCCTTGTCAAACTGAAGATGTTGCCGTAGAGGATCTAGAAAGAAAAGATTTCGAGACGCCTTCAGGAAGTACGATAGATCATAGCCAGGGGAGTATGCATAATTTTACTTTACCATTAGCCTCAGATTATGGACCGTGCAAAATAATATCAAATATCACTATTGTAATAAGTGCATTGGGGGTTGATTTGAGTAATCTGCCTCCTGATTGTCCTGCTCCTTTTCCCTATTATTATAATATTGCCTTAGGCTGCCCGGACTTTGCTCCTGCATCATGTAATACCGCCAATCTTCTTGGCGAGCCAAACACCAATACATTTACGAATCAAAACTTATCATACAATGGTGATTTTGATTTTGGTGAAAACTTATCAGTGGATATAGTACCTGTAATGAATATCTTCTGTTCAGCAGGACAAACTTCGCTTACGTCAGACGCGGTTGTTCTAGATTATAATATATGTGTTACTGTCACAGTTTCTGATGCACCATCTACTATTAGTGTAGATCTTGGGCCAGATATAAGTGTATGTCCAACTGAAACGACCACTATAGATGCGGGGTTTCTTGTTAATGTTGATTACCTATGGGACCCCAATGGAGAGACTACACAAACGATTACTGTTGGCCAAGGTACATATACTGTAACAATAACAGATGCGAATGGATGTACTGACTCAGATGACATAATAATATTACCTTTTCCAGATTCAGATATCACCTTTGACCCTGTATCTCCAACTGTATGTGACAATGGCCAAGTATCTGTTAGTGTTAATGAATCGTACAGCTCGTATATATGGAGTAATGGTGCGATTACACAAACCGTAAGTCTTTCTCCAGGCAGTTACAATGTAACTATTACAGATATTAACCTTTGTACATCTGTGAATTCTATTACAATTGATAATGTCGTTCCACCAAATGCTGGGATTGACAACTTACTTGATGTTTGTAATGATGGTTCTACTTACAATATTGAAACTTTGTTACAGACCTTTGATGCAGGTGGTCTTTGGGCAGATATTAATGGGACAGGTGTGGATATAAACATTAATCCCTTATCTGTGGATTTTGAAAATGTACTTCCAGGTTCATACGATTTCACATATACTGTAACTGGGACAGCACCTTGTCCACCAGAAGTAGCAACAATTACTATAATAGTCAACGATCAAAATAATGCAGGGACAACTGATATTGTTCAATATTGTTCGAACCCAGGAAACTTAGATTTTAATTTACTTATAGGGAATCCAGACTTGGGAGGAATTTGGTCAGACGTTGATCTGCTTGGAGTAGACCTTAGTAATCCTTTTTCCGTTAATTTTAATGGAATACCATCTGGCACATATGAATTCGAATACTTATTAATTGCCAACGGTCCATGTGTAGAACAATCAGAAACACTAACAATCGTTATTCTTGATGCAGCATTTGCTGGAAATGATAATTCAGCAACAGTTTGTGAAGGCACAATATTTAATCTTAATGACTTAATTGATGGTGCAAATACAACTGGATTTTTTGAAGACACTGATGTATCAGGTGTTTTAACTGGAAGCTCGGTAAATACAACTGGTCTTGCTGGTCAAAGCTTTAATTACACTTTCACGGTTGGCGATGCAAGTAGTCCATGCGGAATGGATGATGCCATATTCACAGTTAATATTGAATCAAGCGTTTCAGCTGGAGACGATAATACTGAGTCACTATGCATAGGCGGAGATTTAGATTTAAATGATTTTCTAACAAACGAAGATCCAGGTGGGTCATTTATTGATTTAGATGCGAGTGGTGGATTGACTGGAAGTATATTAAACACAAATAATATTACTGCAGGTTCATATACTTATCAATACGTTGTTGGAGATGGTATTACTTGCCCAATAGATTTTGCACAAATAGAACTAACCTTCATAAGCAGACCATTGATTGAAATGGTCGAAGAAGAAATATCAATATGTGAATCACAGTGCCAAGACATAGCATTCAACCTTATTGGTACACCTCCATTTTCATTCCCGATTGAGATCTATTCTCTAGATGGTGTATTGATAGCAAATGACACTGTAAATACTTCAACTAATTTATACAACTTAATTACTTGTAACTTGAATGATACCATTGGTTTTGCTAATGATTCATTGAGTTTATTAACGGACAGTGCTTGGATATTAACGATACCTAGTTTAATGGATGGTACATGCTCTTACACTTTCTCAAATGATGCTGACACTTTAGATATTTTCACTTTTTCAAACTCTGTATTTAGTTTAGACACTACTGCTTGTATTACGGATACAATTTTCTTAAATGGACGTGAATTTTATTTAGGAAATGAAACTTACCAAGATACGATTCCAGGAAGTAGATGTGACAGTATTATTGATATTACAGTCATATTCCAAGGTGCTGACACCGTGTATATCAATCCTATAATATGCTTAGGTGATTCAACGATGATTGGTGGAATATCCTATGGGGAGAACAACCCAACAGATGAAATAAATTTCATAAATCCAGATGGCTGCGACAGTTTGACAATTATTGAAGTATCATTTTATCCTCTTGCAGATACTTTACTTATGATAGACCTCTGTGCAGGGGAAACTCTTAACCTTAATGGAACTACATACAGTGATACTAACATAACCGGTTCAGATACACTTATGAATCAATCTTCAACAGGTTGTGATAGTATTGTGAATGTTCAAGTAACAATAACCACAGGAATTACAATTGACAGAAATGATGTTTTGTGTGAAGACGAATTTATAGTAATTGGTGGGATAACATTTGACTTTACAAATCAATCTGACCAAATAATTTTGGATGGAACGGGATGTGACACAACAATTAATGTTGATCTTACTTTTATCGAAACTGCAGAGGGAAATGAAAATGGCACGTATTGTCCTGACTTTTTCATTATTGTAAACGGTACACAATATGATATATCAAACCCTGTAGGAATTGAACCAATAGCCACAGGTAGTGCTGCTGGATGTGATAGCATACTTAATATCAATTTAAACTTTTATCCATCTATTGAAAATCCCTATACCGCTGATATTTGTGGTGATGATTTTATAGAAATTAATGGAACTATATATGATCAAAATAACCTATCAGACACTGAAGTATTTGTAGGGCTGGGTAGTAATGGGTGCGATAGTACAGTCAATGTATTGATTAGTTGGACACCAGTCTATAACGAACCAGCTGTTGCTAACCTATGTGAAGGGGACAGTATTCTCTTAGCTGGACAATACCAATTCGTATCTGGAACATATCAAGATACGTTCCAAACTATAGCACTTTGTGACAGTATAATATCCACAACTGTTACTTTCATATCATGTCAAGTCGAGGTATCATTTACAACAACAAATAATGATTGTGCAGGTGATAGTATCGGAGGCTTCTCTATTGATATCATATCTACAATTGATATACCATACACGATAAGTTGGGTGGGTCAAAATAATGGAATTTCAGGTGAAGTAATAATTGACAGTCAACAAAACATGGTCAATATCACAAATCTTTCATCTGATACTTATACAATATCTATCATAGATAATGATGGCACTACAATCTATCAAGAAACGGTAGAAGTAACGGATCTTAATCCAGCATTAGACGGAACATGGACAGAAGTTGAATCAATACTATGTTTTGATGGTTTGGGATCAATAGAATTCATAGCAAATGGAGGTATGCCTACATATAATTACACCTGGAGTCAGAGTGATATTGGAAATACTGCTATTGCAGAAAATTTAATAGCTGGAGATTATTCATTAACTGTGACTGATCAGAATAGTTGTACAACTGAAACCTCTTATTCATTGGTTAATCCTGATGAGATATTGTTTTTAATAAATTCGATGGATCTTTCATGTGAAGGTATAAATGATGGACAAATAGCAATATCAAATATAACAGGAGGATTAGCGCCTTATAGCATAACAATAAATGGTTCTGTCTTGGTAGACATGTCACTTGACAGTTTACAAGCTGGTCTATATGAAATTATAGTAGAAGACATAAATGGATGTACCCAATCTATGACAGAAGAGATTCTTAGTGATGGTAATATAGATTTCGCTACTTATCAAATGGAATATACAATCACTGTTGGTGACAGTGTGAATCTTGCTGGTACAATAACTGAAGATAGCGTAACTTTTGCTTGGACCAATGGTAGCTCTCTTAGTTGTAACGATTGTGCTACTCCTGCAGCTAATCCATCCTCTACTACCTCTTATGATCTAACTATAACAAATCAACAAGGCTGCAGCCAATTAATTACCATATTGGTTACTGTAGAGATTGTGGAACAAGTATTTGTAGTAGCCAATATCTTCAGCCCAAATGGCGATAGTGTAAATGATGAATTGATATTCGATTATGGTTCTGATAAAATCTTAGAAGTCGAAATATTTGACCGTTGGGGAAACAGAGTATTTCAAGAAGTATTGATCGATGGAGTTATTTCTTGGGATGGTTTTTACAATGGAAATCTCCTTGCTAATGGAATATACGTTTATAATGTTCAAGTGACGGACAACGAAGGAAACACTGAAAGCAAATTAGGTGATGTTATGATAATGAGATAGACAACATGCTATAGATACAATAACATCCTAAAAAATATTGGAAAATTATTCTTCTATTTTTCTATTGTCTTTAATGTTGAGTAGATTCATATTGCAGCTTTCTTTGCTTCCAACCGCCAGCACAAAGTCTTGCTTTGTTTTCTGACCATTTGCATATTCTGCAGGTTTCCAACTTGGCATATTACATACAGCGTCTAATAAAATAGAATCAACTTTTTTATCGTCTGAAGAATTGGAAACGTATGCATCTACAATTCGCCCATCTTCATCTACAGTAAACTTAACCGCCGCTAGTTTATAATTATCTTCAAAAAGCGCATTGTCTATTTTAGATATAGCTCTCTCGCTCATGTATTGTTTGAGTTGGGTTTTCCCCTCGAGGTGTGCTGCTTCAATTTCAGCATCTACAGAGAAAGAAAAATCAAACACTTTAGGCTCACTATTTTTCAAAGTGTTTTCAGGAATATAGTGCACAAAAACAGATATTCCAGACCCTATATCAGCCATTTCCATATTTTGTTTTTGCTCTTTAGTTAGAACATCTGTTTTACTTGATGCTTTCTTCTCTTTCCCATTTACTGTGGCAAAAACATCCACAGATATAAATTCTCTAATCCAAGATGACTTGTAGTATTTATGGATATCAACTACTTTTTTGGCCGCTGTTAATGTCTCTCTCTCCAAAGTCGGAGTAGGATATACTCGCAATACATCGAACCAAACACCATCAACATTAGTGTCTTGTGAAACACCATTATTAGGCATTGCCGAAACAACTAATATTACCACAAACAATCTTACAATTATATTTTTCATCTAATCAATTTTATTATTTTTTCCTTTATATAAGAGGATAATAGTTTTATTATCTATAAAGATCAATCTCACATCTAATACATAAGCTAATTTACGTCTGTAATACCCCAATTAGTAAATAATATGTGTAAAAGAGTGTAAACAAAATGTAATTACTTCTAAAACAATCAATTAGTAAACTATTCACCTAGAATCAATAACAATATAAATCCATGATAATACTACCTTTATCAAGGAATGTGAACTCGATACGCTCTCCTGCACCGTCCCAAATATCTAGATACTTCTTCCAGTTACTTGAAACTTTTAATTTTAAACTTGGACTCGTTAGTATATTATAAAAAGGATCTAAAAACACAATTAATTTCGAAGTACTGAATCCGTGGTAATTCCTTTTTGAAGATATGTGATCCTTATACATCTTATTTCTTTGATTTTGTTTATTAAAAACAATCTTATGATCATCTGTAAAACTCATTCTATAACAGTAAAAAAGATCCTAAATTTTGACTACCCCACCGCAAGCGGATGGAGCATTAGCCAAAATTTTTCCAACCTAAAGGTCGGAAATCGGATCTTTTTTGTGATAAGGCGTTTTATGCAAAAACATCTTTTTTATGACCCCGACGCAAGCATCGGAGAATTTAAGTATTCAAAACGGGCTATACCAAATTCCATTTTAAAAGATTTCTCTTTATTTTTATCCTTATTTTTAATCTCCATTCGATCCAAATAATTGGTTAAAGTTTCATTTATTTTAGGACACGGGTAATCCAATAGAAACCCATCAATCATATATCCTCTTACATTATTTACTACTACTTCTACCCAATGGCTCTGTAATAACAATCGTCTTCTTTTTTCTCCAGCTTTTATTAGCAAATTTGCCAATCCTATGCTAGTCGTATTTAATATGATAAGACTATCACCATACGGCACTTTACTAATTATTTTTGAGGTAACTTTTGGATGTTGCCTAAGATTCATGCCACCCTTTGCCCATATATACTTAAATGATTCATTTCCTTGACTCAAACACATCATCTGGAAAGTTAATAATATGCCTATTGTTGATAAATACCTTTTCATTTTCTTGTTATTTAGTTTCAACAAAGATGATGGCCTCTTCAATAAGATAAATCTAGTATCTATTATTCGTACCTGTTCTTCTATCAAATGTAGAAGAGTCTATATTGATTTTATCGAAATATATTACTTCTACACTTGTAGAAGTAATATATTTATTCTACATTTGTAGAAGTAAAACAAAATTCATGCAATTATCTAAGACAGAGGAATTACTAATCACACATCTTTGGTCTCTTGGCAAAGCTTACATGAAAGATCTCATCAATTGTTATGAAGATCCAAAACCTGCAGCTACGACAATAGCCACTCTTCTAAAAAGAATGAAAGACAAAGGCTATGTAAACTATGAGTCCGACGGAAGGTCTCGTCTTTACTATGCGCAAGTAAAAAAGGAAGACTATGTAAATGGTCAATTCCAAGGTTTTATGAATAACTTTTTTGAAGATTCGGCTTCACAATTTGCTTCATTTTTTACTAAAAAAACCAATATGTCTAAAACAGAATTGGAGGAATTGAGAGCTCTTATTGACCAACAAATAGAACGTAAATCATGATAATATATTTATTAAAATCTACACTTTGCATGGCAATCTTACTTCTGTTTTACAAATGGACCATAGAAGATGTCGTAATGCACAAATTCAAAAGAGTATACTTGTTAGGTGCTTTGATTTTATCTTTACTAATACCAATTTCACCTACTGGATATTCTTACAGCACAGAATCATCCAACTCAATGGAAAGGACAACTCCATTAACATTGATCGAAGAATTTACAATAAACACAGATCAGATAGAACCTGTTTTCTCTCTTTCCTTACCTATGACTATTGCTGTTATATTTATATTGATCTCAGTATTCTATTTTGTTCAATTTAGTAGAAATATCATATCTCTGATAAGGAAGGCATCCAAGAATAATTCACGAGCGTACCGTACCACCAGATTAGTATTAGTAGAAGAAATAATTGCACCATATACCTTCTTAGATAAAATATACATCAATAAACAAGAATATCTTGATGGTCATATCAATGAAGAACTACTAACACATGAAAAAGCTCATGCAGATCAAAGACATTCATTGGATGTCATCTTTATTGAGTTTTTGATTTGCATATTTTGGTTCAATCCATTATTAAAGATGTATAAACAATGTATTCAGCTAAACCATGAATTTTTAGCGGATGAAGTTGTAATCAATAAATACCAACAAGTAAAAAACTATCAGTATCTACTTTTAGATACGATTAAGAATAACAATCAGATATCGCTGGCCAGTAGTATCAACTTTTCATTAACTAAAAAACGTCTAGAAATGATGACAAAAAATTCGACAGCAAGAAGAAAGAACTTGCTTGTATTAAGTACGCTACCTATGATTCTGATTTTATTGGTTGCCTTTGGTCGACCTGCGACAGCTCAATCTGATACAAAGACAGAAACGACATTGGAACAAGATCAAAATTTGCTTAGGGATTCTTATTTCAAGGAAGCCATGGTGCACTATACTGATATAGATGGAAATTCATATGTCAAAAAATATGATGCAATCCCTGGCGATATCAAAAGTAAAATGATGCCGCCTCCACCGCCCCCTGCAATACCCGGAGGCAAATCAAAATGGGCGAATTCTCTCGAAAAAGGCACAATTGTGAGTGTGAAAAATGATGGCTCGATTATCATTGGCGGCAATGGAAATGTACCTCCTCCTCCTCCAAAAGTAGCAAAAGTAATAAAGGTAATAAAAGCAGTAAAAGCAACAAAAGCAACAAAAGCGCCTAAACCACCTAAAGCAGTAAAAGCACCTAAACCATCTAAATCTGTGAAAGCGTCTAAAGCAGTAAAAGCAACAAAAGTTTCTAAAGCTGTAAAAGCGCCTAACAAAAAAAAGGGATAGGTCTCACATCACCGCGACCACCTTCACCTCCAAATGAGGCAAAACATCTTACCGAAAAAGGTTTAACGATCGAGCTTAATAGAATGAGCGTAAAAGATGAGGTGGCAAAAACTATTCAAGGAATGAAACAATAATAAAGTTACATTCCTAAGAATAAGTAGATAGTAAGACCATGAAGTTCACATTCCGTTCTTCTGGGAAAAAGTCTTTGTATATTGAGGATCGAGCTTAATAACAAAAACAGAGGGCAAAAACCCTCTGTTTTTTTTGTCATTGATCTATAGGGCTAGAGTTTAATCTATTTCTTAAATTCATGTTTCAGAAACATTTAATTATGAAACAAGATTGGAATATTGGACTAACCTTTTATGATGAACTTGTGAGAAAATGTAAAAGGTTTGATAGAAAAGGAAAAACAGTGCCATATACATCTGCAAATGGTCATATGTTTTCTCTACTCAATAAAGATGGGGAACTTGGTTTTCGATTTTCAAAACCAATGCAAGAGCAGTATTTTGAAAAATACAAAACATCCTATTTGATCTCTTACAATGCCAAAATGAAAGGCTACATTATGGTAACCAAGGAGATGAAAGAGAAGCCAAATAATCTTATATCCCTACTCAATTAAAGCTATGATTACGTTATGTCACTTGACCCAAAATAAATAGATGAGAAAAATAATAGTTAACTTATGTTGCAGTCTTGACTCATTCATTGAAGGAGCGAATGGAGAAATAGATTGGTGTTTTGCAGATCAAGATTATGGGATGACCGACTTTCTAAATAGGATTGATACTATAATCTTTGGAAGACACAGTTATGTTCAATTGCTGGAAATGGCTCCTGATGCATTCAAGGATAAACGTAAAATTGTAATTTCTAAAACCTTACAAAATAAGGAATATGATGCTATTGTCATCTCAAAAAATATCAAAGAAGAAATAGAAAATATCACCAGCCAATCAGGAAAAGACATTTGGTTCTTTGGGGGTGCGAATCTTATGTCAACATTTATTAATCTAGATTTAATAGATGAGTTAATGATTGCAGTTCATCCTTTAGTGCTGGGTAGTGGTAAACCATTATTTACCAATATTAATCAAAGAAAAAAATTAAAATTGATAGATTCTAAATCCTACTCTACAGGATTGGTACTATTACATTATCAGATTGAGAAAGTCAACTTATAAATAACTGGCTGGCTATCGCCCCGATCTCTTTAAGGTACCGTTGATCTATTTCATCAAAATGTGATAATTTAGCACTGTCTGCATCAAGCACACCAATTACTTCATCATCTTGCATTATTGGAATCACAATCTCCGATTTACTTGAACTACTGCAAGCTATGTGGCCAGGAAAAGCATCTACATCAGGAACAATGAATGTTTTCTTTTCAGCCCAAGCTGAACCACACACTCCTTTACCCTTCTTGATCCTCGTGCATGCGATTGGCCCCTGAAATGGTCCTAAAACCAATTCATCTTCTTTTACAAGATAAAATCCGACCCATAGATAATTAAACTGCTCTTTTAATGCCGCGCTGATATTGGCAAGATTAGCAATAAAATCAGGTTCCCCAGTTATCAATGCCTTGATTTGAGGTATAAGCGTTTTGTATTGTTCTTCTTTTGTACCTTTTACAATTGTAAGATCTTCTGCCATTCTAATATTATTCAGATATGAATAGTAGTAACTGTATGAACATAAAATTGGTTTCGAGAAGACTTATATTTTAGAAAAAACGATATTCAGAGTGATATTAGTTTTTATAAAACCTAACACTTTTTTCGCCAATACTAAAGACAAAATATACACCTGTATTAAGATTAGAAATATCAATATCGTTTCTAGAAGGATCAATATGGGCCTTAGTTATCATTCTACCTAATACATCAATAATATACACTTGTTTTGAGGAGTATCCATTAGTTGTGCAGATCAATCGTTGATCAATAACTATATAGGTATTGCTTTCATCCAAAAGACTATCGTCTAACGCCGTAGTCTCATATACCTGACAACCGATATAGTCTGGGGACAATTCTACAGGTTCTCCAGGACTAAGGTCCTTATTTTCAAATCCTATATAATCAGCCGTGTACCTGACAGACTTAAACAATGAATTAAACTGAGGGGTGCCGCTTTGGATTCCTGGTCCTCCATTTCTATTTACCGGATTGATATATTTCCATACTTTTTCTTTCGTCTGTGTTATTTCTGATATTTCACCACTGAATCCTTCTGTAGTCAAAATATTTCCATTTGGCAACATTTGAGCACTTGACATTATAGAAGAGTAAAACCCTACATCATCGTATGTCCAAAGTATATCTTCTTCTCCAAATAATGATTCTTCTGAGAAATCATAATCGCCATCTACCGCAGGATTATTCCAGATTTGGATTTGTGACCTTGTATTATAAATATATTTATTGTTAAAAATAACAAAATCCCCTTGATAATCATCCGTATTAATCCAGCTCACATCATGAGCTTGGTATAGAATTCTATCCCCTTCTGTACCATGATCAAATGCTTCAGGGTTTCCGTACCTATACAGAATATCTCCACCATTCCCATATATCCCTCCTGAGCTACTCGCAGCTTCTTGTATCGAAGTGGAGTGATCTAAGATGTATACTTCACTGTTATTCCTTGAGCTCATAGCGATCTGATCCAGTTCTTCATTATAATCGATTGAGTTAATATGGAGCCAATCATGATTAAAATTTAGTTCGTCAGTGATATAATTAAGATTTATGAGTTCTGGATGTTCAGCAACATTACCAAAATTTGACTTAGTGGCATCCGCATCTTGGATCACATGGTCGAGCGCAGACCATCCCCATACAATATTGGCTTGATCATTTTGTAATGGTTGTAGTTCCCAGATTTGTTCATTATAGAAGTCGCCAATGTGTGTCCTACCTTCCTGAATGGCCTGCTGATCTGTCACTTTTTGCCAGACAGTAACTAGCATATTCCCATTAGGCATCATCAACATATCATGATGGACCACAAAACCATCATCTGCTATCCGATACGACCATTCTAAATCTCCGTTCCAAGAATACCGCTCGATTATGCCACCTTCTCCACCAATCATAGTTGAGCCATTTATTTGTCCTATCCTCACCAGATCTCCTTCTCCAGTAATGAATAATCCATTGCTTGATTTGTAATTACTTTCCCAGGTATTTATCACATACCCACAATTATCGATCAAGTAAGACTTCTCGTTATTACTGAAGAGTGTATATCCATTTTCTGATCTCTCATCATTAAAAAACAGGCCCATTGTTTGTTGTCCAAACATAGAAAAACAGCAAACAAAAAAGATAAAGAATGAGTATAGTTGTTTCATAATTTCAATTTACTAAAACAGAGGCATTTATATCAATAGCTGTAAATAGCATAAAAAAGGCTGACCTCCAAAACGAGATCAGCCAATAATTTAAATCTATTTCTTAGTTATCATATTAGAAGTTGAATCCTAATCTTCCAAATAAGTACATTCCATCGCTGCCCATTTGTACTGAATCATTGAATCCACCTTGATCCGTCCATCCATCAAATTGTGCTGTTGGATAAGTATTCAAGAGATTGTTAGCACCAATAGTGAATTTCAAACCTTCCGTAAGTTGATACCCGATACTTAAATCAAGGACCCCAGCTGTTTCATAAGTATCAGTTGCTACTTCAAACAACGCATCCGCTTCCGCTTGATTTGTAGCTGGAGAGTCTACCCATTGAAAATCTTGAAGAATGACTTCGCTAAATTGTGTGTAATTCAACTGAAAATCAAGTTTGCCTAATGAAAGTCCAGCATTGAACCCAATCTTAAAATCAGGAGCCGCAGCTTCTAAATATGCTTGAGAAAATGGCCCAAAGAATGTAAATTCATTTAAATCACCATTGTTGATATTCTCTATTTCAGTATTGTTAAAGTTTGCAGCTATTCCTAAATTATATCCATTTCCATCAGTTCCGATATGGCCTCTATAACCTAATACTAAATCAACTCCTGTAGTCTTAGTATCTACACCATTAGAGAAGAATTGTGCAGCATCCGCTCCTACATTAAGATCAGACGCATCGAAAACATCTGTCAATACTATTCTGTCATCAACGCTGATTTGATACCCATCAACTGTTGCAGTAAATCCTCCAGTTTTATAAGTAAATCCTAAAGCCAAATTAGTCGCTTTTTCCTCAGTCAAAGGATTGATGCCAAAGCTTTTAGCAACTGTACTGGTGTTTGATGCTAAAAGTGTTCTTACTGAAGACATGCCAACTATATTGTTGAATAATAAGTTGTAATGAATTTGAGCTAAAGAAGGTGCTCTAAATCCAGAAGAAACAGATGCTCTAGCTGATAATCCATCCATTAATTTATATCTGGTCGCTAATTTGAAGTTTACCGTATTTCCGAAGTCACTATAGTCTTCATATCTCAATGCTCCCGCAATTAAAAATTCATCTGATACATTTAATTCTGCGTCTCCATACAATCCTAGGTTTGATCTATTTCTATCTACTTCATTAGATGGACTATAGCCAGGAAATCCTTGTGAACCTCCAGATGGTTGCTGTCCAAACTCATTGATAAAAGGCGACTGAGTCGTAGGATCTGTGATCGCTACTCCATTCACATCATAGTTAGCATAAGAAGCTTCTTGCCCAGCAAATATTATAAAATTCTCTGATCTAAATTCGGTACCGAACGCAAAGTTAAGACCTGACATGATACCATCAAAATTCTTTGTAAAGTCTAGACCTGTTACATTCATAGCTAGGCTGTGTCCTCCTGCATCGAAATCAGTTGGCGAACCAGCTCCTAAAGATGCATTATTAGATCCTTTGATGAAATAGTGAAAATCATTGCTTCCATAAGTATGGCTAAAATCAGCTTTCCACCCATTATCCAAATCATGTTTCACTCCAACTGTAGCGGATTGATCTTTGATGATAGATGTAATTCTTGGTGTAAATCCATCAGGATATAAAGATGCAACCGACCTATCATCTCCGTCAGCACCTGGTGCGCTTCTAGAAAATGCAAATGCATCTGTATCTCTGTTTCCTGTTCCACCAAAGAAATATAGATCAGTCTTTTCACCAATTGCTTTCGATCCGTTCACCATGAATTGGAATTGATCTACAGCTGCCGATCCATAACCCTTTCTCCAAGAAAATCCTGGCCTTAGAGTTCTCTCTTTTGTATAATATTCTGTAGTGAAATTGATGTAACCATCATCCCCTAACCCAACACCATAGTTAAGATCTACCTTTGTAGTAATTCCATCAAATGACTTGTCTCCATCTGGGTCCAATGCTCTATTCGTACCATCTATGTTGAATACTTCATCACCATATTCTTCAGCATATCCTGCTCCAACTGCTGTACTATACGCACCATATGTCACTCCTCCAGATACTCCATCTGTCTTATCTTTTAGTACAATATTTATAACCCCTGCTATGGCATCTGATCCATATTGAGCTGATGCTCCGTCTCTTAACACTTCGATTCTTTTGATCGCAGACGCTGGTATTGCATTTAAATCCGTTCCTGAATTACCTCTACCTCTCGTACCGAATACATTTACCAATGAAGATTGATGTCTTCGTTTACCATTGATCAGTACTAATGTCTGATCAGGTCCAAGACCTCTTAATGATGCTGGATCGACGTGATCGGCACCATCAGAACCAGACTGCTTAGTAGCATTGAAAGAGGGTGCTGCGTATTGCAAGATTTGGTTTATTTCTACTTTACCTGTTCTAGCGGCTATGTCTGCAACATTTATAACATCTACAGCAACTGGAGAATCAGTTGCTGATCTACCATAACTTCGTGATCCAACAACTTGCACTTCGTTTAATTGTACTCCTTCATCAAGAGATACATCTAATTTTCCACTTGCTCCTGCAACAGCTTCAAGTTCACCGAACCCAATATAGCTAAAAACAATATCAGCTGGAAGAGTTGACACATCCAATGTATAGTTTCCATTGATATCTGTGACTGTTCCATTTGCAGTTCCTTTTTCTGATACATTGACTCCTATCAATGGATCGCCAAAAGCATCACTGACTGTTCCAGAAACAGTATTTTGACCGATTACGATCATAGAAAAGCACATCATAAAGAGCGATGTAATAAATGTTTTCATAGTTAGATTTTTTTATTTATTCATGCATGTTAATGCAAGTAATATATGACAAAAATATTAATATGATACTATATCACAATTATTGTTAATTCATTGGCAAAAAAAATGGAAGACTTAGTTTAAGCCTGCAAGCAACTAATTTTATCATTTACCCTCTCCTTCTTTCCAACAATATCATCATCATTAGTCCAAGTAAGACTCGATCATCGTCGTCGGAATCCATGCTTCCTACTTTCTCAATTTCAAAACTTCTCCCCCAAAATGAAGCTTGCTTTTTCAATCTAACTATTGGCTTATTATTGCTATCCACAACAAGATATGACGGGTTGAATAAGTACCCAGTGAAAATATTTAAAATTGGAATTTCTCCTAATAATGAATCCATTACCTTAATCCACCCATTTTCTTCACTCACAGAATATTGCAAGTTATTGTCTTCATCAATAATATCATATTTCGCCTTCCAGATTGACCTCCACCCTTTCCTAGCTATCTTTCCAAACACTTTATCGTTTTCATCATGAAAAGCATAAGCGGCTGAAAAATCTAACCATCTATCAGCTTTTATTGTGTAGTTAAGCTGTGACTTTGACTCATTGCTAAAAACTTGGATATTCTCTTTTAGTTTGAACATCTTTTGTCTTACATAGGCTATCGTTCTACCTCGAGTGTCTGTAGCGACGAAGTCATTTGCTAATGTTCCAATTTTAAATTTTAAATTAATTGGGAATTCAATGTGTTGCATTGTTCTGTGTTTTGTTAGTTAAATAATTAGTAAAAATGATTGGCTTCACAGTCTTTGTAATCAGTATTAATTTGGTAATTTATTAATGCTACCTAATTATAAATATAAGAATATATAATTAGTCAAAAAATATAATCCAAAGTCCTTCACATAAATAGCAAACTTTCTATTTGACGATTTTGTCATTGTGGCCATTGTGAAATGTATAAGAATGTTACTTTTACTTTTCAATTATAACACAAGACAATATTTATTCAATGGAAGGACTTTTCACTATCGACAGTTTGTTTACTCTTGTAATGCTTGTTTTACTCCAAGTAGTTCTTGGCTTTGACAATTTGCTTTACATCTCGCTAGAATCAAAAAAAGCTCCTGCCGAAAGGCAAAGCTATGTTAGGAAACTAGGTGTCGGATTAGCCATTATTCTTAGAATCATATTGTTATTTGTATTGATGTCATTGATACAATATTTCCAAGATCCTTTCGCTAGTCTTCATGACAATAACATCATCGAATTTGCTTTCAATATTCACAGCATAATCGTCCTATTAGGTGGTGCATTTATCATGTATACAGCTATAAAGGAGATTTGGCATATGATGAATCTTGATGAACATGCGGCAACAGACGCAGCCCGCAGCTCAGTTGGAAAAATCATTTTCTGGATTGTGGTTATGAATTTAGTATTCTCATTTGACTCTATTTTGAGTGCTATGGCCTTGACAAGTGGCATGGAATTCCAAGCCCAAATGGTGCTTATGTCAATCGCAATTATATCTGGTGGAGTCCTTATGATTGTATTAGCTGATAAAGTCTCTGAATTCCTTCAAAAAAACAGAATGTACGAAGTGCTTGGACTTTTTATATTATTGATTGTAGGGATTATGCTTCTTTCCGAAGGTGGACATCTTGCCCATCTCAAATTGTTTGGGAATCCAGTAACTCCTATGAGTAAAACCACATTTTACTTTGTAATCATTGTACTGGTGCTTATTGATTTAGTTCAAGGTAGATATCAGAAAAACTTACTAAAAGCAAGAGACAGTCACCAACAAACGTAATGTTTTACAGAACACATTCAATATGTTTTGCCAACTGCATAACAATCTAAATTTAGGTCTTGAAATAGGTCTAAGTAATTACAATATATAATCAAATCCTTAATCTAAATCACGATTTCACAGCCTGGACTACCATTAGTTAACCACAATCTTTATACCCGTATAAATACCTGATTTCATACCATTTCTTTTTCGTCCAAAATATTTCATCTATTTTAGGATCATATTAAGGTGTTATCAACCCCAAACAGTGCAAAATGAATACTAGATCGGATTTCTCTTTCCATTGCATCTTTAGCAATTACGTCTTTGTATATTCTTCTTTGTGCTCTTCCCGAATCTTGATAACTCATAAATATTTATTTCTACAACCACAAAACTTCTAAACATGAAAAACAAGATTTTAGTCTTAGTAGGTATAATCATTTTCGCATTCATTCTCTATACATATTTTACTTCCCTAAAAGAAGATTATTACATTGATGGAGATAGCGACATCGTAGTCGTACCTGAAGATGGTGAAATTCCAAATCGAATTGAGTTGCCTCAAGCCTGGAATGGTGATACTAGAAATGATTTTTGGTATACAAGTCAAGGCTCTGAAATAATGCCTTATGATTGGTTTACTTGGTTAGAGCAATCTGATAATGAGAAGTTATTAAGAAATGCACAGTTTATGGAATCTCTAGGTTATCTCCCGCAAGCTTCATCTAAGCAGAATCCCTCAGGCCTGCCAATCGGATTTGCAATAACTAGAGCAAGAGAGACTAAAGAAAGAGGAATGGGATTTACATGTGCCGGTTGTCATACCAATCAAATAGATTATAAGGGATCAAATATTTTGGTCGAAGGTGCCCCTACGCTTGCCAATTTCGTTGGATTATATAGTGAGATAGTAAAATCTTTGCATACCACTCATACGGACGACACAAAATTTGATCGCTTTGCTCAGCGAATTTTGAAAGATAAATACGATCAAAGTACTGCAGAAGATCTTAGAGCCAAATTAAAAGCAAAAGCAAATCATACTGCGGAAAGGCAAGCAGTAAATGCTCTTCCTCAGGATTACCCAGCGGACTTTACAAGTTATGGTCGATTGGATGCTTTTGGAAATATCATGAATGCTGGTACTGCCTTTGGTCTGAATAAACTTGCTAATAAAAACTTTCCAACTGGACCAGTATCCTACCCATTCCTTTGGGGTACACATCAATCTGATGTCGTCCAATGGAATGCTTCGGCGGCGAATACGCCCGTCGTAGGTCCACTTGCTAGAAACGTCGGTGAAGTCGTTGGTGTATTTGGTGGATTGAGCATCCATGAAGCTCCATGGTGGCAACAACTGATAGGTATTGATGTAGCTTATTCTTCAACTGTAGATTTCAAAGGATTGGGAGAATTAGAATCATGGATTATGGATTTACGATCTCCAGCATGGCCAGAAAATATATTACCTCCATTAAATACCGACCTGGTAGCACAAGGATCTATTATCTTTGCTGATAAGTGTCAATCTTGTCATAAGGTAATGTCAAGATCTCAAGAAGGGGAGCTATATGTTTCAAATAAAACATTATTATCTGAAATCGGAACAGACCCGATAACAGCTTGGAACGCACATAATTATCAAGCTAAAACATTTTTCTTAGCAGGACAAAAACAAGATATTATTTTAGGAGATACATTCGATATAAAAACTGCTGCAATTGATATTCCAGTAAATGGAGCTATTGGAGTTGTATTAAAGAGGCCAATCAAGGCTATAAAAGCGGGTTTAGCACCAGGAAAACATTCTGGAGTCGAGGCTTCTAAGTCGGCTCTAATAGAAATGATTACGGAACATTTGAAAAAAAGTAACGAAATAGAAAGTAGCAAAGATGATGATACAAATGCCAAAACAGTACCCAGTGCACTTGGTCCCGGAGCGGACCCTATGGATTTAGACAAATTAGTTTATAAGGGAAGACCGCTAAATGGTATTTGGGCTACTGCACCATATCTTCATAATGGATCTGTACCTAATCTTTGGGAATTACTACAAATACCTGCACAGAGGGTAAAGGAGTTCCATGTAGGAAGCCGTGATTTTGATGATATTAACGTAGGCTTTGATATAATGTCAGGACCGTCTGTCTTTAAAGTAATGAAATCGGATAGCACCATAATGCCTGGCAATTCTAATCTTGGTCATGCGTATGGTTCCGACTTAGTTGATGATGACAAATGGGCTTTGATAGAGTATATGAAGTCGCTATAATTTTAACTTTCAATTGCTCCAAAATAGACATATCCCGGTGTTTATTTTGGAGCTTTTTATTTTTTGCATATCCAATTTCACTTCATTTTCATTTTAACAACTTCCTTTCATCATAGTGCACACTTTCGTTTTGTGCAATAAGCAAGAATTTATCTATTTCAGAAAAAAGAGGTAAATTACTTTCTTAAAATAGATACCACCGATTATATTGAACATCCCACATGTTTGATATTCAGACAAACCAATTTTATGAGTGGCTTAGAGGAATTAAATGAAAAACTTGATAGATTACTTACAATGCATGGAGACATGTCAAAAGTAATTGATAAACTGAAGGGGGAAATAAAAATCCTAAATGAGTCCGATCAATATAAAAATAACCAAGAAAAATTAGAAACAAATTACACAGATGAGGTCAAAAAAAACCCTCCTGACACACCTAATCTCTCTACAGATACACTGACTGAATATATCCCTAGGCAAAGGAAAGAAACAAATGAGAGAACAGCTTTCTCAAAATCAGAAATACATAATTATCAAGTAAAAACATCCGAGCCGAAAATCGATATAGAAAAGTTAATTGGCGAAAACTTGATCAATAAAATCGGTATCTTAATATTAATAATAGGAGTTGCTATAGGAGCAAAATATTCCATTGAGAATAATTTAATTAATCCTTTGACGAGAATAATACTGGGATATATCGCAGGAGCTTCCTTGTTAATAACTGGAATAAAACTAAAAGATAAATACACTAATTACAGTGGAGTACTTGTCAGTGGTGCAATGGCAATTTTCTACTTTATTACATTTTTTGCTTATAGTTTTTATGATATATTCAATCAATTAGTTGCCTTTGGGTTGATGGCTATATTTACGATATTTACTGTAATTGCTTCATTGAACTACAATAAGCAGGTTATTGCTCACATAGGATTAATTGGTGCTATTGCTGTACCATTTTTACTTAGTGATGGTTCTAGTAATTCAGTTTTCCTTTTTGGGTATCTTCTCGTTATCAATATTGGAATATTCTTTATTAGCCTCAAAAAACAATGGACCATATTGTTTTACAATGCATTTGGGCTTACATGGTTAGTCTATCTATTTTGGTATGCATTTTCTTCAGAAATCTCAAGAGACTTTATAGTAGCATTTGGTTTTGCTACAGTATTCTTCTTATTGTTTTATGCAATATTCATTACTTACAAAGTAAAAAACCTAGTAAAATACAAAATAGGAGACATCATTGTCTTGTTGTTTAATTCTATGATATTTTATGGTGTTGGTTACTCATTATTAAGCACAAGTAAATTTGGATCTTCCTGGCTTGGAATTTTCACTGTAACAAATGCTTTTATCCACTTTGGAGTTGCCAAGCTGATACAAACTAAAAAGTCATCTGATAAAAATTTATTTTACTTGGTTATAGGTTTAGTACTTGTATTCTTAACTATGGCTATTCCTGTTCAACTAGATGGTGGCTATGTTACAATAATGTGGATGGCCATGGCTGCCCTATTGTTTTGGATTGGGAGGACTAAAAATGTCCCATTTTACGAATACATCTGTTATGGCTTGATACTAATCGCATCTTTCAGTTTAGCTCAAGATTGGGAAGCTGGCTATCGTATCGTTCAATATGGTAGCAACGGTTTTAAAATAACCCCAATAATCAATTCGATTTTCCTAGCTTCATTGATCTCAATCTTATCTACTGGATTCATTAATTGGATGGCAAGAAAACCAGAGCATTTAGAAAATTCAAAGGTAAATCCAGAGTTCCTGAAATTCACTAAAATGGCTTTGCCAATATTATTCCTTGGAATCTTATATTTTACCTTCTTCAAAGAGATACAGTACTTTTTTGACCAGTATCTTGAAGATTCAACTAAAGAAATTTCAAAAAGTGGTGAACGTCGGCTTAATATAATAAGAAACTATAGCATATCCTCTTTGAGTAATATCTGGCTGATGGTATATTCAATAATTTTCATGTCTGGAATATTGTTATTTAATTCACGAGAAGCAAATAATAGAACCATACACATAGTAGTAATCTTATCATCTTTGGCATTGGTCTTCACATTCTTGACTGGAGGACTTTTTGACATCAGTGAATTGCGTAAAGCTTATATAGATCAAACCAATACTGACTACTATCACATTGGAATCTACTATATATGGATAAGGTATCTATCCATAGCGGTATTCTCTGGCTTATGTTGGATACTATACAAATTCGCTAAGAAAAACATGAACACTCGTCTTTTAAAAATGAGTATAGATGTCACGCTAGCATCAATATTGTTGTGGCTGTTAAGTAGTGAATTGATTCACTGGCTAGATTTCTCAGAAAGTAGAAACCAATATGGCCTCGGTTTGTCAATCTTATGGGGTATTTATAGTGCCTCAATTATTGCTTTCGGTATGTGGAAACATAAAAAGCACCTTCGATTATTAGGTATAGCTATATTTGCCCTTACCATAGTTAAGTTGTTTTTCTATGATCTAGCAAGTTTGAGTACAATATCAAAAACTATTGTATTGGTAGCTCTTGGTATTTTGCTTTTGGGCACTTCATTCCTTTACAATAAATACACGATCGATGACAATACAGATGAAGAACATTAAACTAATAGTCGTTTTTCTTTTTTGTTTTCAAACGCTCGGATTTGGGCAGATGAATAATTACAAATTCATGAGACCAATCACTGAATTGGCAGATAGCATGCAATGGCAGCGAATAGATCTGCCTTTGGATATTTACAATAAAACAAAAAGTAACCTATCAGATATTAGAATCTATCAAGTGCTGTCGAAAACAGATACCTTGGAGTGTCCGTATATTTTTGATGCATCCATAAATAAATCTAAATCTTACGAAGTTGAATTTCACCTATTGAATCAATCCAAGAGATCTATTGGTCCATCCCATACATTTCATCTGCAGGATAAAAAGATAATAAACGAGATATTCCTCGATTTTGATAATTTGAATTTTGATTGGAAAGTTATATTAGAAGGAAGTACGGACCAAAAATCATGGTCTACCATCTTGGATGATTATCGCATTCTGGCTATAAAAGGACCAAATGGGGACTATCGATTTACTTCCCTATACTTTCCTAAGTCTAACTTTGAATATTATCGAGTAACCATAAAAAGTAAAGATGATGTAAAATTTGGTAAAGCAACTTTTCATTTTGAAAAGTCAGAACATAACAGATACAGTGAAGTTCCCATAAATAGTCAATTAATTGAACCAGATAAAAAGAACAAAGAATCAATAATAAAAATAAGTTTGGCGGAAGTCTTTCAAGTGGACCAAATTCAGCTGAATGTAAATAGCAAAGGAGATTATTATCGACCAATAAATATCACAGTCCTACACGATAGTACATTAATTGACAAAAAATGGAATTACCATTATCGTTCTTTGTATCAAGGTACGCTCAGTTCACTTCAAGATGCCCGTTTTGACTTTGACGACGGATTTGGAAAAACATTCCGAATTACAATAGAAAATCATGATAACCCAATGCTCGATTTAGGTACAGTGACGCTAAGAAATCGAACACAATCAATATACAGTAAACTCACAAAAAAGGATCAATTGTTCTTATGTTATGGAAATGGTGATGCTTCTTTCCCTAATTATGATTTGAAATATTTCAAAGACGATATAGAGCTACATGGCAATCCAATAAAACTTGGAACAGAAACACACCGTACGGTCTCAAAAGACAACATCGAAAAACCACTTTTCGATAATAAACTGTGGCTCTGGGCTTTATTATTTTTTTTAGTTGCAGGAATGGGTTGGGTTTCTTTGAAAATGCTAAGGAATGATTCAATAATAAAGTAACATTCCTAAGGGAAAAATAGCTTCCATTTCATAGTTCTATATCATGATATTTTTCACTAAATTCACACAAAATAATGCTATGAAATACTTCATCAGTTTTCTGTTTTCTTTAATTATTCTCGCTACATCTACTGCACAGGAACTTGGTTATGAAATCATGACAACCTATAGTAAAGCCATCAAAAAGGATATATTAAACGATGCTAGAAAATTGAGCGATATTAATCCTGACTTTCCTAGTTCGTGGGTTAATAAATACCATCTGGTAAAAATCACTGCAACATCTGGTTGTAATTTAGTGTCGATAGAAAGTGAAGATGACCTATTAAACAAAAGTCAAATTCAAACTTTAAATAATGCTGACTTAGGTTCTGATATTAATGTAAGTGTGAAATACAATCCAAAGAATTCGACAGAAGACAATATTCGCGAAATAAACTTTACTTATTCGATTGTCCCTGAAACAGAAGCTAGATTTTCTGAAGATTATCAAGATCTAAAGGACTACATCAAAACTCATGCTATCGATAAATTATCAGAAGACATTTCAAAAAGTCTTGAAAGTGCAACAGTGCGATTTACTATTTGTGAGGAAGGCAAACCTATCAATCCTATTGTGGAGTTATTTTCAAATAACACTGAAGTTGATCAACTACTTATAGATATGATCACCAATATGCCAAACTGGAAACCTGCGGCTGGAAAAGATAGATCAAAAATCAAACAAGACTTCGTTTTAAGTGTTGGATCTATGATAGGTAGCTAATTATTTAGCATGTGGATTTAGATTTTACTTTAAAATTATATTGATCAATGTCCAATGATAAAACTTCTATAGAAATCAATTTTATTGACCATGTCGCTATCAGAGTCAAAGATTTTGACAGATCGATAGCATGGTATAATAAAGTTCTTGGCTTAAAAAAACATCAACTCCCTGAATGGAATCCATTTCCTATATTTTTGTTAGCTGGTAAATGTGGTGTAGCATTATTTCCTGCCGACATAAATTCCCCAAATGCTAATAACGATTCTAGCCTAGTAAAAATAGACCACTTCGCATTTAATGTCTCGAACCATAGCTTTCAAAAAGCCAAACAAAAGTACATTTCCTTGGATCTTGATTTTTCGATACAGGATCATCACTATTTTCATTCTATATACACAAAAGATCCTGACGGACACACGGTAGAATTGACTACATTAGTAGTTGCTGAAAATGAGTTTTACGCTAAATAACTAAGTCTCCTTAAAAGAACCAAGCATGATTTATCTTTCAATAATATTGGCAATCATATTTTTTGTTCTTTCCATTATACACTTCAACTGGGCAAGAGGTGGCACTTGGGGATTTGATAATGCGCTACCCACCAATGAAAAAGGAGAAAGAGTATTGAATCCACGTAAAATTGATAGTTTGATTGTTGGTCTAGGATTACTTGTTTTTTCTTTATTTTATTTGCACTTAAGTGGCCTAATAATACTTCCTCTGATAGAATTAGTATCGAAATATTTAAAGTGGATTATTCCTTCAATATTTATACTAAGGGCCATAGGCGATCTTAGATATGTTGGATTATTTAAAAAAGTAAAGAATACTAATTTTGGCAGATTTGATACTTACTATTTCACTCCTCTTTGTTTTATAGTTGGAATACTTGGTTATCTGATTGCAAATTAAGAACTCTGTATTGTTGGTAATTCATCTTGCATTTTTACACACTGCTTTAAGAATATCATCTAAAAAGGTGATGTGTACAAGTTTTTAGGATAATATATTTGCTTAATAATTTAACCAGTAAACTATAACCAATGAGAAAGCTCATACTTATTCTTATACTAGGATGCACAGTCTGCCTAATTAGTAATGCACAGATTGACAAATTTAAATTTGAAATAGATGGAGAACAATATTTGAGAATTAGAAAAAATGCTGGCGGATTCAAAATTATCCACCAACACAATGATCAAACATCTATGTTTTTTGGTTTTAATTCTGGTTTAAATACCATTGAAGATCCTATGATTTTTAATTCTGGAGTTAATAATACTGCTTATGGATTTCACACCTTAGGTTCCAATACTCCAGGCGCTCAAAACACAGCAATAGGTTCAGGAGCTATGTTTGACAATGTATCTGGCTGGACAAATACGGCTATAGGTTTTGGAGCCTTGCATGATGGAATATCAGCCAGTGATAATGTTGGAATAGGAAAATCTGCCATGTTACAGAATACCGATGGATCATACAATGTAGCTATTGGAAATGATGCTTTTAATACTACAAATTATGCTGAAAGGTCGGTGGCCATTGGTGTCACAGCTGGAGTCAATGATTCTTCCTCAGTGGATAATGTTTATGTTGGATGGGGAACAGGAAGAGGGACAGTCTTAGCTACAGATGGTTATGATCGATTCAACAATGTGATGGTGGGCTCTGGTGCAGGATATTTTTGTGAAACCAATGGTAATGTTTTTTTAGGCCATGAGGCTGGAGAAAACGCTAAAGCTGATAACCAACTTTATATTACAAATTCAGATACAGACAGTTTGAATACACTGATATATGGTCAATTTGACAATGATTTTCTACGATTTAATGGAGAAGTGAATATTGATGGATTATACACCATGCCGACTACAGCTCCTAGCAATGGAGAGATTTTAAGAGCAACTGGAGGTAGTGGTGACCTGACATGGTATGATTTAGATGTCACATGGGAATTTGGAGCAGGTGATGATGTGATATATGAAGATGGAGACGTAGGTATAGGAATTGGAAATCCGGTTTATAGACTAGAAGTAGGCGATAATGTAAGTAATGGATATGTAGCAAAGTTTCATAACACAAATACGAGTACAAATGCTGTTTTTGGTAGTAAGGGAATAATAATTCAAGCTGGTGCAAATGCTAATCCTGCTACGTCTACGTATTATGCAATATTCCTGGATGGAAATGGTACTAATATAGGAGGAATCCGAGGAGATGGTGGCGGCGGTACAATGTATTCTACTACATCAGATCGCAGATTAAAACAAAATATCAAAACATTCAATCTTGGTCTAGAAACAATAGGTAAAATCAATCCAACTATATATCAAAGGAAGTCAAATCCTTCTCAGGATGAAATAGGCTTCATAGCTCAAGAACTTCAAAAAGTACTACCTCAAGCTGTAAGTGGTCATCCAGAAGATGATGTAGAAGAATCTCCTATGATGGTCGATTATGGTAAGCTTACTCCTTTAATAGTAGCAGCAATTCAAGAACAACAAGAATTGATCAATCAACAGAAAAGTATGATCAATCAATTGATTACAAGATTAGAAAAGCAAGAAAAAACAACAAGTGAATTGAAAATTGAAATTGCTAAACTAAGTGTTCAGGCAGAAGAATAAATACCGTTCAATCAAATCTATAAAAAGTAAAAGCTAGGCAATCTATATAGGAGATTGCCTAGTTTTTATATTTTATTTCTATTTATGGCTTATGCTTTTCGTGCACAAACTTAAATGATAATTCTTCTGTTCCAGTTGGAATATTTAAGATTGATTTTGTTCTATTTTTGTCTTTAACAAAAGCAACAAGACCTCTCATCCTTTGGTTTTGAAAAAGAGTGGATTTTCTAAATGCAAATCCTTTCCAAAAATCTATTTGTTTGGAATCAGGTAAATCTTGATAATTAGTAGATAATATTGGCTCTTGTCCAAAATACTGATAATTCATAGGAGGTAGATTTCGCGGAGTGAGATCAGTAAACAAGTAAGTATCATCATAGTAAAAATAATCATCATCCGTATCGCATACTGCAGAGCTTCCATCTCCATCAGCCGCGATCACGGCAACTGTGCCGGCTATTATCGCAGCACCAGCAACTATCGCCAAAGTCTTATTATTAGCCTTTCTTTTTGAATCCTTCATCTCAAGATTAAGAATCATAAGTTCTGGATCAACTCCTCTGAACTTTCCTCCTGAAAAAGGATCATGCAAACTGAATGTCTTAGGGTCAATAAGTGCTCTGTCTTCCCCTGTATTTTCAATAGCTACATCAAAGTAATCAAACTTTTTATCGGAATGACTGTAAACGGCTTCTACTATAAGATCATCTGCAACTTTTTCTCCTATTGCAGTGCCTCGTTGCCAATATCCCACATCCTCTTTATCAAGGCTGACTCGAGAGATAGGTATGGGCGAACAATTATAAAGTAAAGAAGTACTGAACAGAAAAGCTAAAACAAATGTAAAATTTAATTTCATAATGGGCAGGTTTTAGATTAGTGCTACGCTCTTTTGTAAATGTAATCGTTTAGGATGTCATTTTATAACTACCCATCGTTAAACTAGGATTAAATAATGTTTTAATAATGTTAATTTAAAAGACTAGAAAACAATCAATTATAAGATAAAACTTTTGAAGTTTACAAAAAATATCAAGTGGGGAATTTTAACATTTCCCCTTATCTTCTTATGCTTGTGAAAAAGTATCAAGTTGGGAATGCAAGAATCTCCCCTACAATCTGGCTTTGGAAAAAATATCAAGTTGGGAATGCAAGCATTTCCCCTCTTTTCAGGTGTGGGAAAAAATTCTCAGGTGGGGAATGCTAGCATCTCCCCTATACCAAGCGTAAAAATGAGATATCCATAAAGGGTGTGCTCGGCACAAACCCACAGCATACTCTTTTCTCTCTGATAAGTATAGGCGAATAAGCCTCCTCCTATAAAAGTCAATAGTAAAACCATAATATTCATCAGGAATAGATGACAAAGAGAAAAGCAAAACATATTGAGCAAAAGGAACATATTCTTATCTTCAAAAATAGACTCATATCTTTTGAAAAAGAAGTGTCTATAAATTATCTCTTGTGGAACCACAGATAATAAGGCGTAGACAAAAAGAATGATAATCCATATATGAGGTTTATTTTTAACTATTGAGAATAATAAGGAAGAGTCGTAATAGTAAACCATAATTGCCCCACCAAAAAAGATGGAGAGTCCAATAAAGAGCATTCTTTTGACGAAGGACTTTTTGGGTGATACAAAAGAAAAAATATTCCGATATAATTTCGATACCACAATGTGGTAGATAATAAATACTAACCCTACCCCCGCCAAAAGAAGTTTGATGCCAATATGTATCGGAAGTGCCAGAACAATAGGTAAAATTATAAATAACGATACTAATTCTATAATTAGTCCGTTCCTAGTATTCTCCGAATTGATTACACTTGTTTCCAATATCACTTTAATTAAAAAAAGAATAATAACTGAAATTATCAAACAAGGTATTAAAATATCAATCTACTTTCATTATTCTCTTTGTTATTGATTGACCACCAATTCTAAGTCTTACAAAGTAAAGTCCGTTTCGCAGTGTTCCAATATCCAAAACATTGACATGTCCGACGCTCATAACGATACGTCCTGTTCTATCAATAATATTTACTTTTTCGATTGGCATATCACTTTTAAAGTGTAGGTAATTTGAAGTTAATCTGGGCCAGACATTCACTGAGGGCAAAACAGATTCTTCTATAGAGTTGCTGCAATTAAGCTGTTCATATTGATTCCATAAGTCCCTTAAGTAACCCATGGGTACAAGCGATCCATCAGGATTATTACCCATACGGATAATAACTAGATCTTGAGATGGTACGACCATACAAATCTGACCATTTTTTCCAATAGCAGCATACATGTCATCCGGCGCATCAGGTACTATACTTCCTTGAAATGTTAATGTAGTTCCAGGCAAACGATAACTATCCTTTCCATTAAGCCACCATAAGTATCCATATGACTCATTGATAGATTGTGAGGTATTAATCATAGACTGGAAGTATTCCTCATCTTGGAATATTTGTTCACCATTCCATTCACCATCTACCATCATATATAGACCGAATCTGGCCATTCCTCTAGCTGTACTAAAAAACAATTGGTTACTTCCTGTATCAGACCATAGCCCTAAAAAACCTAATTTGTTCGCTAATCTTTCATTCGTATAGGAAGTATAGGATTGATCAGATGCGTTAGCTATCACTTGCGCTAATAAAGTGTACGGTGCATTGTGATAGAACCATTCTTCATCAGGTTCATTGAGGTACAACAGGCCTGATGGATCTGTACAATTTTGATCAACAACCATATAATCCAAACCCGTAGTCATAGTCAATTGATTTCTCACTGTAATTTGCTCCTCCTGATCATTGGTACAACTTGTCCATCCTTCTCCAAGATAGGTTCTAGTCGGATTTTCTATATCAATGAGTCCTTCAGACTGAGCAATTCCTATGAGATTAGCAGTAAGAGATTTTCCTGCTGATGCCCAATACCAAGGAGTTGTGACCTCATGCTCATCATAGTAAGATTCTATAGCAATTTTACCATTTTTTAGAATGATAAAAGCTTTAGTATTACTTTCACTGTGAAAGACATCCATTTTTTCAATACCATCATCACACCAATCATTATTTACCGGATCAGTTGTCTCCCATTCAGTACTAAAATTAGGAGGAAAGTAAGTTGTTTGAGCAATCCCACTCAACTGAAGAAAAACAAGGAGTAAGATTAATGTATGTAATTTCATAAATGATTGTTTACGATATGACAAATGTAACGAAAGATACCCTACTCGAAAGTGCATATACTAATACAAAAAAAGACATATATTCATCTAACTCGATCATGATTATTATTCGAATTTGTACTCCCAAAAATAAAGAATGAATATATATTATGGACTTCAAAACTTCAAATGCAACCAAAATCAAGTAGTGTTACCTATCAACTATACAGGTATAACTACCTGATTTAGCCTACACTCCAAAAATTGCTTCAAAAATATTTTCTAATTCATTTCATATCGCATAACTTTCTACTTTGTTAGTATTGTTAATAGAACACAACACTTCAAAAACCCCCTTTATAAGTATCCTGCTCACCCCATACCAAGGATTCAAAACCATTGAAAAATGTCACTTATTTAAGTGGCATTTTTCTTTTTATACTTATATGTATTCTACATCTATAACACTATATTTGATTCTCAATCATATACAAATGAAAAACGTAATCACATCTCTCTTTTTAGCTTCATTTTTATTTATCTCTTGTAAATCACAACCCGAGAATAAAACTACAATTCCCGTAGAAAAAACTGAGATAAAGAACACAAATCCTGGGTTCATACATGCAGTATACTTCTGGCTTAAAAAAGACAATCCAGAACTACTTAAGGAATTCAAAGAGATAGCACTGCCAAAATTGGCGACCGTTCCATCTATCAAAAATGTATATTGGGGACCTCCTGCAGGAACTCCTAGAGAAGTGGTTGATAATTCATATGATATATCATGGATCGTAACGTTCGAGAATGCTGCAGAACAAGATAAATATCAAGTAGATCCCCTTCATGTGGAATTTGTGGAAAAGTATAAGTCTTTGTTTGAACGAGTACAAGTGTATGATAACTTAGTGGAGAATAGGAAATAGATTATCCTAGCACTATTTGATTGAAAAAATCTATCAAGCCTTATAATAGCCTTTCAAGCTCCTCAGTTTCATATTAAGTACACCCCAAATAGCTTCGGTGATGATAGACCCGTCCATTTTGGAAGTTCCTTTTATTCGATCTGCAAATATGATTGGTACTTCTACTATCTTGAATCCATTTTGGTAAGCAGCATATTTCATTTCTATTTGAAATGCATATCCTACAGAATTGATTTTATCTAAATTTAATGTCTCAAGTACTTTTCGATGATAACATTTGAATCCAGCAGTTGGATCCATAATAGGCATGAATGTGATCATCCTCACATATAATGATGCCCCTCTTGACAAAAACAGTCTATAATTCGACCAATCTTTCACTCCTCCACCTTTGGTATACCTACTTCCAATAGCAACATCAGCTCCATCTTTGCAAGCTGCATAGAGGTTATTTAGATCTTTAGGAGGGTGGCTAAAGTCAGCATCCATCTCAAAAATAAAATCATATCCATTATCTAATCCATAACGGAAACCAGCTAAATACGCAGTACCCAAACCAAGTTTTCCTTTTCGCTCTAGTATGTGGATTCGAGTGTTGGATGTCATCATCTCTTTGACCTTGGCACCCGTGCCATCAGGAGATCCATCATCAACGATCAACACATCAAAATCTTCATTCTGTGACAATACAGCTTTGATAATGTCTTCAACATTTTCAATTTCGTTGTACGTAGGAATTATTACTATTGCTTTGCTCAAATTATTTTTGTGAGGGTTCGATGGTAAAAGTAAACTTTATTGATTACATATTAAGGTTACTAATATATAAATACTTGTTAATATTTACATTTCTATCTAAGTCAAGGGTTTATATGCTATCGCCTTTATCTCAATTAATAGATGAGGATGCGGCAATTGATGTACAGCAACAGTCGTTCTTGTCGGTCCATCATAATCAAAATATTTGCCGTACGTCTCGTTGTAACCACCGAAATCATTCATATTTACAAGAAATGTAGTTACATCGACCACATCCTTTATTGATGCACCTGCTTCTTGTAGAATACTATCTATATTATCCAAAACAGCGGCAGTTTGTTCTTTTATATTAAGATCGGTGGTTCCCATTTCATCGACATTCACCCCAACGAACGTATTATCTTTTCGTCTGGAGCTAGCCCCTGATACGTAGATAAAATCACCCACTCTCTTATAATGTGGGTATTTGCCTCTTGGTTTTGCCTTCCCTTCTATTACTTTAGAATCATTACTCATTTGCTATTATTGTTTCATTCCTTAGTTAGGTATAATTTAAAATAAAAGGCATACCGGCGCCGGTGCGTCCACTTGACTTACATAGGTCAGTTTACCTGTCTTTGTATCTCTCTTAAAACATACAATATTATCACTATTTTGATTGGCAACTACAAGATAATTATCATCTAAAGCCAATTGGAAATTTCGAGGAGCATCTCCTTTAGTGGATTCTGTTCCGACCATTGATAAACTTCCATCAGTTTCATTGATTTCAAAAATAGCAATACTATTATGTCCTCGATTTGAAGCATATAGAAATTTGCCATCCCTAGATAAATGAATATCTGCCCCTTTGCTATAATCCGTGAAACCATCCGGCAACATAGAATATGTATCCCCTAATATATAAGATCCATCTTTCTGCAGAAGAACAAGTCCTACTCTATTTTCCAATTCATTTAGAACGTATAAAAACTTACCATTTGGATGAAAGTCAATATGTCTTGGACCAGCTTCTGGATTCATCGCCAATTTCGATTCTTGGTGTGGGATAAATTTATTATTCTTTATTTCTGAAAACCAAAGTTCATTGGTACCGAGATCTACAGAAACCACTCCTCTTCCGTCTGGTCTAAACCAAGACGAATGTGCATGTGGGGCTTCTTGTCTTTCATGGCTCCCTTTTCCTTCATGCTGTTGTACGTTAAGGAGATCAGATAAGGTTCCGTTTTTACTTATGTTCAACAATCCAACATTTCCACCACTATAATTCGCTACTATCACTTGTCCACCACTATTTATTGATATATGACATGGATGCGCTCCTCCTGAAGAACTGCTACTTAGTTTTTTTAACTGATCTCCTTCTATTACATAAGACTCAACTGTTCCATTCCCTTCATTGGTATTTATTTCATTTACCGCAACAACATATTTATTGTCGCTCGTTTTAGCTAAAAAAGAAGGATTAGCTGACTTTGCCGCCAACCCTATTTTTGCCAACACACCATTTTCATCAATCGTATAGTGATAGATGCCCTCGCTTCCTCCTTCTTCTAAAGGTTTCATATTGGTATATGTTCCAACATAAAATGAAGTTACATCCGACTTTGTAGCGCTTTCCTGACTCTTTGATTGATCCTTTTTAGAGCTACATGACATAATTGATATCAATATTAATCCGAATAAAAAACTTCTCATAAATTTCTATTAGCTGCCAATATATGGTAAATATTAATAAAGTCAGCAAGGAGTGTAATTGTTGAAATAATTCCTGTAATAAATTAATACGCTGTATCCTCATATCCGACACATTCACTTGAAGTGACAAATGCAGAATTATGAATGATTCGGAAAATGGATAATGCTTGTCTACTGTACCTTCACGCTCAATATACAAGCAAGTTTAGATATAGTTGATCAATCTGATTTGAAAAATGTCTCATACTAGTATATACTTGAAATTCCCTCATCCCTGCAGAAGCTAGGTGAACAATTATCTCATATATTCACGATAATTATTCAAACAGAAATGGTCTTTTAAAAAATAACTTCCCATTCTTTTGGGGGGTAAGGTCTCGACCGGTGTCATAGCCCAAAATATACTAAATATGACATTTAAGCTTCAGACAGTATTTGTTCTTTTATTAACTTCTTTAATGAGTTTTGCACAAGAGAATGGACAGATACTCCGTGGTACGTTGATAGACCAAATTAGTCATCAGCCGATTCCATTTGCTAATATAGTACTCTCAGATAGTATCGTAGCATCAACTAATGATGCCGGAATATTTAGATTTTCAAATTTAAAAATAGGTATCTATACTCTGAAAGCAAGTTATATAGGATACGAGTCTTTAGAGTTGCGAAATGTAACAATCGATGCTGGTAAGGATGCAATCTATAATCTTACCATGCTCGAATCTGCAGAAACATTGGATGAAGTAGTTGTTACAGCAACTAAAGATAAAACCAAACCGCTCAATGAAATGTCTCTCCTGAGTACTCGGATGGTAGGTGTAGAAGAAACAAAAAATTATGCTACCGCTTTCAATGACCCTGCACGAATGGCAAATTCATTCGCTGGAGTAGTCCAAACGGAAGCTGGTAACAATAATATCGCCATAAGAGGAAATGCTCCAAATGGATTATTATGGAGGCTAGAAGGTGTCGAAATACCTAATCCTAATCATTTTTCTAGTGTTGGTACATCAGGTGGTGGAGTTTCGATTCTTAGTGGTCAATTGTTAGCAAATTCAGATTTTTCTACAGGTGCATTTGCTGCAGAATATGGTAATGCACTATCAGGAGTCTTTGACATCAAGCTACGAAAAGGTAATAATGAAAAAAGAGAATATACCATTCAACTAGGAGTGCTGGGTATTGACGTTGCCGCAGAAGGACCTTTTACTTCGAGTGGGAACAATTCTTATCTTGTAAACTATCGATATTCTACATTGGGAATACTAAGTCAGACAATAGATTTAGGAGGATTTGTCACCACGTTTCAGGATTTATCATACAATATGTCTTTCAAGAATAATAAGTGGGGTGATTTCACACTATTTGGAGTAAACGGTCTAAGTCACCAGACTGGGCATGATTCGATATTTGCAGCCGACTTAAAATTTGAGGCCAATACTTTAGTCAATGGACTTACCCACAGTAAGACTATAGGCAAAAACACTTTCATGAAAAATGCGATTGTTTATTCTAATACTAAAAATAAAATTGTAGCGGATGAAATAGATAATATCACAAATGAAAACTTCGTATCATATAATGAAGAACATTCTTCGCAGCGTTGGACAATCTCAAGTAAAATCCAACATAAGCTAAATCCAAAAACCTCAATAAAAACGGGATTTGTCCATAGACTGATAGGATATGATGAATACAAATCCAAAAGCGATGGTAGTCTTTCAACTTTAGAAATACTCTACAACCAAAAAGGCAATACTTCAACCAGTCAAGTGTATGGTCAATTATTATACAGAGCAAATTCTAGATTGACTACAACAGGAGGGGTTCATCTCATGTACAATTGGTTCAATGATACTAAGAGCATAGAACCTAGAGTCGCAGCAATGTATGCTACAGCCCCTAATCAGTTTCTAAGTCTTGGATATGGTTTACATAGTCAGACATTACCTCTTGGCATCTACTTCGTGGAGTCTCAATCTGGTTCAGAATCTCCGTTGCCAAATCGTAATTTATCGAATAACAAGGCCCACCACTTAGTCCTTGGATACAATGTAAAGGTAAATCCATTTTTGAATATTAAAATGGAAACATACTACCAATCTCTATTCAATATTCCACAAGGGCTGATACCCTCAGAAAATATATCCCTTATCAATAATTCTGATGGAACGATTGACCAGATACTAGAAAACAAAGGAAAAGGTAGAAATTATGGAGCAGAACTGACAGTAGAGAAATTCCTAAACAAGGGTTATTATTTCAATGTCACAGGGTCAGCCTATAGTGCAAAATATAAAGGTACAGATGGCAACTGGTACAACTCAAAATTCAATGCCGGATATGCAAGTAGCATTACTGGAGGTAAAATATTTACACTGTCAAAGAAGAAAAAAAGAACGATGGGCATCCACTTTAAATCAATATATACTGGAGGATTACGACAGAGTCCTATCGATTTGGAACAATCAATCATTCAAAAAGAAACCGTCTATGATAATACTGTTCCTTTCATAGAACAAAATCCAAATTATTTCAGAGTAGATTTCAAAGTAGCATTTAAGAGAAACTACAAGAAGATGACAACATCATTAATATTTGATATTCAAAATATTATGAACAGAAAAAATTATGGCTCGGACGTATTCAATGAATCAACTCAGTTAATAGAACAATCTACACAAGTTGGGTTGCTACCAGTTATTAGTTATAAAATAGAATTTTAGAAATATGAATGCAATACCGCTAAAAGCAAAAAAAATAAAGACAGTTGCATCTATAACTAGTATTTTTGCTAATATGGTCACTGATAAATCTTTAGTAAAAAACACAAAAGAAGGAGATAAAAATGCCTTTGAACAGTTATTTAAAAAGTATTACTTGCGACTTTCCCATTATGCATATCAGTATGTGGGCAACATGCCAGATGCTGAAGAACTGGTCCAAGAAACATTTGTGAATATTTGGGAAAAGAGATCTACTATAGATATCAGTATTTCTTTCAAACCGTATATCTATCAAGCTGTAAAAAATCGTGGTATTAATGTAATAAGGGGAAATCAAAGAAGAATCAACCATCATTCACAGCATCAATTCTCAAATATAGATTCGTCCAAAACGGATGATAATATTCACCTCAATGAGCTTAACGAAAAACTTTTCGAAGGTCTAGAATCATTGCCTCCTAAATGCAAAAAAATATTTCAGATGAGTAGACTTGAAGGTCTGAAGCATAAAGAAATAGCTGTCAAAATGGAGATAAAGATCAAAACTGTCGAGAATCAAATCTCTATTGCTTTGAAGTATTTACGAAATCATCTCTCTGAGTATTTGCAAATAATAGCACTCATTTTTTCTACCTCAAATATTTAACATTATGAATAAAATAATTCTTACAAACGAAAATATTGAAGAGGTCATTGGGAAACAAATGGACAATGTAGCCACTTCAGCAGAAATCGAAGCTCTTGCATCCTGGAGGCAATCAAGTAGTGAAAATGAAACATATTATCAGCACTTAATTCAGGTCAATGGTTGGTATACAGGCATGCAATATCATAAAATAGATATAGATAATGCCTGGAAAAGTGTCACTCAAAAAATCCATAAAAAAGAAAGAAAAAACCAAGCTCCACAAAAGATAAAACTATGGTCATATCTTGGATATGCGGCTTCGTTTCTTCTAATCATTGGTACAGTATGGCAATTATTGTTGCCAAGTTTAACACAGACGGACACAAATGATGCCGAACACTATGCTACAAATCATTCTCCAATTGATTATCAACTGAAAGATGGTTCTATAGTGCGTCTTTCAGCCAATAGTGCGATGAGCAAACATGGTGACGGAGATCGATCATTCAGTTTTTCGGGCTCAGCAAATTTTGATGTGATTCACGATGATGCACATCCATTTACTGTGCATATGGATGATATTATTGTCAAAGATCTCGGTACAGTATTCGATATAATTGCACAACCATCCAGCGATACCATTTTTGTAAAAGTGACAGAAGGCATAGTACAATTTTACACTTCAAAAGACAAAGGCATCATGTTAGAACACGGTGAAGAAGGGATGTATATAAAATCAAAAAATCAATTTTTCAAAAGATCAATAGATACTAAAAATCAATTTCTCAGTATTGTGTTTAATGATGCTACTTTTGGTGATGTAATAGACCATCTTGCATATTCTTTTCGAAAAAATATAGACTTAGAAAATGAAAATATTCGACAGTGTAATATCACTGTTGACTTCACAAAAGCTCCATACTCAATCGTAAAGGAAATCATAGAAGAGACTTTAGCTGTAACTATCGAAAGTAGAAATAACACGCTAGTAATCAATGGAAATGGATGCAACTAGTCATAGTGCATTTATCATGAGATAAGGTCATGTCATCATGCACAACAAGAGGTTTACATAAAAGCTCTACCCCATCAAATTAATTAGAAAGAAAAACAAATGAAAATCATATATCAACAGCTATTACTAGCCCTATTAATCATAATAGGGTCTGCCTCATTATCAGGGCAAACTGAAAATGATCTCAATCAAAAAGTAACGATAGAAGCTACCAATGTTACTATATCAGAGCTATTAAAAAATATTGGAGAACAAGCAAGAATCAAATTTTCCTATAATCCAAAGCTTATAAAAAGTAACAACCGAGTGAATGTATCCGCCGAAAAAGAAACTGTGAGAAATGTGCTGAATGGAGTATTCAGGAAAAAATTTGATTACAAATTAAGAGGAAATTACGTCATTATCACTGAGCAAAAAGTATCTTCTGATGAACTTGTAAAGGCTTCAAAAACTATCCTTTCGGGTTATGTTATTGATGCTGAAACACAAGATGGCATTTCCAAAGTGAGTATTTATACATCAGCTGGAGCTAGTTCTTTAACAGATGAAACGGGAGCTTTCAAAATCACCTTAAACAAAGATGAAAACTCTCTATTAGAGCTTAGAAAAAAAGATTATCAATCTACAACCTTTGAGTCCAATCACTCCTCTTCCAATGATTTAGAAATAGCGTTAAATGCCATACAATCTATTTCGATACAACTACACCGAGACTCTATCGATACAAAGAGATTGAACGCACCTCACATAGGTATCGCTACTATGTACCAGATCAATACTTCATTACAAGCGAACCAGGATAACATTACAGACTCAATAAGAAAACCAGTATCTTTTTCTCTCTACCCTGGACTTGCTACTTATGGAAACCTGAGTGGAAATATCAAATTTAATTTGGCTATCAACTTCATTGGTTACAATCGAGGCATAAAAGGAGCTGAATTCTCACTATTCTCTGGAATTAATAGAGATGATGTAGAAGGATTGCAATTAGCTGGCTTGAGCAACTACGTAGGGAATAATGTGACTGGATATCAGGCAGCGAGCATTTTCAATAAAGTAGGCGGGGACTTAGAAGGCGTTCAGATGGCAGGTATCACAAATGTTAATTTAAAAAATATCACCGGAGCACAATTTGCAGGTATTAATAATCATGTTATTGGAGATGTTATTGGACTACAAATGGCTGGGATATATAATATCACAGATGATGCCAAAGGAATGCAGGTGTCTGGTATATGGAATATTGCAGATACAATATCTGGAATGCAAATGGCAGGAATAGGAAATCATGCTAAAAATTGTGAAGGTCTACAATTATCTGGTTTATACAATTATGCCGACACCATATCTGGCGCTCAGGTATCAGGATTGGTCAATGTTGGACACATTGTCAAAGGAAGTCAAATAGGCATTATTAATGTGGCAGATTCTCTATCGGGAATTCCTATTGGAATTTTTAATTTCATCAAAAATGGATACAAAAGAATTGGTGTAAATACAGATGAATTATTTCCTATTAACATTGAATTCCGGACAGGAGTTAATAAATTCTACACAATACTTAGTGCAGGAATGCAAACGGATGTTTTTGATTCAGACTCTTCATTTTACACCTTCGGAATGGGGTTCGGAAGCAGATATCCTATAAGTAAATCATTTGCAATTGAAATAGATGCTACAGCCAACCACATCACAAAAAGAAAATATACAAATGACCTTTCATTGAACCTTAAAGGATCCATCGGACTAGAATTCCAATTATCCAAGCACTTCTCGCTCGCAGGAGGCGCCACGTATAATGCTTACATATTGGATAGGAATTTACTAGCTGATGCGGATTTCGAATCACTTAGAGATGAATATCTGGTAGATACTTCTTATGAAATGAATAAAAATGTCTGGCGCAGCTGGATTGGATATCGTGCTGGTTTACGGTTTGCTTTTTGATGGTCACAGATAATGTCTTTCATACAATTTCTGTCTAAAATTCACGGTTTATTGCAGAAGACAGATAAACAATTGTCCCATATATTAATCAAAAGAGACATATCCAAACAGATATGATATTATTATGAACTTGAAGGTTGGAAACCAAGAAACTAAATGATAGGATAGAATAAATGATGCTACATTCTAAAACAGAATTGGTCTAATGCCATTTACGTTTTGGAATGTCGGAATATAATTTAGAATTCTTCAAAGCGAGTCAAGGCAAAAAACGCAATGA
>OJIO01000237.1_pt1 | contig 42069 bp, 44 predicted proteins | sample 1595621 | NCBI WGS metagenome assembly OJIO01 (sample SAMN05416776, study PRJEB24817) | seawater metagenome | isolation source: Sea water | place: Canada:Atlantic | collected 2013-07 | reverse complement strand
TAGAAGTAACCATTACAAATGATCAATCGCCTAAAACAATTGGTCAAGTAGACGATTTGGTTAATAACATCATTTTTGGTGTTATTTTAGTAGTGATTGTTTTAATGTTTTTTCTTGGATTTAAAAATGCGGTTTTCGTTGGTTTTGCAATACCAATGTCTATGTTCATGTCTTTGATGATTTTAGGGGCACTAGGGTACACTTTAAATACCATGGTGCTATTTGGTTTAATTATGGGACTTGGGATGCTGGTAGATAATGGAATTGTGGTGGTAGAGAATGTCTATCGATTGATGGATGAAGAAGGCATGACTAGAATTGAAGCCGCTAAGAAAGGTATCGGAGAAATTGCATTCCCTATTATTATTTCTACTGCTACAACAGTAGCAGCATTTATTCCTTTAGGCCTATGGCCAGGAATTATGGGCCAGTTTATGGTGATTTTACCAATTACACTTTCTATAGTTTTAGGATCTTCTCTGTTTGTTGCAATCTTCTTTAATTCGGTACTAGTTTCTCAGTTTATGAGCACAGAAGATAAGGACATGCCATTAAAAAATATTATAAGATTAACGAGTATTATGTTAGTTGTTGGTTTGCTTATATTTTTCTTGGGAGGAGATTATAAGCTTGTAGGAACTTTAATCATATTTATTGCGATTATGTTCTGGGTGTATAGACTTGTCTTAAGAAAAGCAGCAAATTATTTTCAGAAAAACACACTGGTATTTCTTGAGAATTGGTACGGAAGACAATTAAAAAGAGCCTTATCTGGTTGGAGACCCATTGTCTTGGTGGTAGCTACTTTTGTTCTTTTATTTGTTGCGTTTACCGGTTTTGGCTGGTCTTTAAAAGAAGAGAGGACTAAAGTTGAGTTCTTTCCAGACAATAAGCCCAATCAGATTATTGTGTATATAGAATATCCTCAAGGTACTGATATTGAAAAAACAAATGAAATCACTAGAGAAATTGAGCAAAAAGTTTTCAAAGTTTTGAACGAAAAAATGTATACTGATGATGGCTATAATTTTTTAGTAGAAAGTACCGTTTCTCAGGTTGGTGAAGGTGCTGGAAATCCAGAAAAAGATGGAGGCTCTTCTGCAGAAATGCCACATAGAGGGAAAATTACTGCCTCTATGCGTGAATTCAAATATAGAAGAGGTGAGGATAGTGAGGTGTTACGGCAAAAAGTTCAAACAGTATTAGTTGGGATTTATCCTGGAGTTTTAATTTCTGTTGAAAAAGACGCAAATGGTCCTCCAGCTGGTTCTCCAATTAATATTGAACTTAATGGAGACAATTATGAAGAATTAATTTTAACTGCAGAAAGAATGCGAGATTATTTAAATACGCAAAGTATTTCTGGAGTAGATGAATTAAAAATTGATGTAAATAAATCTAAACCTGGAATGCAGGTGCTAGTAGATAGAAAAAAAGCAGGCGAATTAGGAGTTTCTACAGGGCAAGTTGGCCAACAACTAAGAGCTGCCATCTTTGGAAATAAAGCAGGTATTTATAAAGAAAATGGCGAAGATTATGATATCTATGTTCGTTTTAACAAAGATGACAGGTATAATAAAAGCGCCATATTTAATCAGAAAATTACATTTAGAGATCAGGCAACTGGTAAAATTAAAGAGATCCCTGTTTCTGCAGTTGCCTCTCAAATGAACAGTTCTGGCTTTAGTGCTATTAAACATAAAAATGTTAAAAGGGTTGTAACGGTTTATTCTGCACTTGCGCCAGGAGAAACAGATGCCGGTGCGGTAGTTGCAAGAATTGAGAATTCTATGAAAAATTTTAATAATTTTCCAACAGGAGTTAAAATAGATTATACAGGTCAAATTGAAGAGGAGAAAAAACAAATGAATTTTTTGGTAGGTGCATTTATTACAGGCTTAATGTTAATTTTCTTTATTTTAATTATTCAATTTAACTCAGTTTCAAAACCAGGAATAATCATGTTGGCCATCTTTTTAAGTTTGATTGGCGTTTTTGGTGGTTTGGTGATCTCTGGAGCTCCTTTTGTAATCATGATGACCATGGTAGGTATTATTGCTTTGGCTGGCATTGTGGTAAACAATGGTGTGGTATTATTAGATTATACAGAATTATTAATTAGTAGAAGAAAATTACTAGATGGTGTATCAGAATCAGAATATTTACCTCTAGAAAGTTTGTATGAAACAGTAGTGAAAGCAGGAAAAGCAAGGTTACGTCCTGTTTTATTAACAGCTATTACCACCATTTTAGGACTGATACCCTTAGCTATTGGTTTAAACATAAACTTCTTTACTTTATTCAGTGATTTTAATGCTAATATTTATATGGGTGGAGACAATGTTGTTTTCTGGGGTCCTCTTGCCAAAACAGTTATCTATGGTTTATTAATAGCAACATTCTTAACATTAATTGTAGTGCCAATTTTATTTTATCTTATAACTAAGTTTAAAATGAGGTTAAAAGGATTGCTTAAAACAACTTGAGAAATTACTACATAGTTTAAAAAAAACACACTTAAAAGAGGATGCAATCACGTAGGTTTCATCCTCTTTTTGTATTTTCGAGATAATGATTCAAAACAAGAAATCTTTTACAGTAGATGAGCTCCAAAAAAAAATGGAGTATTACTGTGTATATCAAGACAGATGTCATCAAGAGGTAGAAAGAAAAATGACCGAATACCAATTAATTCCTGAAGCCAAAGAAAAGATTTTATTATACTTAATGGAGCATAATTTTTTAAACGAGGAACGGTTTTCTAAAAGTTTTGCTCGAGGAAAATTTAGAATCAAAAATTGGGGAAAACAACGAATAGTAAGAGAATTGAAGTTTAAAAACATTTCTACTTATAATATAAAAACTGCTTTGAAAGAAATTGACGAAGAGTTGTATATCAAAACCATAGAAAAAATAGCTACTTCAAAAAACAATACAATTATAGAGCCTAATTTATTTAAAAAGAAGAAAAAAATTTACGATTATCTCTTTAGAAAAGGGTATGAATCTTCTCTAATTCAAGAAACAATAAGTAAATTATAAAAACACAAACACCTCTGTTAAGAGGCGTTTGTGTTAAATTTTAATATAGGATAATTTTCCTTGAAGTGGTTTGACCGTTGGAATTAATATTTAGAATATAAATTCCTTTTTTATAAGAACCTAAATCAAGTAGGTAGCTCCCGCTACTAATTTTATTTTTTTCATGAACTTTTTGCCCTAAAAGATTGTAAACATTAATTGATGTTTCCTTATCATTAGGCCATTTAATATTAAAAATATTATTTGAAGGATTTGGAGATATATAAACAGCATTTGAAAAGTCTTGGTAATTAACAGATAATGTCTCACCGTTAATAACTAGATCATCAACAACCACACCTTCTTCATTTACATATCCATCAGAGAAAAATTTAAATCTAAAAATAATATTTGATTCAGTTGAAAATTCACTCAAATCATAATTATAATCATGAATTGTTGCATTATTTCCTCCTAAAGAGTTAGTGTCTTCTCCTTCACCAGTCCACTGTTTTCCTGGGATACCGTTTTCTGTTGATGAACTATTATACCAATTTGAATCTGAGGCAGATCCTAAAATTTGCCAACTTATCCCTGAATTTATTGAATATTCTAACGTTAAATAATCCCAGTTCTCTTCAATATCAAAACCCATTTTAAATGATAAAACTGGAGATGATATTTGACTAAGATCATAACAACTAGTATACAGGTAACCAACTGTATTATTTGGGTAATTTCCAGTTTCTTTAGTTATATATGACAAGTCTCCACTGCCAGTTGAATTTAATAGAGTCTTAGAGGGTGAACCAATTACCCATAATGAATCGTCAGAGTTTGAATTTTCTGTAAGTAATGAATCGTCAGAGTTTTCAAATGAATTCAAAGATGTTGGATTTATTTCAAGGATGTTAATTATAAAAGATGTATTAGTAATTGAATTATTTTCACTGTAAAAATCATTGAAAGTAGTAACCTCAACATTTATTTCATGAGAACCAAGTTCATCTAGAGTTATCTGAGGTAGATTAATAGAGATAATTTCTTCTGAATTCAAGCTCCCTGACCATTCATAAACTTCATTACCGTTATTATCTATATTGTAATTAATAGTGGCAGAGGTGATTGAGGTTAATCCTTGGTTTTTTATGGTAATGGAGGGGTTTAAATTACCGTTACAATTAATGCCTGTTGGGTTTTCAATGGATAGTAATCTAATATCACTCGAAGGAAGTTGTCTTGGAATATCAGTAACAAAAACACCACGTCCATAAGTAGCTGCATATAATTTAGAATCTTCTTCATTAATTTCTAAATCTCTAATTGCCACGTTAGGAAGATTTGTATCAAATCTTTCCCATTCTATTGAAATATCATTAATGGTATATACTCCTAAACCAGTTCCAAGATATAAGGTGTTATTCCCACTTCTTTGGTGATGTTTAAGAGATAGTTTAGATCCAATATTAGATCCAACCATTTCGTATGTTGGATTTGATTCTAAAATGTCTATAATTTTAAAAACACCATTAATAGTTACTATCCAAATTATGTTAGAATCTAAGGAGTTTACTTCTATGGCATTGATTGAGCCTAATCCTAAAGATACATTTTCAAAAGTCATTCCTTTATCATGACTTTTAAATAATGAGTTGCCTCTACTAGCATAAATATTATTACTGTTGTTAGGATCAATTCTTATATGTTCTAGATTACCTCCAAAATTATGGTTTGAAATAACTTGCCAAGAATTACTTTGTAATTGATAAAGTTGACTGTAGCCAGCAAAAATTTCTCCTTCAGAGTTGGAGACTAGTGGTGTAACCCAATTGCCAGTTTCTGGTGAAGAAATACCACCAGTTCTTGTTAGCCCTGCATCAATAGTTTCATAAAGGTTACCTCCGTATTGAGTAAATCCAAAATAATTATTTGAGTTAGTAGGGTTTATAACACAATCCATTCCATCAGCTCCATAGTAATTTAGCCATTCTTCATTATTCAAAGCATAGCCTCCGTTATCTTGAAGCCCCCCAACAATATTTCCGCTATTTTGAATGGCTACTGAAATTTTATAAAATTGTCCTATAGCAAGATTTTCTGTAAGGTCATTAAAGTTGGTACCATCATTTTCAGAAACATAAACCCCCCCATCGGTACCTGCAAAAAACTTCCCCTTTATATATCTCATATAATGAATATCTGCGTGTGTATATGAATCGGAGCTGGGAGAATTCCATGAATTAAGTTGACTGAAGTTATTACCTCCATCAATAGATTTCCAGATATTTAAAACTCCAACAAAAAGAGTGTTTTCGTCTGTGTCAGATACGGCTAGTGCTAAATCATACCATGATTGCGTATTGCCAAATATGTCTGAAGTTTCAGCAGTTTTATAAAAACTCAAACCACTATTAGTTGATTTAAAAATTCCACCAAAACTATCATTTCCCTCAGCTTTTACAATATATACATACTCAGGATTAGCTGGTGTAACATCAATTTCTAATCTAGAAGCTCCAGGTAAATTATTAATTGAAATATTTTGGAATGTTTCGCCAAAATTTGTAGACTTATAAAAGTTACTTGAACTTACGCTATACCAAGTAGAAGAATCTCCAGGTTTCATTTTTAAACTTCTAGCGTTTATGTCTAATTTTCTTTCCCATGTTGCGCCGCCATCTGTAGATTTATGAACTCCTGAACTTGTTGCTACCATAATTGAATTAGTTTCATCTGGGAAGATGTAAATTTCATTCATTGAATTTGGGTTGCCACTTAATGATCCAGTAGGGTTCCATGTTACACCTCCATCAATAGATTTCCAAACGCCAACTGCATAAGAATCGTTTGCGTCATCATCTCCTGTAGCAATAAATAAAATATTTGAATTAGATGGGTCTATAGCTATCCCAGAAACACCAATCTGTGGAAGATAATCAGTAAGAGGAATCCAATTAACTCCAGCATCAATAGATTTCCAGATTCCTCCAGCAGGTGTTCCTACATAATAAATATCCTCATTGTTGGGGTCAACTGTCACCACATTTACTCTTCCCTGGCCAGATGACCATGATGCTGTGTTTTCATGTGAATAAGGTCCTAAAGAACTCCAATTACTCAGATCAGTAGATTTATTTTGAAAGGCATTCTTTTGCTCCCAAGCTTCCCATAATTTTTTTTTAGATTGTATTTTTCCGTCATTATCTAAAAAATACTTCCAATGGTATCTCCATCTTTCAAAGGGTTTTATACCACTCCCTTTTTTGTCTTTATCAATTTGTTTAAAATAATCATTAGCAGCAATCGAAACCTGCTCTAGAGTAGGATTATCATTATTTTTCTCTAGGGCACTTTTGGACCAAGGTGCATAAATCTGAGTTTTTTGACCATAGCAAAAAACAGTTGAAAAAAAGAAAATGATTAAGGCAAATTTTTTCATAATTTAAAGGGGGGTTGGTTAATAGCTTTTAGAACTAGGTGTAATTATTCTTAAATAGTTGCGTTAATTTAAAGGCATTAATTTGTTAACTGCTGAGGGAGAATTTTACTATTAATTTTTATTACATCATCAATAGCCTCATTTGGTATAGTAACAGAAAGCACATAATGCTTTATTTTTAAGGTGTCGTTTTCTAATTTAATAACTCCAGAACCTCTGCAAATCCCCATCCAAGTATCTAACAATTCATCAAACCAAATAAAATTTCCAGATTCGCTCGTGTAAATATGGCGTTCTAAGGTTTTAAAATCCCAAGCTTTTCCGTCATCAAAATAGGGTTTACTAAAGTCTTGAAATTTATTTTTGGTCCAGTTTTCTGAAGCATCTGTGCCAATAAATACAGAAATACTATCCATTTTAGAAAAATAATTTTCAAAATTTGCTTCAGAAGCCGCTCTGTGCCAATCGTTCAAAAATACCTCAACATTTCCGGTGATAAATTTTTTGTCTAAAGATGTTGTAGAACTAGTTTTCTCTTTACAAGAATTAAAAACAAGTAGTGTTAAAAACACAATGACAAATTGTTTAATTATTGTTCTTTTTAGCATCTTTTTTTAGTTTTTTGGCACTATTTCTTTCCTCTTTTAAAAGTTCTTCCTCAAGTAATATCTTCTTTTTAGGTCTTTTTAAAAAGTTACTTTTTGAGTCTTTTTTTCTGATTTTCTTTGAACCTCTCTTTTTTTTCAGAATTTCAAATTTAGGAATATCTGAATCTATTTTTAAATTTTCAGGAGTTTCTCTTTTGAAATTAACTTCTATTACATCTTCCTCTAAATCTCGCTGTTTGAGAATGGTATTTATCTTAGAGTTAATAGATGAAAACGCATGTAAAACCTTCGCTACCTGATTGTTTACTTCAACTGGTTTTATGGCAGGAATGGAAGACATATCATACAGTCTTAAGGTTTCATTGTACAATAAATTTATACGTGCTTTAAAAGCAGGAGTTTCTAAAAATTGAGGTTTAATACTATCGTTAAGACTTTTAGTAATGTCATTTAATTCTCTAGAATTATTTAATGCATTATTGGGTGAAATGGAGGTGTATTGTTGTAAAAAAATAGCTAGATCTTCATACTCTTTCCAGGTATCAATATCTAATTGAAATTTTGATTGAACGCTAGCCAGTTGATCGTGTTTTTTTACACGACTAGACTCAGGCTTTTCAATTTCCTGTATTGCATCTGTCTTTTTGTTATTACAAGAGCTAATTAATAAAATAAATACACAATAATAAATAAACTTCATAGATCCTATATCAGTCCTTAAAAATACACAAAATCCATTAAAAATGGTGGGATATAATAAAACTGTATTTTTTTAATTTTTTTACAGATACTATAAATAATTGTTTTTAAACAATTGTTTTTTATGAATAGCTAAATTATTTACCTTTGATTTTATGAAAAACATAAAATTAGTATGAGTCAAATTATTCTTGTATTAGGTGCTAGCGGGCAAATTGGTGGTGAATTAACACAAAAACTTCGCACTATTTATGGAAGTACTCATGTAATTGCATCAGATATCAGAAATGGGGATTCTTTGTTAATGTGTTCTGGCCCTTTTGAAATTATTGATGCTACAGATAAAGAAGCCATCTTAGCTGTTGTAAAAAAGTATGGAGTTACTCAAATATACCTTCTTGCGGCCATGCTTTCTGCAACTGGAGAAAAATACCCCAAAAAAGCTTGGGATTTAAATATGACATCTTTACTAGCGGTATTAGATATTGCAAAAGAAAAATACATCAGTCAGGTCTATTGGCCAAGCTCTATTGCTGCATTTGGACCAACAAGCCCTAAGATTAATACACCTCAAAAAACCATTATGGAGCCTTCTACTGTGTATGGAATCAGTAAAATATCTGGAGAATTTTGGTGTAATTATTATCATGAAAAATATGATGTAGATGTGAGAAGTTTGCGGTATCCTGGAATTATTAGCTGGAAGACAAAACCTGGCGGTGGAACCACAGATTATGCGGTTGATATATTTTTTAAAGCTGTTGAACAGGGGAGTTTTGAATGTTTTTTACGTGAAGATACTCGCTTACCTATGATGTATATGGAAGATGCTGTAAATGCCACAATTCAAATCATGCAAGCAACACCTGAAGATATTACGATTAGAACTTCGTATAATTTATCTGCGATGGATATTACACCAAAAGAATTAGCTGAAGAAATTAAACAAACCATCCCAAATTTTACCATTAACTATCGTCCAGATTCTAGACAAAAAATTGCAGATAGCTGGCCACAAAGTATAGACGATACGAAGGCAAGAAAAGATTGGAATTGGTCTCATAAATTTACGATTTCTTCAATGGCAAAAGATATTCTAAAAAATTTACAAGCTCAGAAAGTTAAGAATTAAAAATAATTTAAGGGTGCTTCTAATTACACGTCTAAAAAATTTCAATACAATAGAAATTTGATGAAAAAAAGTATAGAACAAGGGCTGCAAAAGGGGATTTCTTATGTAGCATATAGAACATTAATAAGCGACCTTCTAGCATCTGGAAAATCTAGCGGAGCTATTCAATCAGAAACATTACTAACTTATAGTAAGTTGAACGATAAAAGAATGAAACGTTTAGACAAAACCAGCAAGCTTACCCAAGAAACTATTGTTGCACTAAAAAGTATAGATGCCACGGTTACTTGGTTGGTTCTAACAGAAGGATGGTGTGGTGATGCAGCACAATCACTGCCTATTATCAATAAAATTGCAAGTGAAAGTACTCAGATTACTCTAAAAATTATTTTAAGAGATGATCATGAAGAATTAATGAATCATTTTTTAACAAACGGAGGAAAATCTATTCCTAAGTTAATTGCATTAAATGCTAAAAATGAAGTACTAAACACTTGGGGTCCTAGACCCTCTGTTGCAACAAAAATGGTGAAAGATTATAAAGAAAAACATGGGCATTTAGATGCCAGTTTTAAACAAGATCTACAAATTTGGTACAATAAAGACAAGGGAGTTAACATACAGGAAAATATGCTAGACTTATTCTAGAAGCCCATCATAAATTAAATAATTTAGAAGCCTTGATATGTGTATCAAGGCTGTTTTCTTTCACTATATTTGTACCATGATTACAGACTTTACCTTATTATCTGAAGAAGCAAAAATTTGGATTTATCCATCGAGCAGAAAATTTTACACCCATGAACTTGAAGAAATAGAATTAAAAGTTAAAAATTTTGTTAGTAGCTGGAAAGAAGAAGACGCTAATTTTAAATGCTCCTATCAATTTTTGTACAATAGGTTTATAATTATTGCTGCTGAAGATGAAGATTTTTCAGTGAAAAATTCGGACATGGATTTGTTGGTTGGGTTTATTCTAGCGCTTCAAAACACCTATGAAGTGACTTTATTAGATAGAATGAACGTATGTTTTAAACAAGGAGAATATGTTCAGTATAAAGAGCTAAAAGATTTTAAAAAGCTGGTAAAGAATAAAGCTGTTACTGCTAAAACTATCATTTTTGATAATTTAATTACCAGTAAACACGATTTTGAAAACTATTGGAAAATACCCATTGAAGATAGTTGGTACAATCGATACTTATAATTAAAAAATAGTAAAACCAATTCCTAGTGATATATTATCATAACTCCCATTTTCAAAATTTTTAATTTTCTTTTGATGATAAATGATTTTAAACGTTGGATTTAACGTACTACCAGATTCAAATCTCCAACCAATACCAAACCCTCTGTAGTCTCCGTCAGAAAATCGTTCAGCGAGTCTCCATAATCTTCCTGTATTATAAAGCATATAAAAAGCATCGTTACCTTTAGTCCAAAGATTGTATTGGAAAGTAAAATATGTTGGAATTGTTCCTATGAAATAATCAAAATGGTAATCAAAGCCTGTATTAAAACTTATAGCAATTTTCTTTTTATATTCATAGCCAATTCCAAAACGAAGTAGAATTTCAGAGGGAACAAAGAAGGATTCACCATTATTATTACCAAATTCAAAATTTTCATTTACTTTAAAAGTCAGATTTGCATTAGTTTCAAAAAAAGTTAGTCCATTTTTTTGCTGAGAGAATGAAGTTAAAACAGTAAAAAAAGTACAGTAGAAAACGATAAATTTTTTCATAAAATTGATATAACCAACTATTACAAAAATTATTCCAATTCTAACTTTTCTATAAATTGATCAATTGAAAGAGCATTGTTAACAGAGAATTCACCAATTTTAGTTCTTCTTAAACTAGAAAGATGTGCTCCAGAGTTTACAGATAAACCAAAATCATAAGCCAAAGATCTAATATAGGTTCCTTTGCTGCAAACTACTTTGAAGCCTATTTTAGGCAGGGTAGTTTCTGTGAGTTGAAATTCTGAAATAGATACTTTTCTTGTTGCTATTTCTGTTGTTTCACCCTTTCTTGCTAGTTCATACAAACGCTTTCCGTCTTTTTTTATAGCTGAAAATATGGGTGGTTTTTGATCTATTTCACCTAAGAAATTTTTGACAGCTTTTGTTAAGACTTCATTTGTAATATGATCTGTAGCAAATGTTTCATTAATTGTGGTCTCTAAATCATAGCTAGGTGTTGTTGCACCCAGCGTAAATGTTCCTGTATATTCTTTAATTTGCCCTTGATATGTGGCAATATTTTTAGTTTCTTTTCCAGTACAAATGATTAGCAAACCCGTAGCTAGAGGATCTAAAGTTCCGGCGTGTCCTACTTTTATTTTCTTTAGACCATATTTTTGCTTGATATGCCAACGTATCTTGTTAACGGCCTGAAAAGAAGTCCATTCTAAAGGTTTATCTATTAACAACACCTGTCCGCTTAAATAATCATCAACAGTCATTATGAAATTGTATAAATAATTGTACTAATCCCTACAACAGCGCAATAGATAGCAAAATAGGTTAGTTTACTTTTTTTAACTAAAGCAATCATCCATTTACATGCTACTAAGCCAGCAATAAATGCAGCAAAAAAACCAATAATCATTGGCGCAGCATCTGTTGAAGCTACACTAATATCTCCACTAGAAAGATCTTTAATTACTTTACCAACAATTAAAGGAACTACCATTAAAAATGAAAATTTAGCAGCCTTAGTTCTGTCTATTCCTAATAAAACGGCAGTAGAAATTGTAGCTCCAGATCTAGAAATTCCTGGTAAAATGGCAATGGCTTGAGATATTCCAACTACAATAGCATTTAGGAAAGTCACGTTTTTAGTGGTGTCTTTTGCTTTGTCTGCCAGTAAGAGCAGGGAGGCTGTAATAAGTAACATAAAACCAACTAGTAATATTTGTCCTCCAAATAAAGAAGCAATTTCTTCCTCAAAATAGAGCCCTATGAAAACAGTTGGAATCATAGAAACAATAATTTTAAAAGAGAATTGTGTTTCTTCGTTCCATTGAAGTTGTATCAATCCTTTAAAAATTTCTAGAATCTCTTTCCTGAAAATTACAAGCGTACTCAATGCAGTGGCAAAGTGCAACACAATGGTAAATGCTAGACTTTCTTCAGGTACAGAATTGTCTCCTAAAATAGCTTTTGCCAGTTCTAAATGGCCGCTAGATGAAACAGGTAAAAATTCGGTAAGTCCTTGAATGATTCCAAGGATAATAGCTTCAATAAGACTCATCGTTATTTTTTAGGGTTTAGGAGTATGGCATAAATTTCTATTCCCAATCCAATAATAACTAAGGTAGGTGCTAAACGAATTCGTTGAAAATCATACATTGCTTCGTTAAAAATAGTTGGATCATTGCTGCCACCGCCAGCCATAAAAATAAAACCAAGAGCTATAAAGGCTAAGCCTATAAACATAAATAGGTAGTTTTTCTTTCCAAAAAGGAATACTGGTTTAGAGGTGTTTTTTTCTGTACTCATATTCTTAATAATATAGTTCGTCTGTTTGTAAATTTAAAAAACGTTGAGTCGCAAAAAATGTACTCAACCATGAAATAATAAAAGCAATAAGTAATATTCCGCCACCAAGATACGCCAAGGTAACGTAGTCTGTTACTAATTGCAGTGTTGGAATTTTTTGATCAATATAATAAATTACAGCTGCTAAACCAGCCAATGAGATAATAGCTCCAATAAAACCCAATCGAACACCGCTCCAAATAAACGGTTTTCTAATAAAGCCTTTAGTTGCCCCAACCATTTGCATGGTTTTGATGTTAAATCTTTTAGAATATACAGAAAGTCTGATAGAACTGTTGATGAGAATTAGCGCAACTAATCCAAAAAAGGAACTAATTGCAAACAACCAGAAACTTACCTTTTGAATATTTTGTGTTAAAAAAGTAACCAAGGGTTTGTCATAAGAAACCTCAAAAACAAAACTATTCTTATTAAATTTATCTGAAATTTCTTGCATTTTTTCTGGAGTTACAAAACCAGGATTTAAATAGATGTCTATGCTGTTTTTTAAGGGGTTAGTTCCTAAATAATTAACGAAATCTTCCCCCAAGTCTTCAGCATAAAATTTTGCAGCATCACCTTTAGAAATATATATAATTTTTCTGGTAAATAGTTCTTTCAATAAAGAGGTTCTTAAGTTTTCTATTTGTTCTTTAGAAGTCTCGTTTTTAAGAAATAAAGTAATGACAACTTCTTCTTTGAAGTGATTGGCTACTTGGGTAGACTTTAAAAGTACCAGCCCTAAAAACCCAACCATAAACAATACCAAGGCAATACTTATTACTACAGAAAAGTAAGAAGATCGCAACCGGCGTTTTTGATAAGAATCAAATTTAGATGACATAAAATTAATTAATGTACGCACGCAAGATACAAATTAGCATTCAGAAATTTCAAGATTCAAAAATTGAAAAACTTAATTTTATCCTAAAATGTAGTATGAGATTTTTTCTTTTTTAAAGAGATTTACTGAATTAGCAAGTAATGAGTTTGTTATTCATCAATTTCTTGACAAAGTTCTATTAAAACCCCATTGCTAGATTTTGGATGCAAGAAAGCCACAAGTTTATTGTCTGCACCTTTTTTTGGGGTTTCATTTAAAACAATAAACCCCTCACTTTTAAGACGGGCTATTTCTGAAACAATATCAGTAACTGCAAATGCAATATGATGAACTCCTTCTCCTTTCTTTTCTATAAACTTAGCAATTGGACTTTCAGGATTTGTAGCTTCTAATAATTCTATCTTATTAGGGCCAGCCTTAAAAAAGGATGTTTTTACTCCTTCACTTACCACTTCTTCAACCTTATAATGATCAACACCAAATAGACTTGCAAATAAGGCATTAGAAGCTTCTAGATCTTTTACAGCGATTCCAATATGTTCTATTTTATTCATTGGTTTTATAAAGAATATAAGATAGTTCTGCACAGCAGCTTATCTGAAAAGATGCCTCCTCTTTCTGCGTCATTCAAAAGTAAGGAATGTTTTGTTAATTATTGTAGATTTGCAGCATGGAAGAAACCAATAGACAACGAAAAATAGCAGGTGTTTTACAAAAAGACTTGGTAGACGTTTTACAAAAAGCAGCTCAAGACGGAATGCAAGGTGTTATTATCTCGGTTTCTAAAGTCTCTGTAACACCAGATTTAGGGATTGCAAAAGTGTATTTAAGTGTTTTTCCTTCAGACAAAAGAAATGCTATTGTAGAAGGGGTAAAATCTAATTCGCCATTAATTCGTCATGAATTAGCCAAAAGAACTCGCAATCAATTGCGAAGAATGCCAGAACTCCTCTTTTTTGGAGATGATTCTTTAGATTATATTGAAGAAATAGATAAGTCATTGCGAGGTGAAGATGTAAACCCTATTCAAGACCCAAGTGTATTGCCAAGACGTAAAAAACAATAATCATTCTTCTCTTTGAATTTTCCATTATACATAGCTAAAAGATACCTGTTTGCTAAGAGTGGAAATAACGCAATTAATATTATTACCATTATTGCATCTATTGGTGTTATCGTAGGCACAGCAGCATTATTTATTATTCTGTCAGGCTTTTCTGGCCTAAGAACCTTCAATTATTCATTGTTAGATATTTCAGATCCAGATATTAAAATTACAGCTGCTAAAGGGAAAAGTTTTTTTTACGATGCATCTTTACAAAATCTTGTTTCTAAGGATAAAGATATTGCTGTTTTTTCTAAGGTAATTGAAGAACGAGTTTTTATAAAAAATGGAGAAAAACAACAAATAGCCTTCGTAAAAGGAGTAGATTATAATTATACTGATGTAGTAGGGTTAGATGATGCAATACAAGTTGGCACATGGTTGCAAAAAGAATACACCAATACCAGTATTATAGGAAATAGTTTAGCGTATAAATTATCTGCAGGAATTGAAAGCTTTGGCGAATATCTTGAGATTCTAGTACCAAAAACAGGTACAGGTTTTTTAAACCCAGCACAAAGTTTTAGAAGTATCAATACACAAATAGTAGGCACATATTTTGGTACTGAAGACTTTGAAAACAACTATGTTTTTGTTTCAAACTCTCAGGCACAAGAATTATTAAACTACAAAGCAGATCAGTTTACAGGAATAGAAATAAAATTAAGACCTGAAATTAATGCAGATGATTTTTCAGAGCAATTGCAAGAAAAGTTAGGGGCTCAATATAAAGTACAAACAAAAGCACAGCTAAATGAACTCTTTTACAAAGTAATAAATACAGAGAATTTTGTCTCGTATCTAATTTTTACGTTGATTGTAATTATTGCGATGTTTACTATTGTAGGAGCTATCATTATGATGATTATTGATAAAAAAAAGAATCTAAAAACACTGCTAAGTTTAGGAGCTACGATGCCCGAAATAAAAAATATTTTTGTGCTTCAAGGGTTTTTATTAACAGCGGTATCTATGGCTATAGGGTTGCTGGTTTCTAGTGGTTTAGTTGCCATTCAACAACAGTTTCAGTTGTTTATGATTACCTCTTCAATACCTTACCCCGTAGAGCTAAGGTTGTCAAATTTATTTATTGTAATTGCCACAATTACAGTACTAGGTTTTTTAGCAGCTAAGGTAGCTAGCAGTAGAATTTCTAATGGTTTTATTAATAAATAAATAATTTTTAATAATTTTAGAGAAAAAAATTATGAAAGCTCCCTATCTAGTACTCTTAATCTTCTTTATCTCTTGTTCTTCCTCTAAAAATACTGCTAGCACTAAGCTATACCCAAATAACGGTGAAAATTTGCTAAAAAATTTAGGGGTATCAGTAGTTGAAAAAGAAGATTTTTACGTTTTTGAGACTAATGATTATCTAGTAAATTTTCCTTATGGTTGGCGAAGTTATTTAGAGCCTATTGCAAAGGAGTTAATTTATCATTCTCCATTTAAAAATAACGAAGTCAAATCTGAAACATCTATTGTTATTTATGTTCACAACTCAGAAAACCCTAAAAGAGATCTCAATCGAAGATTACGATCTTTTCGCTCACCAAATTTTAATGAAAAGTTGACGTCTTCAATAAAAAAAAGTAAAGGAGAAGATAGATTAGGAGAGTTTGTAAAAAAATCGTATTCTTTTGTAAGAAATAAAAAAAGATTCCAAAGAATAAAAATGTATTATTTATATGAAAAAAAGTGGCTATCTGTTGTGGTAACTTACCCTATGAATATACCTACAGAAAAACTATCAGAGATTACTACAATTAAAAATACTATTGTAGTAAAATAACAGTATTATCCAATTTCTGGAATCATCGCATTGCCAAAGGTTTCTTGAACAATGTCAAAAGCAGCAAATACATCTTTTGGATCATCTGAGGTAACCATTTTTAAACGATGCTCTTTAAAATGAGGAATTCCTTTAAAATAATTGGTGTAGTGTCTTCTGGTTTCTACAACTCCTAAGTGTTCTCCTTTCCAATCTATGGCCATTTGTAAGTGACGGCGTGCCATTTCTGTTCTTTCTGAAATTGTTGGCCCGGCTAGATGTTCTCCTGTTTTAAAATAATGTTTTACTTCGTTAAAAAACCAAGGATATCCAATAGAGGCTCTTCCAATCATGGCTCCATCTAAACCATATACATCACGCATTTCTTTTGCTTTTTCGGGTGTAGTTACATCACCATTTCCAAAAACAGGAATGTGCATTCTAGGATTGTTTTTTACCTCAGCAATGGGTCTCCAATCTGCTTCGCCTTTATACATTTGAGCACGTGTTCTTCCATGAATTGAAATGGCTTTACAACCTACATCTTGTAATCTTTCTGCAACTTCAACAATTTTTATAGAATCATGATCCCAACCCAAACGAGTTTTTACCGTAATTGGTAAATTGGTGTGTTTTACCATGGCTTCCGTGAGGGATACCATTAAATCTATGTCTTTTAAAATTCCAGCACCTGCACCTTTTGATACTACTTTTTTAACTGGGCAGCCAAAATTAATGTCTATAATATCTGGATTTGTTTTTTCTACAATTTCAACAGAACGCAACATAGAGTCTATATTGGCTCCAAAAATTTGGATTCCTACTGGACGTTCTTTTTCGTAAATATCTAATTTCATCACGCTTTTTGCTGCGTCACGAATAAGCCCTTCTGAAGAAATAAACTCAGTATACACAACATCAGCTCCATTTTCTTTGCATAAAGCACGAAAAGGAGGGTCACTTACATCTTCCATAGGCGCTAATAATAGCGGAAAATCTGGAAGTTCTATACTGTCTATTTTTACCAAACTGAATTATTTTTTTGCAAAATTAGTGTTTTTATTTGTCAGAATCCAAATACCATACCCTCCCAAAAATAGTTCAGCGACTGTTCCAAATTGATATCCGAAGGTAGGAATTCCATCTAGGAAAAAACTAATGACTCTTCCAGTACCCAATCCGAGCATAAATATTGTGTTTGAAATAAGGGCTATTCTCAAATAACTCAGTTTAAAAATTCCAAGAATCCATAGGGCACAAAAACCAAGATATAATCCCATAATGGCTTTAAAAAAATTGTGTTCATCTGTAGTTTCAAGAAAAATATCAAATTGTGATTGTGGTTCAAACCCATAAATAACTGCCGTAGGTATTACAACTAATACAGAAATAACTAAATGTATTTTTTGTGTAAAGGCTTGCTTTGAAATTGTATTCATAGGTTTAAAAAACTCTTACAACATTAAATCCAAAAACCATATCTCCTTCGGCGCTACTCATAAATCCTGGTTCGTTACTAGATTGTGAATTGGTAAATAATAATTGAAATACATGTCCGCCAGTTTCAATATCTAATCCAAATGCATACGAATTATCAAAAGGAGAAGCTTCAGCTCTACTCATGTTATACACATATTCTGCATTGAAGCTCATGCGTTTACTTAACTTTAATCGGCCACCAAATCCTAAAGCAAATTGGTTGTATTTTTCTTCAGGAACTACATTTAAATTTTGTAGATTTTCTCTCACATATGTTGGAGCTAGTTGAAAAGAAAATGAGTCTGAAAATCGTCTAGAAATTAAGAGTTGTGTGGCATAACTTTGTTGGTCACTAGATTTTAATTCTGGAAAAATAGTTTCATCAATTAATGTATTTCTATTAACAGTTGTATAAGCTACAAGGTTTACAGGAAAGCTTTTAGATTGCCTTGCCAAACGTATTTTAGCAGCGGCAGCAAATGTTCTATTGTATGACTCTCTACTAATGCTAAACTGAACACCTTCCCAAAAAGAGTATAATAATTGAATTTTAGTACTGGCTTCATCTAGCCCCAAAAACGTATCAAAGCCATCTTTTAAAGGACCAAACCTGTGAGAGACAATTAAATAAAAATCTCCCTGATCTGCCATTTTTGTAGATTGTAGGTTTCCTATTTTCATGGCCTTAAACGCTGGCATTTCATAAGAACTATCTGTAGCGTTCTCGTTTAATTCATCTAGTAAATCGTCTTGAGCAGACAGGCTAGAGATTACAAATAAGGAGGCACAAAAAATAAGTAAGTGTTTTTTTAACATAATGAAGTTGCTTATTGAATAATACATTGATCTAATTTTAACTCTTCTAACAAATCATCATATCCAATAATTCTTCCTTTTAAAGAAATATCATTTGTGGGATTTATTTTTTTAAGAACAGTAGAATCTTTTAATTGACAGTAAATACTAGCAGACAATAGTATTCCCTTATCATCTAGACTCGTCACTTTTCCAGAAATAACAACTATTTTATCTTGCCACGCGGCTGGGTCCTCTAAAATTTTTAGAAAAAGCTGGTCTGAAGTTCCTATAAAGTCTACTTTTTTACTTTCAATTTTAGCAGGAGCTTGCATTGCATATGCGTAGATAGCACCAACACTAACAGTAATTACTAGAAGAATAATGATGACTAACTTATTTTTTTTCAATAAATTCATATGCTAAAGAAATAGTAATAGTTCCTGCTATTTTATTACGAACAATTTTTGGTATTTTAATCTTAAAATCTGCTGTTTGAACTTCAAATGAAGCTTGCATCATTAATTTATCTTCTTTTTTTGAAAATACTGCAAATGTTTCAATTTCTTTCTCAATACCTCTTACCGTCAGTATTCCATTAAGGATGTATTTTTTAGTATCTGATATTTCTGAAAGATTAAAACCAACAATAGTTCCTTTAAAAGTTGCTTTCGGGAAAGTACTAGAATCCATGTAGTTTTCATTAAAATGCTCTTGCATAAGAGCTACTCTAAAATTAAAAGCTTTTACAAAAAGTAGAGAGGCAATTTCTCCAGAATTTACATTAATAATTGCAGTGGTACTGTTGTTTGTGGCTTCTACAGGTTCAAAGGCTTCTACTGAAGCTTTAAATTGAGTCTTTCCTGTTTTTGTATAATACTTTTGGGCAACAATTGAGACACTCAAAAATAAGAACGCTAATAGTAGTATTTTTTTCATGTATTCAAGTTTTTAATTCTCTATATAGCCATCAATAGCCCATTGTTCTAGTGTGGCAATCAATACAGGAGCCATTTGCCCATTTTGGGGCATTGGGTTAGAAACACTATTTATTCTGGCTAGTAAATTTCCGTTTTCAGTAGCTGATCTCACATTGCCATAGCCTTCTAGATTTAAGCCTGCAGAAGCAAATGTACCCGCATGGCAGGGCAGACAATTGTTTGAGATAATAATACTTACATCTGCATCATAAGTAACAGGCTCTGTAATTATTACCTTTTCTATGGTGGCTGTTGAACAGCTAGAAAAAGAAAAAACAAGAAATATAGTTCCTAAAAGAAGGTTTTTTTTGTTCATAAATTCAACTATTTTGAGTCTGAATTATTTAATGGGTATCAGTGTTTTCTACTACTGCAATTTACTACAAAAACGTAAGATTAAAACTCTAAAGAGGTAGTAATTTCTTGTTTTCCTCTTTGCACAACAACAGTAGTTGTATCTCCTTCATCAAAAACAGATAAGGCTCTCATATAACTCATCATATTAGTCACCAAACTGTCTCCCAATTGAATGACAATATCTCCTTTAAGAAGCCCTCCTCTTTGGGCAGGTCTTCCCTCAGAAACACCATCAATTCGCATTCCCTTTCCGTCAAACAAATAATCTGGTATAACCCCTAAGCCAACTTTAAATCTAGGAGTGCTTTCACGTTCATTTTTTGTTTTCCTAAAAGCAAGTTTTCCATTGTCATCTAAATCAGAAATTATATTAAATATATAGTCAGAAATTGTTGCCATTCCTTGGTAGTTCAATTTTTCAGAATCGTCTCCTGGTTTATGATAATCTTCATGTTGCCCTGTAAAGAAATGTAAGACAGGAATGTCTGCTAAATAAAAACTAGTATGATCACTAGGGCCAACACCAGATTCATTTTCAATGAGTTTAAATTTGCTGTTATGAGCTTTTAAGACCTGTTTAAACATTGGAGATGTTCCTGTGCCATAGACTGCTAGAGCACTGTCTTGTTTTAACCTTCCTACCATGTCCATATTAATCATATAAGACACAGCTTTTGTGTTTATGGTTGGATTCTTTACAAAATAATTAGAACCAAGTAAGCCCATTTCTTCGCCAGAAAAAGCAATGAATATATAATTATTTTGAATGTTTTTATCTTTTAATTTTCTCGCCAAATCTAGCATAACAGCTGTTCCGCTTGCATTATCATCTGCTCCGTTATGAATAGCCTTAACAGAATCTCTGTATAAAGAACCATCGCCGCCATAGCCTAAATGATCAAAATGAGCTCCAATAACTATAGTATTTGTAGCATTATTGTTTATAAATCCAACCACATTTCTTCCTGTAATTGTTCCATCTTTGTTTTTTGTAAACTCAACCTCCGAATGTGGATCTGTTTTTGGGACAAAAGAAAATTCTTGATAAAACCCATCTGTTCCTTTTTCTGTTAAGCCAAGTTTTTTAAATCTATTTGCAATATATGCTGCAGCTTTTATTTCACCTTGTGTTCCTGTTTGTCTGCCTTCTAATTGATCATCTGCTAAAAAAGTAACATCTGCTTTTATCATGCTTTGTTCAATACCTTCATTTGAACAAGAAATAAACGATGCTAAAAAGAAGAGGATTAGAAAGATTCTCATAATAATAAATGTTATTTTTGCCTCAAAAATACGGATTAAAAACAACGATATGAAATTAAGGGCTTTATCATTACTACTTGTTCTTTTTTTGAGCATTGGGTGTACTCAAAACAACTCAAAAAAAACAACAAATACAGTGAAATTAGTTGCTGGAAAAGATTCATTAATTTTTGCTGAAGAAGTTCATTTTAAGAGCATGCGTCAAATTACTTTTGGAGGAGATAACGCTGAAGCATATTGGAGCTTTGATGATAAACAGTTAGTTTTTCAATCCAATAATAAAGAGTGGGGAGTAGCTTGTGATCAGATGTTTTTAATGAATATAGATGAAAGTTTTTCCGAGAAAGCACCACCAATGATTAGTACTGGAAAAGGAAGAACCACTTGTGCGTATTTTTTACCAGACAATAAACATTATGTTTACGGCTCTACGCATTTAGGCGCAGAAGAATGTCCGCCAGCACCACTTCGTAAAAATGGTAGATATGTTTGGCCTATTTATGATAGCTACGATATTTTTGTCTCTGATTTAGAAGGAAATATTGTGAATCAATTAACAAATGAAAAAGGCTATGATGCTGAAGCAACTGTTTCACCAAAAGGAGATAAAATTGTATTTACATCAACTAGAAGTGGAGATTTAGAATTGTATACCATGAATATTGATGGAACAGATGTTACACAAATAACCAACGAATTAGGGTATGATGGAGGTGCCTTTTTCTCACCAGATGGTACGCGATTAATTTTTCGTTCCTCTAGGCCAAAAACACCAGAAGAAGTTAAAGCATACAAAGATTTACTAGCGCAAGGATTGGTAGAGCCAACTGAAATGGAATTGTATATCTGCAATGCAGATGGGTCAAACCTCCGCCAGTTGACTAGTTTAGGAAATGCCAACTGGAGTCCGTTTTTTCATCCTTCAGGAAAGAAAATTTTATTTTCCTCAAATTTTGAAGCAGAAAGAGGTTTTCCGTTCAATTTATATATGATAGATTTAGATGGTAAAAACTTAAAGAGAATTACTCACGGAGAAACATTTGATGCGTTTCCTGTATTTTCAAATGATGGAAAATGGCTAGCATTCTCTTCTAATAGAAACAATGGAGGAGGAAGAGACACCAACTTGTTTATTGCAGAATGGCAAGAGTAGTAGTTGTTATTCTAATTCAACAATTATTTCATTTTTTCTATTAAAGACCTCTACAGGAGCGTTGTAGCCTAAAAAGGAAAAACTATTTGTATACCCAATTCCTTTGCTGTCTAAAGCAGCTATTAATTTACGTTTATACAAGTTAATTTTAGCATCATCTGCCCAGCCACCAAAAGAAATAGCAGCCACTTTTTTTGCAGGCATTTTTTTGAATTCTATACTAGCATCATTAGGTGTTGGTAAATTTTCTTTTGAATATTTTTTTGGAACCAGAAACATCATAGTTGTTTTGTCTTTAAGCGTCATGGCAACTGGAGACGTCATGGCTATTTTTTCATTTTTATCATTCCCTCCAAAAATATAACCAGCCAATATAGAAAACCCTTTACTGGAAGATTTTTTGTAATCATTTGAAGATAATTGAACAGAAGTAACTAAGGAGGCTTCATATTGTCTTATCTCAATTTCGTCAAAGGTCTCTAATACTTCAAAAGAATATTGTTCAATATTTCTTTGACTACTCATAAAATATAGTTGAGAAAGAATAAAAAGAATGGCAATAATTCCTAAAATTAATAGAATGATTTTCATTTTCATGGGTATGTTTGTTTTTAAAATGCTTGTATCAAGGATATTTAAATTCGTGTATTTGCTATTTAGTCACTAAGATCTTATAATTTTGGGAAACACTCACAATTAGCAACCTAAAATTTGAATGCTCCACAAAAATGTTTTTATTGCTTCTACTTTTTAAATCGCTTATATTTGCAGCCTTAAAAATAATGTAACGAATGAAGAATATTAGAAACTTTTGCATCATCGCCCATATCGATCATGGAAAAAGTACATTGGCAGATAGATTGTTAGATTATACAGGATCTGTAACTGATAGAGAAAAACAACATCAGTTATTAGACACCATGGATTTAGAGCGCGAGCGTGGAATTACCATTAAATCTCACGCCATTCAAATGGACTATACCCACAACGGTGAGGATTATATTTTAAACTTAATTGACACACCAGGTCACGTAGATTTTTCATATGAAGTATCTCGTTCAATTGCAGCCTGTGAAGGAGCCTTGCTAATTGTAGATGCAGCACAGAGCATACAAGCACAAACAATATCTAATTTATATTTGGCCTTAGAGAACGATCTAGAGATTATTCCGGTATTAAATAAAGTAGATTTGCCTTCTGCAAACCCTGAAGAAGTTACCGATGATATTGTAGATTTATTAGGATGCCTACCAGAAGATGTTATTCATGCAAGTGGAAAAACTGGTTTTGGAGTAGGTGATATTATTGAAGCAATTATTGCTAAAATTCCAGCTCCAAAAGGAGATCCAGATGCACCATTACAAGCCTTAATTTTTGATTCAGTTTATAATTCTTACAGAGGGATAGAAACCTATTTTAGAATTATGAATGGTGAAATTAAAAAAGGGCAGCGTATTAAATTTATGGCCACCAACAATGAGTATTTTGCTGATGAGGTTGGAACTCTAAAATTAAGTCAGGTTGTAAAAAAATCTGTTAAAACCGGTGATGTAGGCTATTTAATTACAGGAATTAAAACAGCAAAAGAAGTAAAAGTAGGAGATACCATTACAGATGCTGTAAACCCAACTACCGAAATAATTGATGGTTTTGAAGATGTGAAGCCAATGGTTTTTGCAGGAATTTACCCTGTAGATACAGAAGACTACGAAGAGTTGCGAAACTCTATGGAAAAACTACAACTAAATGATGCTTCGTTAGTATTTGCTCCAGAAAGCTCTGCAGCCTTAGGTTTTGGTTTTAGATGTGGATTCTTAGGGATGCTGCACATGGAAATTATTCAAGAACGTTTAGAACGCGAGTTTAATATGACGGTAATTACCACCGTTCCAAACGTTAGCTACCATGCCTATACCAGAAAGAACCCAACTCAAATTCTATTATTAAATAACCCGGCAGATTTACCAGATCCATCAAGATTAGAAAGGGTAGAAGAGCCATATATTAAAGCATCTATTATTACAAAATCAGATTTTGTTGGTCAGGTAATGAGTTTGTGTATCGAAAAAAGAGGGGAGATTACCAATCAAACGTATTTAACAACTGAAAGAGTTGAGCTAACTTTTGATATGCCTTTGGCAGAAATTGTCTTTGATTTTTATGATCGCTTAAAAACAGTTTCTAAAGGATATGCCTCTTTTGATTACAATCCTATTGGAATGAAACCTTCTAAATTAGTTCGTGTAGATATTCTATTAAACGGTCAGCCAGTAGATGCACTTTCTGCTTTACTACATGCAGACAATGCCTTTACAATTGGTAAGAAAATTGTAGAAAAATTAAAACAATTAATACCAAGGCAACAGTTTGATATTCCTATTCAGGCTGCTATTGGTGCTAAAATTATAGCCAGAGAAACTACCAAGGCATTGCGTAAAGATGTTACCGCAAAATGTTATGGAGGTGATATTTCTAGAAAACGTAAACTGCTAGAAAAGCAAAAGAAAGGAAAGAAAAGAATGCGTCAGGTTGGAAATGTAGAAATTCCACAAGAAGCATTTATGGCGGTATTAAAGTTGAATGATTAACAAAAAAAGCTTCGATTATTTCGAAGCTTTTTTTTGTATTTATTTTACTAGAGTGAGATTCTTAAAACATCTGCGATGTTAATCTCTTCCGCCCAAGACTTGAAGCCCCCAGTACAATAGCATGGCTAGAGAACCCAAAGCAGCTACAAGATACGTTCTAGCGGCCCATTTTAAGGCATCTCTAGAACCAGCAAATTCTTCTTGATTCACCATATTTTTATTTTTCAACCAAGCCAATGCTCTATTACTTGCATCATATTCTACAGGTAATGTAATAAAGCTAAACGCAGTTGCCAAGGCCATAAAACCTAAACCAACAATAGCAATATAAAATCCAATTCCAGTATTGTCTGAAGCTGCTCCTAAAATTAAGCCACCAAAAACAAGCCATTGCGAAAATTTTGAAGAAACACTCACCATAGGAACCAGTTTAGAACGCATGGTTAACCATTCGTAGGCTTGAGCGTGTTGCACAGCATGCCCAACTTCATGAGCTGCTACTGCAGCTGATGCAGCATTTCGCTGACTGTACACACTAGCACTTAGGTTTACAGTTTTATTTCTAGGGTCGTAATGATCGGTTAGCATTCCGGCAGTAGAAACTACTTTTACATCTTTAATGCCATGATCTGCCAACATTTTTTCTGCAATCTCAGCACCAGACATTCCATTTCTTAAATGAATTTTAGAGTATTTTTTAAATTTATTCTTTAGGGTATTACTAACAAGCCAGCTTGCAAGAGCAATAGCGCCAATGATCACATAGAATCCTATCATATTGTATACTATTTAAAATTATTATTCAATTTTCTTTGATACTTTTACATCACAAAGTATTCCAATTAAATTTTTCATAAAAATAGTGACAAAATGACAAGGAAACGAAAAATACTACTCATATATACTGGAGGAACCATTGGTATGGTGAAAGATTATACCTCAAAAGCCTTAAAAGCATTTGATTTTAGTCAGATTTTGGAGAACATTCCAGAGTTAAAACAGCTAGATTGTGAGATTGCCTCTGTTTCATTTGAAGAACCAATAGATTCTTCTAATATGAATACAGAGTACTATGTTCAAATTGCTGAGATGATAGAGCATAATTATGAAAAATACGATGGTTTTGTGGTCTTAACGGGTTCTGACACCATGTCTTATATCTCTTCTGCCATTAGTTTTATGCTAGAATACTTGAAAAAACCCGTTATATTTACGGGGTCTCAGTTGCCAATTGGTTATTTAAGAACCGATGCAAAAGAAAATTTAATTACCTCTATAGAAATTGCAAGTGCCTATAAAGACGAGCTTCCTGTTGTAAGTGAAGTCTGTTTGTATTTTGAATACAAACTATACAGAGCCAATAGAACAACAAAGTTAAGTGCAGAACAATTTGAAGCATTTGCTTCTATGAATTACCCTCCATTAGCAGAGAGTGGTGTGCACCTTAACTTTAATAAAGATCTTTTGGAAGTACCTACACATAACAAAAAACTAATTGTAAGGAAAAACTTATGTTCAGATATTGCCATTCTTAAACTATTTCCAGGCATTTCACTTAGGGTAGTTGAAAGTGTTTTAAACATCAAAAACATAAAAGGAATTATTTTAGAAACCTATGGGGCAGGAAATGCACCTAGCAATAAAGAATTCATTAAGTTAATTTCTAATGCAATAGGCAAAGGAATTTACATTGTAAATGTAACCCAATGTGTTGGTGGATCTGTTTTACCTGGTCATTACGAGACAAGTTCTCAGTTAAAAGAAATAGGGGTTATAGACGCTAAAGACATGACTACAGAATCTGCGCTTGCTAAATTAATGTACCTTTTAGGAATAGGGATAGAAAAAGAGGAATTTTCGCTTTATTATGAGCAATCTTTACGTGGAGAAATCACAAATAAGTAAAGAATGTGTTAAATCTTTTTGTTTTTGACATTTCTTACATAAAAACTTTTTAATTCTTTTTAAGAAACCAACTATTTTTTGTTACTTGGTCATCGGAATTAAATTAAGCAATAAGTAATCGTCATTTATGAAGATTTCTAAAGTTTAATTTTTCTTTTCATATAACACTAAGTTATAGCTAAAACACTTAAATTATTAAAAATTAATTACAACGATGATGAAAAAAGTAGTAAATATCCTTACAGTAACAGGATTCATGTTTTTTGGAGCTATTCAATCTGTATTTGCACAAGAGGCTGAGGTCGCTGAACAAACTTTTCACCAAGTATTAAAACAACGTTTTATAGAAGGTGGGCCATTCTTTATGGGAATTGTATTAGTAGCCCTTATTTTGGGTTTAGCAATTGCTATTGAGAGAATTATTTATTTAAACATGGCTACTACCAATACCAAGAAGCTAATGGCTAGTGTAGACGATGCTTTAAGTTCTGGTGGTGTAGAAGCTGCAAAAGAAGTATGTAGAAATTCTAAAGGGCCTGTTGCCTCTATCTTTTACCAAGGTTTAGACAGAGTAGACGAAGGTATAGAGTCTGCAGAAAAAGCAGTAATTGGTTATGGAGGAGTACAGATGGGGTTATTAGAGAAAAATATCTCTTGGTTATCTTTATTTATTGCTCTAGCACCCATGTTAGGTTTTATGGGAACTGTAATTGGTATGATTGGAGCATTTGATGCAATTGCTGTTGCAAATGATATTTCTCCAGGAGTTGTAGCTGTAGGTATTAAAGTAGCCTTATTAACCACAGTATTTGGTTTAGTAGTAGCTATTATTCTTCAAGTTTTTTACAATTACATCATCTCTAAGGTAGATAGTATTGTAAACAATATGGAAGACGCTTCTATTACTTTAATAGATTTATTAGTTAAATATAAAAAATAAGACGCCTTATGAATAGTAAAATTTCAAAAATACTAACCATCATAGTGGCTGTTATATCTGTTATTGGTATTGCATTATTTATTAATGTTTCATTTACTGATGATGTTCCAGAATCTATAAGTGGAGCAGTGGGTCCATTAATTGGATTCTCATTGTACTTGTTTTATGCAGCAGTTCTTATTACTGTAGTATTATCTATAAGAGGTTTGGTGAAAAATCCAGAAAACTTAAAGAAAACAATGATTGGTCTTGGTGCTATGGCTATTCTGTTGGTTGTTGCCTATCTTTTGGGTGATAGTGAACCTGTTCTTAATGCACAAGGTATTGTATTAAAAGGTGGAGAATTAGGAGCCGCTTCAAACCAATGGGTTGGTAGTTTAATATGGTATAGTTCAATCTTAGTTATTATTGGTGGCGCATTTTTTGTGATTGATTTAGCCAAAGGACTTATAAAATCTTAATAATATGGCTAGAAGAGAGACACCGGAAATTAATGCAGGCTCTATGGCAGATATTGCCTTCTTGTTATTAATTTTCTTCTTAGTAACTACCACTATGAATGTAGATTCAGGTATTTCTAAGAAATTATCAGAAAAACCACCACCAGATTATAAGCCACCTATTATTAAGGAGAAAAATATCTTCGAAGTAAATATCAATAGAAATAATGATTTATTGGTAGAAGGTGATATCATGGGAATTAAAGAGATCAAAGAAGCTGCAATCAAATTTATTGATAACGGTGGAGGACTTGGAAAACCAGGTGAAGACGGAACTCCTGGCTTACCTTGTGACTATTGTGAAGGTGAGAGAAGTGAATCTTCTTCAGATCATCCAAACAAAGCAATTATATCTGTACAAAGTGATAGAGGTACCGAGTATGGTACGTATATTGAAGTACAAAATGAGTTGTTAAAAGCATATACTGTTTTAAGAAACAGGCTAAGCCAACAACGTTATGGAATGCTTTATACAGAATTAGAGAAGAGATATAAAGATTCTAGAGGAACAGAAAAGGAAGATTTAAAGAAAAAAGTTGAGGATATTAAAACGAGTTTTCCTCAAATTATTTCTGATGCTGAGCCTACCTCTTAAAATTAATTAAAACATATAAAATGTCTAAGTTTAAAAAGAAGAAAAAAGGAATGCCTGCTGTAAACACAGCATCATTGCCAGATATTGTATTTATGTTATTATTTTTCTTTATGGTAACTACTACCATGAGAGAAACTTCTTTACAAATTGAAGCACCTAGATTACCTAGTGCTACAGAGATAAAGAAATTAGAACACAAGAGTTTGGTAAGTACTATTTATGTTGGTAAAGCAAAAGATGTAAAGTATGGTACAGCCTATAATAGAATTCAATTGAATGATAAGATAGCTACACCAGAAGATGTTCCAGCATTTATTTTAAGAGCTAGAGAAGAAGTTTCTGAGGCAGAAGTTCCTTTTATGACTACTTCTATTAAAGCCGATAAAGAATCTAGTGTTGGTACTATTACAGATATTAGAATAAAATTAAGAGATGTTAATGCATTAAAATTAAGTTACTCTACTCAAACGGGTGCAGATAACTAATAGCAAAAAAATCTTAATCAATAAAAAAGGGAATACAAATTTTTGTATTCCCTTTTTTATGTTATAATTTTAAAATGTCTAAGACATTACTATGAAGAAGCTCATTTTCTTATTTTTTATTGCATGTTCATTACCTTCTGTTGCTCAAAAAGACTCCTTGAAATTAGGAGATAGGTATGCAGAAGACCAATTATATATGATAGTTTCATATAACCAATTGTTTAACCAACCTGCCATGGTAAAAGGAAGTGGTTTTTCTTATGGCTTGTCTACTGGTTTTATGAAAGATCTTATTTTAAATAAACAGGGGAGTATCTCTGTGGCTTTAGGGGTTGGCTATAATTTTGATTTATTAAATCATGGGCTCACTATTTCTGAAGAAAATAATGACATTACTTTTGAAGCAGATAATTTGGGGGCAACCAATAAACTCTTACTTCACAATCTAGAATTTCCTTTTGAGCTTAGATGGAGAGGTTCTGATGCCCAAACTTATAAATTTTGGCGTGTTTATATGGGGGTGAAAGCAAGTTATAACCTATCTAATAATTTTAAATTTACCAATGGAACAGACTCATTTTCGTACAGGAATGTTTCTAGTTATAATATCTGGCAATATGGTCTTACACTCTCTGTTGGTTATGATGTCTTTACAGCACATGTCTATTATGGATTAAATCCAATTTTAAAAGACACTTCGCTTGGAACTGCAGATATTTCTTCAAAAATTATGAGAATTGGCTTGATTTTTTATTTATTGTAAAGAAATAAACAGGATAAACTGACATACTATTCCTAAAGAAAAACCAATAAGAAGCTCTACAGGAGTATGTGCTTTTAAATACAATCTTGAACTTGCCAATATACCTGATAATAAGATTAAGAGTAGTATGATGGGCAGCATAGATAGACTATTGATATTGGTCATAATTAAAAAAAAACCAATCATATTACCCATAGAAACAAGATGCAGGCTAGACTTTAATTTTACACTAAAAAGCACATAAATACAAGTCAAGCTTAAAGAAGTACCATAAAAAAGAATGCCTAAATTTCTAATTGTTGGAATCTGTATGATTGTATTCCCTAAAAAATATAAAAGAAAAATCATAAAAATAACAGGAATACGTCTTTCTTTTATGGTAGAAACCTGAAAATCTTTAATAAATCCAAAACTTTTCAAAAAAAGCAACAATAAAACAGGCACTACATATGTTAACGCAAAAACAAGTCCCAATACAATTAATTGAAGCTTTTTTTCAAAAGATTGTGATACAAACACAAAGTAGAGAAATACCCCTAAGGTTGGAAGTACAATAGGATGTAAAATAGTTGATATAAATTTGTGAAATTTCATTAGATTTCCTTTCTCAAGCGAGCTACAGAAATGTCTAGCTGCTCTCTATATTTTGCAACTGTTCTTCTAGCAATAGGATAGCCTTCCTCTTTTAAAAGTATCGAAAGTTTATCATCTGTATGAGGTTTTCTTTTATCTTCTTCGCTAATAACAGTTTCTAATATCTTTTTAATTTCTCTGGTAGAAACATCTTCTCCTTGATCATTTTTCATAGATTCAGAAAAGAATTCTTTTATTAATTTGGTTCCATACGGAGTAGAAACATACTTGCTGTTTGCAACTCTAGAAACGGTGGAAACATCCATATGAATTGTATCTGCAATATCTTTTAATATCATGGGTCTTAGCTTGCGCTCGTCACCCGTTAAAAAATAATCGTATTGATACTGCATAATGGCATTCATAGTGACCATTAATGTTTGCTGTCTTTGTTTAATTGCATCAATAAACCATTTAGCCGCGTCTAGTTTTTGTTTGATAAAAATTACAGCATCTTTCTGAGATTTACTTTTTTCAGTAGATTCTTGATAGCCCTTTAGCATGTTGTTGTATTCTCTTGAAACATGCAACTCTGGTGCATTTCTAGAGTTTAATGTTACCTCTAGCTCTCCATCTAAAATTCTCATAGAAAAGTCTGGAACAATTTGTTCTGCTATTTTGTTATTTCCAGCATAAGAACTTCCAGGTTTTGGATTTAATCTTGATATTTCAGCAATGGTGTTTTTAAGTGTTTCTTCATCAATAGTAAACTTTTCTAATAATTTAGCATAATGTTTTTTAACAAATGGATCAAAGGCAGTTTCTAGCATTTTGATTGCTAGTTCTCTAATATCAGTTGTTGTTTTTGATTTTAATTGAATAATTAAACACTCTTTCAGGTCTCTGGCTCCAACGCCAACAGGGTCTAGTGTATGCACAACTTTTACTAAAATTTTCTCAACTTTTTCTTCGGTGGTAAACACATTTTGTGTGAAGGCCAAATCATCTACTAAATCTGCAAGATCTCTTCTAATATAGCCACTATCATCTATGCTTCCTACTAAAAATTCTGCGATAGAATTCTCTTCATCATTAAGACTAAACGTATCTAGTTGTTCTTGTAAAGATTGATGAAAGGTTTTTCCAGCGGCATAAGGAACCTGTTTTTCTTCATCATCTGAAGAATAATTATTTGCTTGAGTTTTATACGTTGGAATTTCATCGTCACTTAAGTAATCATCTATATTGATATCTTCTGTGTCTATTTTTTCAGTTCCATCATCATCAAACTCATTCTCTAAATCATCATCAAATTCATCAGATTCTTCTTTGCCAGTATCTAATGCAGGATTTTCTTCAATCTCTTGTTTCAAGCGTTCTTCAAAAGCCTGAGTAGGCAATTGAATCATTTTCATTAATTGAATCTGCTGAGGAGATAACTTTTGGGAAAGTTTAAAGTTTAGACTTTGTTTTAGCATGTTCTAAAGGTACAAAAAGAACTGAATTAAAATTCAGCATTTTGTGGAGTTCTAGGAAAAGGAATTACATCTCTAATATTTCCCATACCCGTTGCAAATTGAACCAAACGCTCAAAGCCTAATCCAAAACCAGAATGTACAGCTGTTCCGTACTTGCGAAGATCTAAATACCACCAAAGTTCTTTTTCGTCTATTCCCATGGCTTTAATTTTCTCCTGTAAAACATCTAAACGCTCTTCACGTTGGCTTCCACCTGCAATCTCTCCAATACCTGGAAATAATACATCCATAGCTCTTACTGTTTTTCCATCGTCATTTAAGCGCATGTAAAATGCTTTTATTGTGGCTGGGTAATCAAATAAAATAACAGGACATTTAAAGTGCTTTTCTACTAAGTAACGTTCATGCTCAGATTGTAAATCTGCACCCCATTCTTGAATTAAGTACTGAAATTTTTTCTTCTTATTTGGCTTTGAGTTTCGTAAAATATCAAAAGCCTCTGTATAGCTTACACGTTTAAAATTATTGTCTACAACAAAGTGTATTTTTTCTAGCAAACTCATGTCACTTCTTTGTGCCTGAGGCTTGCTTTTTTCTTCTTGTGTTAAACGTTGGTCTAAGAAGGCTAAATCATCCTTACAATGCTCTAAAACATAGCTTAAAACAGACTTAATGAAATCTTCTGACAAATCCATATTACCTTCTAAGTCCATAAAAGCAACCTCTGGTTCTATCATCCAGAATTCTGCTAGGTGACGTGTTGTATTTGAATTTTCAGCTCTAAAAGTAGGACCAAAAGTATATACTTTACCCAAAGCCATTGCGTAGGTTTCAGCTTCTAACTGACCAGAAACGGTTAAGTTTGTTTCTTTTCCAAAAAAATCTTGCTTATAATCAATTTCACCTTCTTCAGTAACTGGAGCTTTGTTTGGGTCAAAAGTACTTACTCGAAACATTTCACCAGCACCTTCTGCATCTGAACCTGTAACTATAGGTGTGTTCACATAATTAAATCCGTTTTCTTGAAAGTATTTATGAACAGCAAAAGATAGTTTAGAACGCACTCGCATTACTGCGCTAAACGTGTTTGTTCTTACACGCAAATGTGCATTTTCTCTTAAGAACTCTAAGCTGTGCTTTTTTGGTTGTATTGGATATTCATCCGGATTAGAATCACCCAAAATTTCTAAAGAAGAAACTTGTACTTCTACAGATTGTCCTTTTCCTTGGCTTTCTACAAGTGTTCCAGTAATACTTACTGAAGCACCGGTAGTAATTCTCTTTAGTGTTTCTTCTTTTGTGTTTTCGAAATCAACAACACATTGAATATTATGAAGTGTAGAACCATCATTTAAGGCAATAAAACGATTGCTTCTAAATGTTCTTACCCATCCTTTTAATGACACTTGTTGTAAAGTGACGTCTGACTGTAATAATTCGGCTACACTACTTGTTTTCATTATTCAAATTAATTTTGATGATATTCAATAAACAAAGAAGCAAAGATACTTTTTTGAAGTAAAACGACCAATCAATATAGCCGTATTCGTTTTAGATTCTTCAGAATTACTACTTCTCTAGCTCATCTTGAGGGATGATTTTTATGGCGGGTTCTTTTAAGACCTCTTTGTTTGCAATTTTATCTTCAAAAGTTAGCAATAAAGAAGGGAGTAATAGTAGGTTAGAGACCATTGCAAATAATAACGTGATAGAAACCAAACCACCCAAGGCAATGGTGCCTCCAAAACTAGAAACGGTAAAGACTAAAAATCCAAAGAAAAGTACAATTGAGGTATAAAACATACTCACACCGGTTTCTCTTAGAGCTGCATATACAGACCTGCGAATCTTCCAATTATTGGCCATTAATTCTTGTCTATACTTTGCCAGAAAGTGAATGGTGTCATCTACAGAAATTCCAAAGGCAATACTAAAAACTAAAATAGTCGATGGTTTTATTGGAATTCCAAAGAAACCCATTAAACCTGCTGTAATAAGTAATGGCAGCATGTTTGGAATGATAGAAATTAAAATCATTTTAAACGACCGAAACATCCAAGCCATAAATAATGCAATTAAAAAAATTGCTAAAGACAAAGAAAATACGAGATTGCCAATTAAATAATTAGTTCCTTTTAAAAACACCAAGGCCTTTCCGGTAAAAGACACATTGTAACGTTCTTCTGGAAATTCTTTTTTTACTACCTGTTGAAGACGCTCTTGAATATCATTCATTTTATCTGTTCCAACATCTTTCATAAAGGTGGTAATACGAGCATATTGTCCTGTAGAGTCTACAAAATTATTTAGCATGTCTGAATTTCCATCAGAATTTTTGGTGTATTCAAAAATATAGCTCTGTTCTTGAGAGGTTGGTAGTTGATAGTATTTTGGATTGCCTTTATAAAAGGCTTGTTTAGAGTATTTAACTAGGTTAACAACAGATACTGGTCTAGATAATTCTGGAAAAGATTCTATTACTTCATTAATTTTATCCATCCTTTTTAAGGTAGAGAGTTTCATGACACCTTTCTCCTTTTTAGTATCGATTAAAATCTCTAAGGGCATAATTCCTCCAAACTCTTTTTCAAAAAACTTAATATCTTTATAAAAAGCTTTTGTTTTTGGCATGTCTTCAATTAAACTTCCAGAAACACGTATTTGATACAATCCAATAATTCCTAAAATAATGACAATAACCGTGGTGATATAAATAGTAATTCTTTGCTCACGTACCATTTTTTCCATCCAATTCACCACATTTTCCATCCATTTTCTTTCTAGATGGTTGAGGTGTTTCTTCTTTGGAGGCTCCATAAAACTATAGAGAATAGGAATAATTAAAAGCGCTAAAACAAAAATGCTTAAGATGTTTACAGAGGCAAGAATACCAAATTCTCTAAGCAATTGACTTTTCACAAAAACAAAGGTTGCAAAACCTGATGCAGTGGTAATATTGGTCATTAAGGTAGCATTACCAATTTTAGAAATGACGCGCTGCAATGCTTTTGCTTGCTGACCGTGTAACTTTATTTCTTGTTGATATTTATTAATCAGAAATACAGCATTAGGCACTCCAATAACAATGATTAAAGGAGGAATTAAGGCAGTTAAAACAGTAATTTCATACCCAAAAAGCCCAATAAAACCAAAAGCCCAAGTAACTCCAATGGTTACCACCAGCAGTGTTATAAATGTAGCTCTGTAGGAGCGGAAAAAGAAAAAGAAAATAATTCCTGTAATAAGAAGTGCCCCTAAAACAAATAATTGAATTTCATCAATAATATTTTGAGCGTTTATGGTTCTTATATAGGGCATTCCAGATACGCGAACATCTAGGTTTGTTTCTTTTTCAAACGCATCAATGATAGGAATTAGCTTTTTAAAAACAAACGCTTTTCTAACAGGTGTGTTTACTATTTCTTTATTTATATAAATAGCGGTTTGTATGGTTCCTGTTTCCTTATTGTAGAGTAAATTATCGTAAAAAGGAAGTTTTTCAAATAATTCTTTTTTAACAGCATCAATAGTTTTTTGAGACGTAAGCTCTTCTGTATAGATAGATTCTAATACAAATTTTCTATTTTTTGTGTCTTTTTTTAATTTTTTAACATCAGCAATAGACAATGTAAATTCAACTTCAGATAAAGAATCAAATGATTTTGCAAGTGAATTCCAAGCATTAAATTTAGCAGGAGTAAAGACAGTAGAATCTTTAATTGCCAGCAAGATTAAATTCCCTTCTTCACCAAAAATGTCTAGAAATTTGTTGTATTGAATGTTTACCTCATGGTCTTCTGGTAATAGGTTTGCTTCTGTATAAGAAAACCTCATGTGTTTCATTTGAGAAACAAGAAAAGCGGTAGCTATTGCTATAAGAATAAGGATCAAGTATCTGTTCTTTAAGATAATTCTTGATACTCTAGTCCAGAAATTCATTCCTATTTTTATTAAGTTGTGGGTTTGATTGCTATAAAATTCCTTTTAAAATTTACAGGTATTTTTAAACAGTCATAATTTCTTTTTCTTTTAAGTCAAAAAGCTCTTCAGTTTTTTTAACAAAAGTATCTGTAAGTTGTTGAACGTCTGCTTCTACATTTTTCTTCATATCATCAGAAACATCTAGTTTCTTTACCTCGTTATTAGCCTCTTTTCGTGCACTTCTTACACCAACCTTTGCATGCTCTGCTTCTGCTTTTGCTTGTTTTGCAAGGCCACGTCTTCTTTCTTCTGTTAAGGGCGGTACGTTAATAATAATATTTTCGCCATTATTCATAGGGTTAAAGCCAATATTGGCTTTCATAATAGCTTTTTCAATTTCTGTCAACATTTGTTTTTCCCAAGGCTGAATGCTTATGGTTCTTGCGTCTGGTGTATTTACATTTGCAACTTGTCCTAAAGGAGTTTGTGAGCCGTAGTAGTCTACCATAATATTTGCCAGCATAGAAGGAGATGCTTTACCTGCTCTAATACTTCTTAATTCTTTGGCTAAAAAATCTATAGCCCCTTGCATTTGTTCTTTTGCAGAATCTACGATGAATTCTATTTCTTCGTTCATAAGTAAGATATTTTGTTAGTGATTAACAATGGTTCCAATTTGTTCTCCAGAAACTAATTTTAAGAGATTTCCATTTGTATTCATGTCAAAAACAATAATAGGGAGCTTATTTTCTTCACTCAAAGTAAATGCTGTCATGTCCATTACTTTTAAACCTTTGCTAATAACTTCTTTAAATGTTATCGTTTCAAATTTTATGGCATTTTTATCTTTTTCTGGATCTGCATTATAGATACCGTCTACACGAGTTCCTTTTAAAATTGCATCAGCATTAATTTCAATTGCCCTTAAAACTGCTGCTGTATCTGTTGTAAAATATGGGTTTCCTGTTCCTGCTCCAAAAATAACCACTCTTCCTTTTTCTAGATGGCGAATGGCTTTTCTTTTAATATAAGGCTCTGCAATTTCTTTAATTTGAATTGCTGTTTGTAGTCTGGTATATATTCCTTCGTCTTCTAAGGCACTTTGAAGAGCCAACCCATTAATACAAGTTGCCAACATTCCCATATGATCTCCTTGTACACGATCCATTCCATTACTAGCACCAGCAACACCTCTAAAGATATTTCCTCCACCAATAACAATGGCAAGTTCAATCCCTTTCTCTGTTACTTCTTTAATTTCTCTGGCATATTCTTTTAGGCGTTTAGGATCAATTCCATATTGTCTATCGCCCATAAGTGCTTCACCACTTAATTTTAAAAGTACTCGTTTGTATTGCATAGTTCTGAAAGTTGTACAAAACTAAGCATTTTTTTCTTTTCTTAAATACTTGTTTCCATGAAAAAACCTCGCTAGTGCTCTGAATTTATTTCAGTGACTAACGAGGTCTTATGTAATAAGATTCTAAAAATACACTTCAGCTAGTTCAGTGTAAGAATTAAGAATAATTTATCCTAGAGCAACACGTTTAAAACCTGTTACGCTTACATCTCCAATAGTTTTTACATACTCTGCAACACTTTGCTTATTATCTTTAATGAAAGATTGGTTTACTAGCGTATTGTCTTTGAAGAAACGTTTTATTTTTCCTTTGGCAATATTGTCTAACATTGCTTCTGGTTTCCCTTCAGTTCTTAATAGATCTTTAGCAATTTCGATTTCTTTTTCAATGATAGAAGCATCAACTTCATTTTCATTTAAAGCTATTGGATTCATTGCCGCAGCTTGCATAGCAACATCTTTTGCAACAACATCTGCACCTTCTGTAGCAGAAGATAACCCTACGATTGTAGCAATTTTATTACCAGCATGAATATAAGAACCAACAAACGGAGCTTCTACTTTTTCAAAAGCATTGATTTGAAGTTTTTCTCCAATAACACCAGTTTGTTCAATTAATTTATCAGCAACAGTCATTCCGTTAAAATCAGCAGCTAATAACTCTTCTTTAGAAGAACAATTTAATGCCAAAGTTGCAAATTCTTTTGCAAGGTTCACAAAACTATCATTTTTACCAACAAAATCTGTTTCACATCCTAAAACGATAGAAACACCAACTGTTTTGCTGTCATTAACTTTAGCTATAGCTGCACCTTCAGTAGACTCTCTGTCTGCTCTTTTTGCGGCTACTTTTTGACCTTTTTTACGTAAGATGTCAATTGCTTCTTCAAAATTTCCTTCTGCTTCAACTAATGCCTTTTTGCAGTCCATCATACCTGCGCCAGTTGTTTTTCTTAGCGTATTTACTTCTGCAGCGGTTACTTTAACCATTTTTATAGTCTTTAAAAAATTTACAATTTATTTCTTTTCAACAGTTGTTTCGGTTGTAGTTTCTACTACAGGTGTAGCTTCTTTTACTACTTCTACCTCTTTAACAACTTCTTTTTTAGCTGGTTTAGCAGCTTTTTTTACAGCTTCTTTAGCGGCTGGTTCTTCAGCTGTTTTTTCAGCTGTTTTTTCAGCTGGTTTTGCTTTTTCTTTCTCTGCTTTTCTATCAGACAAACCTTCTGCAATACCTTCTGTAATAAATGATAACACTTTTTCTATAGATTTTGATGCATCATCGTTAGATGGTATTACAAAATCTACAGGTCTTGGATCTGAGTTAGTATCAACCATCGCAAAAATTGGGATGTTTAATTTTTGAGCTTCTGCAATAGCAATGTGCTCTTTTTTAACATCAACAACAAAAATTGCTCCTGGTAAACGAGTCATGTCTACAATAGAACCTAAATTCTTGTCTAACTTTTCTCTTTGACGATTGATTTGCAATTTTTCTCTTTTAGATAAAGCATCAAAAGATCCATCTTGCTTCATTCTATCAATAGAGGTCATTTTTTTAACCGCTTTTCTGATTGTGATAAAGTTTGTTAACATCCCTCCAGGCCATCTTTCTGTGATGAAAGGCATGTTTACAGCTGCAGCTTTCTCAGAAACAATATCTTTTGCTTGCTTCTTGGTAGCAACAAATAAAATTTTTCTTCCAGAGTTTGCGATTTTTTGCAATGCTAATGAAGCTTCTTCTATTTTAGCGGCTGTTTTGTATAAATCAATAATATGAACTCCATTACGTTCTGTATAAATATAAGGAGCCATGTTTGGATTCCATTTTCTAGTCAAGTGACCAAAATGTACTCCATTGTCTAATAATTCTTGAATGTTTGCTTTTGCCATTTTTTTAAATGTGTTTACTTTCTGTTTTGAAATCAATACATAAGTAGTCTTTTAAGAGTCTTATATATTTAGATGCTAAACTGTTATTAATAATTGATAACAGTGCTCTACAACGAATATTAACGTTTAGAGAACTGGAATTTTTTACGTGCTTTCTTCTGACCAAATTTCTTACGTTCAACCATTCTAGGATCACGTGTTAACAATCCTTCTGGTTTTAAGATAAGTCTGTGCTCTGCATCTATAGCTACCAATGCTCTGGTAATTGCCAAACGAATTGCTTCTGCCTGACCTGTTACTCCACCTCCGTAAACATTTACTTTAATGTCATAAGAAGTTAAGTTATCTGTTAACATTAAGGCTTGTTCTACTTTGTATTGTAGAGCTGCAGTAGTAAAATAGTCTTTAAAATCTTTTTTATTTACTGTAATATTCCCTTTTCCTTCAGAAAGGTAAATACGAGCTACGGCAGTTTTTCTTCTACCTATTTTGTGAACTATATCCATTATTTAAGATCGTTTAAGTTAATAGCTTTAGGGCTTTGAGCGTCATGCTTGTGCTCTGTACCAGCATATACATACAAATTTCTAAAAAGAGCACTACCTAAGATGTTCTTTGGTAACATTCCTTTTACTGCTTTCTCTACCAATCTAGTAGGATCTTTTTCAAACATTTCTGTTGCAGTTAACGATCGTTGTCCTCCTGGGTATCCTGTGTGACGGATGTAACTCTTGTCTGTCCATTTTTTCCCAGTTAGAATAATTTTTTCTGCGTTGATAACAACCACGTTGTCTCCACAATCTACGTGAGGAGTAAAGTTTGGTTTGTGTTTACCTCTAATTAGCTTTGCTATTCTAGAAGCTAGACGACCCAACGTTTGCCCGTCCGCATCAACCAAAACCCATTCCTTAGAAACGGTAGCTTTGTTTGCTGATACTGTTTTGTAACTTAATGTGTTCATAATTACACTTTTAGTTTTTGTTCTATTAATAAATAATTTTTTTCCTTAAAAAAGGAGTGCAAATGTACTATTAATTATTTGATTGACAAACAGTAAACTGCTAGTTTTAATGAGTAATCGTTGCTTTTATAATTCAATTTATATCCTTATTTATTTTTGTCTGATTTTAAGATAAGATTGTCAATAATCTCTTAAGCGAGAAAGTATCGTAAACTCTCTAAGAAATTAAATTGTAAATTAACAAAACGATACTTTTTTTTAACAACATATTATCATATTATTAAACTATAAAAATTTTATTATTATCTTTGATACGAATTGTGTTTTTTGATTTTCAATTAAATTTGTCAAACTTTTATCCCTATAAAAATGCTAATAAATATTATGATATAGCATTTAAAAGAGGAACAACCACAGATCGGTTTCACAAATTAAATTATATGCACCTTAATTTAGTGTTTAAGGATACAATAGCATATCAAAAATTTTCAAAAAAATTTACCATAAGCGATACTGTTTTAGATAAATATATTAGCAATACCATTGAGAGACCGGAAGATACTATTTTAACAAAAGTAGATTCACTCATGGGTATATTTAATTATTATGAAGAAGATCAAAATTTATATAGCACAATTATACAGGATGGGTATTCAAAAAATAGGGTAAAAAATAAAGACTCTTTGCAATACCAAGAACTCTTTCAGTTTAAAATAGATATTAACCAAGGAGCCTATTCATTCAATAATAATAAAACCAGAGTTTTAATTACACTTAATGAATTTAAAGGTCGTAGAATTATTTACAAAAAAGGTAAATCTAACTTAAAAATTTATGAACTAGTCTTAAATGACTCTGTTGATACTGCTCCTAAGCAAATTAGCATCAATCAAAAAAAATATAATTTTTCAAGCCCTGTGTATAGTAATGATTTTACAAAGCTATATTTTGTAAGTGACATGCCAGGTGGGATTGGAGCTACTGATATTTATGTAGCAGATGTTTCTAAAGAAGGTGCTTTTTCTAATGTAAAAAATTTAGGACCAACAATTAATACAAGTAAAAGAGAAAATTTTATTACACTAGATGCTCAAAATAATTTATACTTTTCATCAGACGGTCATCTAGGTTTAGGAGGCTTAGATATTTTTAAAATAAATCTAGAGAAAACAGATGATGCTCCAGAAAATTTAGGTTCAGAAATAAACACTATTTATGATGAATTTTATTACCGAGCCATTAACAATACCATGTATTTTTCATCTAATAGTTATGGAGTAGATAAAACCTATGCTTTACAATACACAGCCTACTTACAGCAACAAAAAAACAAGCAACTTCTACAAGACTTTAAACAATATTTAAAAGAAATTACCTATGCCTCTAAAGCATATGCTCAGTTATTAGAAAGTCTTCAATTAGAAAAAACTGAACTTTCAAAGAAGAAAATAGCACTCATGCAACAAATGGTTGCCTCTAGTAAGGAGTTAGAAGATAGTACTGCAGTAGTTAATGCAACAAAACCTCAAGAGTTAGTTGTAGACGCAATAGAAAAGAAAGTAGAAAAACCAGTTCAAAAAATAAAAATATATCATACTATTTTAGGTTCTTTCTTAACTTTAAGAAGAGCAGAAAATTTAAAAATGAGTTTGTTAAAATTAAACTTAGGAGAAGTTCAAATTTTAGAAAAAACAGCACTTGGCTTTCATAGAGTTAGTATTAAAAGAGACAGATCTTATAGAACGGCTATGAAAGAATTACCGTATTATATAGATCTTGGGTATTTTGATGCTTGGATTGTTCCTTATATTATAGAAAGATAATATTGTTTTTTATGATTAAACGGTTTTTGTTTTTAATCCTTGTATAAAAGCTGTCTCTTATACACATCTGACGCTGCCGACGAAGAGGATAGTG
>OJIO01000226.1_pt1 | contig 43712 bp, 32 predicted proteins | sample 1595621 | NCBI WGS metagenome assembly OJIO01 (sample SAMN05416776, study PRJEB24817) | seawater metagenome | isolation source: Sea water | place: Canada:Atlantic | collected 2013-07 | reverse complement strand
ATTTCTGCCTGTCTCGTGGGCTCGGAGATGTGTATAAGAGACAGAAACCACACCATGTAACTGGTCTGGCAAATAATCCAATTCCATCTCTTCATCTAGAACATTGAGATAGGTATTGTGAATATTTGTTATTGAAAATTCTGGTTTATTCTTATTATATGTTGCAAATACCTGATGTCCTGAATCTACAAGTATTTGGGTAAGCGATTTTCCTATTCCGGATGAACCACCAATAATTAAGTAGTTTTTCATAAATTAGATTATAATAATCTGTTTAGTTATTCTAAAGTAATTTTATCAATTTCCAAACTAAAGGTTTCTGATTTTTTATTAGAAATAAGTATAGCGACCTCTTCCAAAACCTTCCCAGTATAATTAGGTATATCTAATTTTCCACCTCGAAACTCTGGCGCCATTTCAGCCATTGGAACAGAAACTGTTTGCCAATCTCCTGAAGTTTCAAAATAATAGATATAAGAATGACGATCGTATTTATTTGATTTCACCCTAAACTGAAATTGTTTACCATCTCCTTTTAAGCGTATATTTATTTTAGAATAGCTATCAATTTGTGTCTTGTCGAAGAAATATCGAACAGACGAAAATCCGCCATTATTTTCTAGAGATACTCTTCCTTTAAAAACAGCATGCCCCTCTTCATTTATTCCAAAATGACCATCAGATCTTCCCCCCATAACGACATCATCTACAATCTTCCAGTTGCTGAGATCACTGTCTTTGTTAAAATCAAAAAGAATCATATTACTAAGGATTAAATAGCTTAAGAATAAATTTATTGTTAGCATGTGGGTGAACATATTAAATTAAATTTTTTTCTTTAAAAATTTGATAACTAATCTTTTAAAATTAATTAATACTGTAAAAATCCAAATATTACAAACAAGAAATAATTAATAGTCTTTTTCATTTCTTGTTTACAACAAAAATCACAACATGGAATGTATCTTGATATAAGAGGAGACTTATTGTACTATAGATTTTTTATTGTGCTTGTTTTAATTTTTAATTATCAAACAGCATAATGATATCCAAAGGACAATAATATCATAAACTATAATTGCTAAAACGACAATCTGATTAATAATAATAAACACTATCGTAAACAAATAAAAAATATTATTTCTTGTATTTGTTATTTCCTTCTCTAATGGCATACGCAAACCCGAAACCAAAAAGAAGAGTTATTAGCCCTGCAAAGTATGGAATTATATCAATCATTTTAACTGTTATTAATTAGTTTAAGATAAATCCCAAAGGCCAATATTGAAGGAACCCAAAGGCCAATAAAAGTTGCTGAAACTTTTTCTCCTTGAAAGTAAAGTATTTCAGAAAAGATCAGCGATAACAAGGCAGCAACCATTAGGAATTTGTCTGCGGTAGTGAATTTTTTTAACATTCTTTTTAGTTTATAAAATTAATAACAATGGTTTCGTCATTAATGTTTTGATTACTCAATAATATCGTTTTATTAATAGTGTTTTAATCTAAAAAATATGGTTACTATATATATATTATTTGTTATGCTTTCATCAGTTTTATCATTAAATCAATTATCGATAATTCTAAAAAATAGCATGTAGCCATATTTTTATTATCAATAAACAAGATATTAGTTTCAATGAAAATTTTACTCCATATATTCTATCTATGTATGGTGAAAATTTCAAAAAGAAAATTCTTATACCAGTTAACAAATTATTTTTTGTCAAAAGATTTAATAAGGATTGATTTATGATTTTCGGGGTTTGTAACTTCATCCAAATTTTTTCAACTAGTTTCGAAATCAACTTAAGAAAAATTCATCAATAATTACTTATCGGAAACAAATCAATTCATCTCAAAATTTTGGCAATAGAACGATATCTTTTTAGTTAATTTTATTCGATCCTGATATAGTTGAAACGAGCTCTTCCTTTGCTCTTTAATCTCAAAATATCCTATACCCTATTCCCAAATAAAATCCAGAATTCAATTCTGTATTATCATAAATAATCGGAATCTCTGTATATGAAATATTCAAAATCTGATCCCGAATCACACCTGGAATCTTCCGTTTCTTGCCATCTGCCAAACCAAAATAAATAATAAACTGATGGTTGTTTCCAAATGACATACTACCTCCAAATAATAGCACAGGTGCTGTTATATAACTATTCACATCAAGACCAAGCCCTAAATGAATGCCCAAACCCAGCCAAGACAGAGGTTTGTACATATAATGAGATTGTATGGCAAAGCCCATCTTATATTTTTCGCTAAAAATGGGAGTAATATGATTGCCAACTTTATTAAAGCCTACATATTCATCATTTAACCAAGATTTAAATATTCCAGCGCTCCAGACAACTCCATGTTTTTTTGTGCTTAAATCCAATGTTAAATCCTGAGATTTCACAATATGAATAGTAAAGAGCAATGAGAATATGATAAGAAATAGACTTCGCATAAAATTTACGTTTTAGTAGTAAACTAATAATACATAAAGCATCTGATAGGAGCTATAGAAAGGCCCCAAAAAACTATACTTTGCTAAGTAGATAATTGGCTAAAGGATAAATAATTCAACACCAAAATAATTTGTTTTATTAATTAGAAACACTAACTTGATACAATAATAAACCCTATTCTTCAAAAAAACCAACCCTATGAAACATAGACTTGAAGAATGTCCTTTGGATCAAAAGACATTCCCTAAAGCAATGAATCATGCCATTGCCATAGAATTAACGACCATTCCATGTTATCTCTCTACCTATTACTCCATCAACCGGGCGCAGGATCAGGGCACACTCTTTTAAAAAATTTGCGGGCAAGTAAAAGATGAAGATCTGGCCAAAGAATTAACAATGGATGTCTTATTATATGCCAATAAAGCTGCCGGGATTATTATGTCTGTTGTGATTGAAGAAATGCTACATTTGGCACTTTCGTCCAATGTATATCAGGCAAGTGTTGGTCATCCTGATCTAATGGGCGTTGGCAAAGCACTTACTTATCCTGCAACTCTTTTTGGAGATGACAATGAATTTGCAATCAATCGGGCCCCATTATCAGTTGATGCATTAATTGATTTCCTCGAAATAGAAAGTCCAAATAGATTTCAAGACTCTCCAACCATTGGGGATTTTTACGTAAACCTCATGAATTATGTGAATGAAAATAATATCGATTGGAATTCCAGAAAAAGTTTTCCTCAACTGATACCCACCCAACCCTATTATTCTCAAAATTCCATAAACACGGTTTACTACGATAAAGAACACAAACCTCAATTTCCCAACGCCGATGACAGTGGTGGTTTGATAGAAGTAAAGGATAATGAAACTGCAAATGCCGCCATGCAGGAAATTATAGACCAAGGGGAAGGCCACTCTCCTGGTGAAAAGCTTAAAATTGTTAAGGGTCGCCCCATACCATTACCTTTTAAAGATGGTGTTGGCCTTGACCATGATGTCTCCAAAATACCATTATAAACCCCTTAAAAAATTATACAAATGTCCAAAGTAACAGATGAAGCAACACAAGTAACAACAATACCTCAGGGGCCAGTATTAGAATTACATGCCTGTATGGGACTGAATGCCTGCAAAGGCCACGGCTGGTCCGGAAATAATGAATGTGCAGGCACGGGTGATTGTGCCACCAACCGACATCCCTGTCATACACTCAACGATTGTAAAGGTCAGAGTGGTTGTGGCTTATTTGGCAATACACAGGAATTTTTAACTCCAGGGCAAAACTTATGCTCATTCCAGGGAAGTTGTGGAACGCCTATACTGGCATCCCGTTTCATCACACAAGAGCCTAGCAAAGGAACCAGTGTGTGGCAACTAGCAAGAAAACTCTTTGAAACACGCATGGAAAAATCAAGGCGAACGAGGGGGTCTCCTCCTGAAGGACAGGAATATGGACCTACTACAGAATTTGCTGCAGCACAGAGAGCCCGACAATCTTGTGGACAAGCCGGTGAAAGTTATTGTTCTTACGCTTTTGGATATACCGCTAATGAAATAGATAAAAAAGCCAGGCGGACAAAATTTTGTAAAGAAAACGCTGAATAACTGGCTAAGACATTGATAAAACTGTGATTAATTATTATGCTAAACCTTCCCGATTTAGGATTAGGTCTTGGACTCCGCAGCCAACACTTCAATCACATCTTAGAAAATCGACCAGAGGTAGATTGGCTTGAGGTGATTTCCGAAAACTTTATGGATTCCTATGGCCGTCCCAGACATATACTTCGACAAGTCGCTGAGCAATATCCAGTAGTTATGCATGGAGTATCTTTATCGATTGGCAGTACTGACCCGTTGGACTTCACCTATTTGAAAAAGTTGAAAGCCCTTGCACTTGAAGTTAAACCTCAATGGGTGAGCGATCATCTTTGCTGGACTGGTGTGCTGACAATGAATTCGCATGACTAGTTACCAGTTCCTTTAAATGAAGAATCATTAAAAGATGTTTGTGAGCGAATTCGTGTAGTACAAGACTTTTTGGAAAGGACTTTAATCCTAGAAAACCCCAGTACTTATCTCTCATTCCAGCAGTCTACGATGCCAGAATGGGAATTTCTGCGCCACATGGCTGAAGAAACAAATTGTGGTCTTTTGTTGGATGTCAATAATGTATACGTTTCCACTTTTAATAATGATTTTGATCTCATCGAATATATAGAAAACATTCCTCATAACAGAGTTGTACAAATGCATTTAGCTGGACATCAACATTGTGGTGATTATATAATCGACACCCACGATCGAAAGGTAACTGATCATGTTTGGGACTTGTTTCGAATTGCCTGGCAAAAGACTGGAGGAGTGTCTAGCCTACTTGAATGGGATGGTGATATTCCAACTTTTGAGGTTTACCATGAAGAAATGCTAAAAGCTAAAAACTTCATGTCGGGAGAAGTTGTAGATTACATACCGATGGAACCACCATCAACTGAATCGGAAATAGCGGTCTCCAATCCCATTAATTTCATTGTGGCCGAGGTAGCAAATGATCTATCAGAATAACAATGGCAGAAAAACGAAATATACCCCTAGCAACAGTTCAAAAATGGATGCAGCAATTGCTACTGGATCCACATACGAAATCACAACAATTTCCAGAGCAATCACTTCCTTCAGAATCAGAAGATTGCAACCTGGAAACAGTAATCAAATCCTCAAAAAGATTAAGTGCGAAAGAGCATTTGGCAATATACTAAAAGAGTTATGTCGCCAGACTGCGAGATTGTATGGCTAAACAATTCAGTGCCCTAGAATATGCTTTGGGAGAAAATCTCTTTCGAGCTTTTGCGGATGAATATCTACAACAACATCCTTCCACCAGTTACAATTTGATTTCTTTGGGAGAGAATTTTGCTGCTTTTCTGGAAGCTACAAGACCTGATAAAAACGAAACAGTAAAAGAGGATTGGCCTGATTTCATGATCGAACACACCCAGTTTGAATATGCCATAAATATCATATTTGAAGAAAAAGGAGAGGAAAACTATTCTTTAGCAACTGAATCTACTCATGAAGAAGCGTTGCAACTCATTTCGTTGTTTTATACATTTGATTTCCAATTTCCTGTTAGATGGTATTATTCTTCTTTTGTAAATAAACGGGAACCAGAATTGCCATTGCCAGAACAAAGCTTTTGTGCTGTATTGCGACACAATTACAAATTATTTATACACGACCTAAACTATGGGCAGTTTCTCTTTCTCCAGCACCTTATATCAGGCTATACCATTTCCCGGGCTAAACATCAACTCATAACTCAAAATGCTATTGAACCAAGCCAATTAAAAACATTCTGGCCCGTCTGGAAAAAACAATGGATCGATGCTGGCGTCTTTAATATAAATCCATTTCATGAGTTTCTATAAAATAAGAAAGCAACCAATAATATTGATTGCTTTCTTCTAGATTATAAGGATCAAGAGCATTATAAAAAGGTTGCTCCTCAACACAGCCATATTTTGCTACTACTTTTTTCTATAAATATGCGTTTAGTTTCCTTCAAGAACACAAGTTAATTTTGAGAGCACTACCTTATATAAATGTTTCAATGTTCTTCGATAGTATTGGCTGGTTTCTCAAGTCGTTTGCTATCCAATTTATTGATCCTTCCTTGATTGTAATGTTGTGGATAAGTCCTAAGCTTCAGGGCCCAACTAAAGTCCGTATCGGATGCTCCATAATGACAGCCCATACAGCTGGAGTTTTCAAGCGGCATTTGGGGCTTGGCACTTGGATTTTGAAAATAGGTTTCCATAGTGGTATTCAATGCACCCGTTTGGGGAATAGGAAGTCCCGCCCAACGTGGGTAGGCTCTCTCGGCATTTGCCTCCGCTCTAGCATAAGCATCTAGAACTGGTTGTGGTTGTAAAGAATCTGGTGTTCCACGGGGATACAAAAAAGGCTTTGCATAAAAAGTGGTTGGATCTGTAGGCCATTGGGTGATCACCAATTGGTAATTCTCCCATACTGTTCCTTTAAATAATTTTTGGTATGATTTGTTAAGACCAACTGTCGACAGGCCATAGGGCAAATTAGGGATTGCCTTTCCTACAGGAGTAGTTGGTATTTTATAGATTCTACTTACTTCAACAGGCGTTCTTTTCTCTTCAGGTGGCGCGTTAACGCCGTCAGAAAATTTAGGAGGAATTGTATCAAAGCCTTGAGGATAAAAAACTCCATTCCCATTGTTGAATGAAGGCCGTATTCCATCTGGAGCTTTCACATTATCCACATGTTCAAAACTTGACCAGATTCCCTGAGTAAATTGGGGTGTTTTCACAACGATATGTAGCCCGACTAGTCCTACTTTTTGGTCTTTAATTGTATCTCCAGTCGTGGCATCTGTTATATTTGCTGTTGATATGAAATACCTTGACAAATCGTCTACTATTCGCCATGGTTTGTTTTTATCTGGTTCAGTGATCATTATACGCCAAGAAGATTTAATTTCAATTGAATTCCCATTGATAGGTTGTCTGATAACAGTGTTGGTTTGTGGCTGCTGCACACTATCAATTTGTAAATTCGCGGGAGCTATAACTGGTAAAGGAGGCAACGTAGCCTGTGTTGGTGATTTTGGCAAGTTCTCTTTTAAATACCATTTGTTTTGTCGAAGGAATTCATACATCACTTCATTGAGCTGAAGATTATACCGCACATATTGTCTATTTTGATCTATTAATGGCGCTGAGAAAGCTTCGTTCAAGGCGTCTGGGCTATGGCCTTTGGATGTAAGGTCAAGATTAAATGGTCGCTTATAAGCCTCATCATCCCATGCGGGTGGCTGTACGGTCAAAGCAGATTCGTTATTGGGTAAAACCACATCAAATGTTCGGAAAGATTCCCAAACTACTGCTACCCGATTGGCATTTTCGGAATTTGTAGTATTAAAAGTTTTGAAAGTTTCTGGAGTCACACTTTGATCGGCAACCCCTCTTGCTTGGCTATCCACAGGCCAAACTAAGCCAACAAAGGTCTGCCATGCGAAATAGTCAAAGAAAGTTCTATCCTCAACATCGGTAAGAACCAGCCGAGAGTGTGGCTTTAATACTACTGGAACGTCTGGTGACAGTGTTGGAATTATCTCTTTATAAGGTTTCTTGACCCGTATATTATGAGGTGCTTGATAATCGGCCCCTTTCTCAGTTACCGAATAATTTATATTTGGATCTGCCGTCTGACCAGCTGAAAGTGGACCCAGAGGTACATAAGTAAGAGCAATTCCTTTGGGTTTCTGAGCAAATTGAAACATGAAAAATGCTATGACTAAAAATGTAAAAAATGTGAGATATTTTTTCATGGTTAAATATTTAGGGTTTGATCGTAAGATCAAAAAAATTATTAAAAAGTCTGCTTCTGTTTCGACCTATTCCTGGTCAAACTTGATCCTATTGGTGGAATGATGCCTTATTAATTTGATGCTGAACTATCATATAAGCCAGGATGTGCAAAAGCAATCAAGCTTATTGTTATTGAGTAGAGATCTTAACAGTTTTCATTGGGGTGGTAGATAAATAAATGTTAGTCTTTTCCAAAGAAATTTCAATTGTTGCTTCCAGTATAATTTTCATAAGTTTACGTATCAAGAAAATGGTCGTTTCACTCTTATTGCAAAACGACATATCTTATTTACTCATTCATTTTACCGAATTCTATAGTTAATAATGCTCTTTGATATTTTAATAGATCAACTTACCTACATTGGACACAGTTTATTATTCATTAATAAAAATGCGGTGGTTGCCAATCCAATAGTGGTTTTCAAGTTGGAAGAAGTTAATTTTTTGATCATAACTAAAAAAAAATGAGGGGTTAATAATAATATATTTCAAGTAATATAAGTAAAAATAGTGAATTACAATAGTGTGACACATCCTTAAACAAAAAGGACGTGAGGAATTCTAAAGAATTTACTTTTACAACTAATTGGAGTTGCAAAGTGGCTGAGACTCTTTTTTAGTAATTTTTACAATTTTTGGAATAAGAAATAATATAAATATTGGGATACTTCATATAATTTATTTTACAATAAGTTTCGGAGATATTAAATAAAGTTATACCTTATACGATTTACTTAGAAAAAAATATCTAAGGAATGAAACAATAATAAAGTTACATTCTTCTGCTTGCTCTTTTTCCCTTCTTCTGCGTTAAAAAGCCTCGCCTATGCTCTGCATTGCCTACGTTTTTTGCCTTGGAGAATGAAAAAATATCTGCACATAAAAACGTACTTTATTAATGTATCATTCCTAAGGCGAGTATTTCTAACGATGAAATTAGAGTAATCATCATGAATATATGTGAAAAGTCCAGACAGAAATGGTATAAGAAGATTTCAAATGCTAAATTTTAGCAAGTAAAATATATACAGCCTAGAGGATTGATTTTCTCTAGGTTTTTTATAAATATTATTATCTGCTAAGGATTGTTCATGATTTAAGTATGAACATGGATCGGTGATGGAAGGTAATAGTGTTTTTATTTGAGAATACAGAATTGCTTATACACTAATAAAGCAAGGTGATAGTACCGTATTTTACTTGAGACTGTCCATCTTGGATATAATTTATCAAATAAGCAAATACTCCTGACATTGCCAATTCTCCTTGAAATTTACCATCCCAACCATCTGTTTTATTGTTAAATTCAGGTTGTGGCTTAATAAATACCATATTGCCCCATCTATCATAAACACTAAAATCTTTAACCACTATAGTTGAGTTTGACTTCCCTTGGATATATAAGACATCATTGATGCTATCTCCATTTGGAGAAAACACATTACCTAAATAAATTTCTTCTTTCTCAGAAACTTCTATTGTGATTTCTCTACTTTCAAGACATTCTCCATAGTATATATCTAATGTGTAGATCGTTGTTTCTTTTGGGGCAACTTCTATTACTAATTTATTTGGATTTAATATTCCATTTAGCGGAGTCCAAACAAAAGAATCAATTTGCATTGGATTTACTCCAGGGTCTAAAAAGATTTTATCTCCCACTATAATATTTTCAATTTCTGGCAGGTGGATTTCTATTATTGGATTTGAAAAGACTTCCACCTCGTTTTGTGTTACACAGTCATCATCATCTCTTACAAATAATCCATATTCACCTTCTTCTAGATCTTTAAATATATTTTCTAATTGGTAAGTTGAACCATCCATTGAATATTCATATAACCCATTACCTCCCGAAACATTTACAATTTCTATAGTTCCATTTTCACTTTCTGGACAATCAAGATTTTCTGTATACCATTCATATTGGATAGGTTCAACCAATTCCACCCATAATGAATCAATCCATATACAATCATCATCATAAGAAATAGTAATTATCTGCCACCCCTCTCCAACTCCTTCTATAATCATTTCTTTAGCACCAGTTTGCCATTGAATATCTACCGTTGGATTTGTCATACCTAGTATTGAAATCAATTCTACTCTAGCAGAGTCTTCTCCTGTGCATAAAATATTAGTTATCTCAAATTCAAGGGAAAGGTCACTACATGGACAGTCTGTTGTTGGCATCTCAATTGACTGTATTACATAGCATTCAGGAAGCAAAATCTTTCTTATAATTACGGTATACATTCCAGATGATAGATTATCAAATATATTAGTTGTTTGCCATGACATGCCATCATCTTTGCTGTATTCTATACCTTCCAAACTATTTGTTAGGTCTATTGCTCCATCGGTTGCTTCACACTCAGTAGGAGGGATGATGACAATGGTAGATTCTGGTAAACTTTCATCCTCTAACATGACTTCAATCAAAATCTCATCAAAACAGTTTATTCTTAAACTATCTCTGACAATCAAGGTGTATGTGTCTGATTCTAATTCAGAAAATATATTACTATTTTGCCATGTGAGACTTCCATCAATACTATATTCTAAATTATTTCCTTGTGCATCTATCTCTATTCTTCCTTTTGAGGGAAAGCATAATGTAGGATTTTCAATATTTACGTTTAGGATACTTGGAAAATCTGGAGCCGTCAGTTGTACTGCTAAAGTATCATCACAATCTTCGCCTTGTGTGGATTGTACAATAATAATATATTCACCATCTGCCAAATTATTGAAGGTGCTTTGCGTAAACCAATTTACTCCATTATCAATTGAGTATTCTAATGCCTCACCTTGTGCTACTATATCAATTAGACCATCATTGACACTACAATCCGATATGTCTTGAGTAGTCACATTTATTATCTCCGTTTGAAGAAAATCAGTAATCGATGCTTCTACCTCCTCTATACAATCACTCATCGCTTCGTGAATACTGATTATATAATCGCCAGCCGGTAGATTATCAAATTCATTCGACTCTTGCCAGGTATTACCTCCGTCTATACTATACTCCAAATTATTGCCTTCCGCTTCTATAGTAACACTACCATTATCTACAACACAACTACTTATGTCAAAGCTTGATACTTCATTAATAACAGGTCCATCGCTAGAAGATAGAGATGCTTCAATAGAAAGTTGACATGCTATTAAGTCAATGGATCGCACCAAGATTGTGTATGCGCCTGGACTAAGGAAATTAAACATAGTAGAACTTTGCCAGTTGGTTCCACCGTCAATACTATACTCTAAATTACTGCCTTGAATTACATCGATAAATATACTACCATCTTCAATAGCACAGTCGCTCGGATCCATCTCTATAACTTCTACTTCATATGGTAATAAAATTTCAATGTTTTGTTCAGTTCCATTCGAACAATAGCTATCTAATGGAGTAAAAATGCTGCTAATTGTGTTTCCGATATTGGCTTGAATAGCTAAAATAGGAGGATTCCAATTGCCTTCTATTCCATTTGATGATAAAATAGGCAACACTATTTCTTCATCTTTCCAGCATACCATATCGGGCAATTCGAAAATTACATCCTGTGCTTCTTCTACATGAATAATTAATTCTATTTCTTTGACACAAGGACCTAAAAGATCACCTTGGAATACTATTACAACTTCTTCTCCTGCAATCAACAAAGGGTCTATTGTTGGAACTGACCAAGTACCGGTAATTCCATTATCCGAAACCAAAGGTAGATCAAAGACTGGATCATGTGAGCATATCGAAGTGTCAATATTAAACTCCGGAATAAGTGGGTCTATGATTTGAATTTGCCAAGTAAACATTTCTATACAATATTCATCAGAAGTGAAGATAGATTGAATACTGCCCGTCAATGCAGCGGGATTAATCGAAGGTATGCTCCATGTCCCACTAATAGAATAATTATCTATTGTAGGAAATGTAAATGTTGAGTCTAATGTACATAATTCATCAGGAAGAATAAATTCTGGTATTTTGGCATCTACTATTTGAATAGTAATTGAAGTGTCTTTTAGGCAAAGAGACTGTAAAGCATTAGGTGTCCAAGTGCTAGTAAAAGTATTTCCCAAAACCAAACTTGGTTCTATTATGGGGACATCCCAACTACCTTCATATCCTTCATCACTTATAATGCTTAAAACATAAGGCTCATCAAATCTACAGAGTGAATCTGGCTGTCCAAAATTCAAAACTATTTTTGGTTCAACTATGAATTCATACTCAAATGATGCCATACAACCCTGATAATTGTGTGAAAAAGTATTTGCAAATACACCTTCAAAATTTGATAAGTCTAAAGATGGTACATCCCAAGTACCTTGAATTCCATTCTGGTCTAATGTAGGAAAGATATATGACTCCTCTCCCTCACACAAAATATCAGGAAGCTCAAATTCTGGAACATCACCTGAATAGATTTGTATCGAATCGATAACAGGATTGCTGCAATATTCTTCATTGGGAGTAAATAATATGTCATAAAAGGCATCTTCTGTATTTAATTCTAAATCAAAAGATGAAGGACTCCATGCCCCTTCAATTCCTTCTAATGAAGTCATAGGGAAACCTATTGTATCTTGACTAGTGCGACAATACGTCAAATCAAAATCAAACGTAGGATCAATTGGAATAGTAATATCTACATCTATTTTTACTTCCTCTCGACATCCGACATAATCAACAATTTTCAAAGTAATTTGACCCGACTCTACTAGTTCTAGGGACAAAACATTTGTAGTACCAACTAAGTTTGAGGAACTCCAAAACCATAAAATCCCCAAATAGGGCTCTGTTCCTCCTTCAATAATATCAAAGGCATCTAACTCTAACAAATAGGGGGCACATCCCTCAACAGAGACTTCATTAATTTTGAATTCTGGGTAAACTAAAATTGAAAACTCAACTGGATCAGTCGGACAAACATTTCCAAAAGACTCTATGGTTATCGTATAAATCGCTTCTTCAGGCTCGGTTGACGAGTTGATTAAAGAATCCTTTATCATAGCGGAATTCACACCAGTAAATAATTGATTGTTCATCCCAGTAATTAATCCTGAACTCGCTGTTGATATTTCTACTAATATATTGACAATCTCCCCACTCGGTATTGAGATAAAGATACCAGCTTCTGAATTACTACAGATTGGACTTCCTGTTATTTCAGGATCTAAGGAGGAAATGCTTGGATTGCTTTCAATTTCTAAATTGAAAGTTCCTACATCTTCATCACTACTTCCTATTTGTATAAAGATTGGATAATCGATACAAAAAAATTCTATTGAAGTACCACAAACTGATTCCACAAGACTACCCCAACAATTATCGTATACTGCTATTGCAGGTGATGTAATTCCTGTGGAGTAAAGAGTAATTTCTATATCCTGAGGAACAGTTCCAGGATCATATTCGAACCAAACTGTCGCTTCACTTTGCGGAGGGCACTCAGCTATGGAAAGATCTTCTGTAGCACATACATTCGACAAATTCCAAGAAATCCCTTCAAATATTACTTCTGCATCATCGCAAAAATCATTGGATACAGGTTCTTCATCTACAGCATCAATAAATAAATCGAAATGTCCAGCATCATTAAGTCCAGAACTTACTGCAATTTTGACGTGAAAACCAGGGGGTAGGTCTTCTAAAGTTATCGACTGACCAGTTTCCAATACAGAACACCTATATCCAAAACCCGCAGCATCAAAACCATACAATAATGTTGCACAATCATCTGCAAAAACTGAAATACTTATATCACCTGCCGTATTTCCATATGACAATGAAAATTCCTCTACGCTTATTATTACATCTGATCCACTATTTCCAGCTGTATAATCAAACCAAATTACGTGATCATTTGGGCACTGGACAACATCACTTGACCATGCACAATCAGTATAGCTTATGATGTGAATGGGACCATCACAAGAACTATAACTAACAAGAGGATCATCACAAGTACTTAAGCCTCCAAAAGGTATCGACATATGAAAACCTCCTGTGGCCAAATAATAATATTTCGTTCCAGCTTCTGGTTCAAACGCAAATTGTCCCGTTCCACAATCTTCAAAGATTAACGCGCTACAATCTGTTGTTGTAGAAAATACCTCAACATCTACCCAAGTAGAAGCAAGTAAAATTGAATTGTAAGGAATAGGATCCGGTGTAGTAAATGTATACCATTGTCCTGGTTCTGTATTGTCTATACAATTCCCAGTAGCTTCAGGATCAGGTGTAGCTTCTAAGTCTTCATCATATTGAGCATAGAAACCACAGTCTAACAAACCAAGATCTATTGCTCCTGTACATATATCATTAATTGGTGGGGGAGATGTACCGTTTTTTGAATATAAGGAACTACACATACATAAAAACATGCTCAAAACGAAAATCGTTGGCTTATTTTTCATGTTTGGTGTTTTTAATCAAATTAATTCAAAAAAGTACAAAATTTCAGCCAGAAGTCTCTGTAAATCAGCACTTTTTATTAAAGTGCCATTTCAGAATCTAATTTTCAAAACTTGTATCAAAATTGAAATTTGTCTCCAAATAAATAAAATACCTAATAATTTAAAGTCAAATTATTGCTCTAATACTCTTCTTGGTTGCCAACTGTATTTGAATGGGACCTGGTAGCGGTTTTATTTCGAAATCAAAAAGAGCCCAACAAATCGAAATCTATTGAGCTCTATATATTTTATTTTGATCTGAATATTATCCCATTTCAGATACTACTTCTGTAACTTCTGGCACCATACGCTTGAGCATACCTTCGATACCTGATTTTAGCGTTACAGTAGAAGAAGGACAACCACTGCATGCCCCTTGCATGATTACAGTTACGACTCCTTTATCAAATGATTTGAATTCTATATTACCACCATCCATTTCTACAGCAGGTTTTACGTGCGTGTCTATCAATGCTTTTATCTTTTTTACCAATTCTTTTTCATCACCGGTATATTGGTAGCTTACACCATTTGCCTCTTCGATCTTCGCCATCTCTTCTGCAAAACCTTCATTGATAACAACACCATCATTTTCTACGTATTCTTTAATGAATGCCTTTGTTTTAAGCATGATGTCATCCCATAAGTAGTTGAATTCTTTTGATATTGTCACGAAGTTGTTACAAACATAGACACCTTGTACAAATGGCATTTCGAATAATGCAGTAGCTAATGGAGACCATTCTTTTGCTAAGTCAGCTGTCCGAAAGTCAGCTGTACCCTTGTATAACATTCTATTCGTTACAAACTTTAGTGTCTCAGGATTAGGAGTTTGCTCGGTGTAGAGCATTACTGGACTTTTTGTTGCTGTAGGATTCATTCTTTTTTCTTTATTATTTTACCTAAGACAAATATAACATAACTTATAGTGCAAAGGTTTCTAGATTGCTTTTCAATTTTTGTAAAAGCTTGTTTTGTCTTCTAATATGGTTCCCAATAATAGTGATTCACATCATCTTCTAATGTAAATCCAGTGGAAGGATATAGTTGATTACCTATATCATTTGACTTTTCAGTTTCAAGAATTACAGCTGCTGCATTAGTGTCGATCGCAAGTTGTTTAGATCTCTCCAATAGCATTTTTGAGATGCCTTTACCTCTATGATTTGCATCTATGTATAGATCGTTGAGTAACCATACACGTTTCATTCGAGTTGATGAAAAAATAGGGTACAGCTGTGTAAATCCCACTGCCTCGTTACCAGAGAATGCTATATAAATTATAGATTCTTTATTTGAAATTCTTTCTTCAAGAAATGTTGACGCACCTTCCAAATCAGATTCTTTACGATAAAAAACTCTGTATGCATCAAACAATGGTGCTATTGAATCTAAATCGTCAATGGTTGCTGTTTTTATTGTGATCATCTGTATTTCAAGTATTGTGGACGATTAACTGTAGATATTCAAGAATATTCTATACAGTAAATATGGTATGAATAGAAATATCAATACAATAGAAAGAAGGCCAATGGTTGTAGTAAAAAATGCTAATATGGTAGAAAGAAACTTGTAGGCGAAAACGCCTAATACAATTATCAATGATAAAATAACACTTATTACACTTTTGATTTTAGGATTCACCGCAATTTTTGTTTTCAATTATTCTAAAAGAATCTAATCACCCAATGAAAAAATAATATCCCCAGTATGCATGACCTCCATATTAAAAGCTTGACTATTTGCAGGATCATATTTAGCATCCACTAGGTTTTCTCCGGCCATGATGTGGATTATCAGATCCTCGTCTATTCTTGCTACTGATTTTTTAACTGTTATGCCATCAGAGATCGTACTTGCTACTGGCTTTCGAGAGATAAGATTTCCCAGTTTATCAATTGTGACAAGTATGTATTCATATCTCATTAATCCTCCTTTCCAGTAAATTACAGCATGAAATTCGGGAGTTTCAGCGACTTTAAGAATTGGAACAAACTCCGTAAATTCATCAAATTCTTCACTGTTTTCCCATTTGACGAAGTATGCTTCAATTAAAGAAGCGGGTAAAACCTTATTCACTGTCTCAGCAGTCATTACTAAATCCTCGGTAACTTCTAAAGGCAATTCAACTTCTGGAAAAAAACTTAATAGATCTTCTAACCTTATTTTTTCTGACATCGTGCAAAGGTATAAAATTGGATAATATTTGTACTCATATTAAACTATGAGTCCACTCCGAAAACTCCTCAACACTAAAAATGTTTCTTTTGGCGATATTTTCATTTATTTCAATTAACTGATGCTCAGGCATCACTGAATTTCAAAAAATACAAATCTCATTCAAAATAATTTATTTTGAAGAAATTGATACTTTTCGGAGTGGACTCAACTATTCCTTCTCTTCTAATCTTTGAATCAATCGACCCGATATACGTAAGAAATCCATCTCTGTGATTACACCAGCCAATTCTCCGTTCTGTATTACAGGCAAGCAACCAATTTGATTTTCTTTCATCATTTTCATAGCATTGAGTATAGTATCATTATGATCGATTGTAATAGGATTTTTAAGCATGACATCCTCCACAGTGCTTGTCTTTTTGCTTCGTTTATTTTTGATTAGACTTCTTAATATTAATCTACGGGAAACGAGACCTACAAGATTTCCTTTAATATCTTCCACAGGAGCATATCTTATCTTTTGCCAGTCGAGCATTTCAGCTACTAATTCTATGATGTCATTTTTCTGTACAGTAAATAAGTCCGTCATCATAAATTCTGATACTTTTAGTTGCGATGGCTTATAATCAGCTAAGTCTTTAAGGTCAGGCATCTCCCACTTATGCACAGGAATTCCACTTTGTTGATTTTTGATCATAGCCGATGTCAATACAGTTAACGCTTCATCTCTGGAAGACTTTTTGATCAATTCTGTATACGATCTTAATTGCCATCTAGCACCATTCATATGTGATTCAGCACGTTCTTGTATAATACCAAGATAAAGATCGATATCTTTTTGAGCTACTTTTCTCTTTTTGAGCCCTTTTCTAGCTATTGGAAGTAGTTCATTAATAATCAAGTCAACACAGGTCACTTTCTTATCATTGAACCATGTAAACTTGCTATCTATTCCGAATCTAGCAGCTTTGCCAAAGTTATCTCTTGCATCTTCAAATGACATCAACTCTCTTATGTCTTTTATTTCGTCAGCCATTCCCAAAGTGAGACCTAACCAGAAGCAAGCATTTGCTACTTCATCAAGAACTGTTGGTCCAGCGGGGATTACTCTATTTTCTATTCTTAGGTGAGGTTTTCCATTATCACTGATACCATAACAAGGTCTGTTCCATCTGTATACAGTGGAGTTGTGGACTTGAAGTGACCTTAGTTTTGGCACCTCTCCATTTTTTATCATTTCTAGAGAATCTTCTGTTACATCAGAACTGATTAATACTCGGAATCTTGAAATATCTTCTTTGTATATCTCCATGACAGAATCTTGAAGCCAATTCTTTCCAAAAGAAACCCTTGGACTACGTTCTCTCATGTGATCATGGGTTGTTCGCGTATCAAGTGATTGTTGGAAGAGTGCGATTCTAGATTCATGCCATAGTCGTCTTCCAAATACAATTGGAGAATTGGCAGCAATGGCCATTACAGGTGCTGTAATAGCTTGAGCTATATTATATACATGTACAAAATCATCAGGATCGACTTGTAAGTGAATCTGAAAACTCGTATTACATGCTTCCAATAGTGGAGAATCATGCTTGACTAGCAGTTCGTCAATACCAGTAAGTCGCAATTCATATGCTGAGCCAATCAATTGCTCATTGATGGCTTCCATGAGTGCTTTGTATCTCTTTTTCGGTGTGAGATTCTCCATTTCGAGGTCAAACTTCCTTAACGTCGGCAGTATTCCAGTAAGGACTATATTAGTATCGAGGGTGTCTAGTACAGCTTGAATTTTATCAAGATTTGTTGAATTTTCTTTGTGGAGTTGGCTAAAACATGCTTTTGTTAATTCTCTAGGAGTAAGGTTGGTTTCTAGATTAAACTTTGCAAGCTCAGTTTCTACCCAATCATAGTCTTTCATCTTATCTAAAGCTTCCATTGCTATGCAATTAGGCTTAAAAGTGTCTTTATGAACGAGAGCCATTTCTTGTTCTGCTCCCATTCGAGTTATTCCGGTGTCAAACCAATCGTTATCTATCATGTACTCAAGTGCTTGCACATCTTTAAGAAGCGATTTTACAAATTTTTGCATTTGCTTTTGATCTGTCACTTTTGATACTCGTTGTTCTCCCATAGTCTTTTGCCTTTATGCTTTGATCATTCAATGTATAAAATATCATTTATTGAGCCAAATTATTGTACTTCATATTAATGCAAACTATTCAATCTCATTTTGTACTTTAATTTAATCCGCATGAATTCTTATATTCTAAAGTAGTTAAAATAACTAATTTGACCTAAATATTTTCATTAACAAGGTACCCTTGCTCAGTCAATGAGATGTTAATCTCTGGTCTAATTCTCTCCTTAATTTTTAAGGTATTAATTATGTATTGTTTTTGGAAAATAGAAACATGTAATTTCACATAATTATATAGCAAGATAGAGATATGAATATCGAGCGCTTTTCTAAGGAATGATTCAATAATAAAGTAACATTTTCTACTTGTTATTTTATTTTTCTACAGCGTTAAAAAGCCTCGCCAATGCCCTGCATTGTCTACGTTTTTTGCCTTGTTGAAAAATATAATACCCGTGTATAAAAGCGAACATTATTAATGTATCATTCCTAAGTAAAAAATGGACTCAGAAATACATGTTAATTTTCTTACATTTGTGCTGAAAATCATAAAACGATTATGACCTCATTGAAAAAGTATTTTAATATCACAGGAATAGCGATATTCTTGATCACATTTATTGTGTTTTTCATGTCTGCGGAGCGCGTTGGTAGCCTTTGGGATTGTGGAGAATTTATACTTGGAGCATACAAACTTCAAGTAGTTCACCCACCTGGTGCTCCTACTTTTCTCCTTATTGGAAGAATGTTTACATGGTTTGCGACAATATTATCTGATACACCTTCGGATATTGCTTTTGCAATAAATATCATGTCAGGAATGGCGACATCACTGGCCGCGGTTTTTGCTGGATGGATCACTATGATGTTCGGTAAGATCGGACTTGTAGGTAAAGATGGTGATACTGATGAAGGACAGAACATAGCGCTTTCTTTTGCTGGATTGACTACTGGATTGGCAACAGCGTTTGCTTCAAGTATATGGTTTTCAGCTGTAGAGGGTGAAGTATATGCAATGTCTACTATGTTTACAGCTTTGACATATTGGGCAGCTGTGAAATGGTACTACCTTCCAGATGAAAAAGATTCTGACAGATGGTTGGTACTAAGTATGTTCGCTGCGGGGCTTTCGATAGGAGTTCACTTATTGAGTTTGTTGACATTTCCTGCGATAGCATTGTTGTATTATTATAAAAAATATGAAAAGAGAAGCCTATTAGGAGGACTATTGGCTTTGGTAGCAGGTGTGATTGCTATCGGGTTTTATCAGAAAGTGATCATCGTAATGATACCTACACTATGGAAAAATATGGACGTATTCATGGTCAATAGTTTAGGGATGCCGGTACATTCCGGGTTGATTCCAACAGTATTGGTATTAGGCGCTTTAGGATATTTGACATTAAGATATGCTCATAAAAAAGGAAATTATACATTACAATTATTCACAGTTGCATCAATACTAGTTACGGTTGCTTTCTCAACCATAGGTACAGTCGTTATCAGAGCAAATGCGGATACTCCGGTAAATATGAATACTCCGAGTGATGCGACTAGATTGTTACCTTATCTGAATAGAGAGCAATATGGAGAAAGAGCATTAGTACATGGTCCTCATTATGATGCAAAACCAAAGAAGGTAGATCGTGAAGAAAGATACGGTTTAGTAGGGGATCAATATGAAATCGTAGATGAGAAATTCACGTATGTATATGCGAACAAAGACAAAATACTATTTCCAAGAATAGGTCACACAGAATCTTCTAGGCCAGACCTTCATAAGATGTACCGCCAAAGGCTGACAGGAGACATTCAAGGGAAACCTGGTATGGGATACAATATGGCTTTCATGATGAAATATCAAGTAAGCTGGATGTATTGGAGATATTTCATGTGGAATTTTGTAGGAAAACAAAACGGTGACCAAGGGTACTACTATTGGAATAAAAAAGATGGAAATTGGTTGTCAGGTATCAAGCCTTTTGATGAGGCAAAATTATACAATATGGATGCTGTGCCGGACACAATGGCCAATAATAAGGCCAATAATACATATTATTTCCTGCCACTATTTTTTGGTCTTTTTGGTTTACTGTGGCATTTCTCTAGAAGTAGATTGGAGTTTGTATCTCTCCTGATTATGTTCTTACTGACAGGATTGGGAATTATCATATATTCTAACCAACCACCAAATGAGCCAAGAGAACGGGATTATATCTTTGCAGGTTCCTTTATGGCATTCAGTATGTGGATCGGCATGGGTGTGCTGGGGGTTTATGATTTATTGAAGTCTAAAACTAGTATGTCTGGTATGATGCCAGCTGTTATTGCAGGAGTATTGGTATTATCAGCACCGATCATAATGGGTTTCCAAAACTTTGATGATTCTAGTAGAGCTGATATCGAAGCATCTAGAGATTATGCAGCAAACTTCTTAAATTCTGTTGAGAAAGATGCAATCCTATTCACGTATGGAGACAATGATACATATCCACTTTGGTATGCTCAAGAAGTAGAAGGCATTCGGACTGATGTTCGTGTGGTTAACTTGAGTCTGATTGCGGTGGATTGGTATATTAATAAGCTAAGAAACAAAGTCAATGACTCTGCCCCTATCAAGCTGACAATACCTGCGGAAGCCATAAGAGGTAAGAAGAGAAATCAAGTATTTTTCTACAACCCCAATAATCCAGCGGATAAAGTAATCGATGTGCCAATGCCTGCATTGAGAGCATTAGAATTTGTAGCTAGTCCAAAGAATGAAAATGATGGACAGACTATAATAACTTCTAAACACTTGTTTATACCTATCAATGAATCTAAGTATCGAGCTACCGGAATGTTGAAAGACGATGGTGCAGAATATGTGAAAAAGATTGATATCAGATATGGTAAAGGAAAAGGATATTTATTGAAAGATGACCTAGCCGTGTTGGATATAATTGCTTCTAATTTCTATGATCGACCTATTTACTTTGCTACTACCTGTAAGAATGAGAAGCTACAGGGGTTAAATGATTATATGCAGTTAGAAGGTCTTGCACTTAGACTAGTTCCTATAAAAACTAAGAGTGATAAGACATTGGCAATTTATGGCAGTGGTAGGGCTGATCTTGATGCCATTCATAATAATGTAATGACTAAGTGGACCTGGGGAAACTTTGATAAAAAAGACCTATTCGTTGATAAAAACTACATGGCAGAGGTACAAGCAATGAAAATGGCATTGTTAAGAGCTGCAGCAGGTTTTAGCCAAAAAGGTGATCACATAAGAGCTGCTGATATGGCAAAGAAGTACTTTGAAGGATTCCCTCACATGAACTTTGCTTATGATGCAGGAGTTGTCCCGTTTATCAATGTATTGGTAAGAGCTGGTGAATATGAAGAAGCTAAAAATCACCTTAGAATTTTAGCCAATGAAAGTAGCCAGTATATGAAATTCTTCGAGTCATTAGATAATGATGAAATGACTAGCTTCGAGCAAGACATGGGATTCTACATGAGAGGAATAACAGATGTTTTGCGACTAAGTAAAGAGTTACAAGATCCGGATTTCGATAAAGAAATAAATGATCTTTTGGGTTCATACTCGGTTAATTCGATCAGAGATTAAAAAACTAAAGAAAAGCGACACCATTGAATTGGTGTCGCTTTTTTAAATAGTGAGACTATCACTATTTAATTAATATTCTAAATAATAAATTAAAGAAAATGAAAGTTGCTATTGGCTGTGATCACGCTGGATTTGATTATAAGGATACAATCATCAGAGTATTAAAAAAAGAAGGAGTAGAAGTAATTGATAAAGGAACCTACTCTACAGATAGTGTAGATTATCCTGATTTTGTACATCCAGTCGCAGACCTTGTGGAAAACGGGAGTGTAAACTTAGGAGTACTTATTTGTGGTAGTGGTAATGGTGTATCTATGTCGGCAAATAAACATAAGAATATTAGAGCAGCATTATGTTGGAAGAACGAAATTGCATCACTGGCAAGACAACATAATGATGCAAATATCATATCAATCCCCGCTAGATTTGTAAGTGCAAGATTAGCAAGACAAATGGTAAGAACGTTTATATCTACAGAATTCGAAGGTGGTCGCCATCAAAGAAGAGTGGACAAAATTAGCAAGTGCTAGATTGTGGAAACTATAGAACATATCATAAGTCCCGAGTGGTTGAATGATCATTTGTTAGATGACGATTTAGTCATTCTTGAAGTAGGCCAGAAAAAGGATAAAGTTGGATTAGATATCGATATGCGCTGCAGTATAAGCGGCTCAATTAAAATAAATCTAACGTCAGATTTTGGAGATCCTAATGGTCGTTTTCCTAATACCTTTCCAACTGAAAACCAATTCGAATCGACATGTAATCGACTAGGCATAAGCAATGAAAGCAAAGTTGTAATTATAGATAGGTTGGGAATATATACTAGTCCTAGAATCTGGTTTTTATTTAAAGCTATGGGTCATGAAAATGTTGCCGTTCTAGATGGTGGTTTGCCGGCATGGATAAATGAAGGGTTCGAAGTTGTAGACCTCCCGAATGTTCTCATAGAAAAAGTAAAGTACTCCGCTCGGTTAGATACTCAACTTGTGAAAGGGATAGAAGAGATTACTGAAAACATAAAATCTGGTAATAGCGTTCTTATTGATGCAAGATCATCTGATCGGTATTTCAGTCTAGTGCCAGAGCCTAGACCGGAAATACGGAGTGGGAATATTCCAAATTCGATCAATATTCCTTTCAAAAGCCTTTTGAATGATTATAAATATAAATCGGTACAAGAGCTTTGTTTAATATTTGATGAACATAGCCTTGGTGATAAACCATTGATATTTACTTGTGGGTCAGGAGTCACGGCATGTATTATTATGTTGGCTACAGAATTAGTTAATTCTAATGATAAATCAATATATGATGGTTCCTGGACAGAGTGGGCCAGTATCATGAAAAAATAAATTTTCTAAATATTTATAAACAATGTCTACCCCTGACACAACAGATTTACAATAATACCAGTTAATATTTCCAAAAAGTACCTAATAGAATTGGCTCTAACGCTTATAAAGCCTACTATTGCACGCTTTTTGATGGGTACTCTTCCATCGTTTCTTATTTATAATGACAATAAATATTCTGATGATAAAGAAAATATTCCTTTTTGCATGCATAATTTCATTCTATAGTGCTGAGGCACAATATGTTAGTGGGGTTAGTGTTCCTGATTCTAATGCTATTTTGACAACTGACGAATCCAATCCATCTGTTAAATATGCTAATACCATAACAGCGGAAGACATGAAAAATCACCTTACTGTTATTGCGAGTGATGAATTTCAAGGTCGTGAAACTGGTACAAAAGGAAATAATTTAGCTGCAGACTATATCTCTAATTTTTTTAGATCTATTGGGATAAAAAACAAAGGAATAGAAAAAGGTTACAGACAATATGTTGCTTTCACTTTTTCAAAATGGACTGATATTGATATTTTCATTGGTGAAACTAGATACAAGCATTTATGGGATTTTCTTGCTTTCCCAGATAAGAATGAAAGTATGCCAGCAATTACTGCGGGTGAAGTTATCTACTTAGGATATGGCATCGACGATGATAAATATAGTGACTATAAAAAGAATGATGTTGCTGGAAAAGTAATCATGATCAATAAAGGAGAGCCTTTGAAAAAAGATAGTACTTCATGGTTAACTGGAACATCAGAAATGTCTGATTGGACTACGGACATTAACAAAAAGCTTGAGGTGGCAAAGAAAAATGGTGTGAAGCTAGTTTTGATTATTGAAGACGACATCAAGAAAATGCTAGGTGAAAACAGAAGAAAACTACTTGGATCAGTATTATCATTAGGTGATTTGACAAAAGAGAAAATTACGATAGCGAACCATGCATATATTTCAAGTACTATAGCAAAAGAGATCATTGGGGAGAAGACTAAAAAAGTCATAAAGTCTAGAAAGAGATCTAATAAAAAAGGAAAAGCATGTGATGTAAAACTTACTACACCATTTGTAATGAATATGAATAAAGAGGCTACTGTACTGAATGGAAGTAACATTCTTGGTTATATTGAAGGGACAGACAAAAAGGATGAAGTAGTAATCGTTTCTGCACACTACGATCACTTAGGAATGAGAGGAGATGATATATACAACGGAGCCGATGATAACGGATCTGGAACAACTACAGTTTTGGAATTAGCTGAAGCATTCAGATTAGCGGAGTCTGCAGGATTTGGGCCAAGAAGAAGTGTAGCATTCTTATTGGTTACGGGCGAAGAAAAAGGCCTTTTGGGCTCGGAGTACTATTCTGAAAATCCAATTTTTGATTTGAAGAAAACTGTAGCTGATGTAAATATAGATATGGTAGGTAGAGTAGACGAAAAATATACTAACAATCCAAATTACATCTATGTAATAGGTTCGGACAGATTAAGCACAGATCTACATAAGCTTAACGAAGCTGCAAACAAAAAATATGCTGGATTAACTTTAGATTATACTTACAACTCTGAAGAGGATCCAAATAGATTTTATTTCAGATCTGATCATTATAATTTTGCTAAAAAAGGTGTTCCAGCTATCTTCTTCTTTAATGGAGTGCATGCAGATTATCACAAAACAACAGATACTATAGATAAGATCAACTTTGAAAAAATGGCAAAAGTTGGTAGATTAATTTTTCATACTACTTGGGAAATAGCAAATCGAGAAGATAGGCTAGTTGTAGACGGAGTTATCAGATAAGAGTCAAACGAATCCATAATTTAAATCGTTAATCATAATACACTTGAATAATTGGTTTTTATAATATCGAGTGTAAAAAGAATAATATGAATATTAGAAATATAATACTTGCTTGTTTTCTTATGGTGGTTGCAAATGCAAATGCGCAAGATCAATCTTTTCTCATTGATAAAGTGGTAGCAAAAGTAGGTAGTGAATTTATCCTATTATCAGAAGTAGAAGATCAATATGCTTATAGTATTACTCAAGACCCTTCATTGGGAGAGAGTATTAAATGTGAAATTTTGGATGGGTTAATTGCTCAAAAGTTGATTATTTATCAAGCAAAGCTAGATAGTGTAGAGGTGCAGGATCAAGAAGTGGAAGCTCAGCTTAATCTAAGATTTGAGAATATTCTACGCCAAATGAATGGGGACGAAGAGTTTTTTAGAGATTATTATGGTGCTAGTGTAGTGGAAATGAAAGAGAGGTATAGAGATGATCAAAAACAACAGATTCTTGCTGAAAGAATGCAGATGAAGTTAATCAATTCTGTAACTATCACTCCTGAAGAAGTACAACAATTTTATGATGCCATTCCAAAGGATAGCTTACCTTTTTTAGATTCTGAAGTGGAGTTAGGAGAATTGGTGATCAAACCTCAAGTTAGTGAAGCTCAAAAGAATATTGCTAAAGAAAAGCTCGAAAGGATACGAGAGAAAATTGTTTCAGAAGAAAAAACGTTTGAAGAGTTAGCTCTTAAGTACTCTATGGACCCTGGGTCGGGAGCAAGAGGAGGAGATTTAGGATTTGCCAAAAGAGGATCTTATGTTCCAGAATTTGAGGCTACTGTATTTGGACTTAAGAAAGATGAGTTATCAGATGTTATCGAAACGGAATATGGGTTTCATGTAATCAAAATGCTAGAAAGAAGAGGAAACAGCGTTAGAGCTAGGCATATATTGATCAAGCCTGATATTACGGAAACAGATAATCAAAAAGCTAAAGATTTATTGGATAGTGTCAGGACACTTATACAAGCTGATTCTATTTCATTCGAAGTTGCTGTAAAAAGATACTCAGATAAGAAAGCGGAGAGCTATAATAACAATGGTAGAATTAAAAACAGGGCTACTGGTAATAACTTCTTTAGAACGGAAGAATTAGAATATGATGAATATATAGAGATTATAGATATGAAGCCAAGTGATCTTACTACTGTATTAGAAGGTAAAGATTTCGTAGGGGAGAGACAATACAGAATTCTGCAGTTGCAATCTATAACAGAACCCCATCAAGCAAATCTTAAACAGGACTATAGTAAGATCTCTCAGTTTGCCAAAGAAGGAAAGAAATCAGAATATTTTTCGAGTTGGATAGAAGAAAAACTGAAAGAAACATTTATTGAGTTGAATCCGATTTATGGAAATTGTGATAATTTGAAGCAATATGTAAAAGGCGGAATAAAAATGCCATAAATAATACTCAAAGCAAAAAACAAAAGAGGCAATCCTGATTTCAGAATTGCCTCTTTTGTTTTTACAACTAATAAATTTAATTACCAGCTTACATCCTCTTCGCTTACATCTGAACCCGTACTAGGCTCTTCAGAAGTAGGCGCTGATGATTCTATTTGAATTTCGTTTTTATTTTTTTCAGCTTGCTCTTTTTCCCACTCTTCGTGTCTTCTCTCATATTGAGCATAGTCATAATCTGGCATCAATTCTGTTTTTACATGATTGATAGCATCATTAAGACCGTTTTGGAATCGATTAAAATCCTCTTTATAAACGAAAATCTTATGTCTTTCTACACCATCTCCATTGAATCTTTTTGTACTTTCAGTCAATGTGATGTAGAAATCTTCTCCCTTTGTTTTACGAACATCAAAAAAATATGTCCTTCTTTTTCCTGCTTTAACTTTTGAAGTGAATACACTTTCCATGTTATAATTTCCGTCCTTATTCACCGTCCAATATTTTATTAATTATTCTTTTTATTCCATAAATGTAAACAAACTTTGCAAAGTGATAAATCTTTTAACAATTTTATCTTAATAATCAGTAAATTGATATTGCTTTGGGATTCAATTTTCCTCAACCAAATTGGGCCAATATTATGAATTATAAATTTATATTATTATCTACTTCCTTACAACTCAATTGCTGTTTAGTATGTTTTAATCTCTACATTTGTAAATTATATCGTAAACAGTTTATTTTTGAAAAACCTTCAACATCTAAATAAATATTTCTATAAGTATAGAGTCCGTTTTGGGCTGGGTATCATATTTGTGGCCATGTCCAATTATTTTGGTGTGCTTATTCCCCAGAAGATTAGAGAGGCATTGGATTTTGTACAAGATAAAATCCTTGCTTACAAAGGTGCTGAAGAAGGATTGAAGGATGGCATGTATAGTGAACTAGGTGAAGCATTGTTGACCTTTGCTGCAGTAGTGATTGGCTTTAGTATTTTCAAAGGAATATTTATGTATTTCATGAGACAGACCATTATTGTTATGTCTCGATTGATAGAATATGATCTGAGAAAAGAGATATTTGGCCATATGGAAATGATGGATTTTGCCTATTTCAAGAGAAACAAAACAGGTGACTTCATGTCTCGTATATCAGAAGATGTAAGCAAAGTCAGAATGTATCTTGGCCCAGCCATATTATATGGAATTAATCTGGTGACATTGTTTTCACTTACCATTTTTGCGATGTTCAAGGTGAGTGTTACGCTATCATTATATACATTGATTCCGTTGCCGTTTTTATCTATTACAATATACTATGTAAGTAGTAAGATCAACTTTAGGTCGAGTTTAATTCAAAAGCAGCTATCTCAATTGACAAGTACAGCCCAAGAGGTTTATTCTGGAATACGAGTTATAAAATCTTATGTAAAGGAAGACCAATTTGGAAAATACTTTGAAGAGGAATGTGAAGATTTTAAATCTAAATCATTAGACCTTGCTCGGATATCAGCCTTTTTCTTTCCAGTTATGATTTTTATGATCAGTGCAAGCACATTGATTGTAGTGTATGTGGGTGGACTCGAGGTGGCTAAGGGAAATATTACTACCGGGAACATCGCAGAGTTTATAATATATGTGAACATGTTGACTTGGCCTGTTACTTCCATAGGTTGGATAGCATCGCTTGTGCAGCAAGCTGAAGCCTCTCAAGAAAGGATCAATGAACTTCTCCATGAAAAATCTACGCTGGTAAGATCAGAAGTTTCCGCAGAGAATTTAGAAGGTGATATAAAATTTGATAATGTTAGTTTCACTTACCCTGATACAGGGATAGAAGCGCTGAAAAATATTTCTTTCCATTTGAAGAAAGGTGAGAAAATGGCAATCATAGGTAAAACTGCTTCTGGTAAATCCACCATTGCAGATCTTATCCTTCGGATGTATGATGTTACGGAGGGAAGATTGTTGATAGATAATCAAAATGTGAAAGCTATCAATCTGGATAACCTACGGAGAAAAATAGGCTATGTGCCCCAAGATGTTTTCTTATTCTCAGATTCAGTGACTAATAATATTAGTTTCGGTGTAGGTGAGGTTAATCAAAAGAAAGCTGAAAAATATGCTGCTCATGCTGCGATACATAATGAAATAAGTAGTTTGCCAGAAGGTTATCAAACAATGATGGGTGAGCGAGGTGTTACACTTTCTGGAGGCCAAAAACAGAGAATATCCATAGCACGAGCATTTATAAAAGATCCCGATATTGTAATTCTAGATGATTGTCTTTCTGCAGTGGATACAGATACAGAGCAAAAGATTATGCGGTACCTTAATGAAGCGCTTATAAATAGAACATCTATCATTATTACTCACAGAATCCATAACCTAATGGAGTTTGATAAAATATTGGTTTTAGAAGATGGCAGAATCTCAGAGATCGGTACTCACGAAGAATTACTTGCTAGCGGAGGCTACTACAAAGAAATGCTAGAACAACAAAACATAGGTGAAGAGGTCTAAAGGAAAGTCTTAATAATTAATTTACAAGAGGTATGATCCATAAGATAATAGTGGCTTTATATATTCTTTGCGCAGCCGTACAATACAATGACCCTGATTTTTATATATGGATTCCGCTTTATCTCATTCCAGCTACCGTTGCTATAGCATACGATAGAGGTTGGAGAAATAGTAAATTTCTGCTTGGTATTTGTATTTTCTTTGGTTTGTGCATGCTACTATATATACCTGACGTCATTTCATGGTTTAAGGATGGGACTCCATCTATTACTGGGTCTATGAAAGCGGAGAGTCCATTTATTGAATTTGTAAGAGAGTTTTTTGGATTAGGAATCTGTTTGGCAGGAGTGATTTGGTATTGGAAGAAAAGTAAATAGATTAGACTAGCCAGATTGTCTGAAAATCTTCAATGTATTATAGAATATCCTAGCCAATCTCATGCGCAATAAGACACTTATTACGCATAAAAAATGGCCTGCAACACTACGCTCCAGACCATTATATTTCTCTATTTCACTTAGTTTACTACCAAGCGAATTATATACTTATTGAGTAAAAGAACTGATTAGTTCAAGTTTATATCTTTTACTAGTGAGTTAACAAAGCTTTCTTGCTCTGCATTTCCAGCCAATTCTTTTTTAATTACTTTTTCAGCAATACTAAGAGCAATTGCGCCTACTTCATTTTTCACTTCCATCATAGCAGCTTTCTTCTGATTCTGGATGTCTTGATTTGCCTGAGTCATAATTCTAGAAGCTTCACCTTTTGCAGTGTCTTTTGCATCCGCAATGATCTGATTCTTAGTGTTTTTAGCTTCTTTAAGCATTTTGCTTCTTTCTTCCCTTGCAACAACTAAAAGCTTTTCATTTTCAGCTTTAAGATTTGACATCTCTTCTTTAGCAGTCTTTGCAGAATCTAAAGCATCCTGAATATCATTCTCTCGTGTTTCCAATGCTTGTGCGATTGGTTTGAATGCAACCTTAGCCATGATAGCCCAGAATATAAGGAATATAACTACTGACCAAATTGCTAATCCTGGTGATGGTTGAAATGGTAAAAAGTCTAATAATAAAAACATAGTATACAGTTTAAATTGTTAAGCCCACTTGGGGTTTTTTGTTTTGTTAATCATTTAAAATAGAGAAGGTCCCTCCGCCAACCGCATGCTGACCTTCTCTTAATTTTGACTATCTCTCTTAATCAATTACCTGATAAAGATTGAAAGTAGGATAGCGATCAAAGCTGCACCCTCTACGAATGCTGCCATAAGGATCATACCTGATCTGATATCTCCAGATGCTTCAGGTTGTCTCGCAATTGCTTCCATTGCTTTTCCACCTACCATACCGATACCGATACCGGCTCCGATTACTGCAAGTCCTGCTCCTACTGCTGCTAATGTTCCAGTCATGATTAAAATATTTATATAATGATTAAATTAAAAATTCTTAATTAATGGTGCTCCTCTATTGCAGCTCCTATATATGATGCTGTCAAAATTGCAAATACAAATGCTTGTACAAATGCAACAATCAACTCGATAGCCATCATAAATAATGTCAACGGAATAGCCAAAACTGTTCCTATTCCATTTCCTAATGTTCCATATAAATCTCCAAATATGAAGATCAAGCCTATAAAACTCAAGATTGCGATGTGCCCAGCAGAAATATTACCTGCTAGTCTCAACATCAATGTCAATGGTTTGATGAATAACCCCATAATTTCCACTCCGGCTAATAGTGGTTTTACGAAGCCAGGTACTCCAGGCATCCAAAAAATATGTTGCCAGTAATCCTTCTTTCCGTTGATGTTTACAAGGATGAATACGATCAAAGCAAGTACCATTGTTAATGTTAAATTACCTGTAGCATTTATACTTCCAAAGAAAGGGATTTGACCAAATAGGTTCAATCCAAGAACGAAAAAGAATATACTTAATAGAAAGGGGAAATATTTCATATACTTTCCTTTACCGATAAATGGTATAGCTACTTCATCTCTAATGAATACGACCAATGTTTCTAATACACCCTGTACTCCACTAGGAGCTTTCAATGGATCCTCTTTATATTTTTTTGCTGCGCCTCTGAATAAAAAGAAAAGAAGAAGAGAAACCAACAACATTGCGATTACATTCTTAGAAGGAGATAGGTCCCAAAATGAGGTTATTCCTCCACCAAGCATTCCTCCATCAAGTGTTGTTCTAGCATCAATTTTATATGGTTTGTTTTCGTAACAAACATACTTTAATGTTTTGTCCTTTCCATCAATATTAACGACCTGGTGTGTGAATGCTCCATGTCCAAGGTCAACACTTCCTGTCATAGGAAATCCTGCATCAACTACTCTATGGGCACTTCCTTCATACAATACATATCCATTGTATGATTTTTCTCCGTTTTCATGACCTGCGAAATGGGCACCAAACTTACTTGACATAAACATTTCTAAACCTGCCTCAGATTTTAAAATCATTGGAAGTGGAAGAGGATAGTCAAATATACTTAATACATTACCATCACTAATGTGGTGGATCGCAGTAGCTGCAGGGTCATATTCATGATGTTCATCACCATGACCACAAGATACTCCATGTTCACCTTGATCAGACGCATGATCGTGACCTGCGTGATCATCATGATTATGTCCACTATGATCGTGTCCGTCATGATTATGATCCTGAGAAATTACAGGAAAAGAGAATAAAATTGCTGCAAAAATTAACAGCGCTGAATATATATTTCTAGACATATCGCCTGATGCTTTTTAAATTCGCCACAAAGGTAGTGAAATAAGGCAATAAGTCAGAGCTTGAAAGGCTTTATTTTACAGTGGTTTTACTTAGCCTTCGTCGCCATATTATAACGATTTTGATTGACCTTAGTGACTTGATGTAATATTTTGAAAAAAAGACCAAATACGATATCTGATTTGGAGATTATCTTATTTTATAATCAATCTAATAAGGGCTCTTAGTTGACTAATTAACGCATTTTAGCTGTCCATAAAGTTAGTCATTGGTCAAATCCAAGCTGACAACAATATTTTGAACGCGGATTCCTTAATGTACAGATGTAGGAGGTTTTCGAAACCTCCTACATTTCTATTAGAAATTCTACTGTAATTTAAACTTCACAGGTAATTTATAAATAACAGATACTGGCCTACCATTATGCTTTCCAGGATAAAATTGACCTAGTTTTTTCATGGCCTTCAATACCGCTTTACCACAGCCACCCCCGATATCTCTCACTATTTCTATATTTGAGATCTTTCCATCTTTGGCTACTACAAAGGAGACAATCACTGTTCCAGTTATATCGTTTTCCAATGCTATTGTAGGATACTTCACGTTGGAATATATTGTTTCCATCACACTTTTATTGGTGCATGCTCTCCTTACGGATTCATCATCATCCAAACTGCACTCTCCGTAGACAGGCATTCTATCAGCCATTAAGACTGGACCTTCCTCTATTGGTGATTCTTTTATAATTGGTGCGACGATAGATGGGGTGTTGTGTTTTATCGGCGTGGCGAATTCATCTATTGTAGTATTTGATTCTACATTTGGCTCATCAAAGATTTCTTCAGATTTTGTTTCTACAAAAGTAGGATCATCCTCGGGCTCAATTTCGATTACAGTTTCTATTTTTGGAATTGGTGGTGGAGGAAGTGTTTTGAGTTCGTTTGGAGTTCGAGGAGGTATGATTTCCAATAATTCATCTTCCCAAATGACCGTAGTATCATATATTTCATCTGTTGGATACGTTGTATAATTAAATGCCATCAACACAAAACCAATGGCAAGAATAAATCCTAACTTAAGGTATATGGGTCTGTTTTTATCCCATTTTGGGTGAGCTTGATATTTCATAATCTGGAAACTTTATAAGCGGACAAAGCTAGTTTGTGTGCTTGGATATAAAAATATTTTCCAGTCGCGACTTGTTGGAATAGATGCGGAAGGTAGAGGGTTTGGTGTATCATACTTGTATAAAATGTAATCGAGTAAAGCAAATGTGGCTAGTGTTATATGGAATGTTCTAATTTCTTTAATTTAACCATGGCTCACCTGCAACTCTTTGTCTTGTCGTCTAATACGATGTTCAATGACAATGGTGACAATAGAGAGTATGGGCTACTTGTTTCTACTGACTGACATTAGTCCGTCCTCTCCCAGACTATTACATCCTTACTTCCTCGGCTTGTGGCTGCGCACATGGCTCTTCTCTTAGTTTTGGACCATTTCCATATCATTAGTTCTATACTATTCTATCTGTGGCTAATCCATAGTCCACTAAATCTGGTTCCATAATCTAATTCTAAGTTCTGTCCTTCATTCATATAATCAAATGAACTACTATGACCTAGGCAGACTTCTCATCTATGTTCTTTTAAATAAAATAGAAACATAAGACCTCCCTGCGTAATACTATATCTGTTTGGATATGTCTCGTTTGGATTCATTTATAATTAATTTAAGTTCAACGCATATAAGTGTTGCTTTCTTTCTGAAAAAACGCGTTGCAGCAAATCTATGTGGGGCATGTTCAGCAAGCTCGTGAACCGACATGTGTAAGGCCCTGTTGAGTCGAGTATTTCTAACGATGAAATTAGAGTAATTATCATGAATATATGTGATAATTTCAGGCAGAATATGGAATAAGCCAATCACAGCTCCACTTTTATACCTGCCATATATACCTAAAAATCTTCCATACAAGCTTTGGCCCTCCTCATCCGATATTTGCCTCGTATATGACTTCTGTTCGTTAGGCCAATGCTTTGCCTTCCGATTCCGTGAGCTAATATCTTAACGGTATTCACCTTGAAGTTCGGCTAACACTTCCCCTTGTCGGTGGCATAGGGGAGCTTTAATCCTCTAGTGCTATCGCCATACCAGGCGCACAATAAGAAAGCCTTTCCAGTCAATTGGAAAGGCTTTCTATCACTTTTTTTGAAAAATATTTATTTCAAGACGGTAAATCTTTTTCCTAAGGTAAATTTTCCGTTGCTGATATTTAACAAATAACTGCCCACGTCGAGATTTTGCACATTGATCGTCATGTTATCACTCAGTTGTCTTTGAGATCTGCTCATAACTCTTCCCTGCATATCGAATATTGTGACTATTGCACTTCCTGATATATTCAGTGCTTTCAAAGCAACAGATATTATATGAGATGCTGGATTAGGATATAGCTTTATATCGGCAGGATTGAGTATTTCTTCTGTTCCACTTGGATCAGCGAAGAGATAGTCTCCAGTTTGCGTATTTATTGATACATCGTATGTACCAGCAACTGATAGTATGTTATCACCAGCCTGAGTACCAGTCCCTCCTGGAAAATCCACTGCACCCCAGTTGACTGTCCAATCTGTGTTAGCTCTAAATTTGACTCCGCCACCGTCATCAGCGTCTGTCAGGGTTACACCAGCTAACGACCACATTTGATTATCAGTCTCATCAATAGTCAAATAAGTATCATTTACACCTCCATCATCTGTATCTGGCCATGCACCAGCAGGACTTGCTTCACCTACTAAACTGATTTGGTCATAGACTACAAATAATTCAAAGTTGTATTCTCCTGTCAAGGAATTGTAAGTGATATTATATTCCCCTGCTTCTACAGGAATATTTGCACCATCTTGCTCAGCTATACCTATTGGGAATGTTGAACCTCCCCAATTGACAGCCCAATCATCATCCGCTCTGAATTTTGCCTCACCCGTAGTCAATGCCAATGCAATCCTCCAGATTGTAGGATCTATAGTGTCCTGTATAAGATCAGTATCAGTATCCCAACCTCCTGGAGTGGCATCTCCTATTATTCCAACAGTGTTATAATTTCCTATCTCTGTAAAGTTATAGTCTCCTGATTCAGAATTAAAATCTACTCGGTAGTATCCAGCAGTAACCGGAATATTTTCACCACCTTGTGTACCTGTACCAGTAGGAAAATCAATACTACCCCAATCTACACTCCAGGCATCATCTGCTCTAAATTTCGCAGAACCATCAACTAAGTCAATAAATAAAGACCATTGATTAGGATCTTCTGCACTTCGCTCGAGATCAGTATCCATATCCCAACCTCCTGGAGTGGCATCTCCTATGATACCAACGGAAGCGAATGAGATTTGTTCTTCAAAACTATAGTCACCTGTCGTTGTGTCTAGTGTTATAAAATATGTTCCAGCTTCAGACACCATGATATTTTCACCACCTTGTGTACCTGTACCTGTAGGGAAATCGGCGCTGCCCCAATTAACAGCCCAATCATCGTCTTTTCTGAATTTTGCTTCTCCTATCACCAAATCAAGGGTAACAAAAAAGATGCCGCTGGTATCAACAAACATATTTGTATCTGTGTCCCAACCTTCTGGTGTCGCTGATCCCAAAATACCAATTGGAGAATTGACAACAAAAGAGTACTCTCCAGAAACAGAATTAAACATGATGTCATAATTACCTGCAAAAACAGGGATGTTGTCACCACCTTGTAGGGCTGTTCCAACTGGAAAAGCGCTGTCTCCCCAATTAATAGCCCAATCATCATTGGCTCTGAATTTGGACTCCCCAGCAACTAGGTCGATATTGATAGTCCATATTGCTGTATCAGTAGCATCCTGAATCATATCAGTATCTGTATCCCAACCACCTGGTGTTGCACTACCAATGATCCCCACTGTGGTGATCTGTGCCGTGGCACTAAAGATAAAAACAGCTAATAGGGTTGATAAAAGTAGACGTATTTTCATAATATTTTTATTTAAATTAGATAATAGTGTTAAAGAACAAAAAAGAGTGATATCTCCGAACCTCAGTATTTAAAGAGGTACTAGAAGATAACTAAAAAACATCGTTCTGTGTCAAAGATAAATTTTATAATGTGTATATTTGACACTATGTCAAGAAAATATAAAAATATATGAAATCAATTTTAATCAATAAGCTAAGATTATCGCTTTTCTCAATCTGCTTTTTAGTAATTCTGGGAGAAGGACTGTCGCAAAGGATTGTCACTGGTATCATTACTGATGCAAGTAATGGAGAGGCATTGATAGGTGCTACCATAGCATTGGAAGATGCTTCTGATGGAACAATAACTGATATTAATGGCGAATATACATTCAACGTCACATCCAGCATCACTACTCTGGTAATTAGTTATACTGGGTATACGTCTCAAAATTTGAGTATTCCCGAAAATAACAGACTTGATGTAGAACTTGCATATGGAGAAACTCTTGATGAAGTCATTCTGATAGGATATGGTGAAGTCAAGAGAGAAGATGCAACAGGATCGATCCAATCAATATCCAGTGAAGATTTCAACAAAGGCGCCATAGCAGGACCGCAACAGCTCCTGGCTGGTAAAGTGGCAGGAGTGAGTATCACCACAGATGGTAATCCTGGAGGTGGATCAACAATAAGGATACGAGGTGAATCATCGCTAAGTGCGTCTAATGATCCACTCATTGTAGTGGACGGAGTACCGCTCGACAACAGTAGCACAAGTGGAGGGCGGAACAATCTCAATATCGTGAATCCAAATGATATCGAGAGTATGACTGTACTGAAAGATGCCTCAGCGACTGCGATCTATGGCAACAGGGCAAGTGCCGGAGTCATTCTCATTACGACCAAAAAAGGAAAACTAGGATCTGGCCTACGCGTCGGATATTCTGCTAATCTTTCTATAGGAAACACCTACAACAGAGTAGACAATCTTACAGCTGAGCAATTCCGAACACTAGTGCAAGAAGAATTTGAAGAAGGAAGTGAACAACTTGCATTGTTGACAGACGTATCTACCGATTGGCAAGATGAAATCTATCAGCAGTCGATTGGTCATGATCACAATCTTACATTGAGCGGAGGACTGGGCAATATTCCCTTCCGAGCATCAATGGGCTATTCTGATTTCAATGGCTTGCTCAAAACTGATAATTTCAATAGACTAACAGGTAATCTCAATCTTACACCTGGACTGATAGACAATACTTTACAGCTGAATCTAGGACTAAAAATATCCAAGACAAGCAATGATTTTGCTGACAATGGAGCAATAGGCTCAGCGATAGGTTTTGATCCTACCAAACCAACCTTATCTGGCAATGATGATTTTGGTGGTTACTTTGCTTGGAAAGAATCAACAGGAACCCTCGTTGGACTTGCTCCTGCAAATCCAGTGGCGTTGCTAAATCAAAAAAGTGATATCTCCGATGTAAGTAGATACATACTAAATGCCTCGGCTGATTATCGAATGCCTTTTTTGAAAAAATTAAGAGCCAATATCAATGTGGCATATGACATCAGCAACAGTGACGGTACAATCTTTATTGATACCACAGCAGCATTCTCCTATAACCAGCAAGATGGTGGAGGAACAAATAATAGTTACAACCAAGAAAAGAACAATAGTCTATTGGAATTCTATCTAAATTATAAAGACAATATTTTTGGGAGAGATATCGATATCATGGGTGGCTATTCGTGGCAACACTTTAAATTATCCAATGATTTTAGAAATTCTAATGTGGCAGGTACTATTATGACAGAAGGAAGCGATGCCTCGGAACTGTATATGCTATCATTGTTTGGCCGATTAAACTATGAACTAACCAATAGAGTAAACTTTACTGGAACTTTGAGAAATGATTATACTTCTAGATTTTCTCCTGAGACACGATCTGGACTATTCCCATCTGCTGCTGTTGCGATTAAGGCAAGAGAGACTCCTGGTGAAATTCTCAATAATGTCAAAATAAGACTTGGGTGGGGAATCACAGGCCAACAAGATATAGGCGGTTATTACCTATATCAAGGTCTGTACCAACAAAGTTTTGACAACGCTAGATACCAGTTTGGCGACGGATACTTGACAACCTATAGACCGAATGGATATGATAGTGGCATCAAATGGGAAACGACCACAACTTATAATTTGGGAGTGGATTATTCGATTGTAAGAAATAGAATTGGTGGATCTATAGATATCTATCAGCGTAATACCAAAGACTTACTCAATCAAGAAGTGCAGGTGACTGTCGGATCAAACCTGACCAATATCATCCCAACCAACATAGGTGACATGGAAACTAAAGGTGTGGAACTAGCACTAAATCTGACGCCAATCCTCAATGAAAAAATATCTTGGGATATCAACCTCAATGCTGCATTTAACAAGAATAAAATCACAAAACTCAACCAAGATGAAGGTGGTATAGGTGAAGCTGTCGGTGGGATTTCTGGAGGTGTTGGGAATACTATCCAAGTACACACTGTAGGTTACGAACCGTTCTCGTTTTTCGTATTTGAACAAGATTATGACGAGGCTGGCAGTTTGATCCCTGGCCAGTATGTTGATAGAAATGAAGATGGCCTGATAGATGAATTAGACAAGTACAGAATCGAGGACTCAAGACCAAACGCTGTATTTGGCATCTCTAATACCATTACGTACGGAAAGTTCAACTTTGCTTTTGCAGGTCGAGCCAATGTAGGAAACAAAGTTTACAACAATGTACAGACAGACATAGGATGGAAAGACCGTCTTGACAATCTTGGCATTCTTAATAATGTTCACTCAGTGGTATTGACCAACGATGTGAGACAGCAGTCAGAAATAACCTTTAGTGATGCATTTGTTAAAGATGCTTCTTTTTTTAGGATCGATTATATTTCATTGGGATATACATTTGACAATCTGATTGGAAGATCTCTCACATTATCAGCTACTGTACAGAACCCTATCATTTTAACTTCTTATGAAGGCCTTGATCCAGAAGTATTTGGAGGCATTGACAACAATCGATATCCGAGACCAAGAACCTTTGTATTTGGTCTTAATGTAAATTTTTAAATCACTAAGGGTACAAAATATAAATATATGAAATCTATTAAATATTTGGTTTTTGTTTTTTTTGCAACGGTAGTTTTTCAAAGCTGCTTCCAAGATCTAGACACGGTTCCGATCGATGAGGACATATTGACATCGGAAACATTCTATCTTCAAGATGGAGCATACAAAGCTGTACTAGCAAAAATATATGCTGGACTAGCAGTCACTGGTCAGCAAGGGCCAGCTGGGCAAGGAGATTTAGGTGGAATCGATGAGGGATTTAGCTCTTATCTACGTCAGTACTGGTATCAACAAGAATTATCCACGGATGAAGCTATAGTGGCTTGGAATGATGAAACTATCAAAGACTTTCACAGTCAGTCTTGGACTCCTGCTGATGTATTTATCAATGCTTTTTATAACAGAGTTTTCTATCAGATCGGTGTATGCAACGAGTTCTTAAGACAGAGTGATGCTGATGCGTTAGACCGCAGAGAAGCATCGGATGCTTTGAAGCAAGAAGTATCTACTTATCGAATCGAAGCAAGGCTGATGAGAGCAATGAGTTACTGGCATGCTCTAGACGAATTCAGAAACGTGCCCTTCGTAACAGAAGATGACGAAGTAGGCGCATTCAATCCACAACAGATCAAAGCTCCTGCACTATTCGACTTTATTGAAAGTGAGTTACTAGAAATAGAACCGCTAATCACGGGTCCGCAAGAAAATGAATATGGAAGAGCTGATCGAGCTTCGGTGTGGATGATATTAGCCAAGCTTTATCTTAATGCAGAAGTTTATATTGGCAGTGACAGATCCGCTGATGCATTGACCTATTCTGAAAAAGTAATAGATGCTGGATATACACTCGATGAAGAGTTCAGCCATCTATTTTTGGCAGACAATCACTTATCAAACGAAGTGATTTTTCCTATCGCATTTGACGGTCAGAATATCCAGACGTGGGGTGGAACGACTTTCATTATAAGAGGCGGAATAGGAGGAGACATTAGTCCTGCAGCTTCTGGTGTTAAAGATGGCTGGGGTGGATTCCGTACCACCAAAGAGATAGTCAACCTATTTGGAGATATAGGGGGAGAGCTTGTTGCTTATGGTGACAGAATTAATCTACCGCAAGTGTATATACCTGGTGATTATCAAGGAAATGAAGTTGGTAATGCTAAGTATGCGTTATCGAGACAATCCGGTAGCACATCCAACGAGGGTCATCAGTATTTTTCGGAATCGAGCACCTTCGTTATCGCTCCTAACCCCACCCTTTCTTTTGTATATGGGGACAATGGACAAGATGGCACACTAGATATTGCTGGAGAGCCTCTTATAATTCCTGAATCCGGGTTTTATTATCTCCAAGCCGATTTGCAAGCAAAGACCTATACAATAGAAAAAAGACAATACAGTGTGGCAGGAAGCGCCGTGACTGCAGAAACCAACCTAGTGTGGGATGAAGAACTTGAAGTCCTTACATTGAACATCGATGTTGTGCCAGGAGAACTTTACTTCAGAGCTAATGGAAATGACGTTGTGCGATTTGGTGACAATGACAGTAATGGCATACTGGAGTATGATGGAGCTAATATCATTATTTCAGAAGCTGGTCCGATCGAAATCAGTCTTGATCTGCGCAAACAAGATTATATCTACCAAATTACTTCTTTGTCATATGACAGGAGAGGAATATTTGGATCTGAAGGTCAAAATATTGAAATTGAAGATGTTGCAACATTCCGAGATGGATACGCAGTCCTCAAATTCAAAAACATAACTAGGGATGGAGCATCAGGATCTAATCTAGAACATCCAGATACTGATTTTCCACTATTCAGACTAGGAGATGCTTACTTAATGGCTGCAGAGGCAATACTCAGATCGAATGGATCAAAATCAAAAGCGGTAGAGTACTTCAACATTATAAGACAGAGGGCATTCAAAAGTCAGTTGGCTTATGTAACCGAAGAGTCCTTAGATCTTGATATGATACTTGCTGAGAGAGGGAGAGAATTGATGTGGGAAGGTCACAGGAGGACTGACCTTGTCAGATTTGGTCAGTTCACAGATGGAGACTATAAGTGGGCTTGGAAAGGCGGAATAAAAGAAGGGCAAGCGGTAGATGCGTATCGCGATATCTACCCTATTCCTATCAAAGATATCAACAACAATCCCAATTTAGAGCAGAATGCTGGTTACTAGTGTAGACAAAAAAGCACTGAGAATAACGAAATTTCAGTGCTTTTTTTTATCCTTCCTAATGCAATTTCTAAAATTTGTCATATACTATTTCTGTTCGATAGGTTACTTTAGATTCAGCGAGAACTAGTTTAAGAAAAAGCAATCTAGTCTAGGATTATTTTTCATGCAATATCTAAAAATCATGCCTCTTTAACAAATGTATTGTTACCAGTTTATTAATGGTATTCATTTATGAAACAATAAATAAAAAAACCACGTTGTAGGAAGGAATCAGAAATTGTATTTCAATTTTAGTAATTTTGTCATTCAATCAGAATATACTATGGCACTAAGCCTATTGGATATTCAAATTAAATAAGAATACATGCGGTTTTTTATAATTCTTCTCATTTCAATATTTTCATTAGGTCTTTCTGCACAAGATTCTAGATTGGCCAATCAATATTACCAGTCCGGAGAATATGAGAAGGCTGCCACTATGTATCTCAAGCTGTTCAACAAAACAAAGAAAAACGACTATTACTTTAATAGGTATGTAGAGTCATTGATAGCTGTAGAATCTTATGCAGAAGCTGAAAAAGCCATAAGGAGCCAAATCAAAGCTAGGCCAAAAGATATTCAACTGTATGTAGCATATGGTAACCTATTTGAGAAGCAATCTGATAACGAGAATGCAGAAAAACAATATAAAAAGGCAATAGAAAACATGCCTGCAGATGTTGGTGTAATTAGCCGAATTGGTAGCTCTTTTACATCGCTAGCTAAGTATGATATCGCCATCCAAGTATATGAAAAAGGGGAAGAATTAGTCAAAAGGAAAAACACATTTTCATACAATCTAGCTAACTTATATTTCCGTAAAGGGAATATTCCCAAAATGGTAACAGGCTACCTAAACAGTATAGATAGATACAAAAATAATATCAATAACCTGATAAATGTATTCCGCAGAAATTTGGATGATGAAGGATATGTAGAGTTGCAAAAACAACTGTATGAGCGAATTCAAGAGGATGAACCAAATGAACTGTATAATGAGGTCTTAGAGTGGACTTTTATTTATAGAAAAGAATATAAAAAGGCATTTCGACAAGCAAGAAGTTCGGATCGAAAGAATGAGGAAAATGGGGGAAGAGTATTCGAAGTAGCAGAGATTGCTTATAATGATAGGGCCTATGATGTGGCGATCGACGCATTCTCGTATGTAACAGAAACTAAAGGCGAAAACTCTAGTTATTATTTAGATGCAAAAAGGGGATTGCTTAATTCCCAAAAGAAGAAAATTACGAGCAATTACGATTATACAAAAGAGGATTTAGTAAATCTTAAAAATGAATATAACTCATTTTTAGATGAATTTGGTCGTAATAGGCAGACTGCAGTTTTAATGTCTGAATTGGCTGATTTCGAAGCATTATATCTTAATGATTTGGATACTGCAGTGATGATTCTTCAAGAAATGATATCGTTTGCTGGAGTAGACAAGTATGTAGTTGCAAACGCCAAACTTAATCTAGCGGATTATTTACTTATGCAAGGCGACGTTTGGGAATCAACGCTTCTCTACAGTCAAGTAGATAAAGCAATGAAAGAAGGAATACTTGGAGAAAGAGCGAGATTCAGAAATGCTATGTTATCATACTATAGAGGAGATTTCGAGTGGGCACAAGAGCAATTTGATATATTAAAGACGGCTACTTCTAAGTTGATTTCTAATGACGCAATAGACAAATCGGTATTTATAATGGATAACTTGGGATTGGATACAACTGCCGTTCCATTGCAGATGTTTGCTACTTCTGAGCAATTGATTTTCCAAAATAGATTTGATGAAGCATTTGGTAAGATGGACTCGATATTGATCCTTTTCCCGAAACACGGACTAGAAGATGATATCTTATTTAATAAAGCTACGATATACACAAAACAGAGAAAATACGATCAAGCTATAGCTGCGTTTGATACGATTATACTTAAATACCCAGAGGAGATAAGAGCGGATAACTCTATTTTCGAATTGGCTGAGCTATATGAGAATGTACTCAAACAACCAGAAAAAGCAAAACCGCTTTATGAGAAGTTATTCTTAGATTTTTCAGGGAGCACTTATGCAGTGGAAGCAAGGAAGCGATATAGAAAATTACGTGGGGATGATGTGCAATAGCAGGTTATCATTTAAGAGCTGTCTCTTATACACATCTCCGAGCCCACGAGACAGGCAGAAATCT
>OJIO01000225.1_pt1 | contig 43744 bp, 30 predicted proteins | sample 1595621 | NCBI WGS metagenome assembly OJIO01 (sample SAMN05416776, study PRJEB24817) | seawater metagenome | isolation source: Sea water | place: Canada:Atlantic | collected 2013-07 | reverse complement strand
AGTTAATTGAAATAAATGAAAATATCGCCAAAAGAAACATTTTTAGTGTTGAGGATTTTTTGGAGTGGACTCAGAATTGAAAAAGATTGAAAAGTGGTTTGTAATTTGATTTTGATTAGAATTTATTGGTCGATATAAAACGCATGAAAATGATAAAATAGTAAGAGGACTAAAATCAATTAAGATTAGAGTCCTCCTTATTATTCTTACAAAGTGATTCTGTTCTACTTTGCCATAGCTTTTTTTATCATTCCGATGACAGCCATTACAACTCCACCACCAACACCACCCCCAGCTATTTGAGCTACGATGCTACCGATATCCATACCTCCTCCAGCTGCAGCTGCACCAAGAGATGGGACAATCATTCCTAGGATTTGACTTCCTAGACCTCCACCCGCAATTCCTGCAACAGAATTCCATAATGTGCCAAGAGAGCTGTTGGGCATCAATTTAGCAGCTCCATTGCCACCTAATGCTCCACTAATCAATCCTATGATTAAACTTAAGTCCATAATAATTTTGTTTTGATAGTTAGTAATTTGTGTAATATACTACATGTTGTGAATAAATCAATATAAAATAATGTGATATTTAAATTTGGTAAGATATTATTCGTTATTCGTTATTCGTTATTCGTTATTCGTTGTGGTATTTTGTTCGGAAGTGAGACCTTTATTAGAGCGAAATAGTTCTCAATATTTGTCAAATTTTTGGAAGGCTAGACTATCAATAGTACTTTTTATCGTAATTAGCATCTAACCTAATACCCGAAGCCTGATACTCGAAACCCACCTCGGGCATTCATTTCCACTTATCCTAAAAATAATCTATCTTTGCCTCATGTTTAACGCATACAACATATCAACAATAATTATTAGCTCATCACACGATCTGTGATAGAGTACAACTTATATTTTATAAAGCTCTGACAGATCGTAATGACGTCAGAGCTTTTTTATGTTAGTCTCCAAACTGCCAACTTCAGAAATCGAAGTAAATGGAAAAATGGACACTTTCATAGAGTTGGTGGGGTGTGCTCCATTAACTTTTATATTTTTACACACTTATTACAAGAAAGAGATACAAATCATGGGCAAATACAAAGAGTATAAAGGTCTTAACCTTCCAGAAATAGATAAATCAATTGCAGAATATTGGTCGGCGAACAGCATCTTTGATAAAAGTGTAAACGAAAGGTCAAAGGATAACACATTTGTATTTTACGAAGGACCACCTTCTGCGAATGGTATGCCGGGTATTCACCACGTAATGGGTAGAACTGTAAAGGATTTATTCTGCCGATTTCAAACTATGAAAGGAAAGCGTGTAGAACGTAAAGGAGGATGGGATACTCATGGTCTTCCTGTAGAACTAGCGGTTGAAAAAGCACTTGAAATAACTAAAGAAGATATTGGTAAGACGATCACTATAGAGGAGTATAATCAGAAGTGTCGTGAGACTGTAATGCAGTATAAAGATGTTTGGGATGATATCACAAAAAAAATGGGGTATTGGGTTGATCTTAATGATCCATATATCACTTTCGAAAATAATTATATTGAATCTGTATGGTGGTTACTTAAACAGTTACACAACAAGGATTATCTGTACAAAGGATATTCTATACAGCCATACTCTCCAGCTGCAGGAACTGGATTAAGTACTCACGAACTTAATCAGCCAGGGTGTTATCAAGATGTAACAGATACTACAGTAACAGCTCAATTTGAGACAATTGCTGATACTTTACCGGCAATATTACAAGGGAAAGGGGATATATGTATATTAGCATGGACAACAACTCCTTGGACACTTCCATCAAATACAGCCCTGACCGTTGGGCCTAAGATTGACTATGTATTGGTGAAATCAATTAATCAATATACGCATGAGCCAAATCAAGTAATCCTTGCGAAAGCATTGGTAGGAAAACAATTCAGTGGAAAATTCGAAGAAGTAGAAACTGAAGAAGAATTAGGAACTTATAATAAAGGAGACAAGAAGATACCCTACTTAGTAACTACTGAAATAAAAGGTAGTGACTTGATCGGAATCAGATATAAGCAGTTATTAGAATATGCACTTCCGTATGAGAATGTTGAAAACGCATTCCGAGTAATTGGTGGAGATTTCGTAACTACAGAAGATGGGACTGGAGTTGTTCATACTGCTCCTACTTTTGGTGCAGATGATGCCATGGTAGCCAAGAGAGCTATACCAGAGGTGCCTCCATTATTGGTACTTGATGAAAATGGAAACCCCGTTCCTTTGGTTAATTTAAAAGGAGAGTTCAGAGCTGAGCTTCCCGAAGTTGGGGGAAAATTTGTTAAAAATGAATATTACAAAGAGGGTTCAGCCCCAGAAAGGTCAGTAGATGTAGAAATTGCAATCAAGCTAAAAGAAGATAATAAGGCATTTAAAGTAGAAAAATATGTACACAGTTATCCGCATTGTTGGAGGACAGATAAGCCTGTTCTTTACTACCCTTTAGATAGTTGGTTTGTAAGAACTACTGCTTCTAAAGATAGAATGATAGAATTAAATAAAACAATCAATTGGAAGCCAAGTCATACAGGTGAAAAAAGATTTGGTAATTGGTTAGAAAACTTGCAAGATTGGAACCTTTCGAGATCTAGATACTGGGGAATACCATTACCAGTGTGGAGATCAGAAGATGGTACTATCGAGAAATGCATCGGGTCTATAGAAGAATTGACAAACGAAATAGCTCTAGCAAATAAGAAGCTTGGACTGAATCAAGAGACACCGAAAGATTTACACAGACCGTACATAGACGATGTAGTTTTAGTAAGTGATGATGGAGAAAAATTAACGAGAGAACTTGACCTTATAGATGTTTGGTTTGATTCTGGAGCTATGCCTTATGCCCAACTTCACTATCCGTTTGAGAATAAAGACCACTTTGAGAAGAACTACCCAGCAGACTTTATTGCAGAAGGGGTAGATCAAACGAGAGGGTGGTTCTTTACCTTACATGCGATAGCGTCAATGGTATTTGACAAAGTTGCATATAAAAATGTAGTATCAAATGGTCTTGTTCTAGCGAAAGATGGTGTAAAAATGTCTAAGAGATTAGGCAATACAGTTGACCCTTTTGAAACGATCGATAAATACGGTGCTGATGCTACGAGATGGTATATGATCTCAAATGCCAGTCCTTGGGATAACTTGAAGTTTGATGTAGATGGAATAGTGGAAGTTCAAAGAAAATTCTTTGGTACGCTTTATAATACTTATTCTTTCTTTTCTCTATACGCTAATATTGATGGATTTGCATATGAGCAAGAAAGTGTGCCATTAGCGAATAGACCAGAGATCGATAGATGGGTGATCTCACTATTGAATACGCTAAAGAAAGATGTAGAGGCAGATTATGCTAACTATGAGCCAACTTTGGCCACTCGTAAAATCCAAAACTTTGTGGATGAGCACTTATCAAATTGGTATGTGAGACTATGTAGAAGAAGATTCTGGAAAGGCGAGTATGAAGCAGATAAAATCGCAGCATATCAAACGTTATATGAATGTATGATAGCAATTTCAAAGATGATGGCACCCGTCGCACCATTCTTCGCAGATTGGTTGTATCAAAATTTAAATGGCGCGACAAAGCTAGAGAATAATGAATCAGTGCATTTGGCATTATTCCCGGATTCTGATGAGTCAGCAATTGACAATAAATTAGAGCAACGTATGAGTTATGCTCAGCGAATCTCTTCTCTTGTATTATCACTTCGTAAGAAAGATAACTTAAGAGTTCGTCAACCGTTACAGAAGATCATGTTACCAGTACTAAATCCATCATTCCAGGAGCAAGTGGAAGCAGTGAAAGATCTTATCATGGCAGAGGTAAACGTGAAGCAAATAGAATACATTTCTGATACCGATGGTGTGATCAAGAAAAAAGCAAAACCTAACTTCAAGACCTTAGGTAGAATGCTAGGGCCAAATATGAAGGCAGGAGTAGGAGTAATATCTGCTTTTGATCAAGCGACGATATCTGAAATCGAAAAGACAAATAGCTATAAGTTAGAACTGAATGGTACAACGTATGATTTGACATTAGCGGATATAGAAATCATTTCTGAAGATATACCAGGATGGCAAGTTGCGAGTGATAAAGGACTTACAGTGGCATTAGATGTTCAACTTAGTGAAGCATTAATATCTGAAGGCACAGCAAGAGAGCTAGTTAATAGAATCCAAAACCTACGAAAATCAAATGACTTGAATATTTTGGATCGAATCAATGTGCAAGTTACGGCTACTGAGCAAATAGAGAAGGCGCTTGGTTCGTTCTCGGACTACATTTGTAATGAAGTGTTAGCGGATGGAATATCTGCAGTTGCTGAATTGTCGAGTGGAGAGAAGGTGGAGTTGCTGGAAGGTGAGGAAATTATGATTGAAGTGACGAAGGTATAGTCCAACCTATTTTGTTAATAACAAATATATTAATTTTTAGAAGGTGTCGATTTCGACACCTTTTTTACTTTTCTCCGCTTTACTTTCTCAAAATTAACACAACAAAATTCCTTTTATCTTTGGTGCTCTGATGAAAAAAGAATTCCTCATAAATATCATTTTCCTTCTAGGTATCAATTTATTGATCAAACCTCTGTATCTATTTGGAGTAGATCTCCATATCCAGAATATAGTGGGAGTTGATACATACGGGATGTACAAAGTATTGTTCAACATTGCCTTCTTGATGCAGTTTGTACATGAGCCAGGAATTCAATCTTACAATTCTCAGAATATTGCTAAGAATCCAGATCAATTGGGTTTTCATTTGCCAAAGATATTGGGATTGAAAGTTATTTTAGGTCTAGTTTATTTTGGATTGGCAATTGGTTATTTTGTTTTAAAAGGTTTTGATCCGTCACTGATGCCCTTGATGATGGCGGTCACTGCTAATCTGTTCTTGAGTACACTTTTCATTTATTTGCGTTCAAACATAGCTGGCATTGGAAAATATAGAATAGACAGTTTGCTTTCTACATTAGATAAGCTATTGATGCTTATTATACTAGGAGTCCTCTCGTGGGTTAGTCCATATAGAGAAAATTTTGAGATCATTTGGTTGGCTTATGGGCAAATGGCGGCTTTTAGTATTTCATGTTTAGTCGCGTTGGGTATTTTATACAAGCATTTGGGTAGTTTTAAGATTGCATTTTCGTGGGACTACACCAAAAAAATGTTAAGATGGAGTGCTCCATATGCGCTCATTCTATTTTCTATGTCTGCATATACTCGGATGGATTCTGTTATGTTAGAACATATATTAAATGATAATGGTAGAGAATCTGGTATATATGAATATGGATACAGATTTTTGGATGCTTTGAATATGATCGGGTATCTATTTGCAGCTTTGTTACTTCCAATGTTTGCAGCAAATATCAAGGATAGCAAAATAATAAATGACCTTGTTGATATAGGACTTAGATTGATGGTGTTAATTACATTTATTGGAGCTGCTGCAACGATTACCTATCGTCATGAAATAATGAATTGGGCACATGCAGATGCTACACCATATTATGGAGAGATTATGTTATATCTTATGTTGAGTTTTATAGCATTGTCTATTGCATATATATTTGGGAGCCTTTTGGTGGCTAACAATAATTTGAAAGAAATCAACATTTTATTATTAATAGGTGTAGGTGTCAATTTTGGACTTAATATCTATCTAATACAATCACAACAAGCCTTAGGAGCTGCAAAAGCAACATGGATTACTCAAACATTAATGACGCTAGGGCAGATGGTTTTGGTCATTACAATTATGAAAGTGAAAATTAATACTCGCTTACTCTTTATTGTCCTTGGTTTTGGCTTGTTTTGTACCATTATTTTTGGCAGTATTTATGTGTATCTACCATTAGATTGGAAAATTAGAGCTGTCATTAGTATAAGCTTTTCGCTAATAACAGCGTTACTTATTAGGTTAGTAGACATTCGTTTGATTTCTGACTTGATTTCGAAGAAGAATCCAACTTAAAATTTAATGTTTGTGAGCGTTGAAAGATCGTTTACACACTAAAAAATCAGATATTTCAAAATGAATAATGATTATAGTCTTATCCATGTGCTTTCGACACTAGCAAAATGGAAAAAACAAATACTTATCGTGACTGGGTTAGTTGCCCTTATTAGTATTATAGGATCATTGATGATGCCTAATTATTATATTTCTAGCACGATAGTTTATGCAGCTAGTCCTACCTTAGCCAACCCTGAACCAATAGGCGGCGGAGAGAAAATTTACTATACTTACGGTACAGGAGAAGACCTTGATAGATTGTTTTCAATAGCCAATAGTGGTACAGTAAAAAATTCTATCATTAATGAATTTAATCTTGCACAGCATTATGATATTGATACTTCAAGTATAAAAGGAAAAGCAAAGCTTGCGCTTCATTTTAACGAACAGTATAAAACAACTAAAACAAAATTTGATGCCTTGATGATTAGTGTGGAAGATACTGATCCTAAATTGGCTCGAGATATTGTTAAGGCAATAAGATTGAAAATAGATGATATGGCTCAGGCTATGGTCAAAGAAAGTCAATTTCTTACAATACAATCTCTCGAAGAAGGCATCAAAAATCAAATGAGAGATTTGACACTTTATGGTGATTCATTGACAGCATTAAAAGAAAAATATAAAATCACAGAAAGTTATGAGCAAGCGAGTAGTTATGCTGTAATGTCTACAGAAAATCAAAGTCAACTTGCAGGATTGGAAGCTAAGTTGACTTCTATGATAAAGTTTAAAGTAAAGCGAGATAGTATTAATAAAGTTAAAGCTAATGTTGCTGGTCTTAAAAATAAAATTGAAGTTACAGATAGCTTGATTAAAATATTCAATAGAGGAATATTACCTGTAAGGCAATTAGAAACATCTCAAAATAAAGGTATCGTTGAAATGTCACTTGAGATTGAAAGGCTTAAGAAATTAAAATCAAGTTATAATAAATCATTTACTACTTTACATATAGTTGAAAAAGAGACTATACCATTTGAAAAATCTCGCCCAAAACGTATGTTCATTGTTTTAGGTCTTACTATGCTTGCCTTCACATTGAGCTGTCTGGGTGTATTACTTATTGATGGAATTAAAGAAATGGATTGGCAAGAAATTTATGCTGGCAAATAATTTCATAGAGAAATCGACTTTACAAAAGAATATATTTTTTGCTTTTGCGGCATTGATAGTGTTGTTTACGTCTATCTCTTTACTTAAAGAAAATTATCTTTTAGCTGCAATACCAATAGGGGTTTTAGCACTTATAGCTATTATAAAAGATTATAGATTTCTATATTATGGTTTTTGGGCAGCTCTGCCTTTCTCAATAGAATTTTATTTTGGGAGTATTGGTATGGATCTACCTACGGAACCAATGATGTTGGGCCTGACAGCAATAGCAATTTCGATTTTCTTGCAAAAGATAGGAAAAATATCATTTCAATACTTGTATCATCCGATTAGTTTATTCTTGATTATACATTTGATATGGATGTTTTTCACATCTTTATTTTCTCAATCTCAAGTCGTTTCTTACAAGTTTTTTCTTGCCAAGATGTGGTATGTGATTCCATTTTTCTTTTTCTCCTTTCATATGATTAAGGATATTTCGATAATAGAGAAGATTATAAAAATCATGGCTATTTTTCTGTCTGTTGCAGTTTTAATTGTATTGACTAGACACGCAATAGATGGCTTTACATTCAAAGGTTCACACCATGTTGTGAGACCCATATTTAGAAATCATGTAAGTTATTCTTCTATTTTGGTTATTGTTCTACCCTTTCTGTGGGCTTTTAGATCCAATATTAAGAAATTGAAATACAAACGATTGATGTCTGCTGTAATTTGCTTATTTGTTGTGGCAACATATTTTTCTTTTACTAGAGCGGCACAAGGATGCATCATTATTGCTATAGGAGCCTATTTTATAATCAAATTTAGACTTTCAAAGATTGCAATATTGTCAGCCTGTATTCTTATTACACTGTTGTCCTCTTACCTTGTAACTAATAATAAGTATCTGGATTTTGCTCCTAATTTCGAAAAAACAATTGCGCATACTAGCTTTGATAATATCTTAGAAGCAACAATGAAGATGGAAGATATATCTACTATGGAGCGGGTATATAGATGGGTAGCAGGAAGTCAGATGATCAAAGAAAAGCCAATTATTGGTTATGGTCCAGGCAGTTTTTATAATCACTACACTAAGTATACAGTCAGTAGCTTTGAAACTTATGTAAGTGATAATCCAGAAAAATCTGGAATTCATAATTATTATTTGATGACTTTTGTAGAACAAGGATTTATTGGATTATTACTTTTTTTAGGATTGATATTTTCGATTATTTTGTCCGGGGAGAAAGTGTATCACAACCTTAATGAAAATAGAGCGAAGAATTATATCATGGCTGCCACTTTGAGTGTCATAGTTATTTGCACTTTATGTCTAATCAATGATTTAATTGAAATTGATAAAGTGGGACCTTTCTTTTATTTATGTGCAGCTATAATTGTCATTTTTGACTTTCAAACAAGAAAATCTATCGCCCATGATGCAAATTGATTTACTGTCTCAATTGGAGAAGGTAGAACATATCGCTAACAAATCTAAAGTGGGTAGATTATTAAGGTCGCCTGTTAAGTACTTATATGCGATCCTACATCGAATATTCATTTATAGTCGATACAAAAAAGAGATACAAACAAAAAGTAGAACTTTTTTTAATATCGATATGGATATTTTGTTGCCATCAAGTACTGATATTTATCTAACTGGAGGAAAGTCTCATTTTTCGGAGATCGCTTTAGCTAGATACATGATTCAAACAATCGGTAGTGGAGATATATACCTTGATGTTGGCGCCCATTATGGCTATTTTTCATTGCTTGCTTCTCAATTAGTTGGAGAAAAAGGTTCAGTATTTTCTATTGAAGCAAGTCCAGTCACTTATCGAGTTTTATCTAAAAATGCAAAAAGAGCGAAAAACATAGAGGCTTTTAATTTTGCTGTATCGGATAAGGCGCAAGAGATGATATTTTTTGAATTTCCTAATCTTTATTCTGAATACAATTCTCTTTTTGTTGGACAATATGAAGGGGAGGAATGGTTTCAAAAATATAAACCCAAAGAAATTTCTATCCAAGCAATAAAATTGGATCACTTTTTATTGGAGGATCAGAAAATTGTCCCATCATTTGTAAAGATAGATGTAGAAGGAGCGGAATACGACGTATTAAAAGGGATGAAAAATTATCTTGAGCAACATCGTACAATCATCGCTATGGAGTATTTATCTTCAAGTCGAGGAAATGAAATGCACCAAAAAGCAGAACAGTTTTTAAAAAAAATGAAATATCAATCTTACATTATTGAACCAGATGGGTCGCTAATTTTTGTTGAAAATATTTCTGAGTATTTACTGAAAATGGAAATAGATTCGACGAATGTCATTTTCAAATAAATTACACTTCAACGTAAAAATATTACCTTCTAGGGATTAGTGTAGTAGGATACGCAACTACACTTTGATGTCCATCTTTATTTACAGATGAAACTCCAAATAAGTAATTGTCAATTACTATGTTTTCCAAAGTAAAATCGGTAACATTTCCAACGTATCTGCTATGTTGCCATTGAGGTGCGGTAGTATCTCTCCAATGAACTATATACCCAGCAATATGCGAATCCTCACTTGCATCCCATTTCAAACGTGTAGACGGCTTTACCGCTCCACCAATCATAAGTCCTGATGGTGGTTGAGGAGACCAAGCTATAGAAGCTAGGTTAATAGCATTTACAGCCGTTAGTTTAGAGCAAAATTCGAAATCGACACCCTCGAGAACATCTCCATATGAAATACCATCTTCAGTTCTGATATCTTGGTGCTGCATGTTATAATTTTCATGCGTCTCCATTATTCTAATACCAGGAAATCCAGCATCATTAAATGGTCTATGATGACCGCCTCTACCAAATCGATCTAATCGATAGATCATTTTTGGCTTCATTTCTGGCATATATTGAGTAGTCGTTTTATGAACATATCTTGCTAATTGTCTACTAGGTCCATCAACCTCACCTCCATAAAATCGCTTCCAAATTCTTTTTTGTTCATCCTCATTAGGACTATTGGCTTCTGAAAAAATTCTGAAGCTCCGATTATCAATTACTCCATCAATTCCTTTGATGTTACCGATCATATCATTGTTGAGAATACCTATGATATCCCACCCGTCTTGCTTGGCTTGTTTTGCCATTATTTTACCTCCGAATAGTCCTTGTTCTTCGCCAGACAGACCTACAAATATGATGCTTGATTCGAATTCATATTTAGAAAGTGCCCGGGCAGCTTCTATAACCCCAGCCATACCTGAGGCATTATCATTGGCACCAGGGCTGTCATCTGTTCCATTGAGCGGATCACTGATTCGAGAATCTATATCTCCACTCATTATTATGTATCTGTTAGGATATTTACTTCCTTTTTTGATAGCTAATACATTTACAATCCAAGTATCGTCAGGTATTCTTCTTGATTCTCCTTTTTTGACCAACCCTCTTTGAAATTTTACATCAAGGCAGTCTCTACAATCTGTTGATATTTTATCAAATTCAGATTTTATCCACCTTCTGGCAGCCCCAATTCCTCTTGTATTGGAAACAGTATCGGACAATGTATGCCTAGTTCCAAAATTAGCTAACTTGGTTATATCAATTTCTAATCGATCAGCAGATACTGATTGGACTATTTCATAAATTCTATCATCTTGACTGGCTGGAGATTGTCCAAAAACAGTTGTTATTCCTAGAAGAAATAATGCGATTATATTTCTGATTTTCATATTGATATATTTTATGGAAATAAGGTAAGGATATATACCCAGTGTAGTGAAAAACTTATGATAAAATACTGATGAGGAATACAATTTTTCAGGATGCTTTAACGAAAAAAGAGATCAAAACATAGTTTCGATCTCTTACTTAGTCCTTTTTTACAGAGCAGTGTTATTCTACAATTATTCGTTTAGGGATAGAATATTGCTCATTTTTAATATTTACAATATAGATACCTGCAGGATACTGACTTACATTCATTAATATCATTTTACTATTAATACTTCCTATAGATAATACTTGGCCATTTATATTTACAATATCATATGATGTAAACGTTTCACTTGATTCAGTTAAGTCAATAGTAAGTCTATCATTAGCTGGTACAGGGTAAACGGAAATATTACTTGCAATTACTGGATCGAATGTTCCTTCTGGATTATTGACAATAATATCAAAGTTGTTAATTCCTAAAAACCCACCTTCTCCATCGATTACGGTAAAAGAGAAATAAGTATCATAATTCCATCCTCCTGAAGTATAGACTAATTTTCCACTATCAATATCAGATTGTGAGAATTGATCTCCAATTGCAACTGCAACTCCGTTAAATTTAAGCTGCCCAACAGGTAAATCTACAATTGTGTATTTCAAATCTCCTGCGGAATTATTACTATCCTCAACTTTAAGATCAGCGGTAGATATAGTTTTAGTATCATTCCAAGGAAGTAGAATCTCATTATTGTTAACTATAAAAGGGCTTTCTACAGATTGGCCTGAACAAACTTCAAGAGTAAACGAATTTAGTCTTCCTCCATTTCCAGATGCCGTATCATTTATTTCTAATGTCCATACACCATTTGCTTGTTCATCATTAAATGCCTCAAATTTATTTTTAGGTCTGTAAGTTATTCCACCAGCGTTAAGTGGACATTTTACTGAGAGGTTCGATTCATCATCAAACGTACAATTGAAGTCTGACTGATTGCAAATTTTACTAAACATAATAACTCTAGTACCAGCAGGAGATATCAAAGTCACAATCATATCTTTATTATTATCGTGTTCTCCGATGAATCGAGTGACATTTACGTCAGCTATTGTTCCTCCTGTTGCAGTTACATCAGATGTAATTGTCGGTGATCCAGATTGTGAGATATTAATCGGTAGACTTGAAGATGGTGGAGAAAATTCTGAACACGCTAAGACTTCAGTATTAAATGCATTTACTTTGCTAGGATTGCCATCACCACATACATTCTTAGGGATAATTCTCCAGTAATATACAGTGCTCTTATCTAATAAAGTTAAAGGAGAAAATGATGGAGATGTCAAATTTGTTTCAGTGATATATACACTTGAACCAAATGAAGGTGAAGTCGCTATCTCAATTGTATAAGAATCAGCATTTGGAGATTCACTCCAAGTGAAATCTGGGGCTACCCCTACTCCTGAATCACCATCAACTGGACTCGTTCCTGCCATGTCGCTATGATCATTGCTATAAACGAATAGAATAATATCCCTTTCGAATTCATCTACTCCTTCTACATTTGCTTTGACTGTTACATCAAATCTTTCTGAAGGTGTGGCAGTGTTGTAGGATATAGTCATTGTTGAAGATTCTCCTATTGTAACTGTAGCGGGATTAAATGTAGCATTAGCTCCATCAGGTAATCCAGATGCAACAGATAATGCCACATCTCCTTCGATACCAGCGAATCCAGCTGTAGAAATTTCGACAGAACTAGTCGCAGGCAAACAAACTGACTGAACAACAGGATTTGGTGTAAAGAAAACAGAAGCATCCGTAGGTTCTTCAACCTTAATGTTTGCTTTATTAATGGAAAAGAATATACTGTTTGAAGCTTTTACAATTATTCTACCGTCGAATGTAACTTTATTAGGCATATAAACTGTAGCAGCTCCGTTATTTGGAATGCCTTTAGCTAATACTTCCATATTATCAAAACTGAAATTATTCGCATTGTCTGTATTAAAATAAATATCTACAGAAGGGGCATTTACTGCTCCCCCATCAGTGCCAGCTACATTCCAAGTCACATCAAGAGGTTCACCGATTTTGACAGTTGTGCCAGAAAATTGTTGACTTGTAATCTCGAATTTTTCAGTGGTCTCTAAAGTTTTAAACCTTATCTCCTCGTAGACTGCTGTACCTGCTTCACCATTGTTATCTCGTGCTGTAAAAACAAAATTTAAATTCATATCCCCAACTGGCAATACTTCTGTTCTATCAAAAGTTCCTGCGAGTATGTTATCTGGTGATGGAAAAAACCTCACAGGAGATGTACTTGCTGGAAATGATCTAAATCTAGGAGCTGTACCAATTGGTGCTCCAAGTGGACTTCTTGGACCCGCGTTGAATCCATCCCAATGGTAAGTTAGATTGTCCCCGTTCGGATCAGTTGCACTGCCTTTTAATACGAAATATGTTTTTTCTGGAATAGTGAAATTGTCTACATAATCTAGACTAATCACAGGTTCAAGATTCGAAGTTTCTATTTTTTCCGCACAGGCATCTGCTATTCCTCCATCTCGAGTATGATTATAGATTTGCATAAGAGATGCTACATGGTAATATATATCACTACCATTAAAAATATTTCTATCAGGACCACATCCTCCTCCATACGACATGATTGTAGATCCACTTCCTGGTTCATACCCATTGCCTAGTGATTCATTCTCACCATCACAATTGTTGAATGTATGCTGTGCGGACATTTGATGGCCAATTTCATGACTTGTTACATTGGCAGCCATAAAGTCTAGATTACTTGAATAGTGGCAAGTAACACCTGCACCTTTACTACTGTTGTCACATAAAGATCCTAATCTAGCAATACCTCCAACATCACAACCTCTGCTATAAACATGACCCAAATCGTAAGAGTTATTACCGATTCTGCTATTTAGAACGCCAGTATTCACACTTAACATTGCTGCTCCAGAATTCACATTTAAGTATGGATCAGTAGCGGAATTAAAATTAAGAAGAAGCTCATTATTATCGACCAAAACTACCCTTACAGCTATTTCGTTTTCGAATATTTCGTTGAGCCTGTTCACACCAGTTACAATATCGGCCATTGCATTTTCAGGTGTGCCTCTAATCGCTCCCCATTCTCCTGTACAAGCTATAGCTAATCTGTATACCCTTAAAGGAATCTCCCCTTCTACGCTTCTTGTTTGAATGATGTCATCAAAGTGTTGATCCTTTAAGTCATCCATAGCTCCACAAACAGGAACATCAATGTCGATTTGTGACATATAGTCGGCTACATCATAAACTAAATATTGGTCCTTATTTCCTTTTGCGTATGGATCTATGTAAACCACACCATCTGTACTATGGATCGCTGCATGAAATCCATAAGGCCCAACATCGAGTCGTAAGTTTCTACTTTTATTAGTAGTGCTGTATCCTTTGTAAGATTTGATGCTTGAAAACTTAGCTGCAAGCTTTGGAGCCATCACAGGCGCATCGTATATTTCGAATATTTCGAAGCTTCCATCTGCCATAGGAATAGACACCATCATTCCTTCCACTGACTTCACCTTCAATTTCTCATTAGGTGCATTAGACAATTCCTTTACGATATCGTTAAACGCAAGCTCATATGCTTGATATGCTGATGGCATTGTTAATCTATCTTCGTCAGACGCAGATCGGAATTTGTTTACTTCAGATTTTGTCCATAGAGATTGCCCATTTAGAGAAAAAGAAGCAACCCCAAGGAGCATAATTATTACATGTTTCAACATAGTGTTTTGTTTAATCGATATTATAAATAAATGATTTATCCAAATTAGTAAAAAGTTTACCCCTCAACTTTTACAATGATAAATATACAAACGTATAATGAATGAATAGGTTTGACATTGTAATTGTTACACTATGAAATGATTTTTGATTTAAAATACCTAAAATTCGCCTTTTGGCGGACTATTTAGCACGTACATGGCTAGAAAATTAAGTATATAAGATCAGTATTAATATATAAGTCTTCTTATTTTTCTAGTTTTGGAATGTAAATTTCTACAGATTAATTTAAATCAAAGCAAATGAGATATCTGGTTTTATTATTAGCCATTGTAGTCGCATCATGTTCGCAGCCACAAAAGCCTGTGAACTTTAAAGCGGATATATCAAATACAGAAGCAAAAGAAATCACAATTTCAGGATTTGACTATACTAAGAAAATAGCAATAGCTGAAGCTAAAGCAAGTGACACATTAAATATTACCCAAGCCGGCGTTTATCAACTAAGTTTTGGAAGAGCTACAACTGGTATATATTTATCTCCAGGAGACGAAGTATCTTTGTCGGCTGATGCAAAAGACTTTACAAAATCTCTAACTATTACTAGTCCTCACACAGATATACAGGATTATATAAAAGTGAAGACAGATTTACAAGGTTCTATTTTTTCTAGATCATTGTTTGATCTTAATCCTGAAGAATTTGCTGCGAAAGTTTCAAGCAGAAAAGATACTTTAGAATCTATTTTTAATGCTTCTCCAGCAAAAGAAATTCTTTCCAATGAATCTGAAAGTATCGATCTGTTTGCAAAAAGATTAATGTTTATTTATCCTGATTATAGCGATCAAAAGATAGCTGATCTGCCTGCGGAATACCAAAATGTGCTTGCAGGCATTGATTTAGGTAATGAGTCTAAGTACACATCTATGGCAAACTATAGAAGCTTAGTAAAAGATCACTTCAGTATGAATATGTATAGAGATACATCGGACACTTATGAAGCAGTGTTCATGAATCATATAGCGGAATTACGAGCTGGAAATATTAGAAATCAATTATTGTATGGTGATATGAGATACATCATGGGGCCAAATGATAAATTGGAAAAAATGTATTCTTTCTTTAATGAAAAGTCTTCAAATACGGAGCATAAAGGAAAGATTGAAGAGTTATATACGGCATTCCAAAAATTGAAAAAGGGAGAATTATCACCAACTTTTGATTACGAAAATCATGCAGGCGGATCTACTAAAACGGAAGATCTTGCTGGTAAATATGTTTATGTCGATGTATGGGCTACTTGGTGTGGGCCATGCATTGGAGAGATTCCATCTCTAAAGAAAGTAGAGAAACAGTTTCATGGAAAAAACATAGAATTTGTAAGCATTTCAATCGATAATCTAACAGACCATGACAAATGGAAAAAAATGGTAGATGATAAAGAACTTGGAGGAGTACAATTGATGGCGGACAATGCTTGGAAGTCAAAATTTGTACAAGATTATAAGATCAATGGAATTCCAAGGTTTATACTTATCGATCCAGAAGGAAAAATTGTATCCGCTGATGCTCCGAGACCATCTGATAAGAAATTGATAGAAACACTAGAAGGACTTTCTATATAAGATTGACCTGATAAATAGATATTATGTAAGGCTTAGGTTCTAAAAAATCTAGGCCTTATTTTTTTTACTACGTCCTCTTATGTCGACTAAACGAAGAATTAGGATCAATAATCGGCTGTACCTTAGGTCTAGGGATATTGCTTAACATTACACCTGTTACTATAAAATACTGAGCTAGCATATAAGTTATCATTACTAATATTTGACCATAAGGTAATGAACCATTAAATTTACTTAGGCCGAGTAGTGTGTCCGAAATGATAAATAATATAACTCCTATTAAAACGGTATTATAGCCTCTTAACTTTGGGTGCCTTAGATATGCATAAATTGCCATGAGAATAATAGATGTAGCATATAACCCTACTGGTGTACTCATGCTTCCTAGACTTGACCAAAGCTTGGCTAATATTGTAATTCCAAATATTGCAATAGCTAAACAAACTAGATAGTCTTTATTTTTAGGAACTCTTCTTTTGCTATTAAATGATGCAGCATAGCATAATTGCATAATAAGAAAACAGACAAGACCAATGACAAAAAACTCTACGGTTTCATATAACAAAAAGCAATCTCCTAATAAAGCAAATATAAGTCCTGTTAGAAATGCATTGTTTTGTCTTTTTTCAACTAGAATATAGAATCCAATAATTCCTGCTATGATCATCGCTTTGCTGACCATGTGAAACGTAGGTATAACAGTAAGTCCAGCGATTTCCAATGCCATCAAAAAGGCAAAAAAGATAGTAAATTTGGGAAAAGTCTTTATAGAATCCATGCTAGAGTATTAAATAAGATCAATAAGAGTAACTATAAAAGCTCAGGAATGATGCATTAATCTCTTACCTCTTGACCATTTTAAGTACGTTGATTCTGGTTTCAGTTTCTAGAATCACATTGTAAAATCCTCTTGGACAAGATTCTAAATCAATGTTGAGAATATTATTTCCTTCGTAGATATGGTGGTTATTTTTTACAACCATTTTACCCATATAATCAATCACAGAAACAGATAATTCTTCTTCTATAGATCCGAACACTTTGACCTGTAGGTCTCCTCCAAGTACTGGATTAGGAAATATAGCAGCTTCTAATGGGAATGGGATTAATTGTGGTCCGATTTCGATATTTTCGTGAGGCATGGCAACGAATACATCATCTTGCATCAATGAGATATCAGTATTTCTCATTAATATATTTCTCATAGATACAGAGTCAATATCTTCAAATTCTGAAGCTTTAAAATCCATGTTTTCATAGTAGAACCTATCTCCCTCTCTTAATGCTTGAAATTGCTTCTCTAGAATAGTAGTAACAAGGTTTCCAAATAGTCCCCCATCAATATGAGGTTCAGCCAGCATTCCTACCCATGGGTCTACATTATCTATAGATCCAAACAAAGCTTCCATTTCAGCCGCATCTTCAGTATCATCGGTCAATTCTGAGAAAGTATTTAATCTAGGCATTCCAAGACTTGCTCTCAAAGTGTTGTAATCCGGAAGTCCTCTTTCTCGTCCTCTATTGATATTAATTGAGGCAAGATCTAAACCTCCATCGCCAGGAGCACCAAATAAGAAGTTTCTTACATCATCGATTACTTTACAATCAAATTCTTGCTGAACTTGAGTAGCCATTCCTTTGAAATAAGAATCGATACCACCTGCATATTCCACGACTAGTGGATTGAAGAACGCATCTCTAAGTGAGATGTTTCCACTTTTGATTTCTTCGCCATCATTATCCATTCTGATCAAAGTACTGTTGATCAATGTGTGCCCCATTCTGAAGGCTGCAGAAGAAAACTCATTTGATATCTGAGGATTCACAGTTTCTTTATATCCAGAATAAGAAGGAAGATTCACTCCTAATGAAGGTAACCAATCAGTAAAAATTATTTTCTGATAATATGCAATTAGTTTTTTTCTAGCTTGTTGATATACTCTTTCATCATTCCATCCAGGATGCTTATCTTTTTCAATATCACAAAGTCTATTGTGTTCTCTGACAAACAATGTATGATAGGCAATTAATAGTGGATTTTCATTTGCCCTTATATCACCCGCTACATACATTTTGATCAATGATCTAGTATCATCAGCCATTTGCGGCGCATTCGGATCTATATTGCCATTGAAATTTCCATCCAAAGTGTTCCATGGTAACATATTACCAGCACCTACTTTTAATTTTCCATCTTCAAAAGATCTCAACCAATTAGCTCTATATTCATCAGAACCATAAACATTGGATAGGTCAAGGAAAGCGGTAATGTTATTAATATGTTGTCTTGGTGAGGTTATTCCGGTGCCTTCAGCAGCTGCACTTCTTGACATTCTTATGATTGCCCCAGGAGTAAAGTGTTCATCATCAGAAGGAACAACAATGTTTTCTAACTGTTCGGAAGAATTTTTTGATAAGATAATATCATGATCAACAAACTGACCAAATACCCATGTGAAGTCACTAAGTGCTAATTCAGAATTGATTTGATCTTCCTGAGCAAATAATCTGTTAGATATTATTCTTGGATTTTCTTTGCCGAATTCAGATCCTAATTTTGGAATTGAAATACCATCTGCATAATCAGCGGGACTTAATCTTGGTTGCACATCGAATGTTGCTCCCCAAGTTGGGTTAGATTGATTATAACCAAACCCATCAATAGGACGATCAGATTGACTGTTGCAAACAGTTACAATTGCAATCGTACAAAAGGATACTAAAACGTACCTAGAAAGTGTGTAAAATAGGTATTTGCTCATGGTCGTGCGATTTTATACGCATTCAGCTGACAAATATAAGACGATTATTTATACTGGAATCAATATTGAGGGTAATAATTTCAAAAATTGCCACATATTTTACATTGATAGGACTATAGAGAGGTTCTTTTTATATTAGTTTATTGCGTAATGTATAATTTATTGTCAATCAAAATATAAGGCATGAGTTGGTGCAAGATTGTAACTATTGTAGGATTGTTTATTTTAATTTCTAATTATATACATCTCAGTAAATCATGCTTGTATACTTGATCTATTTGTTTACTATGAAATTAAAGGGAAGAGTTATTAATCTGTGAAATAGCTTTCTTAGCCATTGAGAAGGGCAATTAATTGTAATTTGTGAGATAAGAATAGGTACTAATTCATACTAAGTATACTCATTTGAGAATGATAGACGTTTGCTACTAAGACCTATTATATTTGCAAAGTATGTATAGCTAAAATAGACGCTATCTTCTATGATTAAGACCTTTGTATATTTTATTTTGATATTTTGCTTTTGTGCTATAAGTGCTCAAGGCCAAGATATGATATTGCAAGGTCAACGGAGTAAATTGATCCATGTGTCAGAATGCAGGGTTGAGTTGGATTCCATCACAATTGCACCTAAGAGTGTTTCAATATTTGATAGAAATGGTCAAAGAATAATTGGTTTTTCAATACAAAATAGAATTATAGTTTTTGAAGAGAAGGCGTGCATTTCCATTATTGGGGACAGTATAAAAATCAATTATAGAGTCTTACCTTTTGATATAGAGCATGAATATTTTCACCTTGATTCCACTATGATGAAAGTTGAGGATCAAGCTATTTATATAGGATCCGATTACAGCTTTACTCCAAAAGGGAAAGAAATAATAGATGCTAAAGGATTGGATTACAATGGGTCTTTTTCAAGAGGATTTTCTGTTGGGAATAGCCAAAGCTTAGTTCTCAATTCAAATTTCAATTTACAGTTAGCGGGGGATCTCGGAAATAAAATCAAAGTAGTAGCAGCCATCTCTGATGATAATATACCTATCCAGCCTGAGGGTAATACACAATTGATTCAAGAGTTTGATAAAGTGTTCATCAAAGTAAGTCGAGATAAAACATCAATCATAGCTGGCGACTATAACCTCGAACGCCCAAAAAGTTATTTTGTGAATTACTTCAAAAAACTAAAAGGCCTTTCAGGTTCGAATATATCTGATTTTGGAAATGGGAAGAAATTGACTAGTAATGGGAGTTTCGCAATATCGAGAGGAAAATTTGCTAGACAAACACTTGAAACCAAAGAGGGAAATCAAGGACCATACAAACTAACGGGTAATAATGGAGAACGTTTTCTTATAGTGTTATCTGGTTCAGAGAAGGTTTATCTTGATGGAAAGTTGCTTGCTAGAGGTTTGGATTACGACTATATCATAGATTATAATAGAGCGGAAGTTACTTTTACTCCTAATAGATTAATCGCTAGAGAAAGCAGAATAATAGTAGAGTATGAATACAGAACAAACAACTATTTACGATCTGTGTATGCAACGAACGTATACTACAATACTCCGAAATACGATCTCAATTTTAATTTCTATAATGAGCAAGACAGTAAGACTGCCACTGGAGATATAGTGTTAGATAGCACAGATATCAGTCTCCTCCAAATGACTGGTGACGATCTCAATGGAGCAAGAACTTCATCAATTAGGCCGTTAGGTGATACGGTTTTTATCCCTGGGCAAGTTCGGTATCGTCGTAATCCTAATGTTATGATAGATGATCCTGACACCACCTTTTTGGAGTATAGTGCAGATGTTTCTGAGCAATTATATGTAGCCTCATTCATTGAAGTACCAGTAGGTGAAGGAAGATATATTATAGATGACAACAGCTTGGTTAATGGTAGAGTCTATAAATATGTAGGAAAAGGCAATGGAATATATGAGCCATTCACATCTTTGATCCCTCCTGAGAAAAAACAAATTTTAAGTTTCGGAGTGAAACTAAGACCAAAAGAAAATATCAATATTGGATCTGAAATATCACTTAGTAATACTGATATTAACAGATTCGCAGAATTGGGAAATGATGATAATGTTGGGTATGCAGCGGTATTGACTTATGACCATAAAATTAATCTCAATAAAAAGCGAAAGGTAAAATTATTTACAGATAATAAATTCGAATTCGTTGATGCAAATTATGTACCGCTAAATCCATATAGAACTGCCGAATTTAGTAGGGATTGGAATATTTCTAATCAATTGATTAGTGGTCGTCAGAATCTTATTGAATCCACCTTAGGTATAGGTAAAATAGACTCAATGGAGATCAAGTATAATGTAAAGTACTTTGGGATTGAGAATAATGATACTCCAATTTCAAGTAATTATAAAGGTGTAAACCATAATGCAAATATAACATATAGAAAAAGAGGATTTACTGCTTTGGGGAAGATGGATTATTTATCAAGTGAAGGGTTCGATGAGAAGACTCTGTTTCAAAGACCAAGAGCTGAGGTGTCACAAATCATTTCGAAAAATAAAAATCTTAAACTGGGGGCAATCTATGAAGGTGAAACGAACGAACGGTCAATGTCAAACGGATCAAATGATCTTTTGGAAAGTAGTTTTGCATTTGATATCTATAGAGTATATCTAGAAAATAGTGAAGAGAACAAACTACACTATAAATTACTATATAGTAGTCGGAAAGATTTTTTTCCGAAAGATGAAAACCTAATAGAGAGTATAGTCACCAATGAAGTAAATACGTCAGCAAAATGGACAATCTCGCCAAAACATGCGTTAAAATTTAACTTTGGGATTAGAGACTTTGATGTAAGAAGAGAATTACTGCCCAATGCCAGTAAGAGTAAAAGAACACTTATCGGTAGACTTGATCACAATCTACAAGCCTGGGATGGATTGTTTCTCTCTAATACAAACTATTTAATAAACTCCGGGCAAGAGCCTAAGGTTGAGTTTTTTTATGAAAAAGTAGAAACAGGACAGGGGGATTATATATATATTGGAAACCCTGATTCAGTGTTGGTCAATAATAACTTCAGGTATGCTCCTGATCTTGGGACGGGAGATTTTATTCGATTGTCATTGATCAACAATGAATTCATCACAACAAACAATCAGAGCCTTACTCAAAGTCTGAGACTAGATCCAAAAAAGTTTTTCTCCGCAAGAAAAAAGAAGAAAAGAAAACAGGCTAAAAATAAAACTAAAGAAGAGAAGGAAAAGAAATCAACAAGAAAACAGAAGAAGGGCTGGACCGAAAATTTTCTATCAAGACTATCGACGGTTAGTACATTTAGGATTGCCAAAAAAGTAGAGGATGATGGAACTAGTCAAGAAAGTACTTTCCTCAATTTCAGTTCTTTGGATACTAATCTAGTAAGCTACAACTCCCTAATCAGTAACACACTCTTTATTAATAGAGGAAATTCAACGATTGATTTTCAACTTGGAAATAAGGTTACGGAAAATGTATTCACTCAAATATCAGGTAGAGAAAGCAGAAGTTTAAATGAGAGCTTCTTCAGATCAAGAGTAAGATTGGCGAAATCGGCAGATCTTATCTTAAATCTTAAAAACGGTAATCGTGATTATACTTCCATTATAGATCCAACGAGGAATCTTGATATCAATTTTTATTCAATTAATCCTGAGTTGAGTTATCGACCAAGTAGTAATTTTAGGATCAACCTGCAGTATGCTTATGACAACAGAAAACAACAGATTAGTGCTGAGAAAATAGCCAATAGCCATGATTTTACCTTAGCTACAACTTACCGCCAAGCATCAAATGCTAATCTTAATTTTTCTATCAGCTATGTGAATGTTACCACCGATGTTCAGCCAAACAGCCCAATAGAATTTGATCTGCTAGAAGGATTAAAAGAAGGAAAAAACTTCATCTGGAATACTTTATTTACCAAACGACTTTCTAATAATATTGATCTCAATATTAGTTACGAAGGTAGAAAGACAGGTGATGCCTCTACCGTACATATTGCAAGAGCTCAGGTGAAGGCAACATTTTGATGATAATCTCTCTTTTAAATATTATCACTTTTGGGTCAATAGTATGGATTCTTCATTTATAACCTCCACCGTATATTCTGCCTTTTGGAAAAGACCATCTATTGTTAGACTTTGATCTGATAAGCCCCAAGTCATCTCATGATAAGAATGTGCATCATTTTCAGCAAGTAGAAGTTCTGAACCTTTATTATTCTCTTCAAAAATTAGGGAATATCTAAACCAAGTACTTGGAAATTCTTTTGCATCACACTTTGTCATCAAATATGAAGTGCTTTGATCTGTTGTTTGTGCTTCAACATCATGATTCCAACAACCTAATAAATCGTTAGTAGAGATAGTGTTTTCACTTAGATTTGCTTCATTTTCTTTATTGCATGAAATTGCAAGTAATAGGATGAGGGTCGAAAATAATAAATGTTTCATGTGATATGTTTTTTATAGAGACGATAATCTAAGTAAGTAGAGTTGGGTACGAACATAACTTATTGGTTGATTTACGAAGTTGTCAACGCATTTTAATAATCACTCCTCTCCAATTAACTCCAAAAACTCATCCTCACTCATAACTTGTACAGATCCAAGAGCCTCGGCCTTTTTCAGTTTAGAACCTGCTTTTTCACCAGCAACTAAGATATCTAGATTTTTACTAACCGCAGATATGTTCTTAGCACCATGTTTAGCGGCCAACTCTTGAGCTTGTTTCCGCCCCATTCGTTGTAATGAGCCAGTAAAAAGAATAGTCTTTCCTGCCAAAGGAGCATCTTCAGCTATTTGTAATGGTTTGTCCTCTTCGGTTTGTGTCAGATTGACTCCATAAGATTCCATGCGTTCCAACATTCTCACATTAACAGAATTAGAGAAATATTCAATTACGTTTTTGGCAACTACAGGTCCAATGTCTTTTATTTCAGTGAATTTTTCTTCGTCCCAGTCTCGCAGATCAAGCACATGTTCTATTTCTTGAGCGATTAATTGCGATGCTTTTTTCCCTAAGTGATGGACTGTTAGAGAATGCAGTAATTTTGAGATAGGGTTTTCCTTTGCTTTATTGATACTTGCTTCTAGTTTGTCTGCACTTCGTTGTCCGAATCCTTCTAAAGTAGCGATCTGATCATAATCTAGATTATATACATCAGAGATATCTTGCAACCAACCTGCTTCGTGGAATCGCTCCACATTTGATTTACCGAAACCATCGATATCCATTGCTACTTTCGATACGTGAAAGATTATTTTTTGAAGATCTTGAGCTCCACAGACACAGTTTGGACAGCGCCAAGCTGCCTCTGATTCTATTTTTATAAGTGGTATTTGAGTGTCTGTTGTATTGATAGGACAAAATTCTGGAAATTTTGGTGGCTCTTCTGATCCATCTCGTAATTCTTCCAATGATTTTACGATATATGGTATCACATCACCTGCACGCTCTACCACGACAGTGTCGCCTATTCTAAGATCTTTTCCAACTATGAATTCCTCATTGTGCAGTGACACTGAAGATACCATAACTCCTGCAATATGTACAGGGTCTAGCTTAGCGACAGGTGTAATAGAACCAACCTTACCTACTTGATACTCGATGTTTACCATCTTAGTAGTCGCCTGTTTTGCTTTGAATTTGTATGCGATTGCCCACCTCGGATGATGAGAAGTATAGCCAGATCTATCTTGGAGTTCTAGACTATTAACTTTTACAACCATACCGTCTATCTCATAGTGGTAGTCATCTCTTTTTTCTTCCCATTCTTTGCAGAAAGCTATTGCTTCTTTTATTGAGTTTACAACTTTGCGTTCTACTATGGGGATTTTAAAACCTAGATCACCAAGTGTTTCTATTCCTTTATCATGTGTTCCAAGTGTTGGCAACATATCATTACCGGCAGAATCAACGGCATATCCTAATTGGAATATAAATGCTTCTAGTCCTCTTTTTCTAGTTTCATTAGGATCCTTCATTCTGAGGCCACCTGTGGCTGCGTTTCTCGGATTTGCAAAAAGCTCTTTCCCCGCTTTTACTCGTTCTTGATTTACCTTATCAAAAATATCCTTTCGGATCAATGCTTCTCCACGAAGTTCTGCTTTAAATATTCCCAATTTTGAGAATGCGGCTTTGAGCGGAATCGAAGGCATGGCTTTAGCATTTGGAGTCATTTCTTCTCCTTTTGTTCCGTTTCCTCTCGTAGCTCCTCTCACGAGGTAATCATCTTCATATACAAGTGCGATACTTCCTCCGTCAAACTTTGGCTCTACGCAATATTCTACATTGGATTCAAGATCTAATCCACATAGTTTTTTGACCTGCTTATCAAAATCATTGAGATCATCCGCATTATAAGAATTACCTAGCGATAACATTGGGACTGTATGTGCTACGGGTTCAAAGTCCTTATTCAGATCACTAGCCACTCTTTGGGTAGGCGAGTCTAGCGTTACCAAGTTTGGGTTTGAATGTTCTAATGCCTCAAGTTTTTTGTACAATTGATCATACTCGTAATCAGAGACTACGGGTTGATTCTGTACATAATATTTCCACTCATGATACTTCAATAAATCTCTGAGCGAACCTATATCTAAAGGAGATATATTATCTGAAGCCAACATCTGCTTAGAGAGGTCGTATATTTTCTTTTGCTCTTGAGTAGAATACATTTTGCTAGATATTTGTGCCAGCAAATGTAATGGAAACGAGGTAGGAATGACAATCTAGATAATATAAATTAGTTTGGATTCTAAGGAGGAAGACTGAATTAATATTAGTTTTGTGAAATACGTTTCGGTAGACATGTTTTGATTGACCAAATACTATCTATAAGTCATACAATAAAATACAGTGTAAATATGAAACGAAAAACCAATCAACTCCATACTGATTTAAATATTTTTAAACTAACCTACAGTTTACTATGAAAATTTGGGGATACTTAATTGCAATTGCTTTGTTGTTGGCAGGATTAACTGCGGCTCACACTACTTATAAGAACCCAAAACCTACTGAAATTCATTTTACGAAATATAGTACAAAAATCCTTGCTAAAGAAGATACTCCAGAATGGCTTCACTTGACAAATTGTAATCTGGATCTGACTGAAGCTGTTTATTTCGAATCTATTTTCTCGGAAACAAGTGATATTGACGAAATTTTTGTTCCAATCAAAACAGCTTCTGGAGTTGATAGCATGGTTCATGTTGTACTACTTAGTATTAAAGACAAAAAGACTATCGATTTATTTAAAAAGTTAATTACTCTAGAAAACGATGTAGAATTGCTAAAATATATAATTGAAAATGATTCCATCATATATAGAAAAAGAATTGATATTAAAGGGACAGAGCGAAACTGGATGGATAGAGATGAGAAAGAAACTAAAAATTTTAGAGAAGCACTCCCTAAACTTAACAGTAAGTTCGTTATCATAGAAGAGGGAGTAAAACCATCAAAAGGAAAGTTAATTCTTATACCAATTGCTTTTTTAATCTTCTATCTTCTACGTTCTAAGAAATCGATTAAAGAAAATTAACACAGGACAATAGAAATTGAAATATACCTCAATTCTAAATTTATGCTAAATACCAGAGTACAAAAATACCTTTCTAAGATTAACCCTTCTATTAGCGAACATGGAAAAAAGATTATAATCAAATGTGGGTTAGCTGTAGCGGCTTCCGACGGGATCATTGATGATTCTGAAGTATCATTAATAAACGACATAGCCCAATCTATGGAGATGTCATCAAACCACCTAAAAGGTATTCTGCAGGAAATGCCTTCTGAAAAACCAACGTTTTCTCAAAATTAGATGCGATTGTTCAATGAAATCAGTTTTGAATACATGGAACAATTGCTTTTGGAAAATTGAATTAACTAAAATCTATTTGAGTTGATCATTTCTCTTCTAAAAAAACTTAGACTTATATGGATACCTCACATTATACATCTCTTCCACCATAATCTTGATCTTAGCTTTTAATTCAGGTATGTTCTCCCCAGTCGTAGCAGATATGAACATGTTGTCATGTTCATAATTATTTTTCAGATTTTGTTTGAGTTCTTCCAGAATTTCTACTTTCACGTCTTCGTCTAGCAGATCATCGAAGTATCGTTCTCTATACAGATCGATTTTATTGAATACGATGAGTGTTTTCTTATCCCCTACTTCTAGTTCTTCAAGTGTCCTATTTACAGTTTTGAGTTGGTCTTCGAATTGTGGATGAGATACATCTACTACATGAATGAGGATATCACTTTCTCGAGTTTCATCCAATGTAGATTTGAAACTTTCTACCAAATGGTGAGGGAGCTTTCTAATGAATCCCACTGTGTCAGACATCAAAAACGGCATTCGATCTAGTACTACTTTTCTTACGGTTGTATCCAAGGTTGCAAACAACTTATCCTCAGCGAATACATCTGATTTACTCAGTAGATTCATCAAAGTTGATTTTCCGGCATTCGTATATCCTACCAATGCAACTCGAATCATATCTCCTCGATTTTTCCGCTGAGTGACCGCTTGTCTGTCTATTTTTTCAAGTCTTGATTTGAGAAGCGCTATTTTATCCCATACAATCCGTCTATCCGTCTCTATTTCCATCTCTCCAGGACCTCTCATTCCTATACCTCCCCGTTGTCTTTCGAGGTGACTCCATAATCCTCTCAGTCTTGGAAGAAGATATTTCATCTGTGCTAACTCTACCTGAGTTCGCGCCTGTGCTGATTGTGCTCTACTAGCGAATATATCAAGGATGAGTGTACTCCTATCTATGATTTTCACTTTCAACTCTTCTTCCAGTATACTGTTTTGTTTTCCGGTGAGATCATCATCGAATATAACCATGACGATATCTTGATGTTCTTCGATGTATAAGCGAATTTCTTCCATCTTACCAGATCCTACGAAGGTTCGAGCATTAGGATGCTTCAATTTTTGAGTGAATTGCTTCACAGTATTCGCTCCTGCTGTCATAGCTAAGAACTCTAGCTCATCCAGATGTTCTTGAGCTTCTGCTGCTTTCTGTCCATCTAAAATGACACTTACGAGGACAGCATTCTCTACATCCTTTCGAATTCCTTTCTTCTTTTCTCTCCCTACTTGCCAGTTGTCGCTCATATGTATTTTATCGATTATGGTGTAAAGGTAAGGAAATGGGATTTAATAGGATGGGTTGTGGTGAAAGGTTTTGCTATTTATGCTAGGCAAAAAATATAAGATTTTTTAAAATACTAATATGGGTAGAGCAAGGAGGAATATTTTTATTATATAGTTTACTTGTGTTATTATTTTTTTTATCAAAATATGATAATAATGCCTCTCATAAAATTCCGCAGTCTAATTACCCTAGTTTTCATTTTTATTAGTGGAATAGGGTTTGGCCAAACCGTCCAGAGTCTTGATTATTTACTGAAATATGATACGACGACTTGTTGGTACGATTTTCATATTATTATTTTGGATGGGTACGCCGAAGGAGCTGGCCAGAGAACTCAATTTACTTCTAAAATATCTATGGTAATTCCAACAGGTACAATTATAGCCTTTGCGGATAAATATTTGCCTCTTCAAAATAATCAATCTTATACCGGAACTATACCAATGGATTGGAATTTTGGACCAGCAGTAAGTGATCCTGGAGCTTCTCCTGGAAACGATTTCATTTGTATTACACCAAAATTAGCTCCCACTTCTCAGTATAATAATATATATGCTGGAGATACGCTAAAGCTTTTTAGTGTTTCAGTATCAGGTGTGTCAAATTGTGGAGAAGGAATCAGGCTATATGAAAATGGTGTGGACCCTGGCTCCAGTGATCCAGGAATGCAGGGTGCTGATTTTTCTAATAGTTTCACAATTGGCGGATTTACCGAACTGTACAACGAGAATGCACCTGTTGAGGGGCCTTCCCCTCCTGAGATATTAGAGCTTATTGATAATTCCAATTCTAATATAGAAATCAATTTGGTGATAGATACCACCAATTGTCAAGGTACAATTGAATACACATGGACAGGACCTAATGGGTATACTTCAACTACAGAAGATGTGTTCATAGATCCAGTAACATCTGCAAATTTTGGGGAGTATGAAGTAATAATCAAAGATGCAATTGGTTGTGCAGATACTTCTTCGATTATTATCGAAGAGGATGTTCCAACGGTTACGGTTTTAGGGCTCTTGGATATTAACAATACATATATATTGCCAAATATTGATGGTTCGTTAGATCAAGTTCTTACAACTGATGGAAATGGAATTGTTAGTTGGATGGATGCGCCAACATCTTTCGTTGGAAATTCACCTACAGATAATGATCAAAGATGGTCGAGTGTAAACACTATTAGTAATGATTCAAAAAGAGAAATTGACATTCTTAAAAATGAAGTAATACTTCTTAAATCAGAAATCGAAGCACTCAAGCTGTTAATTGAAAAATTAACAAAAGACTAAATATCCTTTCTTATTGATTACTCATTTTCTTCAAGGATGACTCTTTTCTTTTACTCGTGAAGAAAAAGCGGAAAGAGATCAAACTGTGAAGAATTTTTACAGGAGAGAAAATAATCCCAATTGTTTCTAACTGGAAGTAAGTGATATAGTATATATGTAACTCACAAAAGAAGTTATTTTCGAGAATGGAGTATCACTGCATAGATGAATTCACAGGGACTGTTCAAGTATTGGTTTTTATCATGCAAAAGAGTAAGTTCGTAATACTGGCAAAACACCAATTCAAAATACTAACTAGTAGACAAAGTAAGTAAGTATATTTTTTTAATGTTATTTATTAAATTATAATTGGCGATTAAAATTAAATTAATGTCTTTTATAAATTGCCGTATTCAAGTAATCTTGTTTTTCATTTTCATGAGTGGAATTAGTTTTAGTCAGGTCACTAGTTTAGACTACCTATTGAAATATAATTCTGCAGATTGTTTATATGAAGTTCATATTATCATTGTGGAAGGGTCTGCAGTCTCGATTGGACAGAGAGTCCAATTTAACTCACAAATATCTCTTGTAACTCCTACCGGCACTGAATTTACAGGCGAGCCGACAAATTACATGCCTCTTCAAAATCATCAAAATTACAATGGTACGAACCCAATGGAGTGGAACTTGGGAGAATCAATAAGTGATCCCCCATCTTCACCTGGAAACGATTTTACTGTGGTCCAACCAACTTTATCCCCAGCAAGCTTTTATAATAATATGTATACTGGAGATACAATAAAATTATTTGCTTTTGGTCTTGATGGTGATTTTACTTGCGGTAACGGAGTCCGATTTTATGAAAACAATGTGGATCCTACATCATCTGATGAAGGAATGGAAGGCTCTAATTTTTCTAATGGTTTTACATTAGGTAATCCTATTCAGTTATATAACGAAAACGCGCCAACAGAAGGACCTATTCCTACTGAAATATTGGAACTTATTGATAACTCCTATGCGAATGTAGACATCAACTTAGAAATAGTGGGTTCTGATTGCCAAACGCCTATAGAATACAGTTGGACTGGACCTGATTCTTTTACTTCTAATACAGAAGATGTGTTTATTGATCCTGCGACACCTGTGAATGCTGGAGAATATGAAGTGATCATTAAAGACGAAATTGGATGTGCTGACACTTCTTCGATTTTTGTTTCGGAGGGATCTATAACATTAACCGGATTAACAAGTAGTCAACTAAAATTAAATTCAACTTATGAGCATATAAGCGCCCACTTAAATATCACAGGAGATGTAAATCATAATAGTACATTTGTTTTTGAATATAAATTAGTTGGAACAGATTCTTATTTTACTTCAGCACAATGCATGCGAGCATATCCAGAAATGATAGTTGATGGTACTGTTCTTAATGAAAATTTTTATGCTGGGTCAGCAATGTTTTTACAGCCTAATTCTAGTTATGATCTGAGAGTTACTGTTTCAGATCCTGATGGAGGCGGTATGGTAATAGAAACAACTTATTCGACAAAAAAAATGGCTGTTGAATCTGAAACAGGAAATATTGTGTACGTAATTCCTGGAAATTCGGGCGGGAGTGGCACTTTTGGAGACCCATATCTAGGGATTCAAGATGCAGCTGATGCAGCTATACCTGGTGATATTATTCATGTTTCTGATGGAACTTATACATCTTTTATCCTGACCAACAGTGGATTAAAAGACTTACCAATTGTATTAAAATCTACTAATCTACATGGAGCCATTATTGATGGAGTCAATACTTCTACTGGAATTGTAACTATTGGAAGCTTTTCGGATTCTACTCACCACATAATATTAGATGGATTCGAAATTAAAAACGGAAGTTGGGGAATTGATGCTCAAAATACGCAACACTTGACAGTTAAAAACAACAAGATAAATGATGTTGATTTTGGATTTTATAATCGAAGAGAAAATGGCTGGGAACACGATCAATATGTCACAAATAATGAAATAATTGGCAGAACTTCTTGGCCACAAATAAATGGAGAAATACCTTCGGAAAGAGGGATAGATATACGAGGGAATAGAAATGTAATAAGTTATAATACAATTTCTGACTTTGGAGATGGAATCTCCACTGATGGTGCTCCGTACAAAGTATCATATGCTTTGGATATTCATAATAATTTTATCAATAGAGTAGTAGATGACTTAATTGAGATTGATGGTATTTTATCTAATGCAAGAATTTACAGAAACAGAGGATATAATGGAAGAATGGGCGTGAGTTTGGCTCCAATATTTGGTGGACCAGCATATATATTTAGAAATGAATTTTACAACTTGGAGACATCTACATTTAAGATGAATAGATCTCCTGCTGGTTTGTACATTGTCAATAATACATCATTCAAAGAAGGAGGAGGTATGACCTCTGATGCTGGTTGGCAGAATACCATATTCAAGAATAATGCTATTGTTAGCTCTCATTACTGTTTTGAAGAATTTGGATTGGTACCAGGGAGCAATGATGATTGGAATTTTAATGGATACAAATCATTGAGTTTAGGAACATCAGGACAACCATGGTTTAAGTGGGATAATGTTGAGTATAGTAATATAGCGGCATTAAATTCAAGTGGCATGTTGGGATTTAATTCAATAGGTATTGATTTTAATGATTTTATTAATGCTTCATTACCTGCATCGTATAGTACAGAAGCATTACCTCAAAATATAGATATGGAGCCATCCTTAGGTTCTGTATTAGTTGATAATGCGACAGCATTGGATAATCTTCAATCACCTTTTGTGTCAGATGGAAATCCAGACATCGGTGCTATTGAAAAAGGTGAAGCTCCCATTGTATATGGTCATGACTTTGATACCGTTTGTGAACGTATAGACCTTAGTTTGAGAACATGGAATGGAGAAATAAGCCGTGCTTGGTTTCTTCCTCATAATTGGACACCTTGTGGTGTGCCTACAATTATCACCAATGTTATTATACAAGAAGGTAGTCCAAACTACCCATTTGTGAATTCGGATATTGTAATAAACAATCTTTCAATATTGGATCAAGGGTTTATTGAAGTAAAAGGAACTGCAACATTGATTAAATTAGTTGGAGAATAACAGGATAATAGACTTAGGGGCAATTCATGACACGATGGAACTCTCAAAAATTCACATCCATCTTACTCCAACCTAAAGTGCAATGGAATAGTTGCTTTACAACGTACTGGCCTTCCTTCAAATATAGCTGGAGTAAATCCTTGGCTTGAAGCTTTTTTAAATGCATCAATTGAAGCATTATCGATATCAGGAGCTACTTTCTGTACAATCGCTATATCTTCTATAGATCCATCAATACCTATCTTTATTTCTAAAATAACAGTTCCTTGCACACTATTTTCTCTAGAATTAGCGGGGTATCGTAATGCCATGTAGAAATCTCTGATCCATTCATCTTCACCTTGTACAGGCAATGGCTTTTTATCTACAGTTTCTATCTGAAATATGTTTAGATATTCAGAACAAACCATGAATGATGTCGATTGCTCGTACATTCCTTTTGAAACACTCTTTGAATCAGAAGAGGCGACTTTGATAGCCTTTTTAGCATTACAACCCATTAATATAAAAGACATCAGAAAACTATAAGTTAGGTAGTTCATAATCAGTTTTTATGGGGATATATAATGAAAGTTGGTTTACGAATTGAGTATCGTGATAAAAATACAAGAATGTAAGCAATATCAGAACTTTTGTCCTATCAAAAACCATTATATCATCGATGATAATTTATAAGAATATACAAGCTGCCAGATCGGCGATGAATTACCTTGGTAAGCAAGGTCTTCCATTCTTGTTTTTGATAGATTTTGAGATGGAAAAGATTATCATCTGTATTGATTTTGATCAGGAATCTTCATTGAAGATTGATATCAATGGAATTACTAATACTAAAGAACAAAAATCGCCTTTTAAAGAATTTTACTTCGATTTTTTTCCAATTAGTAAGACGGAATATAAGAGGGGGTATAGTAAAGTGATGAACCAAATACAAATTGGCAATTCATTTCTACTGAATCTCACATATCCAACAAGAATTATGTCTAACCTTAATTTGGATGATGTTTTTCAATTGACATCGGCAAAGTATAAGATTCACTTGAAGGATGAGTTCGTTTGTTTTTCGCCAGAGATATTTGTGCAGATCAAAGATGGCCGGATTTCTTCTAATCCTATGAAAGGAACTATAGATGCTAATATCGAAAATGCTGAATCTAAAATCCTAGAAGATAAAAAGGAAATAGCGGAACATTACACCATTGTAGATCTCATTAGAAATGACCTGAGTAGGGTAGCGAAAGATGTAAAAGTGGACAAATTTCGATATATAGATCACATTCAAACCAGTGACAAAAATCTACTTCAGGTGAGTTCTGAAATTTCTGGCCAGCTTCCTGAGGATTATACAGATAGAATCGGTGACATCATGTTCAAACTAATGCCAGCAGGGAGCATAAGTGGAGCTCCAAAAAAGAAGACGCTAGAAGTTATCAGAGAAGCTGAAAATCTTAAAAGAGGTTACTATACTGGGGTATGTGGTATATTTGATGGTAAAGACCTAGACTCAGGAGTGATGATAAGATTTGTAGAAGATAATGGAGAGGAGTTGTTTTATAGAAGTGGTTGTGGTATAACTTCTATGAGCGATATGGACACAGAATATCAAGAAATGATTGATAAAGTTTATCTTCCAATTACACACTCAAAACAAACTGATTCCAAATTAAAATCTACGTTTATCAATGGATAATCATCCATTACTCATAGAATCAATTTGTATTAAAGATCAGAAAATACAACTTCTCGATTATCATAATCAAAGAGCAAACGATGCTAGGTGTGAGTTGTTTAATACTGATGAATTACTGGACTTTAATAATGTCATAGATATAAATGAAGCAAAAGGCACGATTGTCAAATGCAGAATTGTCTATGGAGAAAATATAAAATCGATAGAATATCAACCATACAAACTAAAACCAATTGATAGTTTGAAAATCATAGAAATAGATGATGATTGGGATTATAAGTACAAATATTTTGATAGAAATAAATTAAATCATTATTTCAGCCAAAGGGGAACAGCAGATGATATGATTATGATTCAAAAAGGATTCGTTACAGATAGCTATTACGGTAATTTTGCCTTCTTAAAAAATGGTATTTGGTATACCCCAGAACATCCGCTTCTCAAAGGCATAAGACGAGCAAGTTTGATCGAGAAAGGACAAATAGTGGAAAGGCAAGTACCAAGAGCCAAAATCCAATCGTATGAAGCAATAAGAATTTTCAATGCCATGATAGAGTTTGGACAGATTGAAATATCAATCAACTCTATTGATAATAGTAACTCAATTTAGGTTCATAAATAATGAATGCCAATATTCCCAATCCTTTTTGTGTTGGTAGGTTCAAATGATTTGAGAATTGTTACGACTCAATGAATTCAAATCCTCAAACTCAATCCAGCTCTAAGATTACTATTCGTTCCATCAAAATCTCCTACTTTCAAAATATTATCTGTTGAAAGAAAACCTGTAAGTGGTCCTAATTTCAATGCGGCACTAATACCTATGTTAGCTACATTTCCGGTTTTTGCAGAATATAAAACACCTGCTGAAAGCCATTTGTAAACGCTAGCGGTAACATTTAAACCAAATACGTTCGATCTTCTATCTCCATTTCCTATGCTTTGTAGGATGGCTCCCACTGTCCACATGTCACTAATTTTGAATCTTGCCCCAAGATAAATCTGTGTAGGAAGAGTAGTGCTAAATTCAGAACTTGATTCAGTTATATCTAGAAGACTTTCTATTGAGTCCAAAACTACTATTTCATCATCTGTGTTTATATAATTGGCAATATCTATACCGTCAAAAGATTGAGTCCCATGAGAAGAATACCTTTTTGGATCTACATCCCAATTGATACTTCCAATGTCAAGCACACTTAATGACAATTCTAATCTTTCTCCAACGGAAAGAGAAACACCTAAGTCAAAGGCCCAACCTCCATTATTACTTAAAAAATTATCGAAACTAAAATTCTGAATATTAAATTCAAAGTCATCAATATCAGTGTAAGAAAATGCGTTTGACGCTACCATTTCGAAATCAGTATCGAGCGTCAATTGGTAAATATCATCTGATGTGGTTAAGTCTATTTTACTATTTTCTGTTTTGATTGCTTCTACACCATTGAGTCTTTTCGCCCTGACTCCTATGCTTAGTGGGCCAAATGATTTCTGAAGGCCTAGGTACACTTCATTATAGTTAATATAATCAATCTGAGGAGCAAGGTTGAGTGTTTCTCCTACGAATGGGCCATTGCCAAAAGTGATAAAATTTGCTAGATCTTTTGTGTAGCTCATCCAACCATTTGCCTTCCAAGCATGACCAAATGATAATCTACAAAATGGTAATTTGATAGATGCATCAAAAGTATTGACACTACTGTATGCATATATATCATTTACATCGTTCATCGCGGAAATTGCATTCGCGGGAGATAATATGAGATTATCTGCAGGGCCATTAATTATAAAGTCATTAATACTTGGTCCATTGGTAATAAAATCAACACCTAACCCAGTAGAAATTGAAAATTTTCCTTCATCATTTAGCGCTGGGTTAAAATAGCTTCGTTGATATATATTGTCGATGAAGAAGTAATTTACATTTTGACCTATGGCTATAGAAGTAAATAATATAAATACAACTAAAGAAATTAATTTTGATATGTTCATTGATATCCTTTTGTTCTGGAAAAAGTTGGTTTCCTGTAATTCGCTAGGGCTTAAAAAGTGGTTTTGACTTTTGCGCCTACTTTGAATTTAATCCCATAATCATTTAAAATCCATAGAGGGTCCGTTGAAACCTGACCAGTATTTATTTTTACATTGACCAACATCTTTTTTGTTTTCTTTATGTTTTGAAGTTGTGTGGAGTCAAAATCTTGAAAAGTTGCTACTTCATCACCTCCATTTGACAACCCTGTATTAGCATCCACTGATGCTCCTGGTATAAATAATCTATCTTGAAATAGTGAATCTATCAAAGTGCCATCTTCAGTATAAAAGTACCCCTGAATAGTTATATCAGCTGGAAAGTCATTTGTGATCACATTTTTAAACTCAGCACTGTTGGCATCATCTAACTCATCAATATCTAGATCAAGGTCGATTGTATCCTGCAACACAAGATTATTTACAGATCCATTAAGAGGGAGTTCGACATCAACGGAAACCAAGAAATAGCTATCTTCATTTACAAAACCGATGATAGACTCATCCATGTCAGGATTAGCACCTGCATCTATATCATAAGTCACTCTTCTTACTTTCTCTTTGAATAGATCAACAATATTAGAATTTTCTTTTGTGAATGAGAATTCAGTGGTCTTGACTTCTCCCATTTCATCTAGCCTTGGATATGCAAAGTCCACATTATTGTCGATCACCTCACTTACCATATCAAGCATTTCGCCAGTTGTTGTTACAACCTGCATTGTATTGAATATTGATCTCACGGGAAACCCAAATGAGTTTTCAACCAAAACTTTCACTTTGGGATCTTCAAACGCCAATCCACCACTTCTCCATGTATCAAGAACACCGATCGCAACAAAATCCCCACTGATATCAAATATTTCGCTTCCAAAATAACCTTCTACATAGTCAAATGCTACATTGAAAAAGAATATCACAGCACTTGTAAATTTTTGCCTTTCCCCATCCGTAGTGCGAGCATCATATTCAATTCTTATTTTTTTATCATCATCTATTAATGTCCATCCAAGTATAGATACAGAATCTGAGAAAAAGTCAACTGGAGATATCCCTTCATATTTCACCAAGAAATCTTTTTCAAATATCTCACCGTCTTTGGTCAATTGTGGTATAGTTACTTTTACATTTACATCCTCTTCAAATTGAGAATTAAAACGGAATACCATCTCAGTCTCACCGAAAATAGCTCTATCTACTCGTTGATCACTTGCAAATGGTACTGGCACATCATATACAGTATCAAGCAAGGGCGTAGGTAAAAACGGTACAGGTGGAAATACTGCTGTCACATCTTGACGAACTACATCACCTTTATATACAATAGTTACTCGATCTTGATCATCTACAGAAAGGGATACATTATTCGCAGTTTCATCATTGATCAAGTCATTGATACTAAATTCTGTATTGATCAGTGGTAAAGCGATTTCTAACTCTTGTTCATCTCTGTCCAATGAATTTACTTCATCAATTTTAGAGCAGTTTGTGATAAAAAATGCAATTATCATTATTGTGGTAAGCAATAGATGAGATTGATGTTTTTTACTTTGTAATATTTTCATGTATCAATTTTTGTTTACCTAAAGGAAGTCTTCTGTAAGAATACGTATTCATAATCTAGCGTGTAAGATAAACGTTTCAGTTTTCTTTTTTGAATTTTGAATCAATACTCATGCAAGACATATTGAGAGTCTGGCCTTTGATAATTAAATTGCAGTATATGCAAGAGTAGAAAAATTATGTCTGGAAAAAATAAACGATGACTTGTAGGGTAATAGCAGAGTATATTCCTGCAACTATATCGTCTAACATCACAGAAAATGGAGAGTGTAATTTTTCGTCGATCGCTCTAATGCCTAATGGTTTTAGAATGTCAAAAAAGCGAAATATTACAAATGCTAACAATACATTGATCCAAGAAAAAGGAATAAATAATAATGTAATCCACACTCCTATCGTCTCATCTATCACAATTTTTCCAGGATCATGGCCCCATTCTGGTTCTAATACTTTAGCACTCCAAGTACCAAGCCATGTGAAAATAATAATAAGACCAATCAAAAGAAGATTTAGATTCAGAGATTGTACTTGAGAATCCACAGTCCCAAAAGCATATGCAAAAACAACATAAAAAATTAATCCCAATGCAGTTCCAAACGTACCTGGTCCAAATGGTGCGTATCCAAATCCTAAAGATGTAGCAATGGTTTTCGCTATTCTATTTTTTATCATGATTAGGTATTTATGAGATGGGGTTTTTTATTTTATGCTCCAATGGCTAGAGCTTTCATAGCTTTTTTAGAAGCTGATTGCTCGGCCGATTTTTTGTTGAAATCTTCTGCGGTAGCCATTTGCTCACCATCGATAAGAACAGCTACTTTGAATCTATCTCTCTTATCCATTTTGAATTTCGAGAGCGTTTGATAACTTATATCTTTACTTTGTTTTTGGCACCATTCGAGAAGAAGGCTCTTGTAATTATCGTCCCTCGTTTCAAGATCGTGTATATCCAAAAACTTCATAAGGATATTCTTTATCACATAGTTTTTAGTCTTTTTATAACCGAACTCTATATAGATTGCTCCCACAAGTGCTTCAAGTGCATTCCCCAACATTGAGTGACTCATTCTACCTTGAGAGTAATTGCTCAATATTATATCAAGGCCCATCTGATCAGCAATATCATTAAGGGTTTTACGCTTTACGATTTTGGACCTCATTTTAGTAAGGAAACCCTCGTCTTTATTTGGATACTTTTTAAAGAGGTATTCAGCCACAATAGTAGATAAAACAGCATCGCCAAGGTACTCTAACCGTTCGTTGCTAGTACCATTTTTTCCATCATTGTTCATTGACTTATGATAGAATGCACGCTTAAATAGACCTAGTCTACGAGGTGTAAATCCTATTACAGGACGTAACTTCTGAGCAAGGTCTTTATCCTTAGACAGATAATAATTATAGAGTCTAATAAATACTGTCAAAATCAGCTTTCAAATCTTTTAATTACGATTGAGGCATTATGACCTCCAAATCCAAATGTGTTACTGATTACCGTGTTTATTTTTCTCTCTTGAGCCTCATTTAACGTCAAGTTTAACTTTGAGTCAATCTCAGGATCATGAGTATGATGATTTATTGTTGGAGGTATAAAATTATGTTGAATAGCAGCGATACTTGCAATGGCTTCTACAGCACCAGCCGCACCCAATAAGTGTCCAGTCATTGATTTAGTAGAACTGATATTAAGATTATACGCATGGTCACCGAATACCTGGCCGATTGCTTTTGTCTCTGCTATATCTCCAAGAGGTGTAGATGTACCATGTACATTTACATAGTCTATATCTGTTGGATTTAATCCTGCATCACGAATAGCCATTTTCATTACATTTCTAGCTCCCAACCCTTCTGGGTGAGGTGCTGTCATATGATAAGCATCTGCAGTTGCGCCTACGCCCACGATTTCTGCTATGATATTTGCTCCTCTTGCTTTTGCATGTTCTAGTTCTTCTAATACTAGACAACCACCTCCTTCACCGAGTACAAATCCGTCTCTATCTTTATCAAACGGTCTACTTGCTATTTTATAATCATCATTTCTAGGTGATAATGCTTTCATTGAACCAAAACTCCCTATTCCAGCTTTAGTTACAGAGGCTTCTGAACCACCAGTGATCATAACGTCCGATCTATTTAATTTGATATAGTCATATGCTGATGAAATAGAGTTCGTAGAAGATGCACAAGCCGATACTGTTGTAAAGTTTGCTCCTCTGAATCCATACTTAATAGAAATGAGTCCAGGTGCGATATCTGCAATTAATTTAGGTATCAAAAATGGACTATATGCAGGTGTGCCTGTTCTCAAAGCAGCTTCTTCAATATCGTGTTCTATTGTCTCGAATCCGCCTATTCCACTTCCCCAGATTACTCCAGCTCTGTCTAAATCTATTTTTTCGATATCAAGACCAGAATGTTGCATTGCTTCTTCAGCAATAACTACAGCAAAATGAGAAAAAGGATCCATTCTCCTAGCTTCCCTTCTATGTAAAAAGTCTTCAACTTTGAAATTTTTAACCTCACATGCGAACTTCGTCCTAAACAGTGTAGCATCAAATCTAGTAATTGGTCCAGCACCACTGACTCCATTTTTTAGCCCTTCTACATACTCTGGATATGTATTTCCGATCGGCGTAAGTGCTCCTATTCCGGTGATTACTACTCTTCTCATAAAATGATTTTTATCAAAAATGATTTGTCATCAATTCGCTAAATTAAGATATTTCGTCAGAATCTACCTTCATTAAGCGTTATTAAGCGGTGCAAAAATATTGCTTTTAGTGAAAGTGGCGAATTAAGAAGGAACATTTTATTAAAAAAGTCAACAAACTAACACTAAAGAGAAAAGTGAAATATAATTTTATGGGTTAGTTTGAGTCATATAATAGCTAGGAACTACGTCAAAATAATTTTAGTAAATAGCAAAAAAAAGTCGGTTATCTTGTAAAGAGATAACCGACCTTTCTTTAATAATATGTTTTAAGTTTTTACTTAAACGCATTCAATCCAGTCACATCCATACCCGTGATCAACAAGTGTATGTCATGAGTACCTTCATAAGTCAAAACGGTCTCCAAGTTCATCATATGTCTCATAATAGGATATTCATTTGTAATACCCATACCACCATGAATTTGTCTTGCTTCTCTAGCTACATCTAATGCCATATTTACATTATTTCTTTTTGCCATTGAAATTTGAGCAGGAGTTGCTTTTCCTTCATTGGCTAGAGATCCTAATCTCCAAGCTAGTAATTGAGCTTTTGTGATCTCAGTGATCATCTCTGCCAATTTCTTTTGAGTCAATTGGAATCCTCCTATTGGTCTACCGAATTGCTCTCTTTCTTTACTATATCTCAATGCAGAATCATAACAATCCAATGCTGCTCCAATTGCTCCCCATGCAATGCCATATCTTGCCTTTGATAGACATGAAAGAGGCCCTTTGAGTCCTGATACTTCAGGTAAAATATTAGATTTTGGTACTCTTACATCTTCGAATACTAATTCTCCAGTGATGCTGGCTCTAAGAGATAATTTTCCGTGAATTTCTGGTGTCGAAAAACCTTCCATTCCTCTTTCAACGATTACTCCTTTGATTTTTCCTTCTGGATTTTTTGCCCATACGACAGCGATATCCGCTACTGGACTATTAGTAATCCACATTTTAGCTCCATTCAAGATAATATCGTCTCCATCTTCTGTGAAAGAAGTAGTCATTCCTCCAGGGTCAGATCCATGATCTGGTTCTGTAAGACCGAAACAACCAATCAGCTCACCTGTAGCGAGTTTAGGAAGGTATTTCATCTTCTGTTCTTCAGATCCAAATCTATAGATAGGATACATTACAAGGGAACCCTGCACTGATGCCATAGATCTAAGACCAGAATCACATCTTTCTAGTTCTTGCATGATTACACCATAGGCGATCTCATCCATACCACCACATCCGTATTTTTCTGGTAAACTTGGACCAAATGCTCCGATTTCTCCTAATTGTTTGAACAAGAAGAGTGGACATTCTGCTTTTTCAGAGTATTGTTCTATAATAGGGCTAACTTCTTTTTTTACCCAGTCACGTACTGCATCTCTAGCTAGTAAGTGATCTTCAGATAATAATCCATCCACATCATAATAATCATGATGTTCGTACTTATCTACTTTTGAGGCATTTACCATATGTGCTGGTGCACTAGTTGCTTCGATATCCATATTTTATTTGGTTAGGTTTGTCAACAAATAACGCCGCAAATGTATAGATATTAAATTTGGACGGTGAACGTAATTAGGATTATTTACTCTTACCTGACGATTAATACGCAACATTAACATCCTTGTTTCTTCCTTATTAGATAATATTCTACAATCTTAGCTTAATCAAAACATAAAAAAGTAGAAATGAAAACAACAGTAGCAATAAAAGGAGCGGAGTTTCATGCATATCATGGATACTATGAAGTTGAGAGAAAAACAGGAAATACATTTATCATTGATGCAGAAGTAGAACTCAAAACCTTTGACAGCAGTGATGACAATATCGGTGATACTGTCAATTATGAAAAGCTATTCAAAATATGTGAATCAGAAATGGATAAAACTCAGAAATTACTGGAAACAGTTGTGTTCAATATTATCACAAGATTCAAAGACGAATTCTCGAATGTGACAGGAGGAAAGGTGAAAATGGAAAAAATAGGACCACAGTTGGGTGGGAAGGTTGCAAAGGCTGTGGTGGAGATGGAGTTTTAAGGTGCGCGGTTTAGCTTTTTCAAGATGGGTGTTAGACTAATCTAAGTATATGAGTATGATTAACTTTGATGATTCATTCCTAAATTACCAGAGTTTAGAGCTTACTACTTTTAATTTTATTCCAAAATTATCATGCAATTTTTCAGCATGAGCATTCTTAAGAATAATATATTTTCTAGATGCTAGATCTCTGCCAATAAAGTATAGAGAATGATCGATTTGCTCCAAATTTTTATTAATAAGATTTAATGCATCCACTAATTTATTTTCTTCTTTGGTGCTTGTATAATCTAAATCACCGATAGTTTGTTTTAAATTTTGTGGAATTTCTTGTAACTCTCTTTTTAATGCAATCAGTTGTCCTTCAGGACTGCTAATAGTAAGAACATTAATGGTCAGCACATCCACTTCAGTGAGCATATCACGATAAGAATATTTAATTCCGCTAATTGCTTTCCTGAAATACAGATTGGCTTGGGTTTTAGATATACCTGCGGTTATTTGTATTTGCTTTAATGCATTAGCGAATTTGGTTTTGTCTTTAATCGCTAAAAAGTTGGACTCTTGTATTCCTCTAAAAAATGATTCAATACCGAGCATTTCTGTATAGTATCTATTATGTTCATCAACATCAGAAAGAGGTTCTCTGAAATATGTTATGTGCCTACTTTTGACAATTGATGTTTTATATTTATGAATATAGTAATCACACTCAATGAGGTCAGGTTCAGGATGTTTTTCGAAATACTCTTGTCGGTCATTTTTGAATAAGTTTATAACATCACATAAGTTCCTAGCTTGAATACTGAAGTCATTACGATTATCCTTCAAATACTGAGACATTATACTGTTGAGAATCTCAACATGTGACATGTTCCAAGTCATTTCGTTTTTGAATTGACAAATATGATTATCTTCTCCATAACATTCAAAACATTCGAAATCACCTAAATAATGCCTTATCCCTGTCTCTTATACACATCTGACGCTGCCGACGAAGAGGATAG